>Ga0209161_10000484_pt1 | contig 32308 bp, 31 predicted proteins | sample GraSoiAngelo_155_FD_186169 | JGI IMG/M metagenome (GOLD analysis project Ga0209161, IMG submission 186169) | Grasslands soil microbial communities from the Angelo Coastal Reserve, California, USA - 14_1009_13_30cm (SPAdes) (version 2) | ecosystem: Environmental > Terrestrial > Soil > Grasslands... | reverse complement strand
GGATGGCGTTCTTGTTGAGCGTGATGTGCGCCCGCCCGAGCGCGGACTCGGCGTCCCTGCCGGTGATGCCGAGCCTGCGCAGGTCGAGCAGGAACATGTGGCAGTCGGTGCGTCCCGAAACGACGCGTACGCCCCGCTCGGTGAATACCTTCACCATGGCGCGCGCGTTTTCGAGCACGCGTCCCTGGTAGGACTTGAACTCCGGCTTCAGCGCCTCGCCCAGCGCCACGGCCTTGGCGGCGATGACGTGCATCAGCGGCCCGCCCTGGATGCCGGGGAACACAGCCGCGTTGACCGCCTTTTCCTGCTCCGGCGCGCCGAAGATCAGGCCCCCGCGCGGCCCGCGCAGCGTCTTGTGCGTGGTGGTGGTCACGAAGTCGGCAATGCCGATGGGGGACGGATAAAGCCCGGCGGCAATCAGCCCGGCGTAATGCGCCATGTCCGCCATCAATAGCGCGCCCGCCTTGTCGGCGATCGCGCGAAAGCGCTTCCAGTCGATGGCCGGCGCGTACGCCGACGCGCCGGTCACGATCAAGCGCGGCCGGTGCTCCATCGCAAGGCGCTCGGCCTGCGCGTAATCGATCTCCTCGTTCTCGCTGAGGCCATAGGAGATGACCTTGTAGAGCTTGCCCGAGTAGTTGACCGATGAGCCGTGCGTGAGGTGGCCGCCGTGCGCGAGCGACATGCCGAGCAGCGTGTCCCCCGGCCGCAGCGCCGCGGCGTAAACCGCCTGGTTGGCCTGCGAGCCCGAATGCGGCTGCACGTTCGCCCAGGGCGCGCCGAACAGCTGCTTGGCGCGCTCGAGCGCAATGGTCTCGACCATGTCGACGTACTCGCAGCCGCCGTAGTAGCGCTTGCCGGGGTAGCCCTCGGCGTACTTGTTGGTGAGCTGGGTGCCGTGCGCGATCAGCACGGCTGGGCTGACGTAGTTCTCGGAGGCGATCAGCTCGACGTGGTCGTCCTGCCGGCGGTGCTCGAGGTGCACTGCGTTCCAGACTTCCGGGTCGGCCTGCGCGAGGAGGTTGGGGGCGAACATGGCAGCGGCGCAAAAGCGCCTATGTTACTAAGTCTTCTGGCGCTCGAGGCGAAAGCGCAGCACATGATCGCCGTGCGCGGCCGCCGACTTGCCGAGGCCGATCCAGCCGCGCTCGCCGAGCACCGCTTCCTCGCGCCTCAGCACCACCTCGCGGCTATTGCCATCGATGAGGACGAAGGTGCCGTTCGAGGACTGGTCGGCGATCACGAAATTGCCGTGGCGCCCGAAGACGCGCGCGTGCACGCGCGAGGCGTGGGTGCTGGCGATGACCACGTCGTTCCCCTTGTCGCGGCCGAGGCGCACCGAGCCCGCCGGCTCGACCGTGAACATGCTGCCGCCATAAGCGAGCTTCAGGTTCCACTGGCTCGCGACTTCGCCACCGCGCAGCAGGGTCACGGTGAGATCGTCGTCGCCGCGCCACACGACATCGCAAACCATGACCGCGTCGGCTTTGCCGCGGATTTTCATCGGGTACAGCGGCCGGCAGCGCGCCCGCAGTTCCGGGGCGAGCGAATCGACCGTCTGCTGCGTGGTGAGGACCTGCTCGGGATTGGCCACGGCGACCAGGCGCGCGGCTACGTTCACCGTGTCGCCGAACACATCGGCGCCCTCCATGATGACCGGGCCGTAGGTGAACACCACCTTGATGGCGAGCTTCGGAGTGCTGCCCTGAGCAAGGTCGAATGCGGCCGTCTGCATCTCGCAGGCCGCGCGCAGCGCCGCGTCGGGCGCGGAAAACTGGCACACCATGCCGTCACCGAGCCTCTTCACGACGGTGCCGCTGTATTCGGCGATTTTCTTGTCCAGGTGCCCCAGAAGCCGGTTGATGAGGGCGAGTGCTTTCGTGTCACCGAGCGATTCGTAGATCGCGGTGCTGTCGCAGACGTCGGCAAAAAGCACTGCGCGCCGCGGGTCCTGTGCCACGCTCTTGCCTATCCTCCGGCGGCGATCATACGTTAGATTCGCAGCGGTGGCGCGAGATCGTCCCGCGTATCGATGTCGCGCACCACCCCGGGGTCGCCGACCGGAATTTTCACGATGCGATTCTCGTGCGCGGCGAGCAGGCGCTTGGCGCCCTCGTCGCCGCGCAGCCTCAGCAGCTCCGGGTAAAAGCTCCCCGCCATTCCGACCGGGTGGCCGCGCCGCGCGCGGAAATAGGGCGCGGCGAGCGCTGCGCCGTCGGCGAGAGCCGCGCGCACCGCGGCAATCGACGTGCGGCGCACGAATGGCATATCGCCGAGCGCCACCAGGTAGCCGTCGGCTTCACCCGCGGCGCGGGCCGCGCAGGCGAGGCTCGCCCCCATGCCCTCGGCGGCGTTTTCGCACACTGCCACCTCGCAGCCTTCGTTCCTGAGCTGCGCCGCGAGCTCATCGGCGCCAGGCTTGGTGACGGCAATCACCCTGTCCAGTTCGGACTTCAAATGGCGCGCCGCCTGCACCGCGATGGATACGCCGTGCGGCAGAGGGTGTTGCAGCTTGTCGGAACCGAAGCGCTTCGCGGATCCCGCGGCAAGCAGGAGCCCGACGATGTTCTTCAAGTCGTCGTCTTGACTTCGCAGGCGGAAGGATCGAAGCGGCGCTCGGGCTTGGCGGCCCAGGTCGGCTCGCTCACGCCGTGGCGCACCGCGGTCATTTCGGCGAGGATCGCCACCGCGATCTCGGGCGGCGTCTTCGAGCCGATGTAGAGCCCGACCGGGCCGCGCAGCCGCGCGATCTCCTCGGCGGACACGTCGAACTCGCGCAGGCGCTCGCGCCGCGCATCGTTGTTCTTCTTCGAGCCGATGGCGCCGACATAGAACGCCGCCGACTTGAGCGCTTCCATCAGCGCGAGATCATCCAGCTTCGGGTCATGCGTGAGCGCGACGATCGCGCTGTGGCCGTCCAGGTTCAGCTCGCGCACCACGTCGTCGGGCATGCCGCGGTTGAGCGGCACGCCGGCCAGGTCCCAGCCGTTCGCGTATTCCTCGCGCGGATCGATCACGCTGACGTGGTAGTCGAGCATGTGCGCCATCTCGGCGAGATAGCGCGTGAGCTGGCCTGCGCCGATCAGCACCAGCCGCCAGCGGGGGCCGTGCACCGCGCTCAGCAGCTTGCCGTCGAACTCGAGCACATCCTGCCAGCGCCCCGGTTCGAGCGTGGCGCGGCCGCTGTCCATCTCCAGGCGCCGTTTCACCAGCTGCTGTTGCGAGATTCGATCGAGCAATTCCGCGATGCGGCTATGGTCAGTCAGGGGTTCCAGGACAAGTTGCAGCGTTCCGCCGCAGGGCAGTCCCCAGCGCGTCGCCTCCTCGTTGGTGACGCCATAGGTGACGAGCTCGGGCCTGGTCGCGGCGACCACCCGGGCTTTGACCTTGTCGATCAGGTCGTCCTCGACGCAGCCGCCCGACACCGAGCCGACCACCTGACCGTCGTCGCGGATCGCGACCATCGCCCCCACCGGACGGGGGGCGGAGCCCCAGGTCTTGACAATGGTGCCCAGCGCAACCCGCCGGCCTTGCTTGCGCCACGCCTCGGCGGTGCGCAGAACCTCGATATCGACGCTATCCATGGGGAAATGTTATCGCAACTCGGCAGCCGCGGCCGCCCATGCCATGGCTGATTTCGAGCGCCGCACCGTGGCCGGCCGCGATCTCGCGCACGATGGCGAGGCCCAGGCCGCTGCCGGTGCCCGTGGTGCCGGGCATGCGGTAGAAGCGTTCCAGGACGCGCCCGCGCTCCTGGGGCGGGATGCCCGAGCCGTCATCCTCGATCTCCATGAACGGCCGCCCGTTCCGCGCCCCGGTGCGCACCGTAATGTGGCCGCCGCGCGGCACGTACTCGATCGAGTTGTGGACCAGGTTGCCGAGCGCCTCGCGCAGGAGGAAGGCGTCTCCGCGAACGCTCGCCGGCGCGAGCTCGAAGCCGAGGTCGAGGTCGCGCGCGAGCGCGCTGTGCACCCATTCGTCGGCCGCGCCTTCCGCCAGCCCCTTCAGGTCCACCGCCGAATGCGGCTCGACACGCCCGCCGGGCTCGGCGCGCGCCAGGGCCAGCAGCTGGTTCGCCAGCCGCGCGATGCGCACGGTGGCGCTGTGCACCTGCTCGATCTCGGCCCGGGTCTCCTCCGAGAGCGGCTGGGCAAGCGCGAGCTCGGCATGCGTGCGCAGTCCCGCGAGCGGCGTGCGCAGCTGGTGCGCGGCGTTGGCGAGGAAGCGCTGCTGGTTGCGGTTCGATTCCTCGACCTGCACCAGCAGCTGGTTCAGCGCCTCGATCAGCGGGTGCGTCTCTGCCGGCGCCAGCGCAGGCTCGATCGGCCGCAGGTCGCGTGGAGAAAGCTTGCGGATCTCGCCGGAGAGCCGCTCGAGCGGCGCCAGGCCCCGCGCCACGCCGAACCACACCAGCGCGAGCGTCAGCACTGCGAGCAGCGCCTGGGGCATGACGCTGCCGAGCAGGATCTCGCGCACCAGGCGGTCGCGCTTGCGGGTCGTCTCGGCGACCGTGATGGTGCAGATCTGGCCGCCGCAGGGAGCCAGCAGCGCCGCCGCGCGCACCTTGGTGTCGCGGTAGGTTGCATCATAAAAAACAGACCTGTCCTGCGGGCGCTGCGCGACGGGCGGCGGCGGGATTCCCGCGTCGCCGGCGATCAGCCTGCCCGATGGGTCGCGCACCAGGTAGTAGATCGTGTCGAACTGGTCGGTGCGCAGGATCTGCTCGGCGGCGCTCGGCAGGTCGACCGCCAGCGCGCCGTCGCGCACGTGGATGCGATCGGCAAGCGCGATCCCGGCGTCGATGAGCGCGCCGTCGTAGGCATCGGTGGCAGGCTCGCGGGCGAGGTAGTACGCCGCGACCGAGCTCACTGCCAGGATACCGGCGACCGGGAAAAGCAGCAGGCGCAGCAGCTGCCCGCGGAGGCTTGCGTCGGCCATCTAGCGTATTTTGAACTCCTCCAGCATGTAGCCGAAGCCCCGCACGGTGCGGATGTGCACCCCGGCGCGCTCGAGCTTGGTCCTGAGGCGCGAAATGTAGACCTCGATGGCGTTGGGCGAAAGATCCTCGTCCCAGCCGGCGACCGCCTGGATGATGCTCTCCTTAGACACGATCTTCTCCACCTTGCCGAGCAGCACCTCCAGCACGGCCCACTCCCGCGCTGCGAGCTCGAGCGGCTCCCCGGCGAGGTAGGCGCGCCGCGCCACGGTGTCGAGGGTCAGCGGCCCGTGCACGATCTTCGGCCCGGTCTGCGCCAGCGAACGGCGGATGAGCGCGCGCACGCGCGCCGCCAGCTCCGGCATGGCGAAGGGCTTGGCCATGTAGTCGTCGGCGCCCAGGTCAAGCCCGTGCACGCGGTCGCTCACCGTATCGCGCGCCGTCAGCACCAGCACCGGGACGCGATGCTCGGCGCCGCGCAGCCGGCGCAGCACCTCGAAGCCGTCCATGCCGGGCAATCCGATGTCGAGGATGACGAGGTCGAAGCGCTCGCCGCGTGCCGCGCCCACCGCCTCCTCGCCGCGGCCGGCCACGTCCACCGCGTAGCCCTCGGCCTCCAGGATGCGCGCCAGGCCGGAGGCGAGCGACGGATCGTCCTCAACGATCAGAATTCGCATCGGAAACCATTCGATTGATCATACCGTGGTCCTTTCTTCGCGGCGGTAGAGCATCACGTAGATTACTGGCAGGACAAAAAGAACGAGCAGCGTCGCCGAAACCAGCCCGCCGATCACCACCACGGCGAGGGGTTTCTGCGTCTCGGCGCCGATCCCGGTGGAAAGCGCCATCGGCAGCAGGCCGAGCGAGGCGAGCAGCGCGGTCATCAGCACGGTGCGCAGCCGCGTGATCGCGCCGCTGACCACCGCCTTCTCCGGCGCGATGCCGGCCTCGCGCAGCTCGTTGAACAGCGCCACCATCACCACGCCGTTCAGCACCGACTGCCCGAACAGGGCGATGAAGCCGATTGCCGCCGACACCGAAAGATAGATGCCGGTGATCCACAGCGCGACGATGCCGCCGATCACCGAAAAAGGGATGTTGGCGACGATCAGCAGCGAGGAGCGGAACGACCTGAACGCGTCGAACAGCAGCAGGAAGATCACCAGGATCGAGATCGGCACGATGATCGCGAGCCGCGCCATCGCCCGCTCCTGGTTCTCGAACTCGCCCGACCAGGTGATCGAATAGCCCTCCGGCAGCTTGAGGTGCTGAGCGACGCGCGACTTCATATCGGCCACCACGCCGCCCATGTCGCGGCCGCGAATGAACACGCCGATGGCGAAAACGCGTTTGCCATTCTCGCGCGCGATGTTCATCAGGCCGCCGACGGTGCGGAAGTTCGCCACCTCGGAGAGCGGCACGTAGGCGCCGGCCGAGGTCGCCACCAGCAGGCTTTGCATGCGCACCAGCGTGCGCTCAGGCTCGTCGAGACGCACCGCGACGCCGAAGTGCTGCTCGCCTTCCCACATCTGCGTCACCTGCTTGCCGCCGAGCACGGTCTCGATCACGTCCTGGATGTCGGAGACGTTGAGGCCGTAGCGCGCGGCGCGGGCGCGGTCGACGCGCACCTGGATCTGCGGCAGCTCCCCCAGCCGGTCGACGAACGCGCGCGCCACGCCGGGCACCGTCTCGACCTGCTTCAGCACGGCGAGCGACTGGTCGCGCAGCACCTCCAGATCGTCGCCGAACACCTTGATCACGATCTGGCCGTCGATCTGCGAGATCGACTCGAGCACGTTGTCGCGGATCGGCTGCGAGAAGCTCGGCGTGATGCCGGGAATCTTGTTGACCTCGGCGTCCATCTCGCGCAGCAGCCTGGGCTTGTCGACGCCGCGCTGCCATTCGTTCTCGGGCTTCAGGTCGACCAGGAACTCCGCCATGTTGATCAGCTTCGGGTCGGTGCCGTCCTCGGGCCGCCCGGCCTTCGACGTGACGCTCACCACCTCGGGGAACTTGCGGATCGCCTGGCGCACGCGCCTGGAAAGCTCCTGCGCCTCGGTGACCGACACGCTGGTCGGGTAGTTGACGTTGACCCACACCGCGCCTTCGTTCAGCTCGGGCAGAAATTCGGTTCCGAGCCGCGGCAGCAGGGCGAGGCTCAGGGCGAGCGAGATGACGGCGGCGCCGAGCACCAAGCGCCTGTGCCCGAGCGCCCAGCCGAGCGCCGGCTCGTACAGCAGCTTCGCGCCTCGCACCAGGAAGTTCTCCTGTTCCGGCAGGTTCTTTTTCAGCATCACCGCGGAAAGCAGCGGCACCAGGGTCAGCGACAGGATCAGCGCGCCGATCAGCGCCGAGACCACGGAGTAGGCCATCGGCGCGAAGATGCGTCCCTCGTGGCGCTGCAGCGTGAAGATCGGGATGTGCGCGGCGATGATGATCAGCATCGAGAACAGCGTCGGCCGACCCACTTCGACCGCAGCATCGAGGATCAGGCTGCGGCGCCGCTGGTCGTCGAGCTTCTCGTGGTCATGGACCGCGGCCGTGAGCTTGCGAAAAATGTTCTCGACCACGATCACCGCGCCATCGACGATGATGCCGAAGTCCATCGCGCCCAGCGAAAGCAGGTTGGCCGGGATGCCGATGAAGGTCAGGCCAAGGAAGGTGGCGAGCAGCGCGAGCGGAATGGTAACGGCGACGATCGCGGCGGCGCGCAGATTGCCGAGAAACATCCACAGCACGATCGAAACCAGAAGCGCGCCCTCGACGAGGTTGGTGAACACCGTGGTCAGCGTCTTGCCGATCAGCCAGGTGCGGTCGTAGATCGGCACCACCTTGACGCCCGCGGGCAGCCCGGTGTCGTTCACCTGGTCGATCTTGGCGCGCACCGCCTTGAGCACTTCGGACGGATTCTCGCCGCGGCGCATCAGCACCACGCCGGTCACGACATCGTCGTCGTCGTCCTGGCCGGCGACGCCCTGCCGCGGCACCGCGCCGACCGCTACCTGCGCGATGTTCTTGACAAGGATCGGCGTGCCGCCTCTCTCGGCGACCACCACGTTGCCAATGTCCTCTGGGCCTGTGAAAAGGCCTATGCCGCGGATCAGGTATTGCTGGCGGCCCTGCTCGACATAGCTGCCGCCGGCATTGGCGTTGCCGCGCTGGATCGCCTGCGACAGCTGCGACAGCGTCACCTTGTAGTCGCGCATCCGCGCGGGATCCGGCCGCACTTCGTACTGCTTCACCAGGCCGCCGAGCGTCACGACGTCGGCGACCCCGGGCACCAGCCGCAATTGCCGGCTCACCACCCAGTCCTGGTAGGTGCGCAGCTCGCGCGGCGACACCTTGTCGCCCTTCATGCGGTAGCGGTAGATCTCGCCGATCGCGGTGGAAAAGGGTGCCAGTTGCGCCTGCGCGCCTTCGGGCATGTCCACCTCGCGCAGCCGCTCCACCACCTGCTGGCGCGCGAAATAGCCGCTGTAGCGGTCGTCGAAGGTAAGGATGATGAACGACAGCCCGAACTGGGTATGCGAGAACATGCGCACCGCACCCGGCAGCCCGGACAGGCCGATTTCGAGCGGAATAGTGATCTGCTTCTCAACCTCCTCGGCGGCGCGGCCGGGAAACAGCGAGATCACCGTGACCTGCGTGTCGGTGACGTCGGGGAACGCCTCGACCGGCAGGTTCTTGAAGGCCCAGATTCCGCCGCCGATGAACAGCGCCACCCCCAGCACGATGAAGAGCGGCTGGTAGAGCGAGAAGGAAACGATCCGCTTGATCATGCCGCGCGTTCAGTCCTTCGACGCCAGCACGCGCTCGAGCAACAGGCTGCCCTCGGTCACGACCTTGTCTTTCGCGCCGATGCCCTCGAGAATCAGCGAATAGCCGTTGCTGGCCGTGCCCAGGCGCACCGCTCTGCGCTCGAAGCGGCTGTTGCCGGCGTCGACAAATACGAAATATTGCTCGCCGCGCAGGTAGACCGCCTTGCCGGGGACCAGCAAGCCGATTCCGGCGGGCACCCTGATCTCGCCGGTGACGAACATCTCGGCCTTCAGCTTGCGCTCGGCGTTGGCGAGCGTGCCGCGCACCTTGATCGTCCGCGTTTGCGGGTCGACGACATCCGCGACGTACGTAATCCGACCCGCCACTCGCTCGTCGCCCAAGGCGGCGGTGGAGAGGCTGACTTCGATCCCGGGCCGCACCGCGACAAGGTCCTTGTCCGACACGTCGAGCACGAACCACAGGCGCGACGGGTCGGAGATCACGAAGATGCCGCCCTGCGGCGCGGCGTCGGGGCGCAGCTCCTGGCTCGGGTTAAGCTGACGCTCGACGACCACGCCCGAGAGCGGGCTGCGCAGCACGAACGCCTGGTTGACATCGGCGGCCGCGCCGCCGTAGGCACGCAGCTTCGCCTGCGTGCGCGCGCGCTCGGAAGCAGCGCGAGCCTCTTCGGCCTGCGCCGCCTGCAGGTCCTTGGCCGGTGCAACGCCTGCCGCATGCAGCTCTTCGATACGAGCGCGGTTTTTCTGCGCGAGGAGGAAATCCTGCTCCGCCTTGCGCGCCTCGGCCTGCGCGCTGCCGAGCTCGGGCGCGGAGAGCACGGCGAGCACCTGCCCTGCCTTCACCTTATCGCCAGGGCGCGCCGCGATCGACAGCACCTTGCCCGCGAAAGGCGTGTACACGCGCGCCGTGCGGTCCTCGTCCCAGACCAGGCGGCCGTTGAAGCGCAGCACTGCTTCGCGCTGCGGCTCGGCGCTCGCCGTATGGATGGAGCCAAGCTGCGGGCTCGCCGGCTCGAAGATGACTGCGTTCTTGTCGACGCGTGGCGGCGGCACCGCCGGCTTCTCGGCGGCCTGATTGCAACCGGCGAGGATCGCGGCCGCCAGCAGACCCGGAAAAATTCTCATCGGCCGCCCAGCTGTTGCGCCGTCGACAGGCTGGCGCGCCACGCCGCTAGCGCCTTGGCATAGTCGGCCCGCGCCGTCACCGATTCGAGCTGCACGGCGCGCAGCGTGCGCCGCGCATCCAGGACTTCGAGCACCGAAGTGGCGCCGCGCAGGAAGGCGAACTCGGCCGCCTGCGCGCTGCGGCCGGCGGCGCCGAGCAGCGAGGTCTCGTAGCGCTCGAGCCGCTCTGCGGCGGCGTTCAGGTCGCTCGCGGCGCGGCGCAGCTCGATGCCGGCGAGCGCGCGCGCGCGCTCCAGGGCGTCGAGCGCGGCATAGCGGTCGACCTCGGCCTTCTGGATATCGCCCGAAAAATCGTAACCGGTGAACAGCGGGAACGCGACGCCGAAGCCGATCGAGTTGATGGGAAGGCTGCCCGGAAAGCGCTCGAATTGAGCGCCGATGGTGAAGTCCCGGGTGCGCTGGGCCTTGGCGAGATCGCGCTGCTTTTCCGCCGCCTCGACTCTGGCCTGCGCCGCCAGCACATCGGGGCGCGCGTCGATGGCCTGCTCGAGCGCGGCGGGGTCGGCCCGCTCCGCAGCGGGCCAGGGATCCGTTGCGCGCAGCTCGCCGGCGCCGGCCTCCGCGCCGATCATGTAGCCGAGCGCAAACTGCGCGCGCACGAGCTCCGCCCGCACCGCGCGCGCCTCGTTCTGCGCCCGCTCATAGTCGACCTGCACCTTGGCCACGTCGGCCGGCGCGAGATCGCCGGCCTTGAGCCGCGCCTGCGCCGCCGCAAGGGTTCCGGTAAACAGCTGTGCCGTGTCGGCGAGGACGAGCGCCTTCTCCTGTACCTGCTTCAGGTCGAAGTACGCGGCGCGCAGCGCGGCGAGCTGCTGGCGCAGCAGGTCGAGCGAATCGTTTTCGGCCGCCTTCTGCAATCCGGAGGCAACGTCGAGCCGCAGCTCGCGCTTGTCGCCGCGCTCGAAGGGCTGATCGATCCTGAACACCGTGTCGATGTGCTTCTGGCCGAGGGGGCCCGCGCCAATGCCGGGGTTTCTGTTGATTTCACTGCTATTGATCGAAAAAGTGGGGTTCGGCCGGGCTGCCGCGACCAGCCGCTGCGCCTGCGCCGACTCGACGGCGTGACGCGCCGCCCTCAGCTCACGGTTGTGCGCAGCCAGCAGCTTTTCAGCCTCCGTCAGCGACAGATCGCGAGCGTCGCACGGCGCCGCGGCCGCAGCGAGCGCGACCCAAAAAGCTAACGCCACCCGAAATTCCCCCCGGATCATCGGAATGGCGAAGATACAAACCGGCCATGTCCACACCCTTGCAGCAAGCTTTCTGGAAGCTGACGCTGCGCCGCAACATTGCGGTGCGTGAACGGCTTAGCTACGATGAATGCTCCCTCGCAAGCCCAATAAATCCCCTGAAGGAGGCAGCATGTCGGTCAAGGTATCCATGAAGGTCAACGGCAAGCCGGTCTCCGCCGACCTCGAGGCGCGGACCCTGCTGGTGACCTTCATCCGCGAGCACCTGCGGCTCACCGGCACCCACGTCGGCTGCGATACGGCGCAGTGCGGCGCGTGCACCGTCCTCATGAACGGCAAGGCGATCAAGAGCTGCTCGATCGTCGCCATGCAGGCCGAGGGCGCCGACCTCCTCACCATCGAAGGCGTGGCAAAGCCCGACGGCACGCTGCACCCGATGCAGGCGGCGTTCAAGGAGAACCACGGCCTGCAATGCGGCTTCTGCACGCCGGGCATGGTGATGAACGCGCTCGATTTCGCGAAAAGCCATCCCGACCCGACCGAGGAGGAAGTGCGCGACAGCCTCGAAGGAAACCTGTGCCGCTGCACCGGCTACCACAACATCGTCAAGAGCATCATGGCCGGCGCGCGTGCGATGGCAGGCAAACCGTGACGGCCCCCCTGATCGGCGCGCGGGTCCAGCGCAAGGAGGATTACCGCTTCCTCACCGGCGCCGGCATGTACACCGACGATGTCGCCCTGCCGGGCCAGGCGTACGCGGCGTTCGTGAGATCGCCCCACGCGCACGCCAGGATCAAGAAGATTGCGGTGGACCAGGCAAAAAAGTCCCCGGCAGTGCTTGCGGTCTATACGGGCGCCGATCTGGCGGCGGCGAAGGTGGGCGGGCTGCCCTGCGGCTGGCTGATCACCGACGTCAACGGCCAGCCGATGAAGGAGCCGCCGTACCCGCCGCTCGCGCAAGGCAAGGTGCGGCACGTCGGCGAGCGCGTCGCGGTGGTGATCGCCGAATCGCTCGCCCAGGCAAGGGATGCCGCCGAGCTCATCGAGGTGGATTACGAAGTCTTGCCGGCAGTCGTCGACCCGGTAAAAGCCAAAGGCGCGCCGGCGATTCATGAAGCGGCGCCGGACAACACCTGTTACGTCTGGGCGCTGGGCGACAAGGCGGCGGTCGACAGCGCGTTTGCCAAGGCGGCGCACGTCACCAAGCTCGATTTCGCCAACAACCGCCTGATACCGAACGCGATCGAGCCGCGCTCGGCCAACGCGACGTACTCGCGCGCCGAGGCGAGCTACACACTCTATGTCGCGAGCCAGAACCCCCACGTTGAGCGGCTGCTGATGACTGCCTTCGTGCTGGGGCTGCCGGAGAACAAGGTGCGCGTGGTCGCGCCCGACGTCGGCGGCGGCTTCGGCTCGAAGATCTACCTCTATCCGGAGGACGTGGTGGTCACCTGGGCGGCCAAGCAGCTCAACCGCGCCGTGAAATGGACCGCCGAGCGCACCGAGTCCTTCGTCTCGGACGCGCACGGCCGCGACCACGTGACCACGGCGGAGCTCGCGCTGGACAGCGACGGCAGGTTCCTCGCCATGCGCGTGCGCACGACGGCGAACCTCGGAGCGTATCTCTCGACCTTTGCGTCGTGCATTCCGACCATCCTGTACGCCACGCTCCTCGCCGGACAGTACACGACGCCGCTCATCTACTGCGAGGTCACCGCGGTGTTCACCAACACCACGCCGGTGGACGCCTACCGCGGCGCAGGGCGCCCCGAGGCGACCTACGTCGTCGAGCGGCTGGTCGAAACGGCTGCGCGCGAAATGAAGCTCGATCCGGCCGGCATCCGCCGCAAGAACTTCATCCGGCAGTTTCCCTATCAGACGCCGGTCGCGCTCTGCTACGACACCGGAAACTACGACGCGACCCTCGATGCGGTGATGAAGATGGCGGACGTCGCGGGGTTCAAGCTGAGAAAGGAAGAATCCCTCAGGAAGGGCAAGCTGCGCGGCCTGGGCTACGCCTGCTACATCGAAGCCTGCGGCATCGCGCCGTCGAACGTGGCCGGAAGCCTCGGCGCGCGCGCCGGTCTTTTCGAGGCCGGAGAGATCCGCGTGCATCCGACCGGCACCGTGACCGTGTTCACCGGCTCGCATTCGCACGGCCAGGGACACGAGACGACGTTCGCGCAGGTGGTCGCCGATCGCCTCGGCCTGCCGATCGAGAATGTCGACATCGTGCACGGCGATACGTCGAAGGTGCTTTTCGGCATGGGCACCTACGGCTCGCGCTCCATCGCGGTCGGCGGCACGGCGATCGTGAAGGCGCTCGACAAGATCATCGCCAAGGGCAGGAAGATCGCCGCCCACCTGCTCGAGGCATCGGAGGCGGACATCGAGTACGACCGCGGCGTGTTCAAGGTGACAGGCACCGACAAGCAGAAGACCTTCGGCGAAGTGGCGTTCGCGGCCTACGTGCCGCACAACTATCCGCTCGACAAGCTCGAGCCCGGCCTCAACGAGAACGCGTTCTACGACCCGGCGAACTTCACCTTCCCCGCGGGCAGCTATGTCTGCGAGGTCGAGGTGGACCGCGATACCGGCGCAACGCAGATCGTCGCCTTCACCGCGGTCGACGACTTCGGCAAAGTCATCAATCCGATGATCGTCGAAGGCCAGGTGCACGGCGGGCTCGCGCAGGGCATCGGGCAGGCGCTCACCGAGGGCTGCCGCTACGACAACACCGGGCAGCTGGTCACCGGATCGTTCAGCGACTACGCCATTCCCCGCGCCGGCGACGTGCCGCTATTCAAGCTGGACACGCGCGAGACGCCCTGCACGCACAACCCGCTCGGCGTGAAGGGATGCGGCGAGGCGGGCGCGATCGGCGCGCCGGCGGCGGTGATGAACGCGATCACCGACGCCCTCGGCGTGAAGGACATCCCGATGCCCGCCACGGCGCAGACCGTGTGGCGCGCGATGCACAAGGCAGCCTAGGAGATATAGCGATGCATGCATTCGAATATCACCGGCCTTCGAACGTGAAGGACGCCCTCGCCCTCGCATTCAAGAAGGAAGAGGGCAGATACCTCGCCGGCGGCCAGAGCCTGGTGCAGGCGATGAAGCTGCGCCTGTCGTCGCCGACCGACCTGATCGATCTCAACGCGATCGGCGACCTGAAGGCGCTGAAGGCGGAGAGCAGTGCCGTGACGATCGGCGCGATGGTGCGGCACGCCGAGGTGGCCGCCTCGAGCGCCGTGAGGAAGGCGATCCCCGCGCTCGCCTCTCTCGCCGGCATCATCGGCGACCGGCAGGTCAGGCACATGGGGACGATCGGCGGCTCGCTCGCCAACAACGACCCGGCGGCCGACTACCCGGCGGCCGTGCTCGCCCTGGGCGCCACGATCGTCACCAGCAAGCGCAAGATCGAGGCCGATAAATTCTTCAAGGGCCTGTACGAAACCGCGCTCGAGCCGGGGGAGCTGGTCACCGCGGTCTCGTTTCCCGTACCGAAGCGCGCCGCCTACATGAAGTTCAAGAACCCGGCGTCGCGCTTCGCCATCGTCGGCGTATTCGTCGCCGATTTTGGCGGCAAGGTGCGGGTCGGCGTAACCGGGGCCGGGCCCTGCGCGTTCCGCCAGACCGACATGGAAAAAGCGCTCGCCTCGAAGTTCGCGCCCGAGTCGGTCGCCAATATCAAGGTGAAGGCCGACGGCCTCAACAGCGACCTGCACGCGAGCCCGGAGTACCGCGCGCACCTGATCACCGTCATGGCCAAGCGCGCCGTCGAGGCGGCGATGAAGTAGCAGCCCGAACTCTTCATGGCGCACCCGCTCCCGAGCTCCATCGACGAGACGCAGAAGCTCCTCGCTTCGGGCGACTACGTCGCCGATCGCAGCCTCGCCACCTCTCTTTTCCTCGCCCTCGCGATGCGCCGGCCGCTGTTCCTGGAAGGCGAGGCGGGGGTCGGCAAGACCGAGATCGGCAAGGTCATCGCCCAAGGCCTGGGCCGGGAGCTCATCCGCCTGCAGTGCTACGAGGGTCTGGACATCGCGCAGGCTGCCTACGAGTGGAACTACTCGCGGCAGATGATCGAAATCCGGCTGGCCGAAGCAGCGGGGGAGAAGTCGAAGGAGAAGCTCGCGGCCGATATTTACTCCGAGAAATTCTTGATTAAAAGGCCTTTGGCGCGCGCGCTGGAAGGCGATTCGCCGGTCCTGCTCATCGACGAGCTCGACCGGACCGACGAGCCCTTCGAGGCCTACCTGCTCGAGGTGCTGTCGGACTGGCAGATCACGATTCCCGAGGTCGGCACGCTGCGCGCCTCCGAGCCGCCGATCGTGGTCATCACCTCCAACCGCACGCGCGAGATCCACGACGCGGTGAAGCGGCGCTGCTTCTACCACTGGGTGGACTTCCCGGACGCGCCGCGCGAGCTCGAGATTCTGCACCGCAAGGCGCCGAAAGCGCGCGAGGCGCTGTCCAAGGAAGTGGTCGCTTTCGTGCAACGGCTGCGAAAGAGCGATCTGTTCAAGCTGCCGGGGGTCGCCGAGACGATCGACTGGGCCAACTGCCTGGTGGCGCTCGACCGCGTCGCGCTCGATCCCGAAACCGTCAACAACACGCTGGGCGTGCTGCTCAAGTACCGCGACGACCTCGAGCGGGTCGCCGGCGAGGAAGCGGCGCGCCTGGTCGGCGAGGCGAGGGCCGCGGCCGCTGCCTGAGCATCGCATGAGAGCGATGTCTTTTTTCCGCCGGCTGCTCGGCGGCAAGCACGACGGAGTCGAACAGCCTACGCAAAACCTGCTTTCGCTGTGCGACGCGCTGTTGAGCGAGCGCGGCGAATATGCGAGCGCGTCGCTCGCGCGCGAGGCCCTCGTCGCGTACCAGGGCCTGGACGAGCGCCAGCGCGACGCGTTCTACGACGCCCTGGCGCGGCAGTACTCGCCTTCGGCAGAGGCGGTCAGCCGGGCGGCGGCGGCGTACCAGGCCGAGCCTACGCCCGAGAACCTGCTGCGCCTGCAGAACAGCGTCGAGCCGGCGCGCCAGGAGCTGTTCCGCCGGCTCAACATGGCCCCCGGCGGCACCGCCGCGCTGGTCGAGATGCGCAGGCGGCTGCTGACGCGGCTCGAGACGCACCCGCACTGGCGCGCCATCGACCTGGACCTGATGCACCTGCTGCGCTCCTGGTTCAACCGCGGCTTCCTGCGCCTCGAGCGCATCGACTGGCGCACCTCCGCCCTGGTGCTCGAAAAGCTGATCCAGTACGAGGCGGTGCATGCGATCCACGGCTGGCGCGACCTGCGCCGGCGCCTCGAATCCGACCGCCGCTGCTTCGCCTTTTTCCATCCGCAGCTGCCCGACGAGCCGATCATCTTCATCGAGGTGGCCCTGGCGCGCGGCATGAGCGCGCACGTGCAGCCGCTGCTCGACGTCGGCTCGCCGGTGGGGACGCTCGCGAACGTCGACTGCGCCATGTTCTACTCGATCACCAACTGCCAGGAGGGGCTGCGCGGGATCTCGTTCGGCAACCTGCTGATCAAGCAGGTCGCCGAGGACTTGAAGCGCGAGCTGCCGCACCTGCGCCGCTTCGCGACGCTGTCGCCGATCCCCGGCTTCCGCCGCTGGCTCGACGAGAACCGCATGCGCGTCGCGGTCGGCGCCGAGGGCAAGGAGCGGCTCGCGCTGCTGTCGCGGCTCGAGGATCCCGCCTGGCATCTTGGCGAAGTGCCCGAAGCTCTGCAGAGCCTGCTGATGCGCCTTTGCGCGTACTACCTGCTCAACGCCAAGCAGGGCCTCGAGCCGCTCGACGCGGTGGCGCGCTTTCATCTGGGCAACGGCGCGGCGCTCGAGCGCCTGAACTGGATGGGCGACTCCTCCGAGCAGGGCATGTCGCGCTCCGCGGGCCTGATGGTGAACTACGTCTACTGGCTCGCCGAGGTCGAGCGCAACCACGAGCGCTACTTCCGCGAGCACCACATCGTCGCCTCGCCGCTGGTCGAGAAGCTGGCGCGCGAGTGTCCGCTCGGCCGCGACGCTGAAAAAGGCGCCGCGGCTTGAGCGAGGGCCGGCTGGCGGAAAACGTCATGCATTTCGCCCGCCTGCTGCGGGCGGCCGGCCTGCGCATCGGCTCGGACCGGGTGATCGACTGCGTGCGCGCGCTGGAGATCACCGGCGCGAACCACGAAGTCATGCGGCGCGACGACTGGTACTGGACCATGTCGGCAGTGCTCCTGTCGCGGCAGGAGCAGCGGCCGATCTTCGACCAGGCGTTCCAGATCTTCTGGCGCGACCCCAAGCTCACCGAGAGGATGATGCAGATGCTGCTGCCGCAGGCCTACGGCCGCGCTGCAAGACCCGAGCAGCAGCAGAGCCAGCGCCTCACCGACGCGCTCTTCAGCCAGCAGCGCGAGGCGCGCGAGAAGGAGGCCGAGCGCCTGGACCTCGAAGCGCGGCTCACTTTCTCCTCGCGCGAGGTGCTGCAGCGCATGGACTTCGACAGCATGTCGGCCGCGGAGCTCGCCGAGGCGAAGAAGATGATCGCCCAGCTGCGTCTGCCGCTGCCGATGATCCGCACCAGAAGATTCCGGCCCGAGCGCGCCGGCCGGCGCATCGATCTGCGCGCCACGCTGCGCGAGTCGCTGCGCGAAGGCGGCGACATCATCGCGCTGGTGCGCGCCGCGCCCGGCGAGCTGCATCCGCCGCTGGTCGTGCTGTGCGACATCTCGGGCTCGATGAACCCGTATTCGCGGATGTTTCTGCATTTTCTCCACGCCATCACCAACGACCGCGACCGGGTGAGCGTGTTCGTGTTCGGCACCCGGCTGACCAACATCACCCGGCAGCTGCGTCACCGCGACGTCGACGTGGCGATGGCCAAGGTCGCCGACGCGATCAAGGACTGGTCGGGCGGCACGCGCATCGGCGCGTCGCTGCGCGAGTTCAATTTCAAGTGGGCCCGCCGCACGCTCGGGCAGAACGCGTGCGTGCTGCTCGTCTCCGACGGCCTCGACCGCGAGGCCGGCGAGGGCCTCGGCGAGGAGATGGAGCGGCTCGCGAAATCGAGCCGCTACCTCGTATGGCTCAATCCGCTCCTGCGCTACGACAAGTTCGAAGCGCGGCCGGCGGGCGTGCGCGCGATCCTGCCGCACGTCGATCTGTTCCTGCCGGTGCATAATCTGAAGAGCCTCGTCGACCTCGCGAAAACGCTGAACGGCCCGATGACCCGGCAAAATCTGGAGGAGCGCGCATGGAAATGAAGGGCGAGCAGCTGATCCCCGCGCCGCAGCAGGCGGTCTGGGACGCGCTCAACGACCCCGGGGTGCTGAAGGCCTGTGTGCCGGGCTGCGAGTCGCTCGAGAAGAGCGGCGACAACGAGTATCAGGTGCTGATGGTGGCGCGCGTCGGCCCGGTGAGCGCCAAGTTCAAGGGCAGGCTGACGCTCTCCGACATCAACCCGCCCAGCTCCTACTCGATCTCCTTCGAAGGCCAGGGCGGCGCCGCGGGATTCGCGAAGGGCAGCGCCCAAGTGAGCTTGTCTTCCGAAGGCGCTCATACCAGGCTGTCTTACGAAGTGAAGGCGAACGTCGGCGGCAAGCTGGCGCAGATCGGCTCGCGCCTGGTCGACGCGGCGGCGAAAAAAGTCGCCGACGACTTCTTCAGGAATTTCAATGAAAACTTCGCTTCTGCGGCGCCCGGCGACCCTGGCCCGCCCGGCGTGTCGGACACGGCGCTGCGTTTTCTCGCCGCGGGCGCGCTGGTGGTATTTGTCATATCCATGTACTTCTTCCTCACCTAGAAAATGAGTGTTGTCTCGCGCATGGACCAGGCGCTCAACGCCTTCGTCGCACGCTGCGCGTGGTTCCACCAGCCGATGACCAAGGGCCGGGCGCGCATGTTCGCGCTGCAGCACCGGCTCAACACCCGGCAGCGCAACTCCGTGCTCAAGCTCAAAGTGGCAACCAATTGCAGCGATTGGGACACGCGCATGCGCATCATCCAGGCCTGCAGCGAGGAGGTGATCGCCGACCACGAGCACGGCGGCGGCCGGCCGCACTGGAAGATCCTCGAGGACCTCGGCCTGCGCATCGGCCTGAAGCGGCGCGAGCTGCAGGACGCGCAGCCGCTGCCTTCGACCGAGCTCGCCTGGGCGGCGTGGGAAGGGCTGATGGCGAATCGCCACTGGCTCGAAGGCATCGTCGCCAACACCTGTGCCGAGCGCATCAATGTGCCGGGCTACGGCAGCGGGCTGTTCAGAAAGCACGGCTGGTTCGGCATCGAGCGGCTGCGCTGGGGAAAGCTGTTCGGCCTCGCGCACGACGAGCTCGAGTTCTTCGAGCTGCACACCGAGGCCGACATCGAGCACTCGGACACCGGCTGGCGCGCGGTGGAGAAATTCGCGAGGCAACTGCGCATGGAAGACGCCGTGGTCAAGGCCTGCGAGCGCAACCTGTACGTGTGGGGGCACTATCTCGATGGGATCGCTGCGGCCGGCGATGCTTCGCGTTCTTAAGGGATTTCCGGCAATCGCCGCTGCTCTGCTTGCGTCGGTCGCCGCCGCGCAGTACCCCTCGAAACCTGTCCGCCTGCTGGTGCCGATCCCGCCCGGCGGCGGGCCGGACCTCGTGGGGCGCCTCATCGCGGCGCGCCTCACCGAGACGCTGGGCCAGCCGGTGGTGGTCGAGAACCGCGTCGGCGGCAACGGCATGGTGGCGGGCGAAGCGGTGGCGAAGGCGGCGCCCGACGGCTATACGCTGCTGGTCGGCATGGACAGCCTGCTCGCGATCAACCCGCATCTCTACGCGCGCATGCCGTTCGATCCATTGAGCGATCTCGCCCCGGTGGCAAGCCTGGTGTCGAACGGCTTCTTCCTGGTGGTGAATCCGCAGCTGCCGGTGCACAACCTCGCCGAGTTCATCGAGTACGCGAAGCGGGCGAACCCGCCGCTGCAATACGCCTCGGGCGGCAACGGCAGCCAGCACCACCTGACGATGGAGCGGCTGAAGGGACGCGCCGGGATTGGGCTCGCGCATATCCCGTACAAGGGTGGCGCGCCGGCGACGGCTGCGACCGTGTCGGGCGAAGTGGCGGCGATGATGTCGGGGACTTCCACCGCGCCGCAGATCAAGGCCGGGCGCCTGCGCGTGCTCGCGTACACCGGGCCGAAGCGCTCGAGCCTGCTGCCCGAGGTGCCGACCATCGCCGAAACCTACCCGGATTTCGAGATGACGCAGTGGTACGGCCTGTTCGCGCCGCCTGGCACCCCGGAGGCTGTTCTGGCGCGGCTGCGCGCCGAGGTGAACCGCGTCCTCAAGGAACCCGGGATCCGCGAGCGCCTGCACAACGCGGGCGGAGTGGAAGCCTGGATCACCACGCCCGGGGAATTTGCCGCGGCGATCGGCGACGATCACGCAAAGTACGCGCGGCTGGTCCGGGAAATCGGCGCGCGAATCGATTAAAGTGGCAGCATGTCCGCGCCCGAGCGACGCCCTGCCGCGATCCTGTACGTCGAGCTGCGCAACTTCACGCGGCTCTCGGAGACCCTGGAGGCGCCGCAGGTGCTGCAGCTCGCCAACGAGTTCTTCTCCTTCACGGGGAAGCACATCGGCGAGCGCGGCGGCCGCGTGCTGTCCCTGCACAACGACTCGGTGATCGCCTCGTTCAGCGGGGAAGACCGGCTGGAATTCAGCATTTACGCGCTCAAGGCGGCACAGCAGATCCAGCGCGAATTCGAACCGATCGGCGAGCGCTGGCAGAGCGACTACGCCCTGCCCGCCGCCGTGGCCCTCGGTCTGCACGTGGGCGACACCGTGTTCGGCATGGCGGGCCCCGACGACAGCCAGGAGTACGTCGCTTTCGGCGACTGCGTCAGCATCGCCGAGCGCCTGGTGCACCGCGCGCGCGCCGGCGAGATCGTGCTGTCGCTTGCGTTCATGCGGGCGATCGGCGCCACGGTCAAGACGCTGGGCGCCGAGGAATTGCCGCCGCTCGAGCTCTCGCGCCGGCCGCCGATCGCGATCTACGGCATCGTGCTCAACACCCGGCTGGACTTTACTTAGCGCCCAGGGCTTCGCGCATCGCCTGCGCGAGCGCTTCGGGGGGATGGGCGCCCGAGACGCCGAGCTTGCGGTCGAAGATGAAGGTCGGCACCGCCGAAATCCCGAGCCCGCGCATCTCTTCTTCCAGCGCGGCGACTTCCTTCGCGTCAGCCTCCTGCGGCCAGCCAGAAACCCCGCTGCGCTTCGCAATCTCCTCCAGCACTTTGGGATCGCCGACGTCTTTGCCCTCTTCGAAGTAGGCGCGGAAAAGCTCGTCGACCACCGGCTGGCCGGCGCCCTGGCGCTGAGCGAGCTCGATCAGGCGGTGCGCAGCGAGGGTGTTGGGCGTGCGCAGCATGCGCTCGAACGCGAACTCGATGCCCTCGCCCTGGCCCTCCGCGGCAACGCGCGCATCGAGCTGCCGCCCACGCTCGACCGAACCGAATTTCGCCTTGCGATACTCCGCGCGAGGCATCCCGCCCTGCGGCATCTCGGGATTCAGCTGAAAGGGCTGGTAGCGAACGCTCACCTGCGCTACGTCGCCCAGAAGCACGAGCGCCTTTTCAAGGCGCCGCTTGCCGATGTAGCACCACGGGCAAACGACGTCGGAAACCACTTCGATCGCCAACGGCTTTCGCACTAATGCTTCTTTGCGGGAATCGTCCAGAGGTAGATCGTCCGCCCGTTAAGCTCGACCTTCTTGTCGGGCCTCCACTTGCCCATGTCGAACTGGTGCGAAACGATGCGGGACCCCGGCTTGAGCTGCTCCATCAGCCGGGGCATCAGCTTCACGTTGAGGTCCGGCAGCAGGTAGAGCGTCACCACCGTGGCCTCGTGAAAGTCGGCCTGGAACAGGTCCTCGTTGCGGAACTTCACCAGGCTGGTCACCCCGTTCTTTTTCGCGTTCTCGTTGGCTTCCTGGATGCGCTCCGGGTCGATGTCGATGCCGACCGCGCGCACTCCGAACTTCTTCGCCGCCGTGACCGGGATGCGCCCGTCGCCCGAGCCGAGGTCGTAGAGCACGTCGCCCTTCCTGACGTTGGCTAGCCGCAGCATCTCGTCCACCACCTCCTGCGGCGTGGGCACGAAGATGACGTCGGGCGCCTGGTTGCGGCGCGGCTGCGCCTGGGCAAGCTGGTAAAGGGGTTGCGGCTCCAGCGCAGCCGCCGGCGCCGCGGCGATCAGGGCCGCGGTGATCGAGATCAGGATTCGCATGAGGCAAATTATGCCTCAGCGAACAAGAGGGATCCGTCTTAAGGCGAAAGACCGGTCGCGAAGCGGCTCGAGGTCACCGCCGCGTCGACCTCGCGCTCCTCGCCGGCCTTGATGTCCTTGGGAGGCAAGACCGGCACGCCGGTCTGGACCTGCGGCTCGATCAGCGCTTCCTCCAGATCGCCGGTGCCGTGGATTTCGATCCGCGCCCATGTAATCAACAGGATGGCAGCCAACATGGCGATCACAGCGATGATCGCGGTAATCGGGTGCTCGGGCTGGGGATCAGGAGCGCCGCCGAAGTCGTCGTGAGTGCAGGCGTGTCCCATACGGTTTGGACCTCCGGGCAGCCCCCATGTTCGAAACTGATCTAGTCGCCGGCGATTGTCATGTTCTCAACCAGGATCGAACCGCTCGACCGGCCGCTCCGCACGAGCACGTCGCTGCCTACGGCAACGATACCCCTGAACATGTCTTTCAGGTTGCCGGCAATCGTGATTTCCTCCACAGGATGGCGAATTTCGCCGCCCTCGACCCAGTAGCCTGCCGCGCCGCGCGAGTAATCGCCCGTCACGAGGTTCACGCCCTGGCCCATCAGCTCGGTGACGAGAAGCCCGCGCTGGAGTTTCTTCAGCATGCCGGCGAAGTCCGGTCCCTCGGATCGCACCACGAGATTGTGGTGACCGCCCGCATTGCCGGTGGTTTTCAGGCCGAGCTTGCGCGCCGAGTAGCTGCCGAGGAAATAGCCTTCGACGACGCCGTCGCGCACCACGGCCCGGCTGCGCGTCGCAACGCCTTCCTCGTCGAACGGCGTGCTGGCCATCTCCTGCTTCTCATGCGGGCGCTCATCGATGCGCATCAGCGGCGAGAACACCTGTCTTCCGAGGCTGTCGACGAGGAACGAGGTCTTGCGGTACAGGTTGCCGCCGTTCACGGCCGAGACGAAATGGCCGATCAGCTGCAGCGCCGCCGGCGCCTCGAACAGCACCGGCGCCTGGCAGGTCGCAATCTTGCGCGCGCCGAGGCGCGCCACCGCGCGCTGGCCGGCGTAGCGTCCCAGCGCCTGCGGCTCGGCGAGCTTCGCTGGCACGCGAGCGGCGCTGAACCAGTCGTCGCGCTGCATCAGGCCCTTGTCCTCGGCGATCACCGAGCACGAGATCCAGTGCCGCGAGCCGGGATAGCCGCCCACGAAGCCGAGGCTGTTCGCGAAGACGAACTGCGACTGGTGAGCGGCGACGGTCGCACCTTCCGAGTTGCGTATTTTCTTTGAAACCGAAAAGGCCGCCGCCTCGCAGCGCCGCGCGATGTCGATCGCCTCCTCGGTGGACAACCCCCACGGGTGGAACAGATCGAGGTCGGGCTGCTCGCGCGCGAGCAGGTCCGCATCCGGCAATCCGGCGCATTCGTCTTCTGCAGTATGGCGTGCGATGGCGAGCGCGGCATCGACCGTCTGCTCGAGCGCCGCGCGCGAGAAGTCAGAGGTGCTGGCGTGGCCGCGGCGCACCTTGGGGCGCTCGCCTAGGTAGATCGACACGCCGACGCTGCGGTCGCGGTTATGCTCGATGGTGTCGGGCTGGCCTTTGCGCACCGTCACCGTGAGGCCGTACGCCTCGGAGACGTCGCAATCGCAGCCGTTTGCGCCGGCGTGCCTGGCGCGCTCCAGCACCACTTGCGCGAGGCTGCGCAGTTCGCCGGGGTCGCAGCTGAAACCGTGGCGCTTCGGCATGGGGGCGCTATGATAACAGCGCGTGCAGGACGAAATCGTCAGCAAGACCCGCAGGAAGCGCGAGATGCACGAGCTGCAGGCGCTCGGCGTGGCGCTGGTCGGGCTCCCCGAAACACAATTGAGATCAATGGCGCTCGCGGACGATCTGCTGGAAGCCGTGCTCGAGGCGAAGCGCATCAAGAGCCACGAGGCCAGGCGTCGGCAGATGCAGTACATCGGTCGCTTGATGCGCGACATCGATCCGGGCGCGATCCGCAGCCGTCTCGGCGAGATCGAAGGCAGCTCCGCGCAGGCGAGCGCGGCTCACCGCCGCCTCGAAACTTTGCGCGAGCGCCTGCTCAACGACGACGCGGCGCTCACCGACTTCGCTGCGCAGCATCCGGGCGCCGACCTTCAGACATTGCGCAGCTTGATAAGGAATTCGCGCAAGCAGCTGCAAGAGGGCAACCGCACGCGGGCCTACCGCGAGCTGTTCCGCTTTATCCGGCTGTGCAGCGAAGCCAAATGAAAGAAGAACTGATCGTCGGCCTGGTCTCCATCAGCGACCGCGCCTCGGCCGGCGTCTACCGCGACGAGGGCATCCCGTCGCTCAAGGAGTGGCTGCATTCGGCGATCGCCTCGCCCGCCTGGCGCGACGAAACGCGCCTCATCGCCGACGAGATGACGATCATCGAATCGACGCTGGTCGAGCTGGTCGACGAGAAGCGCTGCCACCTCGTGCTCACCACCGGCGGCACCGGACCCGCCCGGCGCGACGTCACGCCCGAGGCCACGCTCGCCATCGCCGACAAGGTCATGCCCGGCTTCGGTGAGCAGATGCGCTCGCTGAGCCTGAAATTCGTGCCGACCGCGATCCTGTCGCGGCAGGTGGCGGTGATCCGCAAGCAGGCGCTGATCATCAATCTGCCGGGCCAGCCGAAATCGATCCGCGAGACGCTGCAGGGATTGCCCGACGCGCCGGGAATCTTTGCCGCGGTGCCTTACTGCATCGACCTGATCGGCGGCCCCTATATCGAGACCAACGAAGCGGTGGTGAAGGCGTTCCGGCCGAAAACGGCGATCAGGAAAAAATAGGGCTACTCCGCTTTGATCCCGGCCGCTTTGATGAGTGGCCACCACTTTTCGATCTCGGCCTTGTGGTGCGCGCCAAGAGCCTCAGGCGTCTGCTGCTCGCGCGGCGGGATTTCCTGGCCGAGATTTTCCAGGCGCTTGCGCACCGCAGGATCGGCAAGCGCTTCGGTGATGGCCGAGTTCAACTTGGCCACGACATCTTTCGGCGTCGCCCTGGGCGCCCAGATGGCGTGCCAGACGGCCATGTAAAAACCGGGCAGCCCGGCCTCGTCGACCGTCGGAATATCGGGCGCTGCGGCCAGGCGCGTTTTCGCGGTCACGGCGTAAGGCTTGACCCTTCCCGCGCGGGAATTCGGCACGGCAGACACGGCCTGATCGAAGTAAAGGTCGATGTGCCCGGCAAACAAGTCCTGCATCGCCGGCGCGGCGCCGCGATAGTGAATGATCTGCGCTTGGGTACCGGTGAGTTTCTTGAAGTAGACGGCGCTGACATGCGCCGGCGTACCCGCACCGCCGGTGCCGATCGATACCTTGTCCTGATTCGCCTTTGCCCAGGCGATGAGTTCCCGGAGATCCCTGGCCGGAACCGCGGTCTTTGAAACCAGGATCTGCGGATTCGTGGCGAGCATCGCCACCGGTTCGAGGTCCCTCAGCAGATCGTACTGCAGCTGGTAGGTCGCCCCGCTGATGACGTGCGTGCCGAAGTGGCCGATGCTGAGCATGTAGCCATCCGGGGCCGCCCGCGCCACTCTGCCCACGGCGATGCTGCCCCCGGCACCGGTGGTGTTCTCCACCACCACCGTCTGGCCGAGCGACCTTCCCATGCGCTCGGCCATGATGCGGCCGATGGTGTCCGTGGGTCCTCCTGCCGAGAAAGGCACGATCAATGCGATCGGCCGCGTCGGATAGGTCTGGGCTGCGGCTGCAGCGGCAACAAGCAGCCCGACGAAACCGCAAAATGCCTTCACTTGATTCAACCCTCCCCCGAGTTACCATGATAGCCGAGGAGAAACCCAATGCGCGCCAATCTCATTGCCGGCCAGTGGACCGCTGGCAAGCAGAGCAATCCCGACATCAATCCGTCGGATATCTCCGACGTCATCGATCAATACGCCTCAGGCGATGCCGCCGCGGTGGACGCCGCGGTCGCGGCGGCGCGCGCGGCATTCCCTGCCTGGTCCGTCTCCACGCCGCAGCAGCGTTTCGACGCGCTCGATTTCGCCGGCAGCGAGATCCTCGCGCGCCGCGCCGAGCTGGGCGAGCTGCTCGCGCGCGAGGAGGGCAAGACGCTGCCGGAGGCGACCGGCGAGGCCGCGCGCGCCGGGCAGATCTTCAAGTTTTTCGCGGGCGAGGCGCTGCGCACCGCGGGCGAGATCATTCCCTCGATACGCCCGGGCATGAGCGTGGAGGTCACGCGCGAGCCGATCGGCGTGGTCGGCCTGATCACCCCCTGGAATTTCCCGATCGCGATTCCCGCCTGGAAGATCGCGCCAGCGCTCGCGTACGGCAACTGCGTGGTGTTCAAGCCGGCCGACCTGGTGCCAGGCTGCGGCTGGGCGCTGGCGGACATCCTCAGCCGCTGTGGCCTGCCGGCCGGCGTGTTCAACCTCGTCATGGGGCGCGGCGCGGTGGTCGGCGAGGCCATCATCCATCACCCAGGGATCGACGGCATCAGTTTCACCGGCTCCCAGGCGGTCGGCAGGCGCGTCGGCGAGGCGGCATTCAAGCGCGGGGCGAAGTTCCAGCTGGAGATGGGCGGCAAGAACCCCCTCGTCGTGCTGGACGACGCGCAGCTCGACCAGGCGGTGGAAGTCGCCGTGCAGGGCTCGTTCTATTCGACCGGCCAGCGCTGCACCGCGTCGAGCCGCATCATCGTCACGCAAGGCATTCACGACAAGTTCGTGTCGCGCCTCGCCGAGCGTGCCAGGGCGCTGGTCGTCGGCGACGCGCGCGATCCCAAGACGCAGATCGGGCCGGTGGTCGATGCGCGCCAGCTCGAGCAGGACGAGCGCTACATCTCGATCGGCAAGGACGAGGGGGCGCGGCTGCTGGCGGGCGGCGAACGCGTGAAGCGCGACAGGAACGGCTATTACTTCGCGCCGGCGGTGTTCGCCGAGGCCCAAAACTCCATGCGCATCTGCCGCGAAGAGATCTTCGGACCCGTGGCGGCGGTGGTGCGGGCGCGCGATTACGACGAGGCGCTCGCGCTGGCCAATGATACCGAGTTCGGTCTTTCGTCCGGAATCTGCACCACCTCGCTCAAGCACGCGGCGCACTTCAAGCGCCACGCGCAGGCCGGATTGGTGATGGTCAACGCGCCGACCGCCGGCGTCGACTATCACGTGCCGTTCGGCGGCCGCAAGGGCTCGAGCTACGGCCCGCGCGAGCAGGGCCGCTACGCCGTCGAGTTCTACACGACCGTCAAGACCGCATACATCCTGGCTTAGCCGAGGAAATAAGTCACACACAATTTCCCATCCAGAACGTGTACAACATGCTGATGCCGGCCAAGCGACAAGTCACGGAACAGAAAACGCTTCTCTTCGAGAAGTCAGGAGCTGTCGGCGCGATTGATCTTGAACGGTCTAACGTCAGGCAAGATCACCAAAATGGTGATCAAGTGATGCGTGAGCGTCGCAGTCCTGAGAGTAAGGCTTTGCGTATGCGCGCGTCGTGGTTGCGTGGGATGGCGTCGTATAAGGAATATCCTCCTACGGAGACGTGCCTGGGGGATGGGTATCTGGCTGAGCGGGAGAAGCTTCCGGGGATACGGCTGACGGTGACGCTGCTTGATCTAGGTCGAGCGGGGCGGCGGCGGTGATAACTCTTCTCGCGCGCGGGTCCCGCGTGCCCAGTCGTCATGCCGGCTGAGGAAATAAGTCACACGATTTGCCATCGAGAACGTGTACAAGATGCCGCTGATGCCGGCCAAGCGACACGTCGCGGAACAAAAAACGCTTGTCTTCGAGAAGTCAGGAGCTGAAGTCCCCGATTGGGAAAAGCCGGTAGAGCGCCTGGTCGAGGCGCTGGTGCAGGACGAGTTCGAGCTTTATGCGCAGCGCATCGTCGCCCTCGACCAGCCCAAGGCGGCGCCGATGGCGGAAGTGCTGCTGCGCATGCGCGAAGAAGAACAGAGGCTGCTGCCGCCCGGGTCGTTTCTGCCGGTGTTCGAGCGCTGCGGCATCATGCCCGCACTCGATCGCTGGGTCATGCGCCGCGCGATCGCGCGCCTCGCGCGCGGGTCCCGCGTGCCAAGCCTTTCGCTCAATATCTCGGGTCAGACGTTTAGCGACCCAGACTTCCCGCCTGCGGTCGCCAACGAGCTCTCGCGGCACCGCGTGCCGCCCGCGTCCATCGCCTTCGAAGTCCTCGAGGAGGACGCCCTCGCGCTGCCGAACTCGGTCGAGCAATTTGCCGACGCCGCGCGCAGGATCGGCTGCCGCCTCACCATCGATGGCTTCGGCTACAGCCCCGTGTGGCTCGCGCCGCTCCAGGCGTTGAAGCCGAACTACGTCAAGGTGGACCGCGCCGTGATCCGCAATCTGAACAGCCAGACGGCGCGCGGCAAGCTGGACAGGATCGTGCGCGCCGGCAAGAAGCTCGGCATCGGCGTGATCGGCGAGTGCGTGGAAAGCAACGAGGTGCTGGCGACGTTGAAGGCGGCAGGCGCGGGTTTCGCGCAGGGCTACGGCATCCACGTGCCCATGCCGATCAACGAGGTGCTGCAGCGCTAGCTACTCGTCGCTCTCGCTGGTTGGCCGGCCGGGCAGCTCGCGGACTTCGGTATTCATGCCTACGTCCTTGCGGCGCCGCTTCGCCAGCAGCTTTCCTGTCTCGAAGTAATCGCCCTTCACCGCCATGGCCGCGGCGCGCTCCAGCTCGTCGGGCCATTCGCCGAGCGAGTACCCGTACCACGGCGACTCGGGCTTGAGCTTCGGAAGACCGAGCTCTTCCCAGATTGCCTTTGCGCGCTCCATGTACTCGCGCTTGGGCAGCGAGATCGGCGGGAAATCCTCCTTCATCGTCGCGTCGATCAGCACCGACGCATCCTCGCCGCGGTTGCGCTTGCTGCGCGGGCCGTGCCCCTGGTCGCGGTGCCGCAGGATCTGCAGGTCCAGGTCGGGGTTGGCGCGGTAGGACATCGCCCACAGGAGGGCATCCGCATTGTCCGGATCGATGTCCTCGTTGACCGCGATGACATATTTGCCGGCGGCGCGGTTCCAGGCCACGGCGCCGTAGAGCGCGCGCCAGATCTCCGTCCTGGGCGCATTGCGGTCCATGATCAGCACCACGACTTTGCGCAGATTGGTGAGCGGCTCGTGCATCGACACCCGCTTGACGCCGCGGATGCCGAGCGCGTTGCGCAGGTGATCGAGGAACAGCGGCTCGAGCGCGACCCGCTTGATCAGGCTCGACTCGCTCGGCGTGACCTGCGAGATGATCGAAGTGAGGATCGCATCGCGCCGGCGCGTGATGCAGGTCACGTCCATATAGGCGTTGAATTCCTGCAGGTTGACATGGCCATGCGATTCGCCGAACGGCGCCTCGGGCTCGAGATACTCGGTGTCGATGCAGCCTTCGACCACGATCTCGGCTTCCGCCGGCACCAGCAGGTCGACGGTCCTCGCCTTGACCACATTGATCGGTACTCCGGCCAGTCCGCCGGCCAGATGCAGCTCGTCGAGCGTTTCCGGGGCCTTCTGCGCCGAGGCAAAGGCAATGCACGGCGGAGCGCCGAGCACCACCGCCGCCGGAAGCTTCTTTCCCGCCCGCTTCATCTTTTCCCAATGCACGTAGATGCCGGGACGCAGTTCCAGCGACGGATTCATTCCCAGGCGCCGCGGCGCCTTCACCTGCCCGCGGTAGATGCCCATGTTCTGGATGCCGTTGTCGGGGTCCTTCGTGATGTATTGCGACAGCGTGGTGAATGGCGCAATGTCCCAGCCCGGCGTGGAGATGGGAATGGGCAGCGCGTCCAGCCCCTTCCCCGGCTTGTCGAGCTCGCTGCCCTCGATCACGATTTCCTGGCAGGGCGCGTCTCTCACGACCCGCGGCTCGATCGGATTCGCCAGCGCCCTGCTCCAGGTCTCGTTGATCCTCTCCAGGTCGCAGCCCATGCCAAGGCGGTAGATCTCCCGGCTGGCGGCAAGCGCGCCGACCACGACCGGCATGTCGTACTTGCGCCCCTTGCTGTCGACGACGTTGGTGAACAGGAACGCCTTCCTGTCCCGCTCCTCGATGCCGCCGCGAAACTGCCAGCGGACCAGCGGGTGCATTTCCGTGTCCTTGTTGATCGGGCGCTCGACCGTGATCAGCAGGCCTGCTTTCTTGAGCGCTGCCAGGTGTTCGTGCAGGTCCGCATAGCCTCGTGACGCCATGGACGTTCTCTCTTATTCGACGGTGATTTTCTTTTCCCGGATAACCTTGCCCCACTTCGCCTGATCGTCACGCACCACCCTGGCCAGCGCCTGCGGCGTGCCGGCGACGATCTCGGCGCCGAGGATCTCGAAGCGCTTCGGCATGTCCGGATCGGCCAGGATCCTGGAAAGGCTCGCGTGCAGCCGCTCGACGATCTCCCTCGGCGTCGCGGCAGGCGCGAACATCGCGACCCACGACTCGGTCTCGAAGCCTGGATAGGTCTCCGCAATCGCCGGCAGCTCCGGATAGAAGGGCGAGCGGGCCGGCGAGCTGACCGCCAGGGCCACCAGCTTGCCGGATTTGATGCTTTGCTGGATCGTGCCGCCGCCCTGGATGAGCATCACCTGCACCTGGCCCGACATGAGGTCCTGGATGGCCGGACCGCCGCCCTTGTAATGCACCGGCACCGTCTCGATGCCGGCGACCTCCTTGAAAAGCTCGTACGCGAGCCGGCTCGAGGAGGCAGGTCCGGCGGAACCGTAATTGAGCTGCGGGCCTTTCTGCTTCGCGAGCGCGACGAACTCCTGCAGGGTTTTCACGCCCAGGGCGGGATTCACGAGCAGCACTTGCGGATAGCGGCAGACCTGCATGACGGGCGCGAAATCGCGCACCGGGTCCCATTGCACGCCTTTGAAGAGGAAGGGGTTGATCGCGAAGGTGTCGAACGTGACGAGCAGCGTGTGCCCGTCGGGCAGCGACTCGGCGACCTGCTGGGTGGCAACGATGCCGCCCGACGTGACCCGGTTCTCAACGATGAACGGCCGGCCCAATGCCTCGGCGAGATGCGACGCGAGGAGCCGCGCGACCAGGTCGCTGCCGCCCCCGGGGCTCGACGGCACTACGACGCGAACCGCTTTGCTCGGATAGCCCTGCGCCGCCGCGTACGACGCGCTAATCGCCAGCAGTACCGAGAAGACCAGGCGCACTTAATCTTTCGCGGCGCCGGTCCAGCCATTCGCGGTGATGTCCACGACGATGCCATCCGGGTCGTGGAACTTCACTTCATAGAAGCCGGTGCCATCCACCGCCTCGCCCATCCAATGCGTGCCGCCCGCGACCTCGATCGCCTTGCGAGTCGCCGCCACGTCGTCGACCAGGAAGCCGAAATGATGAAGACCCACGAAACCCCGGCCGAGCTCGCCTGCCGCCTCCTCGGTCTTGTAGTGCAGCAGCGCGAGATTGATCACGCCGTCGCTGAGATAAACGCCGCGCGCGTTTTCCCAGTCCGTCTCCCCGACCTTCTTCAGCCCGAACGCCTGCATGTAGAACTCGGCGGCCTTCCAGGGATCTGGCACCGTGATCGCGATGTGTCGCAGCTTGGCCATGGTTTTCTCCTGCTAGAGCTCGCCGCGCCGGCATTTGAAGATGACTTCGTAGGCCTTCTCGGCGACCCGATTATCCAGCAAGCAGGCGATAGCCTGCACGAAGTCGCGCGGCGCTTCGGCAATGAGCAGGTCATTGACCCAGGAATGCACCAGCCCCTGGCGTTTCTCATCCGGCATCGACAGCAGTTTTTCCAGCCGCTCATACACGCTCTGGTTCTCGCACGCGGTCAGCAGCATGGTGATAAAGGTATCGATCTCGGCAACGCTTTTCATTCGGCCTCACTCGACGACGATATTGCCCTCGCGCGCCACGCGCTGCCATTTCTCGTAATCGGCGCGCACGTAGGCGGCGAACTCCGCCTGGCCCATGTCCATCACGTCCACGCCCATGCCGCGATAGCGCTCGCGCACCGATTCGACGGCAAGTGCTTTGCGCAG
>Ga0209161_10000482_pt1 | contig 32371 bp, 38 predicted proteins | sample GraSoiAngelo_155_FD_186169 | JGI IMG/M metagenome (GOLD analysis project Ga0209161, IMG submission 186169) | Grasslands soil microbial communities from the Angelo Coastal Reserve, California, USA - 14_1009_13_30cm (SPAdes) (version 2) | ecosystem: Environmental > Terrestrial > Soil > Grasslands... | reverse complement strand
CTTCACGATCGCGCGGGTCGTGCACCGGCAGACGACCTCGCCGCTCGGCTCCCACACCGAGTCGGCCTGGCCTTTCGACATCAGCTCCTTGCGGATCTCGTCTTTCGCGACCTCGACCCGCATGCCCGCGTAGGGCCCGCAGTTCTCGTTCAGCACGCCGCGGTAGAACCCGGCCTTGTAGACCTCGGCCTTGGCCTGCTCGAGCTTCTCCCGGTCCCCCTGGCTTCGGATCCCCAGCCGCTCGACGATCTCGACGCCCGGCAAGGGACCCCATCCCTGCGTGCGGATGATCGGCACCGGCTTGATCGCCCGGATCCGCTCCGGGTCAAGGTGGTAGCGGGTCAACGTCACCTCGTCTCGTTGCAGGTCCCGGAGGGCAACGAAGTCGTCCGGCGCATCGGAAGGCACGCTCGTCACGAGGCCCGTGCCGCGGCCCTGATCGATGAAGGAGCCGGGAAGGACCGGGATCGCGCGGTTGATCGCGGGCGCGACCGCGTCTTTGCCGATCAGGTCGGCCCCGCGCAGCGTCGACTCGACGACCACCGTCCGGCCCTGCTCGGAGAGCTTCTTCGCGGCGAGCTCGTTCAGGATCCATCGTTCCTCGCCGACCTTTGCGACGACGTAGTGGGCCTTCGGATCGGCCCAGAGGTTCGTCTGCCCGTAGACGGTCTCCGGCCGGATCGTCGCCGCGACGAGGAACCGGCCGTCCGCGAGGGGGAACTTGAGGAGCGTGTACTCCATCGGCACTTCGCCCTCCCCCTCGATCCGGTCGTGGTCCCCGATCGGGGCCTGGTCTTTCGGGCACCAGATCACCGGGTGCTTGTCGATCTTGACGAAGTCGCCGTCCTTGAGATGATGGAACTGCCAGCGGACGAACGCGTCGTAGGGCGGGTTGAGCGGCGTCGTGATGAAGGACCGCGTCCAGTCGACCGCGGCGCCGAGGCCCTTCAGGTCCTCCATCGTGGCCGCGGGGAAGACCTCGATCCAGTGCATCGGGTCCGCGAACTTCGGGATCTCGCGGTCCGGGATCCCCATCTTGCGCAGGATGTCCCACTGCTTCGGTTCCTTCTCGGCCACGCGCTTCGCGGCCCCGAGGATGGGGAGGCCTGTGCAATGGAACGCCTGCGGATGGAGGACGTTGTAGCCGAGCATCCGGCGGTACCGCGACTGGAACTCCGCCCGCAGGAACGAGGTCCCGAACCCGAGGTGCTGGAATCCATTCATGTACGGATAGGGGACGGTCGAGTACCATTTCGGGCGGGCCGGATCGGCCCTCGCGACGTACACGTGGGCCTTCTCCCAAGCCACCTGCCATTTCAGCGCGATGGCCTTCAGGTCGGGGCCCTTCGGACGTGCCTCGGCCTTGGCCCCCGGCCGACGGGACGCGCGGCGGGATGGAGCCCCCCGCGGCTTCCTCGTGCCACGCCGCGGGGGGGATGGCCGGCGGCGAACCGGTCGGCTACGAGCCCGTTTGGGTTTCGCCCGCCGACGCCTCTGTCGCAACCGAGCGGGGCGGGTTCGGGCCTTTTTTCTCCGGGCCATACGCGGCGATAGGAGGGATTTGCGTAAAGCTTTTCGCGGGGCACAGGCGCCGTCCGCAACCCGTACTTGAGCCTCCCGAAAGGCGTCTTATATCTGGCATACCGGATAAAATTCCTTGAGGCTTGAAAACGCCTCGGTTTGGGAGACAATGGAGGGGTCGTGTCCTACGTCGTATGACATTTGACAAAACGTATATGTACTGTCCTCCAGGATACCACCGAAAGAGACACGCCCAACTGCGAGGTGGCGTATGACTATGTCATACCCATTTCCGCGGGCGAGGCGAGGCATCTGGGATGGACGAAAACGAGCGGATTACGCTTCGGCTCGAGAAAGAGAACCTCGAGTTGATCGATGCGTTCCTGAAGGGCAATACGGCCCACGGAAACCGCTCCCAACTGGTCCGCGAGGCGGTCCAGGCGTATATCCAGGCGATCCGCGAGGGCGGCGATCGGATCTCGATCCGCGTCCCGCGGTACTACCTCGACCTCATCGACCGCCTCGTCGCCGAGGGCTACTTCCTCAGCCGGGAGCACGCCGTCGTGCGAAGCGTCGAGGACTGGTTCACGCGGGAGCGGGTGAAGGAGATCCAGGACCACAAGCAAGAGGTCGACAAGGTGACCGGCAAGGTGGTCGCGGTCTCGACCGGAGAAAAGGACGGAGTCATCCCGCCATGAAGCACGCGGGCGTGGCGGACGCCGGAAGGAAGTAACCTCCAAGGCAGGGAAGGGAAAAAGGAATGGGAACCCGACAGAAGGGATGGGATGCACTCCTCGCCTCGAGCGAACGGCCTTCCGGCCTCCTTCGACAAGTCGACGGATGAGATCGGAGGCCGGAATCGATGGTACCCAAGGACTTTGTGGACGAGGTCATCAGCAGCCTGTTCGAGGACGCCGTGGACCCGAAGATCTCGGTGGTCGGCGTCGGCGGAGCCGGCGGCAAGATGGTGAGCGCGCTCTACGATCGCGATATCAAGGGCGTCGAGACGATCGCTGTGAACACGGACCCCTCGGGGCTGTCGAAGGCGGAGTGCGATGTAAAGATCCTCCTCTCGCACCGCGAGGACGAGGACCGTATCGCCGCGGCGCGCGCTTCCGCCGAGGACCAGGAAGGCTCCCTTCGGACTTCTCTCTCGTCGGATATCGTGTTCATCGTCGCGGGCCTCGGAGGTGCCGCCGGGACCGGGGCGGCCCCGGTCGTCGCCCGCGCGGCGCGCGCGAATGGCGCCGTGACCGTCGGGATCGCGATCCTGCCGTTCGAGGCCGAGGGCCGGACCGAGGTCGCCCGGCAGGGCCTCGAGGCGTTCCGCGAGGAGGCGGACAGCGTCGTCGTCCTCGACAACAACTCGCTCGACCGCTTCGCCGACCAGGTCTCCTTCCACGAGGCGATGCAGGTCATCTCGTACATGGTCGTCACGATCGTCCAGGGCGTCGTCGAGCACTTGAGCCGATCCTACCTGTCGACGCTGACGGAAGAGATCGAGAACGCGGCCCGCGAGATCGAGGAGCAGAACAACCACGCGGTCCCGGTTGACGTGCAGCCGCCGGAGACCGTCCAGGCCTCCTGGGACCTGGGGCCCGTCGCCTTCGACGACCAAGGATTCATCGGCCTGCGGTAGGTGCCAATCAAAATATCCTCCCCCAACCAACGCCCACCCGCGAGGGCTTCGGGCGGCCCCGCCGAAGAGGCGGCGGATCGGCCCTCGCGACCTCTTTCTTTCCCTGAAGGGCAGACGACCGTCAAAGGATGACTGTTCGCAGTTCGTAACCCTCCGGAGAACCGGCGGGCCGCATGCCGTTTGGCCGAGTCACCTTGACCGTGTCCTCGGTCGATTCCTCGATAGTACAGACTCCGTCGATCCGGGAAGCTCAATCTTCATCGGACATTGTCTCCTTCCCAATCTCATGGTTTCCTACCATGAAGTAATCCCCGTGGAAACGAGCCCCGGCCCCCAGGCCGTCGACATTACCCGCGAGGTGCTCCACATCGTCGCGAAGAGCCAAGTCTCCGAAGGCCTCGCATGCATCTTCACGCCGAGCAGCACGAGCGCAATCGTCACGAACGAATTCGAGCCGGGCCTCATGACGGAGGACATCCCCGCCGCCCTCGAGCGACTCTTTCCGCAGGGCCTGACGTACGGCCACGAACGACGATGGCAGGATGGAAACGGACACAGCCATGTTCGCGCGACGTTCCTCGGGCCCAGCCTCACGATCCCGGTGATCGCCGGCGCGGCGGCGATGGGCACCTGGCAGCAGATCGTCTTCCTCGAGCTCGACAACAAACCGCGACGCCGAGAGGTCCTCGTCCAGATCGTCGGGGACGGAGCGAAACCAAGGGACTAATATCGGCCGACGAATCGCCGCGCGGATGGCCGAGGCGACGGCGGACGCGTCCGCGCGGATCGCGAGGATGTCCGTCTTCCAGCTCGCCTGGCCCGTCATGATCGCGAACATCCTCCAGACCCTGACGACGACGGTCGATGTCATCATGGTCGGATCTCTCGGGGCGGAAGCCCCCGCGGCCGTCGCCGCCGTCGGGTTCGGCGGCCAGTTCATCTTCCTTTTCTTCAGTGTCATGATCTCCGTGTCCGCCGGCACGATCGCCCTCGTGGCCCGCGCGATCGGCGCAAACCGCCTCGAGGAGGCGGACCACGTCCTGAAGGAGAGCCTCGTCCTCGGGGCCCTCCTATCGATCCCACTGACGCTGTTCGGCCTCGTCTTCGCGGAGCCGATGCTCGCCGCCTTCGGCGCCGAGGCAGAGGTCGTGACCTTGGGCGGCGCGTACATCCGCATCATCTCCCTCGTCGTGTTCTTCCAGTTCATCGGCTTCCTCGGGAGCGCGGCCCTCCGCGGGGCAGGCGACACGGTCACGCCCCTGTGGATCGGCGTCCTCGTGAACATCGTGAACTTCGGGATCAACGTGAACCTGATTTTCGGGAATGCGTTCGTCCCCCGCCTCGGAGTCCCCGGGGCCGCGATCGGCACCTCAATCTCGTACGTCGTGGGCGCCCTCATCTTGCTGGCCATCCTGGTCCGAGGGAGGGGCCGGTTGAAACTCCACCTCTCCGGGTCCTGGGTCGACATGGAGACGGTGCGGCGGATCTTCCGCATCGGATGGCCCGCGGCCCTGGAGCAGATCCTCCTCCAGGTCGCGTTCCTCCTCTGGGTTGGCATGGTCGTCGTGTTCGGCACCGAGATCCTCGCGGCCCATCAGATCGGCCTCCGGATCCAGAGCTTCGCGTTCATGCCGGGCTTCGGTTTCGCGATCGCCGCGACGGCCCTCGTCGGGCAAAACCTCGGGGCGCGGGATGCCGTCGCCGCCGAGAGGAGCGGTTGGGAAGCCACGAAGTTCTCCGTGGCGGTGATGAGCGTCATTGCGATCGTCATCTTCCTCCTGGCAGAGCCCATCGCCCGCGGTTTCATCGGCGACCCGGTCGTCGTCAGTTGGAGCGTGACGTTCATCCGAATCCATGCGATCAGCATTCCCGCGGTTGGCATCTTCTTCGCCATCGACGGCGCCCTCCGCGGCGCCGGGGACACGCGGTTCCCGCTGATGACTTCCTTGAGCGGCATGTATGCCGTCCGCCTCCCGTTGTCCCTGGTCTTCGGGTTCGTCCTCGGCTGGGGCATCGTCGGGGTGTGGATCCCCCTCGTGATTGAGTACTACTACCGATCGGTCGTCATCGCGAACCACTTCCGCCGCGGGAAATGGAAAGCCCTCCGGGTCTGAGGCGGCAAGCTTTAAGCCGACGGGACCGTAGGTCCGCGACGGGTCGATCCCATCGCGAAGGACGTTCAGGGAGAGAAGGTCGCGAACTCGTTTCGGCTGAACAAGGTCGGCGTGACGGGGGTCGTCAAGCCGGTCCAGGTCCGTCGCCCGAATCGGGCCGTGACGCTCACGACCTCCCTGGATGTGTTCGTGGACCTCCCGCCGGACCAGAAGGGTTCGCACCTCTCGCGGAACCTCGAGGCGATCAACGAGGTCGTCGATCGGTCCGTCCGGGAGCCGGTCGAGAGCCTCGAGGAACTCGTCGACACGATCGCCCGCTCCCTCCTGAAGCGGCACGATTACGCCACCACCTCGGAGGTGTGGGCGACCGCGGACTATTTCCTCGAACGGACGTCGCCCTGGGGACGGACGTCCCTCGAGCCGTATCGCCTCGTCGCGCGGGCGAACGCACGACGCGGGGAACGCGAGGTCGAACGCTCGATCGGGGTGGAGGTCGTCGGAATGACCGCCTGCCCGTGCGCGATGGAGACGGTCCGTGACGACATCCTGAAAGAACATCCCGAGCTTGCACGATGGCCGGACGGGATCCCGATCATCACGCACAATCAGCGGAACCACACGACGGTCATCCTTCAGGAGCCGACGGGGCACGACGTCGAAGCGGACGAGCTGATCGACATCGTGGAGGATTCACTGTCGGCGCCGACGTTCGGGCTCCTGAAGCGACCGGACGAAGGCCGCCTGGTCGAGATGGCCCACCGCAATCCGAAATTCGTGGAGGATGTGGTCCGCGACGTGCTCGAGCGTTTGCTCAAGCGCTACCCGAAGATGCCCGATTCCACCCAGGTCCGGGTGAAGTCCGAAGCCGAGGAATCAATCCACAAGCACAACGCGTTCGCGGAACGATCGACGACCTTCGGCGAACTGCGCGCGATGTGAACGGCACTGCGTTTATCAGTCGTCAAGGCCGTCCGGACGTCCGATGGCAGGCTCCAAGGCGCTCGAAGGCCTCACCTTCGCGAGCTTTGCGTTGCTCCTCCTCTTGATCGTGGTCGGCTACGCCACCGCCGGGTCCGAGACCTTCGCCCTGGTCGCCAGTGGGCTCGTGTTGACGCTGGCCGCGTTCGCGTTCGGGCTGTACGTCACCCAGAGCCGATGAGGACCACCGCGACCGCCGTCCCGCCTCCTCTCCCCCGCACCGGCAAAGCCTGAAGGGTCCGTTTGTCTTCCGCGATGCGATGGTCGTTGCGGTCCTGTGTCACATCTGCCAGCGCCCGACGCTCTTGGTCTGTCGCAACTGTGGGCGACCGGCGTGCGACGACCACCTGGTCGGAAGCGTTTGCGTCCAGTGTCGCGTCGGTCGGCGCGCGCGACGACCCGGTGTCCACGCGTAGGAAGTGCCGTCACAGCAGGCGTTTCGCGTCGTCCTTCTCGAAGCCGAGCGCCTTCAGCGCGTAGGTCAGCGCCTTCTGGCGGATCATGTCCCGCGTCTTGTCGTCGAGGAACTGTTCCATGATCACGGGCGCCTTCCGCGCATATTGAATCGCGAACTCGGACCAGTAGAACGGCGCATTCTCCTCGTCCAGCCGCGCCGCGGCGTTGTACTGCTCCTCCGCTTCGTTGAAACGCCCCAGGTCGACACAGAAGGAGGCGAGCGCGTCGCGGTATTGCGGATTCTCGCCATCCAGCTCGATCGCCTTCTTGTAGAGGGCCATGACCTCGTCCGCCTCCACCTTGGGGACGCCGAGGGCGGCTTCCGCCTTGCCGAAGAACGCAACCGCGTTCGAAGGATCCGCCTTCGTCGCCTTGTCGAAGGCCTTGTACGCGGTATCGTAATCGAGCTGGCCGAGGGCCTGTTCGCCTGCGACGATGTCGGCTTCGGCGGAGGACGTCATCGGAACCGGAGCCGCAGAACCTCGGAGGGACAATAAAGATTCCCCTGGTATTCTCAATCGGGATGCGGCCGCGCTACAGGATCGCGCGGTGGTCCCGCAGCCAGTCGAGGTCGCTCAGGTATAGCTGCCGGATGTCGGAGAGCCCCTCGATTGCCATGATGAGTCTCTCGAGGCCAAGGCCCCAGGCCAGGACCGGCGAACCGATCCCGAGCGGGACGGTCACCTCCGGCCGGAAGATCCCGCTCCCCCCGAGTTCCATCCAGCGGCCGTCGGAGGCCTGCCCCTCCGGCTCCATGCTCGGCTCCGTGTACGGGAAATAACCGGGCCGGAACTTCACGCGGTTGAAGCCGAGCCGATGGTAGAAGGCCTCGATCGTGCCGATCAACTGGGCGAGGTTCCCGCCCTCCTCCATCACCACGCCTTCGATCTGATGGAATTCCGGCAGATGTTTCCAGTCCGTCGCGTCGGGCCGGAAGTTACGGCCAATGATGAACGCCTTCTGCGGCGGCTCCGGGTGCTCCATGAGCCACTTCAAGGTGACCGGCGTCGTGTGCGACCGGAGGACGGCCCGCTCCGCTTCCTTGCGGTCCCACTTGTACCGCCATCCCGCGCTGCCCGTCCCGCCTCCGTTCTCGTGGGCCTCCGCGACTTTGCGCAAGATCGACTCGTCCGGAAGGCGGAGGGTCGACGGCTTGGCCAGGTAGAACGTGTCGAGTTGGTCGCGCGCCGGATGGTCCTGCGGCTGGAACAGCGCGTCGAAGTTCCAGAACGCGGACTGGACGAAGTCCCCGTCGATCTCCGTGAATCCCATGCTGAGGAAAATCCGACGAATCCTCTCGATGTACGCCCCGAGGACGTGCCGTTTTCCCGGCCGGACCAGGGGCGCAAACGCCTTCGTGTCATAGCGTCGGAAGTCGACCTGCTGCCATTTCCCGGACCGCAGGAGCTCCGTCGTCGGCTGTGCCACCTCTTCCTTCAAGGTGAGGCCCGCCGCGAGGATCCTCTCGCCCGCGGGCGTCAGGGCGATCTCGCGCCGCACGGACTCCCGTTCCTTCACGAGCTCCCGGCGCGACTTCAAATCCCGCAAGACGTGCGGGTCGATCGCGTCCTCCGGCAGCTCGCCCTTCGCGAGCCGTGCGAGCAGCAGCTCGTCCGGACCTTTCGACCCGGCGGCCTCTCGCCCTTCGGGGGTCACGGAGACGACGCTGCCCTCCGGGCCTTTCGCCACCTCCGCCCAACCTTTGCGTCGCAGCCATCCGAGGGCGACCGCGAGCTCGCCGTCGTCGAACTTGCAGGCGGCCTGGAGCTTGGGAACGGACATTTTGCCGCCGGCCCTGATCAATGCGCGGAGGGCCTTCCGCTCGGGGAGCGCTTTGCGGGCCACGGCCGGGGTCGCCAGTCGAAAGGAATGGACGACGCGCTCCTTCATCGTGACGAGGCCTTTCGCCTGCAGCCACGACGCGGCGTTCATCACCTCGACGAGTTCGCGGAACTTCCCCGCGGCCTTCAATTCCTCGGGGGACGCCTTCTTAAGCTTGCCGAGCGCCCGCAGGACCTTCTTTTCAAGGTAACTCAGCTCGTCCGCGGAGGCGGGCATCCCCAGCGGGACGGCCCCTTCCGTTATATGATTTTGTCGCACCGCCCACGACGTTTTTTCTCCCGTTGGGGCCGAGGATTCTCAGGGCTGAGAACTACGGCGTCCCCTATATATGAGAAAACGGAACATCGCAACCTCCAGTGAGTCAGCCAACGCCTTCGAGCGCCCGAGCGCGAGCCCGCAACGAGGTGTCCTGAAATGGAGGAACGCTTCCCGACGAACTATTCGGTCCTGCTGAGCGGACCGCCCGGGGTCGGGAAATTCGAGTACGTGCTCTCCCGGATCCGCGAAGACTTGCGCCTCGGCGAGCGGGTCGTCTTCGTCACCCTCGACCTGCACCCGACGGAAATCCGGGCGCGAGCCAAGGCGCTGCGCTTGGACCTCGAGGCGTACGAGGGAAAGGGCCTCGTCTTCGTCGACTGCTACAGCGCGACGTCCTCCGAGCGGCCGGAGCCGCCTGCGGGGAAGAAGACGTTCCTCGTCTCGAGCTTCAGCAACCTCGAGGGCATCGGCATGGCGATGGGCAAGGCCGCCCAGGAACTCGGGACGCCGGTCCGCATCTACTTCTACACGATCTCCACGCTGTTCCTGCACAACTCGACGCAGGCGATCGCGAAGTTCTTCCAGATCATCACGTCGCGGGCGAAGACGAACCTCGGCTTCATCCTCTACGCGGTCCAAGAGGGCGTGCACGAGCCGCTGACGATGAACCTCCTGCGGTCCCTCGTCGACGGCGTCGTCGAGATGCGTTTCTCCGAGACGATGCAGTCCGAGCTCCGGATCCATCACATGCGCGGGTACCGCGTCGACGCCTCGTGGCACCCTTTCATGCAGCTGCCTGAAAAGGTGGTGGCCCTGTGATGGCCGCTCCGGCGCGGCCCGTCGGGGCCCGAGCGAAGACGGGCATCCCCGTCCTCGACGATCGCCTGAAAGGAGGCTTCCCGCGGCCCTCCACCTTGCTCCTCTTCAGCGACAAGCCAACGGAGAAGCGGATCTTCGGCGAGAACTTCGCGGTCCAAGGCATCCGGGCGGGGGAGCGATCCCTCTACGTCGACTTCTTCCGAGCCCCGCAGCTCGCCCGCGGGGAGCTGAAGCGGTTCGGGTCCGGCGACGCTTCGAATCTCGTCCTCGTCGATGCCACGTCGTCTCAGCTCCTCCTGCCGAGTCGGGAGCGATACCACATCGACGACATCGGGAGCCTCGAGAACATCCGCGAGACCATCATCACCGCGGTGCGGGCCGAGAAGCCCAGTCGGATCATCATCGACTCGATGGAGTTCCTCGTCGACCGGTTCCCGAAGGAGGACGTCCTGCGCCTCTGGCGCGAGCTGATCGAGGTCGCCCGGGCGATTGGCGCGGTCATCTGCTTCCTGTTCATCAATTGGACCCTGGAGGAGCGGGATCTCCAGGAGATCCGAGGCATGTCTGATTTCGTCGTCGAGTTCCAGTCCTCCCTTCGCGGGGGGGTCGTTCGCAACTCGATGCGGATCAGTCAGATGGCGGAGGCCGGGATCAAGACGAACTGGATCCCGTACACGTTCAAGGACCTCATCGGCCTCACCGTGTACTTCCCTCGGATCCTCGTCACGGGGCCGTTCGCGGCCGGTAAGTCCACCGTCGTCAAGGCACTCTCCGAGAAATCGATCTCGATCGATCGCATGGGGACGACCGTCGCCTTCGACTACGGGAATGTGAACATCACCGGAATCGAAGCGGAGATCTTCGGCACGCCAGGCCAGGAGCGTTTCGAATTCATCTTCAAGATCTTCGCGCGCGAGGTGAGCGGAGTCCTCCTCGTGATCGATGCGACCCACCCGGACGAACTCCCCCGGGCGAAGCAGATGCTCGACCTCGTCGGCCCGCGGATCCCCTACGTCGTGCTGGCGAACAAGAGCGACCTGCCGGGAGCGCTTTCCTCGGACGACATCTCCCACCGGATGGACCTCCCTCAGGACGTGCCGGTGATCCCGACCGTGGCGACGGAGAACCGCGGGGTCCGCGAGGCGTTGCTCCTGCTCGCCGAGATGATCATCGGGGTGCGCTAGATGACCGCCGACGCGGGAGCCCGCCTCCAGTCCGTGCTCGCGGAGCTGCGACGCCTCCCCGGCATCCTTGGCGTGACGATCGCCCGCCGCGACGGGATCCTGATCGCCCATTCGCTCCCGAAGGCGATGGACCCGAAGAAAATCGCGGCGATGGCCGCCGCGATCGTCGGGACGTCGGAGATGGCCGCTGTGGAGATGGGCCTCGGATCGTTCAACCAATCGATCGTGGACACGCATGTCGGGATGATGATGGCGACCGGAGCCGGCGAGGAGGCGATCCTCGTGACGATGCTGCGGAACGAGGCGAACATGGGCCTCATCCATATCGGGGTCGACCGGGCCGTCGAGTCGATCGCCGCGATCCTCCGCCCCGAGGAGGTGCCGGCATGACCGATGTCTGGACCCGGATCGAAGAGACGATCGATGAGCTGTCGCACGTGACGGACATCAAGAGCTGTGCGGTGGTGCGGCGCGATGGTCTCGTCGTGACGCACACGCTCCCCGACGGCGTGGATCCGAAGATCGTCGCGGCGATGACCGCCGCGATCGTCGGGACGTCGGAGATGGCGACGATCCAGCTCGCCCAAGGTCGGTTCGTGCGGGCGATCGTGGAGTCGGACCATGGCAAGCTCCTGAGCCTCGGCGCGGGAGAGGAGGCCCTCCTCGTCGCCCTCGTCTACGACGACGCGAACTTGGGGCTCGTCCTCATGGCGCTCGAACGGGCCGCGAAGCAGGTGGAGCGCATCCTCCAGGACGCGGGGAACGGATGAACGAACGAGGGAGGACCGATGCCAGCGACTGAAGACGGGGCGAACCGGCTCCTGAACTTCTTCCTCTACGGGATGATCCGGGCCTCCGAGTCCCTCGGAAACCCCGCCCTCTTCATGCGCTCCGTCATCGAGGCGGGCCTCCGACGATTCCTTTTCACGAACCTGCCGGGCTTCGCCGGAGCGCCGGAGGACCCGACGAAGGCGTGCGAAGCCTTCACGAAAGCGTCGGACGAATCCGGCCTGATCGACGGAAGGGACACCGTGTTCCGCGGCGATGGCGAGTCTGTTTCCGCGGAGATCGGCGACCATTGTCCCTACCGACGCATGTGCACGGTCCGCCATGACGAGGGCCGTCCGGTCTTCTGCGTCCGGGCTTCCATGCTCGCGGAGATGCTCCGGGTCCGCCTCGAGGCGGACTTCGACCCGAAGCTCAACCGGTTCGGACGACCGTGCCAGATCACCCTCACGCGCTCCCGTTGGAAGGGTTCTTGATGGAGACCAAGAAAATGGAGACGAAGAAGGTGCTCACCTACGTCGATGGCCTCGACGAGGCCCTCGGCGGCGGCCTGCCGGCTGGGCACGTCGTGCTCGTGTCCGGCCTCCCGGGGACGATGAAGTCGACGTTGAGCTACTCGATCTTACATCGAAACGCGACGGAGCGAGGCGCCCGAGGCCTCTATGTCTCCCTCGAGCAAACACGGAAGAGCCTCGAGGATCAGATGTCCGCCATGGGCCTCGACGTGGAGGCGGTCCGCGGCGACGTCCACATCCTCGACGTCGGCACGATCCAGAAAGAGATCGGGAAGAGCGCGACGAAACCTTGGATGGAGTTCCTCCGGCGCACCCTGACGACGAAGAAGGACATCGATGGGATCGACCTGATCGTGATCGATTCGCTGGAGGCCCTCGAGGTCCTCGCGAAGTTCTCGGATCGACGGACGGAGTTGTTCCAATTCTTCGAGTGGCTCCGGGATCTCGGGGCGACGACGCTCGTCCTCGGGGAGGCGGCTTCCGAGGCTCCGTTCCTCGGGCTCGAGGCACCCCAGCCGCGGCGGGACGAGACCTTCCTCGCGGACGGGATCCTGGAACTCAAGATGCATCCGATCACGGACGTCGAGGTGCAACGGCGAGTCCGCGTGACCAAGATGCGCGGCTCGCACCACAAGACCGGATTCTCTGCGCTCGTCTTCGAGGACGGGCGGTTCCACGTGACCCCAGTCATCAGCCCGTAGGAGCCCCATGCCGAAACTCCACCCGTGCCCGAACTGCGGATCCTTCAACAAGAAGGACGCTCTGCATTGCCACACATGCGGCGAGGCCCTCCAGGGGCCTGCCGAACCGCTGGCTGAACCGTTGCCGGAGCCTCTGCCCGAGCCGTCCGCTCCGCCGGTCCCGAAACCTCCCGCGGTGCCGCCCCAACCCGGACGCGAGGCGACAGCCGTCGTCCTGAAGCAGGTCATGGGGGGCCAAGTATACAGCGCACTCCTCGGTGACGAGCGGAGGCGGCGGGTGCCGGACCCGCCTCCACCTCCCGACGCGGACGCCGCTGGACCCGCGGACGTCGCAGAACTGGAGATCGAGGACAACTCCGACGTGATCGCGGCGGCGATGGACCGAATCCGCGCCAAAGCCCACGAAGAGGGACACCGGTTCAAGCCGTACGTCCGGTCGAAGAGCCGACGCGACGCCGGGCCGAAGGCGACGGAAGAGCTCGCGGAGCAGATGGCCGTCGCGGTCGCCCTCCTGCGGGAACGTCGGTTCGAGGAAGCGATCGAGCCCCTCCTGAAATCAATCGCCCGCGACGACGAAAATCGGACCTCATGGATCCTCCTCGGAGAGGCCTACCTGCGGGTCGACCGCCCCTACAAGGCCGCGGTCGCCTACCTTCGGTCCCTCGAGTTGAGCCCGAAGGACGAACAGGCCTGGCTCGGCCTCGGCCGCGTCCTCCGATTCCTCGATGAGCTTCCGACCGCGGCGTCCGTCCTAGAGCGCGCGACGCGGATCCATCCCGATCATGCCGACATCTGGGCCGAGCGCGGGCTCGTCCTGTCGTCGATGCAAAAGTTGCCCGAGGCTCTCCGGAGCCTAGGAAGGGCACTCGAGCTCCGCCCGGATCACCGCGTCGCCCTGGCGAAACGCGCCGAGGTGGAGGCGCTGGTTGAGGAGCGAGGGGCCGCCGAATTCGAGGCGGAACTCGCGGCGCCTCCCGAACCCGACGCGACGAACCAGTCGGCGACCGTGGACGCCGCCTTCGCAGGCGACATCCTCCAAGAGATCGAGGACGCCCTCCACGAGGAGACACGGAAGCTGGGCCGCGAGCCTTTGGAGGAGACGAAGCCGGAACCTGCGGCGCCGCCACCGGAGGCCCCACGCCCTCCGCATGTCCGCACATTCGTCGAAGGCCTCGACCAGACGATGGAGGGCGGCATTCCCTGGGGCCATCTGGTCCTGATCGAAGGGGCGCCGGGGACGATGAAGTCCTCCCTCGCCTTCTCGATCTTGCTCCACAACGCCGCGAAGGAAGGGCTGCACTGCCTCTATCTATCCCTGGAGGAACGCGCCTCGAGCCTGCTGCGGCAGATGGGTTCCCTCGGCCTCAAGCTCGACGTGCCGAAGGGGTCCCTGATCGTCCTCGATCCGCGGACCGCGGCGGACATTCTCGCCGAACGGACCGACTGGGTCGAGGCCCTCGAGAAGGGCATCCGCGCGATCAAAGAGAAGCGCGGCCTCGACCTCATCGTGATCGACTCCCTCGAGGCCCTCGAGGTCCTCGCGAAGTTCAAGGACCGCCGGCGGGAAATGTACCGCCTCTTCGAATGGCTGCGCGATCTGGCGGTCACGAGCTTCGTCATCACGGAACGGCCGGACTGGCTCATTGCGGGGCACGTCCTCCAAGGCCGCTGGGACGAGGACTTCCTCGCGGACGGCGTGATCCAGCTGCGGATCCACATGGTCTCCGACCTGGAGGCGCAGCGCCGCCTGCGGGTCGTGAAGATGCGAGGGACGAAGCACGACACCGGCTACCTGGCCATGGTCCTCGACGACGGACGGTTCCGTGTCACGCGGGCCATGAGCCCCTGAGGGTCCATGCCGAAAGCGTTCGTCTACACGCACATCCGCGGCTTCGACGAAGAGGTCCTCCGCGGCGGCATCCCGCAAGGCCACGTGATCCTGATCCGCGGTGCGAGCGGGACGATGAAGTCCTCCCTCGCCTACTACATCCTGTACCACAACGCCCTCGGCGGTCTCCCCGGCCTCTACGTGACGTTGGAGCAAACCGCGGGCAGCCTCCTCGAGCACGTCGCCGCGCTCGGGCTGAAGGCGACCGCCGTCTCCGACGCCCTGCCGATCCTCGACCTGAGCCGGGGACGCGAGCACCTGGAGGAGATGGTCGCCAAGGTCGGCGCGATGACGGACGCGACGGCCCCGCGAGGCGAGGCCCTCGTCGCGGTCCTGAAGGCGAAGATCCTCGAGCTGCGCAAGAAACGGAAGTTCGAGCTGCTCGCGATCGATTCCTGGGACGCCCTCGAGCTCATCCTGGACTTCCGCGACCCACGGGCGGAGACGTTCGGGTTCTTCGAGTGGTTGCGGGACCTCGGCGTCACGAGCCTCCTGATTTCGGAGGAGCCGGAATTGCAGGCGCCATCGACGGGGCTCGAGGAGGAGTTCCTCGCGGACGGCATCGTGTTGGTGCGCCTCCAACCGGTCACCGAGACGGCCTACCAGCGGCGGGTGCAGTGCGTCAAGATGCGGAGCGTGAACCAGGACAGCGACGACCACACGCTGCTGTTCGAGAACGGCCGGTTCGAAGTCGCACGGGCGATCGGGTGAGGCGATGGACGGACGCCTTCGCGCCCTCGCGATCCGGAGCGCCTTCCTGTTTCTCCTGTCCCTCGTCCTCGTCGCGGGGTTCTGGTACCACCGCGAGTTCTACCAGATCGGGTTCACGAACCTCCTCGTCATCGGCGGGTTCGTCACCTTCCTCGTCATCTGGGCCGCGCGCCTCGCGATGACCGGCGAGTTGCCCCGGGGCCGTGCGAGCGGCGAATTGACGTTCACGCTCGACGAGGGCGACCGCCTGCTGAAGAGGGTCGCCCGCGCCGTCGTCCGACCGACGGAAGGACTGAAGGCTCCCGGGATCGGCCGCGTCGTCCGGGCCAAGTACGAGACCGGGACGGAATTCGCGCGCCTCCTGATCGAGGACGCTCGTCGCATCTTCGGCGGGGACCTCACGGACGAGGACGCGCGAGAGGCGGGCTATCGATCCGCGTCGGACCTGCGGAAGGCCGAGGCGTCCCGATGGCGCGGGCGGCCGGACGAGATCCTCACGATCCTCCGGATCCGCGTCCTGGGAGGGAGCCGTTGAACCTGTCCAGTGCCGTCGTCCTCGGTGGCGTCGCGGTGGACGGCTGGCTCCTCGCCCTCGTCGCCATCCGCGGTCGGCGGCCTTGGCTCCAGGCGACGTTCGCGGCTTGTGCCCTCTCGTTTCTCGTCGCGGGCGCGTCCTTCGTCGGGCGAAACGAGGGCCTCCTCCCGCCGGTCCGCGAGGACGTGGTCCTCGGCCTCCTGCTCCTGTCTCACGCGCTGACCGCGATCCTGGTCCTCGGACTCATCCACGGCGAGGCCCTCCCCCGGCAACGCGCGATCACGTTCCTCTTGCTCGCACCGGTCCCCCTCCTCGCGACCTTGGCCCCCGCCGAAGGTTGGACGGTCGCCACTGCCTACGAGGGAAACGTCCTGGGCGGATTCCTGGTCCTTTGCCTCGGGATCGCATTGGCCGAGACGATCTACGCGCGCCGCGCGAGCCCGATGTTCGCCGCCCACGCGTTCTGGATGGGGGTCGGCGTGGTCTCCTTGATCGTGGCGGGGCCGGTCTACGTGTACGAGTTGGAGCTCCTCGGACAGGCACCGCTCGTCGGCGCGAACATCGCCGCTCCGCTGGCCCTCGCGTGCTTCGCCCGGGTCGCTCTCCTGACAGACCCATACCCGGTTTCCCCTCGACCTTCCCGAGGAAGGAAGGCGGCCGCCCAACTCACAAGCTCGGACGCGATCGTGTTCGACGAACGCCGGCCGAAGTACGCGCTGCGCACCGCGGAACAGGAGGCCCTCTCCGGTCGGGCCACGCTCCTCGTCGGTCGAGGGTCGCCGCAGATGACACCGAGCGGGATCAGTGCCGCGACCGTGCCCGCGGACCGACAGGCGGCACTCCGGACGATGACGACCGCGGCCGAGTTCCTGGGCTCGTCCCCCGGTGGCCTCCTCGTCCTCGAGGACCTGGCCGACCTCGCGGCCCTCTCCGGGTGGAAGCCGGTTCTCGAGGTCGTCATCCGCCTCCGACACCTCGCGCGCGACACCGGCTCCACCGTCGTCCTGTGCCCCTCCCGTCTCACCGAGTCGGAGCGAAAAGGTCTCAAAGACCTCGACCTGACCTGGTGGACGCTTCCCGATCCGGCGACGGAACTGGTCGCGATCCTGAAGCAGTCCTTCGGGACCGGCGCCGTCCGTCTCTTCGATGCCTTTTGCCGAGCCCATGGCCTCCGCCCCGACGACGTCACGACGAACCACGTTCCCGCATTCGAGGCATTCCTGGCCCGCGCGCTCAGGGAGCTTTCCGGAGCCGTCGGCGGGCCCGCGGCGCACGGCCTCCGCGCGCAGCACGAGGCCGCGGCGAGTGTCCTCCGATCGTTCGCCGCCCAAGGAGCGGTCGACCTCGCCCGAGGGAAGTGGCCTTCTCGAAGGGCCGCCGATACGAACGTCGAATTCGTCGTCACGGCCGCGGACTACTGGAAAGGCAAGGAGATGGAGGAGCTGTTCGCGGCCGCGGATTCCCTGAGCGAACCGGAGCCGTTGTTCGAGAGGGCCCGCACGGTCTTCGTGGAGCAACTCGGGGACGCCGGCGAGGGAGTCTTGCGGACCCAGCTCGCGAGGCTCGGCAAGAAGCCGGAGGATCTCAGCAAAGGAGACCTCGTGCGAATCGCCGACCGAGCGGCCGTCGACTTGAGCAGCCTCGCGGACGTCGTCGACCTGCCGCAAGAGAAGGACCGGATCCATCGGCAGATCGAATCGATCCGGCAGAAACTCGTCCTGATCGCGGAGGGAACGGAATGAAGCGCATCCAAACGAAGATGGAAGGCCTCGACGAAGTCCTCGGCGGCGGCATCCCGGAGGGGAGCGTCGTCCTCGTCTCGGGAGCCCCGGGCACGATGAAGACGTCCCTGACCTACCACATCTTGCATGCGAACGCTCTCGCGGGGGTCCGGGGCCTTTACGTCTCCCTGGAACAGAGCCGGGCGAGCCTCGTCGATCACACGGAGGGACTCGGATACCGGCTTGAAGACACGGACGGGAAGCTGAGCATCCTCGACCTGGGCACCTTGCGGAAGAAGCTGACCGGGTCGACCGCGCAGCCGTGGATGGACCTGTTCAAGCTGTACACGCAGGGGATCCGCAAGTCCTTCGATTACCGTTTGCTCGTCCTCGATTCCCTCGATGCCCTCGAAATCCTCGCGAAGTTCCGAGAGCCGCGAAAGGAGATGTTCTCCCTCATCCACTGGCTCCGCGACCTGCAGTGCACGACCTTCCTCCTCGGCGAGCTGTCCACCGATATGGGAGCGAATGGCTCCGCCCGCACGGCGTACGCGAAGCACAAGGAAGAATACCTCGCGGACGGGATTTTCCACCTGCGGCTCGCCCGCCAGGGGGAGTTCGGGATGCAGCGGCAGCTGCGGGTCGTGAAGATGCGAGGGACCCGACACGACACCGGGTACCACGCGCTCGTGTTCGACAACGGCCTGAGGGTTACGCGGATTCTCACGTGATCAATCGCGGACGATGAACTGCTCCACGCGATCCTTGGCCTTCTCGCGGGCCGCATGATGGTCCTTCAGCCAGGCGCGGACGTTCCCCCAGAGCTCGGTCTTGCAGTCCCCGCACAAGCGTTCACCGTTCTTGCACGTCCGCTCGACCTCGGCAAGGTGGCGGTCGTCCGGCTCGAAGATGTAGTTGTATTGCGCGAAGATGGAGCAGATGTAAGGATTCGCACCGAGGCGCCGCTGCTCCTCGACCGTGGAACGTCCGCCCGTGAAGGCGTTCATGATCTTTTTCTGGGCCTGGGCCTCCGTGTCCGTCGTGAAGATGCTCGATTCCGGAATCGAGGCGGACATCTTGCCCGTCGGTCCCAGCAGGCTCGGGAGGAGTTTGTTGTGGATCAAGGCGGGTTTCGGATACCCGAGCTTGGGCGCGACGTCCCGCGCGACCCGGAAATGGGGGTCTTGGTCGATCCCGCACGGGATGAGGACGGGGACCTCGTGGCCCGCCTCCACGGTCGGCAGGAAGGCGGGCGCCGCCTGGATGCTCGTGTAGAAGATCTCGCCGATGTTGTTGGAATTCTCGAACCCGAAGACCGCCTGGGTCGTCGAGAACGTGATCCGCTTCGCGACCTCCACTGCGATCGGATAGAGGTGCCGGATGTATTCGGTGTCGAGGAAGATCTTCGTGAGTTTCGGGTCGAATCCCATCGCGATGATGTCGAGGATGTTTTCGTACCCGACCTTCGTCGCCTCCTCGAGGTTGTCGAAATCCTTGAAGAGGAACTTCTCGTCGTCCGTGATCTGGAAGTACAGCGTGGCGCGGAACTTCTCCTGGAGCCATTTTGTGAAAAACCACGGAAGCATGTGACCGATGTGGATTCCGCTGGAAGGTCCCCTCCCCGTGTACAAGGCGAAGCGGTTGCCTTTGCCGTATTCCCGCAGGATCCAATCGAGGTCCCGATGGCTGTAGAACACGCCGCGGCGGAGCATGGGGTGGAGTTCGCCCGCTATTTTCCGGATCTGCTCGAGGAGGTCCGGGGTGAGCCGCTGGGTGCCAAACTGGGTAACGAGCCGGTCGTAGTCAACCTGGCCTTTGACGTCCCACGGCGTGACGACGAAATCTTCGGGCAATTCCCATCGGAAGAGGAGGCGCCTAGATAAAGGCATTCCGACGCGCGACCCTCATCAGCGGTGATGGATTGATGACAGCCCCAATCGACGCTTCATTTCCTCGTGGGAGATCACGCGGCCCTCCTTGACTTCCCGGCGGGCACGAAGCAGTCCCCGGCGGAAGGCGGGCGTGTAGAGGCCTTCCTCGTCGCCCTGAGGGACGAGGGCCATCAGCTCGTTCAGGAGATCATCGTAGGTTTCATTCGCCGACGCTTTCAGCCTCGCGAGTTTCTTCCGAGTGGATGAGTGGATCTGGATAGTCGTTTTCGGCATCGAGGGCTCTAACAGTGAGAATGCGTCCACCATACTCTAACCTTTCTGCCATGATGGAGAACCGACTGCTCCGGCATCACACCATGATCGCATGTCGCCCGCGCATGTCCGCTTCGGTCTGGCCGAGGCACTCCATGACCTGCGCCACGACGCCGTCGAGGAGCAGGACAGTCGCGGCCTCGAAGAGCGTGCCCAGCGGCGCGAGCCGTGCTTGAACAGCGCCTCCATTCGTCTGGATCATCAGCACCACGTTGCTCGCATGCGCGAGCTTGGATCCAGGGTGTCCGGTCACGGAAATGACCTTGGCCCCAACGCGGCGGGCGATATTCGCGACCTGGATCGCGCTCATCGTCGAGCCGGTGTTCGACACGATGAGGACCGCATCCCCGTCGCTGACGACCGGGGTGATCGTCTCCCCGATGAAGTAGCAGTCAATCCCGAGCTGGACCATCCGCATCGCGAACGCGCGGGCGGCGAGGCCGCTTCGGCCGACGCCGTAGACGAACAGTTTCTTCGCGGACGTCAGGATCCCGACGGACTCGGCAATTTCCTTGGAACGGTCCACCGCGAGGAGCTTGGCGACATGTTCGAGAAGAAACGCGCTGGAAGCCGCCGCCCTCCCGCCGGAGGCCGGCGCGCGGGTCATCGCCGCCGCTCCGCCTTCTCTTCCTTCTCCTTCTCCTCTTTCTCGGGCTTCGTCGGCCGCATCAGGCGCTTGGCGAGCACCCGCTCCAGGATGACCTTCATGTACATCGCGTCGTGCTCCAGGAGGGGCGACGAGGACACGATCGTGAGGTCGTAGTCGTCGTCCAAGAGGGCTTCTGCGAGCGGCTCGAATCGGAGGTCGCCCTTCTTGATCGGCGTGTACCGCAGCTCGTTCCCGTCCGCATGCTCGACGCCGCTGAAGTGCGCGTGGACGTGGCCCCCGTCGGAGACCTTCTCGATCTTCGAGAGGACGTCGTCGAAGTCTTCCGGTCGCTTGAACAGGCCGAACCCGCGGGCATGCACGTGGGCGAAATTGAGGACGGGGAGGACGCCTTTCGCGTTCTTGACCAGGCTCAGGATCTCGTCCAGGCTCCCGACGACCTCGGTGCGGCCGCTCGCCTCGATCCCGAGGCGGGAGCGGATCTTCGCCTTCTTGTAGGCGTCCCGGACCGTCCGGAGGTTCTTCGCGATCCGGTTGAGGGCCTCCTTCGGGTCCAGCTCGCCGAACATGCCGAGGTGGGTGATCACCATCGGCGCGCCCATCGCCTCCGCGAGCATGCCGCCCCAGATGACGCTCGCCACGCTCTTCTGCGCGAGGCCGTCCGCGTCGGCGAGGTCCATGTAGTACGGCGTGTGGAGCGTCAGCTCGATGTCCAGTTCCCGCGCGAGGGTGCCGAGGTCCTCGAGCTCGTGGTAGTCCCCCGCGATCCCGGAGGCGAGGCTGTATAGGACGTCCCCCTTCTCGATCTTCTCGTCGAGGGCGGACGTCAGGACCTCCTTGCGATCCTCCTTGCGGCCGATCTGGACGATGAGCTCCCCGGGGATCTCCCGCGGGGTCCGCCCGACGTCGTCTTCGCCCGCGTACCGCTCATTGAGGTTCACGCGGACGAGTTGGACCTCCATCGCGGTCAGTCCGAGGTTGTGGATGTCCTCGATCCCGTCCCGCAGCGTCCGCCCCTTGCAAGACAGGGGGATGCCGGAAGGCCCAAAACGAATCACGCGCTCACCGAACGGAGGAGGGCCACCGTTCGACTATTATTCTGTAAGGCCTGATATTAGTACTTTTGTGGGCCGGCGGCTCCAACGGGGCCGCTGAGGACGACGACGGCCCGGCCGAGCCCTCCACGTTCCCACCAAGACGCGGCGGCTCTTTGGGTTTTCGGAATTCTCTGCCGAAGGCCGCGCACCTGGAGGCGCGCACCCAAATGTTTAAGTCGGTCAGGTCTTTGGCCACGGTCACCGAGGCCCTTTTCATGGCCAAGACCTCCAAGACGAGCCCTCACCTCCAGCGCGTCGTGGCCGAGCTCCGCGACGTGTCGCGGGAGGCAGGCGCCAAGGTCTGGAGGGACGTCGCGGACCGCCTCGAGCGTTCCCGGAAGAATTGGTCCGAGGTGAACCTGTCCCGTCTGAGCCGCTACGCCACGAAGGGCGACCAGATCGTCGTCCCGGGCGTCGTCTTGGCCACGGGCGTCATCACGACTCCGATCACCGTGGCCGCTTTCCGAGCATCCGGGGCCGCCCGGAAGAAGATCGAGGCCGCCGGCGGCAAGGCCGTCACCCTCCTCGAACTCGCGGTCCAGAATCCGAAAGGATCCGGCGTCCGGATCATGGGATGAGCATGCCGGTGATCGATGCGACCGGGCACGTGGTGGGCCGCCTGGCCTCCGTCCTGGCGAAGCGCCTCCTGAACGGCGAGGAAATCGTGGTCGTCAACGCGGAGAAGGCCATCGTGACCGGCCGGCGGCGCGTCGTGTTCGAAGAGTATCGGACGAGGCACCAGCGCGGGAGCACCGCAAGCCGAATGCGTGGCATCGGGCCGAACTACCCGCGGCGGCCGGACATGATCCTCCGTCGCACGATCTCACGGATGATGCCCTACCAGCAGCCTCGGGGTCGGACCGCCCTGAAGCGCCTCCGCGTCTACCTGTCCGTCCCCGACGAGTTCAAGGAGAAGCCTCTCGAGACGATCGAGGTCGCGAAGCGGCCGCCTCAGGGACCGTACATGAGCCTCGGAGAGATCGCGACCCTCCTGGGCTCCAAATTCGGAGGGTCCGCGTGAAGGCCATCGTCGCCAGTGGGAAGCGGAAGACGGCGGTGGCGAGGGCGACCCTCACGAAAGGCCGCGGGATCGTGCGGATCAACAGCGTCCCGGTCGAGATGTATCAATTCGAGCTCGGACGCCTCAAGATCCTCGAACCGCTGAAACTCGCAGGACGGAAGGTCGACGCGATCGACATCGACGTCAACGTCCAAGGAGGCGGGGTGATGGGCCAGGCGGACGCCGTCCGGACCGCGATCGCCCGCGGGCTCGTCCAGTACCTGAACGACAAAGAGCTCGAGACCGTGTTCCGGGAGTACGACCGGACGTTGATCGTCCCGGACACCCGCCGGAAGCTGCCAAAGAAGCCCCTCGGGCGCGGGGCACGCAAGAAGCGCCAGAAGTCGTACCGGTGAACGCATGATCATCCCCGTCCGCTGTTTCACGTGTGGCAAAGTCGTCGGAAGCGCCTTCCCCGCCTTCGTCGAGAAGACCCGCCAGGGAGAGAACCCGGCCCAAGTCCTCGACGCCCTCGGACTCAAGCGCTACTGCTGCCGCCGAATGATCCTGTCCCACGCGGAACTCATCGACGAAGTCCTCCCGTTCGGCTGAGTTCAACCCGAGAAGCCCTCGGAAGGAATGCCAAACTTTCACATGCGACGTCCGCCGTGGGCCGTCTATGGAGAATCGCAGCGCGCTTCTCCTGGTCGGCGTCTTCCTCGTCATCGCCGGCATCTTGCTCACTCCCTTGCTGTGCGGAGTGGGATTCCTTTTCCTCATCATCGGCGCGGTCATGTGGGTCCGCGAGGACTGAGCCGCGGGAATAGATTATTAGCGGCGAGGCGATTCGAGTCGCCCGCGGGTCCGTGGGGTAGCTTGGTTTGGGCTCGGGGACCTCGCGTCTGCCGGCCCACAGGAAATCCTACCAGCTTGGGGTGCTGGCGACTCCGGTTCAAATCCGGACGGACCCACTTACAATCCGGTTCCGAACCTGTGTCTATTCCTCGGGCTATGCTCTAGGCGCGGCATGAGAACCACCCGCTAGCTTGGAGTAGTCAACGAAGACAAGGTCCAAGGATCGGGTTCGGGAATGCTCTCGAAAAATCGCGGCCGCACTAGTCGGATTCACATGGGATCCCGTCCTCGACAGAAGGCAGATGGGGGCAAGATAACACGGAAGCGCCGAACGCGACCTTCCGCCGGTACACTCTCCCTTTGGAGCGTGCCCTGATCCGAGCAGAAAGCTGGGTCATTCGAGTCGCTAAGAACGGTTATGCCGCGCCCCCTCCACGAGCGATGATTCCGTTCCAGAAGTGAGTGGTTCGACTAACATGGCATAGGTCGGGACGAAACTGAGTGTCCGGTCTATTTTGGATCGGTCGGCATCGGTGGGGACCTAGCGTCCTTCGACGTCCCTTTCCCCTTGCGCCGTCGGCGGAGAACAAGGACCGTGACCGCAATGGCTAGCGCGTTGAGGAGAAGGAAGATCGGGAGTCCCGCAAAGGGTCCGAAGACGCCAAACAGGTTCGTGTCGACGGTGACGGACTGCGTCTGCGTCTCCGCGTTGCCCGCGAGGTCGGTCGCCCGAACGGCGAAAATATGGAGGCCATCGGCGAGGAGGAGGGTCACGTTCGTGGCGAATCCCACGGTCTGGAAAGGCCCGTCGTCGACTTGGATCTCATATCCCGCGATGCCGGATCCCGCATCGGATCCGGTCCAGCGGACCGGGAATGAGGAGGCGACCGCCCGTGTCGGGGCCTCGAGGCGGACCACGGGCGGCGTCGTATCGACGCTCACGTTCGCATAATGATTTCGTTCCGGAGGACTTCGGGAGGCGTCGAAGGCGTAGAACGCCAGGGTGTGTTTTCCGTCGTGCAGCGTGAGCGGCGCGGTGTAATTCAGCCAGCCGCCGTCGTCCACGAGGTAATGGATCCATGCGACGAACGGCAGAGAATCCGACGCGATGAGGGTCACGGTCACATTCGAGATATACCAACCGTTCGTTCCGAGTGTACCCTCTACACGAGCGATGGCGCTCGGGGTGCCGGACGGAATCGGCAAGACCATCGTCCTGAAGCTCATGATCCCTCCCGTCGTGAAGCCGTGGCCGGTCGCCCAGGCATCGAAGAAGTACGTCGTGTTCGGGGTCAAGGCAGTGACGAGGCTGGCATACGCGCCGGGCATACTCGCCGGCCCCGTCGTCCAGTTCGTCGCGCCGGACAGGGTCGGATCCAGCCCATAGCGGAATCCGACGATGACCGTCGTCCCTTCTCCGAGCGCGCGAAGGTTCCCGTGCAAGGTCGCGCGGACGTCCTCGACCCCCGTCGCAGCCTCCGTGAGCACGGCCGGAGTCGATCGGGCCGCGGTGATTTCGTTGCTCGCGGTCGCAACCTGGCCGCTCCCATCCTGGATGGTCAGGTTGACCCGGTACACGCCTTCCGAAGAGTAGACATGGCTCACGCGGTCCCCGGTCATCGTCGATTCGTCGCCGAGTTGCCAGGAATAGTCGTACGGGCTCTGGCCTCCCGCCGCCGATCCGGAGAAGTCGACGGGCTCGCCCGCGAAGGGGCTCGATGGCGAGAAGGTGAACTGTGCGGACAGGAGGGCAATCACTTGGACGTGGACCGTGACGCGGTTGACGCGTGTCCCCGCGGTCCCCGAGACGGTGACGTCGAAGGAGCCCGCGGCCGACGAGCTCATCGCGCATGCGGAGCTATCGCCAGCGCTGATCACGGAAGGCGTACAGACGACTGTCACGCCCACCGGACTGGCGGTCGCGTCCAAAGTCACGGCTCCCTGGAAGCCGTTTTGGGGATGCACGCTCACGTTGGAAACCGCGCTCCCGCCCGCGATGAGGGAGAGACTCCAAGGAGAGGCGGACAGAGAGAAGTCCGGCTGTGACCCGACGAAGAACTCCGACATGTTCCGGGCGCCCGAATCGTTCGCGTTCAAGGGTGGCAGGTTCCAGTTCGCCTCGACGGTCGCAAGGTGCGAGAAGTGGTTGTAGGGCACCGAAGACGTGTAACCGACTTTGGCAGCGGGCCCGGACCAGACCGTGTAGATGGCCGGCGCGCCCCTGCCCTGGGCGGCCTCGTCGAAGGTGATGAAGAGGGCGGCCCGTTCCGTCGTGAAGACCGTGCTCCCTAAGATCTTCGGGATCAGGGTGGACAGATATGCGTCGCCCGCGGCGACGGGACAGACGTCCATGTCGTTGCACACGTTGGGCGTGAGCCACATGTAGTTCGAGGCGTTCAACGGGGAGCCGAGGTCGTCCAGGAGGGACCTGTCGTCGATTCCCGCCGGGACCACGCGGGCGCACCGCGTCGCATTCGTGGCGATGTCGCCGTAGTAGGCGAAGGGATTGTGTCGGATGACGTAACCTGTGCCCGCAGGGCTCCCGCAAGTCGACGTCATGTTCTCCATGTACGCCTTCCACGTCAGGCCTGCGTCGACGAGGCGGTCCACGATGTTGGGCGACTGCCAAGCGCGCCGCGTGCACGCGTCCGAGTTGGGATTCGGGTTTTCCGTGCAGCCGAACGCCGAGGCCCCGGTGAGGCACAGGTAGTCGGCGAGGCTCTTGCCGCATGGGCTGGGGCCATAGTTCGTGGCAAGGCCTGACTCGTTCGCGAGTTGCGTTTCGAACGGTGCGCTGCCGCCGCAATACGTGAGGATGTCGCAGATCCCGTGATTCTCCATGAGGATGGTGACGACGAAGTCGAAGTAGGTGCCCGCGGGAGGTGCCGCCTGGAGGAAGACGGGAGAGGCACGCTCGGAGCGATACGAGACCGCAAACGCTGTGAGGATCAGAAACATAGCGATCGCGCTAGCGGCGACGCTCACGATGTTGGACCTGAGCCCTCCCCCTTCCATCGGCTCAGGAAGCGATTCTCTTCGCGTGCCTTAGAGCTAACGGTTTCTCTTCGTATTCGACGCCGGTATCAGGGATGATTGCATCCTCCGAACAGGGCCAAGCGCCGCGTGGGCGACATGGACGCCCAGGCTGGCTGCTCGGAACTCGGGAAGCAACCCCGATTTCGAAGACCTTCCCGAGACATGGACCATCTAAGAATCGAGGACTGTCAGTTGGCCGGCGGTCACTATAAGGCGGACAGCTAGCATGGGGCGTCCGTGGCCCAGGACGACCTGCGCAAGGAGCTCCGCGATCTCCGAGATCAGATCGAGGCCCTGCGGTCGGCCCTCTCCGACGCCGCGCGGCCGTACACGGAACTCATGAGCTACGTGGAACGGTTGCAGGACTTCTCCCGCGGCTACTTCCGTCTCTTGGACCTCTACGCCAAGTACGGAAAGGTCTCGCCTGACCTCGTGATTCCCGGACTCAAGGACGACATCTCGCGGCACATCGTGGTCGCCCTCTTCGACAAGCCGGACCGCAACATCTCCCAGATCACGGAGGCCGTGAAAGGAAAGCGCGGCACCGCCTCGCGGCGGATCGTCCGGGCGCGGCTCGCGGACCTGAAGGAGCAGGGCATCGTCGAGGCCACGCCCGGATCGCGGACGCGGACCTTCCGAGTCGCCGAAGTAGTGGCCGAGAAGTGGTCACAAGTGCTCGGCGTGCCCAAGTACAGGGACCAGCCTCATGAGGATCAAGGCACAAACAGGTGAAGGAAATGACAAGGGAAGAGAGGGGCATGGACCCAGAGCAGGTGAAAGAGATCTTCGCGGTCTTCTCGGAGAAGCTGCCCGCGCTCCTGAACAGCCTCACGGATTCGATCTACGGCAAGGACGCATCCGCGAAGTTCGGGACCGCGGTCGCGGACTTCTACCGCACGCTGAAGGAGAGCGGCATGACCGATGAGCAGGCCTTCAAGCTCACGGAGCAGTACATGTCCTCGCTGAACCTCGGCGGGTTGTTCGCGAAGGCCTTCGGGAAGCGCGGGGAAGGCGACGAGTGATGGCCGACCGCGGGGACCGCCTGCCCTTGATCTTCATGGCCCGTATCCCGGGCCTGGCGACCCACCTCGGATGGAGCTTCCTGCGATACCAGGCGCGCCGCAAGAGCGGCGTCCGGGCGTTCCGCCGGGAGCTCCTGCGCGTCGGCATGCCGAAGGACCGCGCGGCCCAATTGGCCAGGGCCTACCACGAGGTCGGGTCCATCCGGCAGCTGATCGCCGGCCGCGGCGCGTCCGGAAGCTAGGCCTCCGGAGGGCTCGCGAGGATCCGCGACGCGTGAGGCCAGGCCCGGTACTGGAACGTTTATTCCGTCCCGGGCCATTGCACTTGCGGGAAGAGGGGTCGGCGGTCGTGTCGCTTGCGAGGATGCGCTCTAAACGCGCTCGTTCAGGGAGTCGAAGGATCGGCAAGGCCGTCCTGGGACTGGTCCTGATCGGCCTCGGCCTGTTCGTCTTCCGCTACACGACGGAAATCGCGAACCAGCTGGGCGGATTCATCAGCCCTCCGCCCGCGGGATCATCGAACCTCACCGGTTCCGGCTTCTCGGAGGGCTACCTCCCGTTCGTCGTCTACGGATTCGGGTTCTCGTTTCTCGGAGCCGGCGGCGCGATGCTCCGGTCCTCCGTGATGTCCCCGTCGATGGGCATGGGAGGTGCCGGATTGGGCGCCGCGGGCCTCCCTTCGACCGAGCTGATGAATGACTACATGCAACAGACGATGGCGGCGAGCCGAAATCAGATCGGACAGATCGAGGCCGGATCTGCCCCGAAAGAAGTCGTGAAGATCAAGTGTCGAAACTGCGGCAGCCTGGAAGCCGAGGACGCCGCCTATTGTCGGAAATGCGGCCAGCCGCTCTAGGACCGGGCATCCCTCCCGACCGGCGTCACTTGAGCCCGAGGCGCTCCATCACGTACCGGTCGAAATCGAAGACCTGCGGCTCCTGCTCGCTGTACCGGCCGCCCTTCCAGATGCGGGAGCCCATGCCCTTCTGGGAGCGTGTGCACACGGCCCAATCCTGGCGGTTGATCAGGTCCCACAGTTCGACCGCGTCGCTCGCATCGAATCCGGCGCGTTCCATCGTCGCCGGATCGAAGAAGAATTCGCATTCGACCCGCGAGTGCGTCGGGGTCACCGGCCATGTCCGATGGATCATGAGGAAGTCCGGGTGGAGGCTGAAGAAGAGGTTCGGGAAGACGGCATAATAGTAGACGCGGCGGCGGTCCTCCTCCGTCATGCCTTCGAGGGGCGGGCGACTCGTGTATCCGGACCACGTCATCGACGCGTAGTCCTTCGCGAACTCCATCCACCCGCCGGAGAAGGGCGCGCGGGAGGCCCCATCGATGAAGTAGTCGTGCACCTCTCCGCTGAAGTACGGCGTGATCCGGTTCAAGTCCGGATGGACCGGCGCGCAATGGTAGCATTCCTGGTAGTTTTCCACGAGGATCTTCCAGTTCGCGTCGACCTCGTAGGTCTTGCGGGAGGCGAGACGCAGTTTCGCGAGCGGGAACCGGTCAAACTTCGCGAAGAAAGGGCCGAGATGATCGCGTAGCGGAGTCGCCTCCGGGTCCAGGTTCACCCACACGAAGCCGCCCCACGTCTCCAGTCGGATCCCGTACAGGCCGCTGGCACCTTTGTCGAAGTCGACGAGGGAATCCGTGTGGGGCGCCCCGACGAGCCGTCCTTCCGACGAATACGTCCAACCATGGTACGGGCAGACAATCGTTCGGAGCTTCGCCCCTTCGGGGTCTTCAACGAGCCGGGTCCCGCGATGACGACAGACGTTATAGAAGGCCCGCGGCGTCCCATCGGTGCCGCGGACGACGAGGACGCTCTCGCCGCCGATCTCGCGGGTGAAGAAGTCGCCAGGCTGAGAAACCTGGCTCTCCCGGCCGACATTCAGCCAGGAGGTGCCGTAGAATTCCTCGAGCTCTCGTTGGAAAATCCGGTCGTCGGTGTAGAAGGTGCCGGGCGGGGTCTTCGAAGAGAGATGGGCGCCGTCCTCGCGGCCAATGTATTTCGCGTTGCCTTGGCTCATCGCGAGGACAAGGGATGAAGCGGATTTGTGCTTGCCGCTGCCGAGAGCCGCGCAGACCTTTATGGTTCAGGCTTGATTCGATCCGAGCGTTCGATGGCTGAGCGTATGTCGACCCAATCGCTCCTGACCGGGGAATCTCGCCCCACTATCTGGACGATCGGCCACTCGACTCGATCCTTCGATGCGTTTCTCGCCCTCCTCTTGGAGTACCGAATCCAACTCCTTGCGGACGTCCGTCACTACCCCGTCTCGCAACGAGTCCCGTGGACGACGAAGACGAATTTGGCCCGAGGCTTGCAAGAAAGGGGTATCGCCTACGAGCACTTCGAGGACTTGGGCGGCTACCGGAAGGCCGCCACCACGAGGTTGAATCAAGGATGGCGAAATGCGGGATTCCGCGGCTACGCAGACCATATGGCTTCCCCCGAATTCCGAGCGGCGCTAGACCACCTGCTTCGTCTCACTGGGGACGCCCGCGTCGCCCTCATGTGCGCGGAAGCATTGCCGTGGAAGTGCCACCGATCGTTGCTGTCCGATGCCCTCCTGATCCGAGGCGCCCGTGTCGTGCACATCCTCGGTCCCGGCAAGTCGGAGGAACATCGTCTCACGTCGTTTGCGAAGGTCGACGGAGATCGGGTCACCTATCCCGCGGCAGGAAAGCGGCTTAAGCCGCGCGACCTTGCATCGGGGAGGGGAAATGACCCGCGACGTGCCGATCGACTCGGCTAGGGGCTTTGTCGTCTTGGGCTGGCGCAGCAGCGAAGGGGGACTCTCCCTCCGCATCCGCGGGCAGAGCGAGGAGACGCGCCTCGTGTGCCGCTGCGGGCGCCGCCACTGGATCGTGCGGGAGGTATCCTCGGATCGGTCGGCAACCCTCGTCGTCACGTGCCACAACTGTGGCACGCGGGCGACCTTCTCCCGGGAACCGTGGAGCCTGCCGACCGCGTGATCCTCACCGAAGGGCGTACCCGCCGTCCACGACGATCGTCTGCCCCGTGATGTAGGACGCATCGTCCGAGGCGAGGAACGAGACGACGCGCGCCACCTCTTCCGGCGATCCCCACCGTTTCAGGGCCGGTTCCTCCGCGAGGGTCCGCCGCTCGTCCGTCGACACCGCGTCCATAGGATCGGTCGTAATGCTGCCGAGCGCGAGCGCGTTGACCCGTACTCCCTTCGGCCCGTACGCGAGGGCGAGCGCGCGCGTCAAGCTCAGGATCCCCGCCTTCGCGAGCTGGTAGGTGATGCCGACGCGGTCGCCCGTGATCGCCGGAGTCGAACCGATCAAGATCACGCTCCCCCGTCCCGCCTTGACCATCGATGGGAGGACGGCCTGCGCGACGTACGCCGACCCAAGGAGGTCCACGTCGAGAGGCCCACGGAATTCCGCGGGAGTCAAGTCCGTGAGTTCTTTGTTCCATTCCTCCACCCGGAACGGATGCCCCGCGAAGCAGGCGGCGATGTCGATGCGCCCGAACGTCGCGAGGACCTTCGAGGCGAGGGTACGGCAGGCACCGGGATCCGTCACATCGCTTTGGACCGCGGTCGCCTTCCGTCCGAGGCCCCGCACTTTCTCGACGACCGCCTCGGCCGCGTCCTTCCCGCGGCCGTATTGCACCGCCAGGTTGGCGCCTTCGCGGGCCAAGTCCAAGGCCGCGGCCCGGCCGATTCCTCCGCTGCCCCCGGTGACGATCGCGACGCGGCCCTCCAGTCGACCCACAGGCACCGCAGCCGCGCGGCGCGTAATAAATCCTCGCGGGCTCGCGGACGGCCCGCGAAAGGCGGATGAAATCGGAACGCGTGCGAGGGTCCATGGAGAGTTCGATGGGGACGCCGGATGGCCGTTGCATCGCCTGCAAGGGAGAGCTGCAATCGATCGGCACCGAGCAGTTCCGTGTTGGAGGGACGACGGGTGGATGGAAACTCTTGTTCGGAGAATGGGCGGAACTCGGCGAGGACATGCTGTCGTTCGAAGTCTTGGCGTGTACCGCGTGCCGCCGCGTCGAGTTGCGCGCGCCGCCAGCCGGCACCTAGAAGCATTAATTACGGGAGGCCCGATGGGCCGCGCGCGGGGGTAGCCAAGCTAGGACAACGGCGCCGGACTTAAGATCCGGTCTCGCAGGAGTCCATGGGTTCAAAAGCCCCGCGCATCGCGCGGAGCGGGAAGTCCCATCCCCCGCACCGTCCCCCCTCGCGATTGCGGGAAACCTTTATCGGGGGGAATCGGCTCGCGGGCGTCCGAGGACTCGATCATGAGGCGTTCTCTTCGAGGCGGAATCCTTGTCGCGTTTGCCTGCGCGCTGGTCCTGGCGGGCTTCGCCTTTGTGCCCGCACGTGCGGACGTGGAGAGCTTCACCCTCTTCGGATCGCAGACGGCCGGTTGGGGCCCCACCGCGTCGTCGCTCAGCAACCCGGGGCCGTCGATCGAGGTCACGCAAGGCGATTCGGTCCACCTCACATTGCACTCCGCAGATGGCGCCGGCGTCTCGCACAACTGGTTCATCGACTACAACAACAACACGGGCGTCGACCCGGGCGAGGTGAGTTCGCCCGATTTCACCGGGTCGACCGTCGCCTTCTTCAACTTCACCGCGGACCGGGTCGGGACCTTTACCTATCGCTGCCGGTTCCACCCCACCACGATGACGGGGGTCATCGTGATCCAAGCTCCGCCGACGTTCGAGCTGTACGGCCACACGACTCGGGGCTGGGGAGAGGAGAACATTACAACGGCCATCACGACCCCCGGTCCGACGTTGACGGTGAACCAGAGCGACAACGTAATCCTCGATCTGACCTCGGCGGATGGTGAAGTCCACAGCTGGTTCATCGACCTGAACAACGACCGGCTC
>Ga0209161_10000480_pt1 | contig 32399 bp, 32 predicted proteins | sample GraSoiAngelo_155_FD_186169 | JGI IMG/M metagenome (GOLD analysis project Ga0209161, IMG submission 186169) | Grasslands soil microbial communities from the Angelo Coastal Reserve, California, USA - 14_1009_13_30cm (SPAdes) (version 2) | ecosystem: Environmental > Terrestrial > Soil > Grasslands... | reverse complement strand
GAGCTGAGGATGCCGCCGGAGATCTCGGTGCCGCCCGTGTAGTTGATGATCGGGAGGCGCGCCTTGCCCGCGTTCTCGAAGAGCCAGCGATAGGGTTCGGGGTTCCACGGCTCGCCCGTCGACCCGAGGACGCGCAGCGACGAGAGCTCGTGAGCGTGCACGTGCTCGGCGCCGTGCGGCATGAGCGCCCTCACCGCGGTGGGCGACAGCCCCATCACGGAGATCTGGTGGCGCTCGACGAGCGCCCAGAGCCGGTTCGGCTTCGGATAGTCGGGCACGCCCTCGAACAGCACGGCGGTGCCGCCGTGAAAGAGCGCCGCCGTGATGAGCATCGGGCCCATGAGCCAGCCGAGATCGGTCAGCCAGAAGAGCCGGTCGCCAGGGCCCACGTCCATCAGGTAGCCGAAGTCGTGGGCGCACTTGACCAGGAAGCCGCCCTGCGTGAGCACCGCGCCCTTGGGGCGTCCGGTCGTCCCCGACGTGTAGATGATGAGGCACGGGCGGTCGAAGTCGACGGGCACGGCCGGGCACTGCCCGGATTCTTTGCCGATCAGCTCGTGCCACCAGTGGTCGCGCGCCTGCGTCCACGGGATCTCGCGACCGAGCCGCTTGTAGACGACGACGTGCTCGACGGAGGGCGACGCGGCGGCCGCCTCGTCAGCCGTCTCCTTCATCTTCACCACCTGGCCGCGGCGGTAGAAGCCGTCGGCGGTGACGAGCACCTTCGCCTCGCAGTCTTGCAGGCGCGAGGCCACCGCCTGAGCACCATAGCCAGAGAAGCACGGGGTGTAAATCGCGCCGATGCGAACGACCGCTAGCGTCGCGATGGCCGCCTCGGGCGACATCGGCAGGAACACGCCCACGCGGTCACCCTCGCCGACACCGAGACGCTTGAGCGCGTTGGCGAGCTGGTTCACCTCGCGCGAGAGCTCCCGGTAGGTCAGCACGCGGCTCCGTCCGTCGTCGCCTTCCCAGACGATCGCGGGCTGCTGCCCGCGGCCGGCATCCAGGTGGCGATCGACGCAGTTGTCGGCGAAGTTCAGCCGCCCGCCCTCGAACCAGCGCGGCCACGGCAGGCCGCGCGAGACGTCGCGCACCTTCGTGTACGGCTGGGTGAAGCGCACGCCGAGGTCGCGGACGACCGCGTCCCAGTACCAGTCCGGGTCGGCGACGCTCCGCCGCTGGAGCTCTTCCAGCGAGCCGATGCCGAGAGAGCGCATGAAGCGCGCGAGGCGCGTGCGCTCCGCGTAGTCCTTCGTGGGCCGCCAGACGACCTCGCCACCTCCGGCCTCGGCCATGCGTCCCTCCCGAGACGGCAGTGTACTCGGAGGCGGGCCGCCGGGCCAACGACGGCGAACGGCAGACCGATGGGGGACGCGGCGCTGCCACGTATACTTCGACCATGGCCGAATGGTTCGCCGACGAGTCGCTGTGGGAAGCGATCTATCCCTTCGAGTTTCCGGATGCGGTGATCGCCGCCGGCGAGACCCAGGTCGCAAGCGCGCTGCGCCTGCGCGGTGTCCCGCAGGCGGGACGCGCGCTCGATCTGGGCTGCGGGCCCGGTCGCCACGCGATCGCGCTGGCCTCGCGCGGGTTCACCGTGACCGCGGTCGACCTGTCCGCCTTTCACCTGGCGAAGGCCAAGGAGCACGTCGCGACCGCCGGCCTGGTGATCGAGCTGTTGCGAGCCGACATGCGCGCCTTCGTGCGGCCGGACAGCTTCGACCTGGCGCTCTCGCTCTTCACGTCCTTCGGCTACTTCGACGCGGCGGAGGACGACCTTCGGGTGCTGCAGAACGTCCACCAGAGCCTCCGCCCCGGCGGCGCGCTCGTGATGGACATGGTGAGCAAGGAGTGTCTCGCCCGAAACTTCGACGCCACGACCTCGCACAAGGTGCCGGACGGGTCCCTGCTGTTCCAGCGGCACGCGATCCGGGACGACTGGACGCGCGTGAGCAACGAGTGGACCGTCGTCACCGGCACCCAGGCTCGCACCTTCGACTTCAGCCTTCGCGTGTACTCCGGGCGCGAGCTCCGCGATCTTCTCGTGCGGACGGGCTTCGCGAGCGTCGATCTCTACGGCGGCCTGGACGGCCGGCGCTACGGGCTCGAGGCCGAGCGTCTGGTGGCCGTCGCGTCGAAGCACGGACGAGATGCGGACTAGATCGGCGGCGCTCCTCGCCGTGGCCGCGCTCGTCGGTCACGGGTGCGCCTCGGCCCCGGCGCCGCAGCCGGCGGATCGAGGCAGCACGATCCGGCGTGCGCTCGAGCCGTGCGAGCGCCAGTATCCGTCGGTGCGCGTGCTCGGCATCGACAATCAGGGCCGGCTGCATGCGGAGGCGGCTCCGGCCGCCGCCACCGATCTCCGCAAGTTTCAGATCTGCGCCCAGGAGACGGTCAGGCGCCAGCTGGACATCCAGTCGTTCTCGGCAGGCCAGCTCGTGGCGCCCGCCAGGTCCGCGACGGTACCGATCAAGCTGGCGGGTACATTGAGCCTGGTCTCGGTGGTCCTGAACGGCGTCACGGCGACCCTTCTTCTCGACACCGGCGCCACGCTGACGGTGCTCGATCCGGCGTTCGCGCGCCGCGCGTCGATCGAAGTCCCCGCGAACGCGCCGAAGATGAGGGGCATCGTGGTCGGCGGCCAGCGATACGCGGTCCCCTTCGTCAAGGTCGGGTCGATGGCGGTCGGCGACGCCACGGTGGAGGGCATCGACGTCGGGATCCTCGAGGGATCGGGGCAGATCGCGGGCGTCGACGGGCTGCTCGGCGGCAACTTCCTCAGCCACTTCAAGATCACGATCGACCGGGCCGCGCGGCGCCTGACGCTGGAGCCCTCGCGACCGAGCCAGCCCGCCGCGACCGTCGTCGCGCCGGGGACGGCGGCGAGGGGCGACCACGAGTGGCAGGTGCCGGCGTGGTCGCCTGGCGACGAATGGCGAATGAGCTGGAAGACCCCGACCGCCAGCGGCACGTCGGTCCTCACCGTCGAGGGCGAGGAAACGGTGGACGACGTCGAGCACTACGTCATCCGCTCCGGCGCCCGGCAGATCTACTACGTGAAGTCGACGCTCGGGTGGCACATGGAGAAGGTGAACGGCGCGGTGGTGCTGCGTCGCACGCCGCCGATCGCCCACGACTGGCCGCTGCGGGTCGGCAAGGAGTGGGAAGTTTTCTATCAGCGCCAGGACGGCGACGGGCGCAGCAGCGAGTTCTACCGGCGATGCGTCGCCGCCGACGAGACCACGCTGAGCGTGGCGGCCGGGACGTTCCTCACCCTCCACCTCGTGTGCCGCGACGTCAACGACCGCGTCGTGTCGGAGGTCTGGTACGCGGCCGAGGTGAAGGGCGTGGTCCGGGAGCGCACCGTCTCGAGCCTCGGCGACCGCATCGACGAGCTCGTGTCCTACACTCTGAAGCCCGCGCGGTGAACGCGACACCGTTCACCACGCTCGATCGCGCGCACGCGCCACGCGCGGCGGCGCCAGACGGCTCCGACGTCCGGGTGCTGCTGGGTGTCGGCGGTGGCGGTCTGGCCGAGTTCGAGCTGGCGGCCGGCGCGGCCGGGGTGCGATATGGCGCCGCGAGGGCGCTCGCGAGGAAATCGTCGAGCTCCGGACGGGCGTGTGCCTGACCGTGCCGCTCGGCGCTCACTTCCAGTTCCGCGCCCTCGGCGACGAGCCGCTCACGGTGCCGCGCCGGCTTCCTACCCCTTGAGCGCGCTCACGCGCACCCCCTCGACGATTCTCCGGTTGGCGACCAGGAACACGATCAGCAGCGGAAGCGCGCTCAGCGCGGCGCCGGCCATGATGGGGCCGTACGACTCCGCGGCGTAAGCGCCGCGGAGCAGCGCCAGCGCGACCGGCAGCGGGAACATGTCGGGCTTGTTGACCGCGATCAGCGGCCACAGGAAATCGTTCCACGCCGACCGGAACGCGAAGATCGCCAGCGCGCCGAGGACCGGCTGGGAGAGGGGCAGCAGAATGCGCGTGAAGATCTGCCAGGGCCCGGCGCCGTCGATGCGGGCCGCGTCCTCCAGCTCGGCGGGGATCGTCAGGAAGAACTGGCGGAGCAGGAACACGCCGAACGCGAACGTCATCGCCGCCTCGGGCACGATGAGCCCCTGATAGGTGCTGAGCCACCCGAGGCGCTGGACCAGCACGTACTGCGGCACCAGGATGACCGCGTTCGGGATCATGAGGCTGCCCACGAGCAGCCCGAAGACGAGGCCGCGGCCGCGAAAGCGCATGCGGGCCAGCGGATAGGCCGCCATCGCGCTGGTGAGCAGGACCACCGCCACCGACCCGAGCGACACCACCGTGCTGTTGAGGAACGCCCGACCGATCCGCGCCGTCCGCGAGCTGCTGAAGAGCACCTCGCCGTAGTGCTCGAGCGTCGCCGGCCACGGGATCCACTCGGGCGGCACCCGCACGATGTTCTCGGTGAGCTTCAGCGACGTGACGACGACCCACACCGCCGGCAAGAGCCACACGACGGCGAGCGCCACCATCAGCGTCGTGAGGATCCAGTACCAGAGGCGCCCGAACGTCCCGATCACGGCGGCTCAGTACTGGGTGTGGCCGCGGAGCAGCCGGAACTGGACCAGCGAGAAGGCCAGGATCACGAGGAACAGCACCCACGCCATGGCCGTCGCCGAGCCGAAGTGGAAGAAGTTCTGGAACGCGGTCTCGTAGAGGTGCTGGACCACCGTGCGGGTGGCGTCGCCCGGCCCGCCGTTGGTGAGGATGAAGACCTGGCCGAAGATCTGGAACGAACCGATGATGTGGGTCACCAGCACGAACAGGAACACGGGGCGCAGCAGCGGCAGCGTGATCGCCCAGAAGCTCCGCCAGCCGCTCGCGCCGTCGAGCGCCGCCGACTCGTAGAGCTCGCGCGGGATGTCCTGGAGCCCGGCCAGATAGATCACGAGATAGTAGCCGGTCACCCACCACACCGAGGTCAGGATGATCCCCCACATCGCGGTGGCCGGGTCGGCCAGCCACGAGCGCACCGGCACCCCGAGCGCCCGCAGATAGTACGTGGAGGGACCGATCACCGGATCCAGCAACCAGAGCCACGTCAGGCCGACGGTGACGACGGAGAGCGTGAACGGGAAAAAGAACGCGCCGCGCAGGAAGGTACGCAGCGCGACGCCGCGGTTGAGCGCAATCGCCAGCACGAGCGGGACGGCGAGGATCGGCAGCGTGCTCGCGATCGTGTAGTACGCGGTGTTCAGCAGGCTCGCGTGGAAACGCGTGTCGTCGAGTAGCCGCGAGTAGTTCGCGACGCCGACGAACGTCTGCTGGGCGCGTCCGAGCCGCGCGTTGGTGAACGAGAGCCACAGTCCTTCCAGGAGCGGATAGACCCGGAAGGCCGCGAACAGGACGAGGCCGGGCGCCAGGAACAGGTAGGGCGTGAGGGCGCCCCGGCGGCGCGCGCGGCGCGGTCCCACCGGATCGCCGGGGCTAGTCGGGCAGCGCGTTGATCTGGCGCGCGAGATCGCCCATGGCCGCCGCGGCCGGCTTCTGGCCGATGTAGATCGACTCGATGACGGGCCGCGTGAGGTTCTCGGCCACCACCCACTTCGGCGTCGGCTGGCCCGACTGCCACTGCGCGGCCTGGCTCAGGAGCGTGCGGAGCACCGGGTCGCCGGTGATCCGCGAATCCGCGTGCGGCTTGCGGAGCGCCGACACCTGCCCGGCCTTGAGCGTCCAGTCGGCGACGTGATCGCTCATCCACCGCACGTGCGCCCACGCGGCGTCGCGCTTGGCGGCGTCCACGCTCTTCCTCTTCGGCAGCGTGTACTGATGCGGGATCGTCCACACCACCGGCTGCTTGAACAGGCGCGGCACGGGCGCGGCGACGAACTCGACCTTCGCGTCGCGCAGGCCGGTGAAGTTCCAGGAGCCGGCGATCCAGAGGCCGAGCTTGCCCGCGATGAACGCGTCGCGGCAGTTCGCGTTGGCCGGCGGCGTGATCTTGTGCTGGTTGACGATCGCCGCCCAGAACTCGGCCACCTCGAGGGCGGCCGGCTCGCCGAGGCCCGAGCGCTTGAGATCGGACGCGTAAACGTTGGCGCCGTTCTGCCAGAGGAGGTTGTGGAATCCCCAGGTGTACCGGCCGGGGTTCGCGGTGCCGATCGCGAATCCGAAGGTGTCGCCCTTGGTGATCTGCTTGGCCATCGCCAGCAGGTCGTCGCGCGTCGCCGGCACCCGGGGCTTGCCGTCGGCGCCGACCAGGCCCGCGTCGCGAAGCACCTTCACGTTCACGTAGAGCAGATGTTGAGGCACGTCGAGCGGGATCGCGTAGCGCTTGCCCTGGTAGACGCCGCCCTGCCACGTCGAGGGCAGGTAGTCCTCGGCGCGGAATCCCTTGGCGCCGGTCGTGGCGTCGGCCATGACGTCGAGGATGCCGTCGCTGGCGAAGTGCGGAATCTCGACGGTGTGGATCAGCGCCAGGTCCGGGCCCTCGTCCGACGGCACCGCGACCTGGAGCTTGGCGTAGAGATCGGCCCACGGGATCCGCTGCTGCTCCATGCGGATGCCCGTCTCCTTGGTGAACCGATCGATCAGCTCGTCCATGATCTTGCCGTCGGCGCCCGTGAGTCCGTTCCAGTACGTGATGGCGGGCTTCGCCTGCGCCGACGCATGCCGTGGCGGTCGCGCGAGCGTCGCGGTGGCGAGGGCGGCGGTTCCCTGGACGAAGCGGCGACGGGTGAGGCGGCGCGACGCTGCGCTCATGCGATCTCCTCTCTGGCCGAGCGGGAGTATAACAGGGCGGGAGGAGTTCCATGGCGCGCATCGGCATCGATCTGTCGCGGCGTATCGGCACCGTGGATCGCCGCATCTTCGGCAACTTCGTCGAGCACCTCGGCCGCTGCATCTACGGCGGGATCTTCGACGAAGGCTCGCCACTGAGCGACACCGCCGGCTTTCGCCGCGACGTGCTCGACGCGGTCCGCCCGCTCCGCATCCCCATCCTCCGCTGGCCCGGCGGGAACTTCGTGAGCGGCTACCACTGGCTCGACGGTGTGGGGCCGGTGGACGACCGGCCACGCCGGTCCGAGCTCGCCTGGCACGCGGAGGAATCCAACCGCTTCGGCACCAACGAGTTCATCCGCTACTGCCGCGCGTTGGGGACCGAGCCCTACATCTGCGTGAACATGGGCACCGGCTCGACGGACGAGGCGCAGGCGTGGGTGGAGTACTGCAACGGTACGGGCAACACGCACTGGGCGAATCTGCGGCGTGAGCACGGCCACCCCGCGCCGCACGGGGTGCGCTACTGGGGCCTCGGCAACGAGATGTACGGCGGCTGGCAGATCGGCAGCCTCAACGCCGAGGACTACGTCAAGAAGGCGCGGACGTTCGCGCTCGTCATGAAGCGCACCGACCCGACGATCGAGCTGATCGGCTGCGGCCACAACGGCTGGAGCGACTGGGACGTGGCCGTGCTCGAGGGGCTGGCGCCGATCGTCGACTACCACAGCATCCACCTCTACACCGGGCAGCGCGACCACTACACGACGGTGTTCCAGTCCCACCAGGCCGAGCGCGCGGTGCGCATCTGCGCGGCGCTCATCGAGCGGGTGCGCCTCGCGCAGCGGATCGAGCACCCGATCGCGATCGCGTTCGACGAGTGGAACGTCTGGTATCGCACCCGGAGCCAGTCGGATCGGGTGGGCGGCATCGAGGAGCGCTACAACCTCACCGACGCGCTCGCCATCGCCACCTACCTGAACGGGTTCATCCGCCAGTGCCGCGTGGTACGCATCGCGAACCTCGCGCAGCTCGTGAACGCGATCGCCCCGATCCTCACCCGGCCCGACGGCTTGTTCTTGCAGACCATCTACCACCCGCTCCGGCTCTACGCCGAGCACACGCGCGAGATCGCGCTCGACGTGCTGGTGGAGAGCCCGACCCGCGAGCTGGCGCCGGTCCAGGAGGAGGGCGGCTCCGGGCGCGTCCACCACGTGGCCGACCTCGGGCCGTTCGCGCTGCTCGACGCCAGCGCCACCTGCGACCGCTCGGGCGCCGGGCTCACGCTGGCGGTCGTCAACCGCGACCGCGAGCGCCGCCATCGCGTCACGATCGACCTGGGTGAGGCGGAGGCCAAGGGCGAGGTGCTGGTGTCGGAGGTCAACGGCGCCGACGTCGACGCGGTCAACTCGTTCGAGACGCCGCGCGCGGTGGACGTGCGCGAGGGCAAGCTCGGCGTGCGCGGACGGAGGTTCGAGCACGAGTTTCCCGCGCACTCGATCAGCGTTCTGCGCGTCCCGCTCGCCTGACGGGCGGGAGCGCCGATGGTAGAATCCGCGTCGCCGGGCCGGAGCCCGAGGCCCGCATGAGAGGCGCCATGGCCAGCTCGCAGATCGGTTTCGACGTGCCGGACAACTGGGGATTGACGGGGAAGGTCGCCATCGTGACCGGCGGCGGCGCGGCGGGCGACGGGATCGGCAACGGCCGCGCCGCCGCGATCCTCCTCGCCCGCGCCGGCACGCGCGTCGTCGTCGTCGACCGCGACGCCAGTCTCGCCAAGCGAACGGTGGAGATGATCGCGGCGGTCGGCGGCGAGGCGCTCGCTCTCTCGGCCGACGTCACGCGCGCGGCCGACTGCGCCGCGATGGTCGAGGCTACGCTGGACCGCTTCGGCCGCCTCGACTTCCTCGACAACAACGTGGGCATCGGCAGCCGCGGCACCGTCGTCGACGAGAGCGAGGAGAGCTGGCGCAGGCTGATGACGGTCAACGTCGACAGCATGTTCCTGGCCGCCAAGCACGCGATCCCGGCCATGCGACGGACCGGCGCCGGCGCCATCGTCAACGTGTCGTCGATCTCGGCGCTGCGGCCGCGCGGCCTCACCGCCTACTCGGTCTCCAAGGGCGCGGTCATCGCGCTCACCAAGGCGATGGCGGTCGATCACGGCGCCGAGGGCATCCGGGTCAACTGCGTCGCGCCCGGGCCCGTCTACACGCCGATGGTCTACCAACGCGGCATGAGCCCCGCGGCGCGCGAGGGCCGGCGCATGGCCTCGACGCTGGGGATCGAGGGCACCGGGTGGGACATCGGCCACGCCGTGCGGTTTCTCCTCTCGGACTTCGCGCGCTACATCACCGGCCACGTGCTCGTGGTCGACGGCGGCACGACGCTCACGGCGCCGCAACGCGACCCCGGCGGTGCCGGAGGCTAGCCGCGCCGCGGCCGGCGGGGCCCCAGCCCCGCGACGGCCGGCGGCGCGCGCTACTTCCCGAAGACATCCTTGAGCAGATCGGTCACCCGGGCGGAGGGATCGCTCCTGATCTTGCGCTCCTCCTCGCCGACCACGTAGTAGAGGCCGTCGAGGGCCTTGCCGACGACGTAACGATCGAGCTCGTAGTCTTCGGTCTTGAGGAACGGGAGGGCCTTCGCCTGACCGAGCAGCTCGTTGTACTGCCGCACCGTCCCGACCTCGTTCATCGCCTTCTCCACGATCGGCCGGAAGGCGATGCGCAGCGAAGGGGACGTCTTGCCCTTGAAGTAGTCGGTCGCGGCGGTCGGCGTACCGTTCAGGATCCGCTGGGCGTCGTCGATCGTCATCTCGCCGATCGCGTCCCAGAAGAACTTCTTGGCCGTCGGCGCCGCGCGCTCGGCGGCGCGGTTCATGCTGAGCACGAGCTTGTCCACCTCGGGCCCGTAGCCGGCGGTGCGCAGGCCGCGCTCGACCGTGCGGAGGCGCTCCGGCATCAGGATCTTGATCGCCTTGTTCGTGAAGTAGCCGTCAGTCTTCCCGGTCAGTCTCACCGCGTTCTCGGTTCCGACCTGGAGCGCCTGCTTGAGCGCGGCGCCGACCTTCACGCCGCCCCGCGTCGCGGCTCCCGGCCGCGTCAGGGTGTCCATCTCCTTGAGGATCGAGTCGAGCTGGGCGGAGGCCGGCGCGGCGCTCGACAACAAGAAGGCGCACGCGAACAGAGCCGTGGTGCGCAGGGCTCAGGCCTGATCGAGCTGGCGCGCCAGCCCGGCTCGATCGGTGACCGGCAGATCGCACGCGTAGTTGCGGCAGACGTAGGCCGTCGGCTTTCCGCCGACCGCCTCCCGGCCCGCGAGGAGAGGAATCCCGGCGGCGTGCGCGGCCTGGCCCGCGACCATCCCGGCCACGACGCGGTTCGGCATATAGCGGCCGAAGACCTCGCTGACCAGCGGCCCGAGGCCGTCACCGGCCGCCGACGCGACCAGTGCGATCTCGACCACCGGCCCGAGGTGGAAGTCGAGCGCGCAGAGGAATCGCCCGAAGCCGCTCGCGTAGCGGGCCATCAGATCCGCCATCGGCCGCAGCACCTTCGCGGCGATGGCTTCGTACCGTGACTCGCCGGTGAGCACCGCCAAACGGAACAGCGTCTCGGCGGCCACCGATGTCCCGCACGGCACGGCGTTGTCGAACAGGTTGCGCGGCCGCACGATGAGCTGTTCGTGATCGCTACCGGTGTCGTACAAGCCTTCGAGCCGCTCGTCCCAGAAGAGCCGGATCATCTCGTCGGCCAGACCGCGCGCCTCGTCGAGCCACCGGCGCTCGAATGTCGCTTCGTACACCTCGATCAGCGCCGCCGCGACCATCGCGTAGTCCTCGAGGTAGCCCTTGAGCTTGGCCCGGCCGCTCTTCCAGGTGCGGAGCAGCCGGCCGTCGGCGCGCATCGCCTCCAGCATGAACGCCGCGTTCTTGACGGCGGCGGCGACGTAGTCGGGCCGGCCGAGCGCGCGCCCGGCCTCGGCGAACGCCCGGCACGCGAGGCCGTTCCAGGACGCCAGCACCTTGTCGTCGCGAAGGGGATGGACCCGACGCGCCCGCGCCTCGTAGAGCTTCGTCCTGATCGGCGCGATTCGCTCGGCGTCAGGCTCGCCCGCGAGGTAGAGGATGTTCTGGCCCTCGAAGTTCGTCCCGCGATCCACGCCCCAGTACTGGCCCGCGCGTTCGGCGTCGGTGCCGAGGACCTCGCGCAGCTCTTGCTCCGACCAGACGAAGAACTTGCCCTCGTGGCCCTCGGAATCCGCGTCCTGCGCCGAGTAGAAGCCGCCGGCCGGGTCGGTCATCTCGCGCAGGATGTAGTCGAGCGTTTCCTCGCACACGCGCCGACACTCGGGATCGCCGAGCGCGAGCCAGCCGTGCAGGTAGAGCGAGGCGAGCTGGCCGTTGTCGTAGAGCATCTTCTCGAAATGAGGCACGAGCCAGTGCGCGTCGACCGAATAGCGGTGGAAGCCGCCACCGACCTGATCGTACATTCCGCCGCGCGCCATCATGGTCAGCGTGGTGTGGGCCATCTGGCGCGCGCGCGCGTTCTGCGTCCGCTTCCAGTAGCGCAGGACGAATTCCCAGATCATGGGCTGCGGGAACTTCGGCGCGCCGCCGAGGCCGCCGTCGCCGTCGTCGAACTGCGCCGAGATCGCCTGGAACGCCTCGCCCAGGACGCCCGGCGTGAGCAGCTCGGTGGCGGCCCGCAGCCGCTCCGTCTGGGCGAGCGAGGCCGCGATCTTCTGCGACGACTCGAGCACCTCGCCCCGGCGCGTCGTCCAGGCGTCCGCGATCGCCGCGAGCAGCCGTGGGAACCCCGGCAGCCCGTGCCGGTCGACCGGCGGGAAGTAGGTGCCACCGTAGAACGGCACGCCTTCCGGCGTGAGGAACACGGTCATCGGCCAGCCGCCATGACCCGTCAGCGACTGGACCGCCTGCATGTAGATCTGGTCGACGTCGGGGCGCTCCTCGCGGTCGACCTTGATGCTCACGAAGTGCCGGTTCATCACCTCGGCGATTTCCTTGCTCTCGAACGACTCGTGCTCCATCACGTGGCACCAGTGGCACGCGGAGTAGCCGACGGACAGGAGCACCGGCTTGTCCTCGGTCTTCGCCCGGGTGAAGGCCTCCTCGCCCCACGGGTACCAGTCCACGGGATTGTGGGCGTGCTGGAGCAGGTACGGGCTGGTCTCGCGGGCCAGGCGATTTTCCCTCATAGCGACTACCTAATGAACGGTAGCTCGCTCACGCTGGCCGGAAACGTCCGTTCACCGGCACGCACCTCGACGCGGCTGCCGGCCGCGGCGTGCTGGCGACGCACGAACGCGAGAGCGATCGGCCGCTCGAGGCCGAACGACCAGGTCGAGCTCGTGACCCGGCCGACCGCCGAGGCCTCCACGACGACCTCCGCGCCGTCCGGCGGAGCCACGGCGTGGTCCGACGTCGTGGCGTCGAGTCGCAACCCCACCAGCATCCGGTTGACGTGACCGCGATCGCGGATGCGGACCACGACCTCCTGGCCCGGATAGCACCCCTTCGTCTGGGAGACAAGATGCGCGAACGGGATCTCCGGAAGCAGGACGGACTCGTCGACGTCACGGCCGAAGACGGGCGTTCCCGCCTCGATTCGGAGCGACTCGAACGCCACGCGGCCGACGGGCCGCGCGCCGGCGGCGGCAAGCACGTCCCAGAGGCGCGCCCTCTCGCTCACCGGGCCGGCGATCCACACTTCGCCCTCGCCGGTCTCCCGGCCGCCGCTCACGAGCCGCACCGGAACCTCGCCGAGCGTTCCCGGGACGTGCGACCACGCGGCCTCCCCGGGACGCGTGCCGGCTACCCGCTCCGCCGTCTCGTGCGCCTTCGGTCCGGCGAGGACGACGAGCGCAGTCTCGTCGGAGAGGTCGCGGATCGTCACCTTCTCCGAGAACAGGTAGTGATCGAGCGCTTCGGCGGTCTTCTGCGCCATCGATGGCGGCGTCACCACGAAGATGCGATCGTCGGCGACCCACACATAGACGACGACCTGCACCTTGCCGTGAACGTCGAGTAGCGTCGCCGCGCACCCCTGCCCCGGCGCCAGCGCCTTGACCTCGTTGCTCAGCAGCGCATGCAGGAACGTTGCGCGATCGCGGCCGGTGAGCTCGAGGACGCCCCAGTGACCGCGATCGTCGAGCCCGACGCCGTCGCGCACCCGGCGGTATTCCTCGGCGGGGCCGTCGTATGCCGCGGGCAGCTCCCACTCGCCGGCGGACTCGAACGTGGCGCCGGCCGCGACGTGACGCTCGTGGAGCGGCAACCGGTTCGGCACGGCTTCATTCTACATGACGGCCGTTGCCCGCGTCGGGCCCCCTGGCTACACTCGGCGCGTGTCCACGAGACGACTGAGCTCCTGCGGCGCGCTGGTGCTGCTCGCCACCGCGGCGTGCGCGACCGGCCGCGTCACGACCACGGCCGGACCCGAGGGCCCCGCCCAGACCGCCTACGCGCCGCGCGGCGGCCGGGGGCCGATCGTCGTCCTGCTGTCCGGCCATTCGGGACCGGGCCTCTACTACACGTACGCCGCCGAGGTCGCGCGGCTCGGCTACTACGCCGTGCTTCTCGACGGCAAGGACGTCCTCACGCGCGAGCAGGACGGCGCCGGAAATCTCCGAAAAGCAATCGAGCGGGCGCAGCACGCCCCGGAGGCGGTTGCGGGCAAGGCGGCGGTGATCGGGTTCTCGCGCGGCGGCGGCGGGGCGCTCGTCCACGCAGCGAGCATGCCCGAGTTCGTCTCGGCCGTCGTCGCGTACTATCCGCAGACCAACTTCGTCCGGGACGCGAGCCTGATCGCCGCGCGCTTCGAGGTGCCGGTGTTGATTCTGGCCGGCGGGCAAGATCGCTACCACAACTGCTGCGTGATCGAGTCGATGCGCGCCATCGAGGCCGCCGCGAAAGCTCGGCCGGCGCCGTTCCAGCTCGTCGTGTATCCGCAAGCCGACCATGGCTTCAACCTGACCACGTCCGCCTACCGCGGCGACGACGAGGCCGACGCCTGGCGACGCACGGTCGAGACGCTCCAGCGCTACCAGCCGCTGCGCTGAGCCGGTACGCGGCGTCGTGCTAGACTGCGCGCCGTGCGACCGCCGCCGCGCGCGACCGTCGAGCGCTTCCAACGACGTCTTCTCGCGTGGTACGCGAAGCACGGTCGCGACCTTCCGTGGCGCCGGACGCGGCATCCGTACCGGGTGCTCGTGTCGGAGATCATGCTCCAGCAGACGCAGGTGGACCGCGTCGTCCCGAAGTACCGCGCGTTCCTCCGTCGCTTTCCGACGGTGAAGCGTCTGGCGGCCGCGCCCGTCGCGGAAGTGCGTCGCCTCTGGTACCCCCTGGGCTACAACGTCCGCCCCATTCGCCTCCACGCGATCGCGTGCGAGACCGTCGCTCGCTACGGCGGCCGCCTGCCCGATCGCGAGGAGGCGCTGCGGCGGCTGCCCGGCGTCGGGCGCTACACCGCCGGCGCGATCCTCTCGTTCGCGTACGGGCGCGACACCGCGGTCCTCGACACGAACGTGCGACGGGTCCTGGGTCGGGTGTTCCTGGGCAGGCGCCGTCTCGCGCGCGTACGCGGCGACAAGACGTTCTGGGATCTCGCCGCGTCGCTCGTGCCGCCGGGGCGAGGCTACGACTTCAATCAGGCGCTCATGGACTTCGGCGCGACGTGGTGCACGGCCCGCAAGCCCCGCTGCGCCACGTGCCCGATGCGGTCGTTCTGCGCCTGCTTTCCCTTCAGGGCCTCGTCGTGACGCTGCCGGTCGTCGACGTCTCCGCCGCCCTCATCCAGGACGAGGCCGGCCGATACCTCGTCACCAGGCGACGGCGCGGGTCGCATCTCGCGGGGCTCTGGGAGTTTCCCGGGGGCAAGCGCGAGGCGGGCGAATCGCCGGAGGCGGCGCTCCGGCGCGAGCTGACCGAAGAGCTGTCAGCGACCTTCGCCGTGGGCGCGCTGGTGGACACGGTCCGCTGGGAGTATCCGGAGCGCGTCGTGGTGATCGCCTTCTATCGCTGCCGGCTCGAGGCGGGCACGATCGCGCCGCGAGAGTCGCAGACGATGGAGTGGGTCGCGCCAGAGCGACTCACGGAGCTCGAGTTTCCTCCGGCGGATGGAGAGCTGATCAAGCGCTTGCAGGCGGGTCGCTGAAACAGAGTCGCGATACAATCAGGCGCTTCGCTAGCGTGGAGATTCGATGGACACACCGAAAACGGCCAGCGTGGTGATCATCGGTGGCGGTGTCGTGGGCTGCAGCGTCGCGTACCACCTGGCGCGGCGCGGGCTCCGCGACGTCGTCGTCGTCGAGCGCGAGACGGTCGGCTCGGGCACGACGAGCAAGGCGGCCGGTGGCATCCGCGTCCAGTTCCCGATCGAGGCGGAGATCCGCTTCTCGCTGGAGTCGATCAAGGTCTTCGAGCGCTTCAGCGACGAGTTCGGCGTCGATCCGGGCTACAAGAAGATCGGCTACCTGTTCCTGATCTCCGAGCCGAAGCATCTGCCCGGGTTCGAGGAGCGCATCGCGCTCCAGCGGAGGCTCGGTGCCGACGTGCGCGTGATCACGCCCGACGATGCGCGCACGCTCGTGCCCGCGCTCCGGGTGAACGACCTGATCGCCGCGGTGTGGGGGCCGGGTGACGGCCTCGCCGGCCCCGCCGAGGTCACCGCCGGCTTCGCGCGGCGCGCCCGCGAGCTCGGGGCGAAGATCGTCGAGGGCGTCCGGGTCACGTCGATCGAGCGAGCCGGCGGCCGGGTGACCGGCGTGACGACCTCGGACGGCGCGATCGCCGCGCCGCGCGTCGTCAACGCCGCCGGGCCGTCGGCGGCGCGCATCGCCCGGCTCGCCGGGGTCGAGCTGCCCGTTCATCCGAGACGCCGCCACATCTTCTTCACCGAGCCGTTTCCGGCGATCCCAGGGCCGGTGCCGCTCACGACGGACGTCTCGAGCGGCTTCTACTTCAGGAAAGAGCTGGAGCAGGTGCTGCTGAGCCCGGGCGACGTCGAGGACATCGGCGAGGACTTCGACGTCCCCATGGACCCGGGCAAGGTCGAGGACGCCGTGCAGAAGGCCGTCCACCGCCTGCCGATGATCGCCGACGCACGGATCGCCGGCGGATGGGCGGGGCTGCGCCCGCTGACGCCTGACGACCACGCGATCATCGGGTGGTCAGGCGTCGAGGGGTTCTTCCTGGCCGTCGGGTTCGGTGGCCACGGCTTCCAGCACTCACCCGCCACTGGCCGCTACGTCTCCGAGTGGCTGCTCGACGGCAAGCCGTCCATGGACCTCTCGCCGTTCGACCCCCGCCGATTCGCCAAGTGATGCGGATCGCCGACGTCCGGGTGATCCTCGCCGACATCCCCCTCAAGCGCAGGCACAAGATGTCGTTCACGACCCTCGAGAAGGTCAACTTCGCGTTCGTGCGCATGGAGACGTCGGACGGGCTCGTCGGCTGGGGCGAGGCCGCGTGCCTCGGCGGCCCGACGTGGAGCGAGGAGTCGGCCGAATCGGTCGCGGTGACGATCGAGCGCTACATCGCGCCCTGGCTCGTGGGCCGCGACGCCGCCGGAATCGAGCCATTGCGGCAGGAGATGGCGCGGCGAGTCCAGGGCAACCCGTTCGCGCGCGCGGCGGTGGAGATGGCGCTCTGGGATCTCAACGGCAAGGCCCTCGGCGTTCCCGTGCACCGCCTGCTCGGTGGGCGCGTGCGCGAGAGCGTGCCGCTCTCGTGGTCGCTGGCGGTGGAGAGCTCCGACGCCGAGGTCGCCGAGGCGCGGGCGAAGGTGGCGCTCGGCCATCGCATCTTCAAGATCAAGACCGCCGCGCATCCGGTGGCCCACGACGTCGAGCGCGTGCGCCGCCTGCGCGAGGCGGTCGGTCCCGACGTCTCGCTGCGCGTCGACGCCAACCAGGGATGGGATCGCGCCACCGCGCTTCAGGCGATCCGCGCGCTAGAGCCGTACCGCCTGGACTTCGTCGAGCAACCGGTTCCGCGCTGGGATCTCCCGGGCATGGCCGAGATCGCGCGGGCGGTGACGGTGCCGATCATGGCCGACGAGTCCTGCTGCTCGCTGCACGACGCCCTCGCGATCGCGCACCTGGGCGGCGTGTCCATCCTCGCCCTCAAGCTCACGAAGTCGGCGGGCATCCTCGGCACGATGGCGATCGCCCGCATCGCCGAGTCGGCCGGCATGAGCTGCTACGTCGGCTGCATGATCGAGACCTCGCTCGGCACCGCCGCGTACCTCCAGATGGCGCTGGCGGCGACGCCGGTGACGTGGGGCTGCGAGCTGTTCGGCCCGCTGCTGCTCGAGGGTGACGTGACCCGCACGCCCGTGCAGTACCGGGACGGCGCGATCCTCGCGCTCGACGGCCCGGGGCTCGGCGTCGAAGTGGACCAGGCGCGGCTGAAGGAGTGGGCGCGCTGAGTCAGCGCTCCTTGGCCAGGAAGGCCTCCATCCCCCGCTTGGCGTCTCCGGCCGCGAACGACGCGTGGTGCGCGCTCTCGCAGAACCTGGCGCACGCGCGGAAATCGGCCTCGGTCCTCCGGCGCGCGTACTGCTTGTTCTGCTTCATCGCGATCGGCGCGAAGCCGGCCAGCGTCCGCGCCAGCGCCAGCGCTTCGGTCATGAGCTGGGCGCGCGGCACGACCTTGATCGTCAGGCCCGCCTCCTGCGCCTGGTGCGCGTCGAGCGAATCGCCGCTGAGGACCAGGTAGAGTCCGCGGCTCAGCCCGATCGTGTTCCACAGGAGCTCGAGGCCGAAGACGGCGGGGATCCCGTCGCGGATCTCGGGCATGCCGTAGCGCGCGTTCTCCGACGAGATTCGGATATCGGCCAGCAGGGCCAGCTGACAGCCGGCGCCCATCGCCCAGCCGTTCACCGCCGCGATCACGGGGACGTCGAGCATCCGGACCTGGTCGTAGAGCAGCTCGTACTCCCGCACCCACGCCTCGGCCTCCGGGCCGGACATGTCCTTGGCCTCGGTGAGGTCCTGGCCCGCGCTGAACGCCTGCTCGCCGGCGCCGGTGATGACGACGGCGCGAACGCTCTCGTCTCCTTTGATGCGGCCGAGCGCGTCGGCGAGCTCGCGCTTGAGCGCGCGGCTCAGCGCGTTGAGCACGCGCGGGCGGTTGAGCGTGACGGCCACGACGTTCTCCCTGCGCTCCCACACGATGTGCTCGTACATGCGCAACCTCCCACGTGTTACTGCGCGGCAACGAACTCTAGCACGTGCAACGAACGACCGATCCGCGGGTGGTCCGATCGGCGTATTGACGCTGATCGAGGGCCCGCATAGCATGAGGCGGCTCGGCGTCGCACACCCGAATTTCGGTGGAGGACCGCATGAACGGACGAGGGCGAATCGCTCTCCTGACAACGCTGCTGATCGCCGGGCTCACCGCGCCCGCGCTCGCGCAGAAGCCCGTGAAGATCGGCGTCCTCACACCGCTCTCGCCTCCGGGTGACGCGGCCGCCGGGCAGTTCATCGCCCGCGGCGCCAAGATGGGCGCCGAGGACGTCAACGCGCGCGGCGGCGTGCTCGGCGGGCGGAAGATCGAGCTGGTCGTCGAGGACGACGCGGGCACGCCGGAGAAGGGCGGAGCCGGCTTCCGCAAGCTCGCCTCCCAGGATCAGGCGGTCGCGGTCGTCGGTCAGTTCCACAGCTCGGTGATGACGGCGGTCCAGGCGCTCGCCGAGCAGTTCAAGGTTCCGGTGTTCTCCACGCAGGCCTCGGCGCGGCAGATCACCGAAAGGCACCTGGAATACACCTTCCGCACCCACGTGATCGATCCCGATCGGTGCCAGATGTGGACGCGCTGGGTCAAGGAGCGCGGCTTCAAGCGCGCCGCGCTGATCACCGAGAACACGGACTACGGCGTGGGGCTGGTCGAGGAGACCAAGAAAGCCTTCGCGTCACTGTATCCGGGCGGCGAGCTGAAGACGATCATCTTCGATCGCCAGGTCGTCGATCTCACCCCGCAGCTGCTCGAGATCAAGAACTGGAAGCCGGACATCCTCCTCAACGGCGGCATCGGAACGCCGACGTACTTGATCATCAAGCAGGCGTACGACGTGGGGCTCCATCCCTCGGTGCCGATGCTGATCTCGTACGACGCGCCCTCGCGCCCCGAGTACTGGAAGACCCTGGGCGAGAAGGGCACCTGGGCCTCGTTCATCGTCTACTACCACCCGACGATGCGGCTGACGGCGCGGGGCGAAGCGTTTCGCAAGAAGTACATGGCCGAGTTCAAGGAAGATCCCGTCTACGGCGCCCTCAACGCATACGCACAGGTGCTGCTGCTGGCCGACGCGCTCAACGCCGCCAAGAGCGATAACTCCGAGCAGCTGGTGAAGGCGCTCCTCGCCAACAAGTTCGAGGGCTGGAACGGCACCATCAGCTTCACGCGCGGCGAGGGGCCGTACTGGCAGCAGTGGACGCCCCCGATGCTGGTGACCCAGTACACGAAGCCGGAGATGCCGTTCGCCGAGGTCAAGATCGTCTATCCATCCGAGCTCAAGACCGGAGACTGGATGGCGGCGCCGAAGCGCTGACGAGACCGGACGCCGGCGTTGGATGCGTTTCTCTTCTCCCAGTATCTGCTGTCGGGCCTCGTCATCGGCGTGATCTACAGCCTGATGGCCCTCGGGATCACCTTCATCTACAGCGTGATGAAGATGATCAACTGGGGCATGGGCGAGTTCTACATGATCGGCAGCTACGCGCAGTACGCGCTGATCGTGTCGTTCTTCGGCCCCAAGCAATGGTATCTGGCCCTCCCGCTGGCGATGGCCGGCGTGTTCGTGCTGGGCGTGGTCATCCAGCGCTTCCTGCTCCGTCCGATGTTCGTGGGCGGGATCGAGCGCCGCGACGAGTACGCGACGATCGTCACGATCGCCCTGATGATCCTCTTCCGGAACCTGGCGATCGTCCTCGGCGGCCCCAACCAGTACGCGCCACCGGACTACGCCCGGCCCACCACGATCGGGACGCTGCCGATCTCGGGCAATCGCTTCGTGGCGCTCATCGCCACGCTGGTGCTGCTGGGCCTGTTCTACCTGGTGATCAAGAAGACGTGGGTGGGCCGTGCGCTGCGCGGCGCCGCCCAGAACCGCGTCGGCATTCAGACCGCGGGGATCGACGTTCTCAGGCTGGACATGCTGGCCTTCGGCATCGGCGTCGCGCTGGCCGCCGCGGCCGGCGCGCTGCTGGCCCCGGACTTCCTCGTGTACCCCGAGAACGGCGCGATCTCGACCTTCAAGGGGTTCGAGATCATCGTCATCGGCGGGCTCGGCTCGGTCCTCGGCAGCATTGTGGGCGGCGTCCTGCTCGGCGTGATCGAAGCGCTGGGCTCGGTCTTCATCTCGGCGGCGTACAAGGACCTCTACGGCTTCGTGCTGCTCATCGCGCTGCTCGTCTTCCGGCCCACCGGGCTCTTCGGCGAGCGCGAGCGGAGCGTGTAGGCGAGCTTGACCTTCGTGACGGCCTGGTCGGGATGGGCGGGATTGGGAACAAGCCGTCTGCGCTGACAATCGACGAACAGGTCGAGCTTCTCGAGCACGGTCTGGCCGATCAGAACCTCGTCGCCCAGGATCAACGCATCCTCGAGCGTACTGCGTCCTTCGAGTTCGACCACGACCGGCCCGGTAACGTCCACCGCTTCCGTCCGTCCGTCGGCGTACTCCGCGAGCTGCTGGCCGCGGGTGGCGAGCCCGAGGCGAGCCACGACCTCCGGGGGCAGCACAGTCCGCACGGCGCCGGTGTCCACGAGTGCGTCCGCGTCATAGGTCCTGACCTGGTCAGCCGATAGCACTCCGCGCCGGACCAGCTCTTCGTCGACGGCGTTTGTCAATCTCGCTTTGACCCGAACCTCACCCATGCGCGACGTCAATGATGAGGCGCCTCCCCTCTCGTCGCAATTGTGTCCAAGATCATACACCTCGCAGACCGCTGCTCAAGCAGGCGGACGAGTCAGTCGCCGGAAAGATCCGTCGATTGAGACCTCCTGGAGTTGTCGCGCGCGGTTCGGGCGTCGACGCTGCGGCAACCGAACGGCAGAAGGTGAACCGATGACCGAACGCGTCAAAGCGAAGTGGCGACGGGACCTATGGAGCCGCGGCGTCGACGCCGCCTTAACCATGTGCTCCGCGCGGGGCGCGACTCTTCATCCTCAGTCGCGCAACTGGCTCGGCGCCAGCGCCGGGATGCGCGCGGCCAGCCGGCGGCCGAGCGCGCCACTGATCCCCACCAGCCCCCCGGGATAGCCGCGGGCGATCAGGATCACCAGCAGGGCGAAGAGCACCATGCGGACTTCGCCCCACGCCCGGAGCGCTTCCGAGAGCACCTCGATGAACACCGCGCCCACGATGGGGCCGGGGAACGTCCGCAGACCGCCGACGATCACCATCACGACGATGATCGCCATCTCGTTGAACTTCATCGGCGTGGGCGACAGCAAGCCCACGTAGTGGCCCTGGAAGCCGCCGGCCACCGCGGCGAAGACGGCGGACACCGCGAACACGAACCGCTTCCACTTGAACGTGTCCACGCCCATCACCGCGGCTGCTTCCTCGTCGTCGCGGATCGCGCGCATGTACGACCCGACGCGGGAGTCCATGATCTGCCGCGCGGCGAGAATGGCCGCGAGCGCCAGCCCGAGGAACAGGAAGTAGTACGGCGTGGGGCGCGGCGTGCTGAACAGGAACGGCGCGGCCAGGCCGAGGTCGCCCCGGGTGATCTGGTACTCGACCGTGACCAGGAGCCGGAGCGACTCGGCGAAGGCCCAGGTGGCGAGCGCCAGGTAGATCGCGCGCATTCGGAGGCACAGCGTGCCGAGCCCGTAGCCGATCGCCGCGGCCACCAGGGCACCCGCCACGATCCCGACCAGAATCGGGGCACCCGCGTACAGGACGAGCAGCGCCGAGGTGTAAGCGCCCACGCCGGCGAAGGTGTGGTGCGCGAGCGAGAACTGGCCCGTGTAGCCGGCGAGCAGGTTCCAGCCGATGGCGAGCACGACGTAGTAGAGGCTCGTGACCAGCACGTGGGTGTGGTACTCGGAGGCGGCCCACGGCAGCCACGCGAACGCCGCGTACGCCAGCAGGCACCAGCCGACGCGGCGGACGAAGCGCGGCACGATCAGGCGCCGAGCAGCGAGTCGCGGATGATCTCGCGCAGCTGGTCGGCGAACGCCTGGCGCGGCCCCTCGCGGCGCACGCGGCCGATCTCGAGCATGTAGAGGTAGTCGGAGATCTCGACGGCCTTGGTGACGTTCTGGTCGACGAGGAGAATCGTCACGCCGGCGGACCGGACCTCGAGCAACCGCTCGTAGACCTGCGCCGCGATCCGCGGCGCCAGGCCCGCCGAGGGCTCGTCGACCAGGAGCAGCGTCGGATCGGTCACCAGCTCCTTGGCGACCGAGAGCATCTTGGCCTCGCCACCTGAGAGCCCTGTCGCGCGCAACCGCCGCTTCTCGCGCAGCCGCGGAAACGCCACGTAGGCGCGCTCCAGCATAGAGGCGACGCGCGCGCGGTCGTGGCGGTACACCCAGCTCCCGATCTGGAGGTTCTCGTGCACCGTGAGCTGGGGAAAGACGTTCGCCCCCTGCGGCACGTACCCGATCCCCAGCCGCTTGAGCGCGTGAGGCGCCAGGCTCTGGACCTCGCGACCGTCGAAGACGATCCGACCCTGACGCGAATGGAGGAAGCCGAAGATCGTCTTGAGCAGCGTCGACTTCCCGGCGCCGTTGGGCCCGATGACGCCGGTGACGCTGCCCCCCGCGACGGTCATTCGAAGGTCGTTCAGGATGTCGATCCCCTCGACGTATCCGGCGACGACGCCCTCGAGCTCGAGCAGCGCCATCAGCGCCCCAGGTAGGCTTCGACGACCACGGCGTGGTTGGCGATCTCCTCGAACGAGCCTTCGGCGATCAGCTGGCCCTCGTGCATGACCGAGACGCTGGGGCAGAGCCGGCGCAGCGTGGCCATCTCGTGCGACACGATCAGGAACGTCACGCCCTCCTCGCGGTTCGTCTGGAGGATGGTCTCCATGATCGTGTCCTTGATCGTCGGGTGCACGCCCGCGAACGGCTCGTCCATCAGGAACAGATGGATCGGGCTCACCATCAGGCCGCGCGCGATCTGGAGCAGCATGCTCTGGCCACCCGAGAGCTCCTTGGCCACGTCGTGGCGCTTCTCGTCGAGCGTGAGGAGCGCCAGGAGCCGGCGCGCCCGGTCGAGGATGTCGGCCCGTGGGCGCGACCGGCCCAGATCGATCGCCGCGAGGGCCGGCACCATCGCGTTCTCGAGCACGGTCATGTTCCCGAAGAGCTTCGGGATCTGGAACGTCCGGGCTACGCCGCGCGCGGTGATCAGGTGCGGCGGCAGGCGGTCGATGCGCTCGCCGCGCAGACGGATCTCGCCGGCATCGGCGCGATAGAGGCCCGAGAGCAAGTTCACCGTCGTGGTCTTGCCCGAGCCGTTGGGGCCGATGAGTCCACGCACCTCGCCGGCGCGGAGCGTGAGCGGGAGCCCATCGACGGCCACGAGCCCGCCGAACTGTTTGGTGAGCCCGCGCGTCTCGAGCAGCCAGCCGTCCGCGGCGCCGGGCGCGCTCGTCACACCAGGGGCTCCGACTGCTGGACGACCGCCGGGGCGCGCGCAGTGCGCGCTGCAGGCCGTCGCGGGGCCGCACTGCGAGCCGCAGGGCGGCCCGGGGGCTGGGGTCCCCAGGCCCGAGGCGAGCAATACGAACAGACCCCGCCGGCCGAGGCGCGACTATGAATCATGGTCGCCGGGCTCCGGCGGTCAGTCGATCATGCCGGCCGCGGTGGCCGGCCGGCGGCGAGGGAGCCGTGGAGCATGGCGACCAGCGACACGATGTCGAAGACGGGGCGTCCGGTCTCGCGCTGGATGTCGCCGGCATACGGCGGCATGTTCGTGCACTCGAGCACGATCGCGCCGACGTCGGCGTGGTCGGTGACGAGCCGGCGGGCGACCCGCACGTGCTCCTCGCGCGCGACGTCGACGTCGAGGATCAGCTCGTTGCCGAGCAGCACCCGGGTGAACTCCTTCTCGGTCTCCATCCCGGCGACGGCGAGCGGAACGTCCGAGCCGATGCCAGCGCCCGCGAGGTGCTCCGGTGTCAGCGACGCCGCGTTCACGGTCATGATGCCGACGCGCTGTCCCGGCGGCAGCAAGCGATGGACGAGCGGGACCAGCAGGAGGCTCGAGGTGAACACCGGCACGCTGACGGACTTGGCGAGCTCGCGCTGGAACTTGACGAGGAATCCACAGTTCGTGGTGATCGCGCCCACGCCCTCGCTCTCGAGCTGCCGCGCGCCGTCGACGAACGCCCCCAGCAGCCCCGCCGCGCCCTGGCGGACGACACGATCCGGATCGGCGCCGGCGACGCGGTGGTAGCGGACGGGGAACGGGAAGGTCGCGGCGTTGCCCATGTCGCCGGGGATGCGCGGAAACCGCGTGTCGAGCATGAGGATCCCGACCGTGAAGCCGTACTGGTTGAAGCCGCCCGCGACGCGCCCGAACGTCATGGCCCCCTACTCTACCCTGCTTCTTCCTTTCGAGGCCGCGTGAGCTTATCCTCATCGGCACCATGAAGATCGACGTCTTCCCGCACATCATGCCGCGCCGGTATTTCGAGCGGATGATCCAGGTCGCGCCGCCGGGCCTGGCCCTGCAGAAGCGGATGAGGGGCATCCCGGTCCTGGTCGACGTCGAGCAGCGCCTGCGCATCATGGATCGCTACGAGGGCTACGTGCAGGTGCTCACGCTCGCCAACCCGCCCATCGAGATCGTCGGCCCTCCCGACGTGACGCCCGACCTGGCGAAGCTCGCCAACGACGGCATGGCCGAGGTGGCCGCGAAGCATCCCGACCGCTTCCCCGGCTTCGTCGCGTCGCTGCCGATGAACAACCCCGACGCGGCCGTGCGCGAGATCGATCGGGCGATCGACGATCTGGGCGCGACCGGCGTGCAGATCTACACCAACGTCGCCGGACGCCCGCTCGACTCGCCGGAGTACCAGCCGGTGTTCGCGCGGATGGCCCAGCGCGACCTGCCGATCTGGATGCACCCGGCGCGGCCGGCGGCGTTCGCCGATTACGCCGGCGAGAAGCGGTCGAAGTACGACATGTGGTGGGCCTTCGGCTGGCCGTACGAGACGTCGGTGGCGATGGGGCGCCTGGTCTTCTCCGGAATCTTCGACCGCCATCCCCGGCTCAAGATCATCACCCACCACCTCGGTGCGATGGTCCCGTTCTGCGCCGGGCGCGTCGGGGGCGGGCTGGACCAGCTCGGGAGCCGCAGCGACGATCCCGAGGACATGGGGGCGCTCGGCCGTCTCGCCAAGCGTCCGATCGACTACTTCCGGATGTTCTACGGCGACACCGCGCTCTTCGGCGCGTGGCATGCCATGGAGTCCGGGCTCGAATTCTTCGGGGCCGACCACGTCCTGTTCGGCACCGACATGCCCTTCGATCCCGAGAAAGGCCCGGGATTCATCCGCGATACGATCGAGGCGATGACACGCATGCGCGCCACCGACGAGGACAAGGCCAAGATCTACGAGGGCAACGCCCGCCGGATGCTCCGGCTGAAGCTCAAGTAGTCGCGGGGCGCGAGACAGAGGAGAGAACGCGATGACCAAGCGAGCGAGCGTCGAATCCACCGCCGAAGCCTACCTGGAGCTCCTGGCCGCGCGCGGTGTCGAGTACTTCTTCGCGAATTCGGGCACGGACTTCGCGCCGCTGATCGACGCCTACGCCAAGCGGCTCTCGCAAGGCCAGGCGCTCCCCCGACCCATGACGATCCCGCACGAGACGCCGGCGGTGGGCATGGCCCACGGCTACGCGATGGTGACCGGCCGACCCCAGGTGGTCATGGTCCACGTGATCGTCGGCGCCGGCAACGCGGTCGGCGGCATCATCAACGCCGCGCGCTCGAACGTGCCGATCATCTTCAGCGCCGGGCGCAACCCGCTCACCGAGTCGGGCATGCACGGCAGCCGCAATCGCGCGATCCACTGGGCCCAGGAGTCGTTCGACCAGGCCGGGATGATCCGCGAGTTCGTCAAATGGGACTACGAGCTCCGGAACTTCGGCCAGCTCGAGACCGTCGTCGATCGCGCGCTGTCGCTCGCGCAGGCGGAGCCGCAGGGCCCGATCTATCTGACGCTGCCCCGCGAGGTGCTCGCCGAGAAGCAGGAGACCTTCGAGTACGCCGAGGCGAGCCGGGCGCCCCGTCCCGCCGCGGTGGTCGCGGCGCCGGAGGCGATCGCCGAGACGGCGCGCCTCCTGGCCGCCGCGCGCAACCCGATCATCCTCACCAAGGCGGCCGGCCGCGATCCGCGCGCCGTCCCCGCGCTGGTCAAGCTCGCCGAGGCGCTGGGCGCGCCGGTCATCGATCAGTTCCACACCTACGTGAACTTCCCGCAAGACCATCCACTCCATGCGGGCTTCGACGCGACGCCGTACCTCGACGACGCCGACTGCATCGTGGCCGTCGAGTCGGACGTGCTCTGGTACCCGGCGCTCAAGGCGCCGCGGCCGGAGGCGAAGATCGTCCAGATCGCCGTCGATCCGCTGTTCGCGCGCTATCCGATCCGCGGCTTCCCGGCCGACGCGGCGCTGTCGGGCACGGTGAGCCTGAACCTCGTCGCCCTCGCCGATGCCGTGCGGCCGCGCGTCGACGCGTCGTCGGTCGGCGAGCGCACCCGGCGCTGGCACGCCGAGCACCGGAGGCTTCGCGAGGCGTGGGCCGCGACGGCGCGGAAGGCCGGGAGCGAAAAGCCGCTCGAGATGGTCTGGGTCTCGAAGTGCATCGGCGACCTCATCGACGACAAGACCATCCTGGTCGACGAGTACGACTTCGATCCGACTCAGGGCTGCTTCCGCACGCCGGGGACCTATTTCGGGTCGTCGCCGGCCGGCGGCCTCGGCTGGGGGCTCGGCGCGGCGCTCGGCGCCAAGCTGGCGGCGCCCGACAAGACCGTGATCTGCTGCGTAGGCGACGGCGCCTACATCTTCGGCGCTCCGACGGCCGCGCATTTCGTCTCGCGCGCGTACAACCTGCCGGCGCTGTTCGTGATCTTCAACAACCGCGCGTGGAACGCCGTGAAGCGCGCGGTCCGGAGCCACGCGCCCACGGGGGCCGGGGTCAAGGCCGCGACGATGCCGCTCTCCGATCTCGAGCCGGCGCCCGACTACGAGATGGTGTGCCGCGCCTCGGGCGGCCACGCCGAGCGCGTCGAGGACCCGGCGGCGTTGCCGGAGGCGCTGGCGCGCGCCCTCAAGGTCGTCCGCGACGAGAAGCGCCAGGCCCTGCTCAACGTGATCTGCAAGAAGCCGTGAAGATCGCCGCGACCGGCCCGAGCCCGCGATGGAGGAGTAGCCGGATGCTCCTCCTGCTTCTCGCGTGGCTGTCGTTCGACCTCGTCACGCCGCTGCCGGGCGCCTTCGAGTTCGAGGCCGACGACTCCGAGATCGAGGAGTCCATCCACGTCCGCCGCGAGGCTCGAGGCAGACGTGCCGCCGGCACCGAGCGCGTGACGCCGCAGGCCCGCGCCGAGCAGCAGCCCACGCCGACGCGCCGAGTCACTTCCCGCCTGCTGGCGGCTCGCCGATCACTCGGTGACGAGTGGCTCCCGTACGTACGGCTCGCCCATCTGCCCGCCTCGGGCCGCGCTCAGACCTCCGAAGCCCACTAGCTTCGTCATCCCGTCCGTCCCCTGAACCACGCCGCCGTCGGGCGGCGAACTGCGTCCGTCCGCTCCAAGGGGAGACTCGAGATGACTATCAATCGCTACGAAGGCCTGGCGATCGCCGTTGCGCTGATCGTCGTGGGGCGTGTCCTGGTCGCGATCGTCAAGGCACTGGTCGAGTGACATATGATGTTTCTCATGGATCCCGAGTTCTGGATGCGAGTCGTCGGGATCGTCGTGATCGACCTCACGCTCGCCGGCGACAACGCGCTCGTGATCGCGCTGGCGGTCCGCACACTGCCGAAGCCGCAGCAGCTGTGGGGACGGATCTGGGGGACGGCGGGCGCGGTCGGGCTCCGTCTGGCCTTCATCGCGGTCGCGACGTACCTGCTCAGCGTTCCGCTTGTGCAGCTCGTCGGCGGTCTCGCGCTCCTGTGGATCGCCTTCAAGCTCGTCCACAAGGAAACGGGCGCGGAGGGACACGTGCGTGAGGGCGGCTCGCTCCGCGAAGCCGTCTGGATCATCATCGTCGCCGACGCGGTCATGAGCCTCGACAACGTGCTCGCCGTCGCGGCGGCGGCCCATGGCGATCTGACGCTCGTGGTGTTCGGCATCGCGCTGTCGCTGCCGCTGGTCGTCTGGGGTAGCGGCGTGCTCGCGACCTTGATGAATCGGTTCGCGTGGATCATCTGGATCGGCGGAGGGATCCTCGGCTACGTCGCGGGCGAGATGATCTTGAAGGACAAGATCCTGGCCCGCTGGCTCGATACCTCCGCGGCGCGTCTCGATCTGTTCGACTTGCTGCCGCTCGTCCCGGCGATCGTGCTGGTGGCGCTCGGGTGGTGGTTCTCGACCCAGAACGGCAGAAAGAAGATGCCCGAGCGCGTCTGAATTCAGTATCCTAGGCGCCATGGCGCAGGACCTCCGGAGCTTCCTCGATCTCGTCAAGCGGCGGAAGCCCGGCGACTTCGAGATCGTCTCCCGACCGGTCGACCCGCGCTACGAGCTCACGGCGCTGGTCGTCAAGCTCGAGCGCGAGGCCAAGCGCCGGCCGGCGCTCCTCTTCGAGAACGTCAAGGGCACGAAGTTCCCGGTCCTCACGAACCTGCACGCGAGCCGGCCGCGCCTCGCCGCCGCCATGAACGTTCCGCCCGAGGAGACGCAGACGACCTATCTGCGCGCGATGGAGAAGCCGGTCGCGCCGAAGGTGGTCGCCTCGGGGCCGGTGCAAGACGTCGTCCGCAAGGGCGAGCAGATCAACCTCTACGACTTGCCGCAGATCGTCCACCACGAGGGCGATGTCGGGGCCTACATCACGGCGGCGATCTCCTTCGCGCGCGATCCGTCGCGCGAGATCTGGAACTGCGCCTACAACCGCCTGCAGATCAAGGGCCGCGACACGACGTCGATCCACTTGACGACCGCCAAGCATCTCTGGGAGTTCCACCGGATCGCCGAGGCGCGGAACGAGCCGCTGCCCCTGGCGCTGGTGATCGGCGTGCACCCGGCGATCGCCCTCGGCGCTCTGGCGATCGGGTCGATCGACGAGGACGAGCGCGCGATCATGGGCGGCCTCCTCGGGGAGCCGCTCGAGCTGGTGAAGTGCGCGACGTCCGACGTGCTGGTCCCGGCCCACGCCGAGATGGTCCTCGAGTGCGAGATCCTGCCGCGCGAGCGCACGCCGGAAGGGCCGTTCGGCGAGTTCACCGGCTACAGCCTGGGCGAGCGCCAGCGCGAGATCGTCCGGGTCAACGCGATCACGCACCGGCGCGACGCGATCTTCCAGGACATCACGGTCGCCCACCTCGACCACATGCTCCTGTCGACGATCCCGATGGAGGCGAACCTCTATCGGGCCGTGCGGGCGATGGTCCCGTCGGTGAAGGCGGTCCGCGTCCCCAGCCCATTCACCTGTTTCATCTCGCTCGAGCAGCGCGTGCCGGGCCAGGCCAAGAACGCGATCCTCGCGGCGCTCGGCGCCGACCTCTACATGAAGCGCATCGTCGTGGTCGACCACGACGTCGACGTGTTCGACGACCGGCAGGTGAACTGGGCGATCGCGACGCGCTGCCAGCCCGACCGCGACATCACGATCATCAGCAACGCGCGCGGGTCCGATCTCGACCCCTCGGCGCGCGAGGACGGCTACACCGCGAAGTGGGGCGTGGACGCGACGGCCAAGCCCTCGCTGGCCGCGTACACGCCGCGCCACCGCGTGCCGCCCGACGTCTGGCAGCGGATCAACCTCAAGGATTTCTTCGCCTAGCCCCGGCGGGGCGATCCGGCAGCGGTCGGTGTCGAAGAACTTCGGCGCGCTCCTCGACGCTCAGCTCCAACGCCATTCCACCAAGCCGGCGCTCGTCTGGGACGGCGGCGCGCTCACGTTCGACGAGCTCCGTCGACGGGTCGACGACTTCGCCGGCGCACTCGCCGCGAAGGGTGTGGGCGCCGGCGACCGGATCGCGCTGACGATCGGCAACCACTGGGCGTTCGCCGTCGCGCTGCTGGCGGGATGGAAGCTCGGCGCGACGGTCGCCCCGCTCGACGTGCTGCTGAAAGACGAGGAGCGCGCCGACATCGTCGCCGACCTCGGCTCGACGATGCTCGTCCGAGCCGAGGACGTGGGGACGGAGCCGGCCTCACCGAGCGCCGCGCTCGCCTCGACCACCGGCCGGGCCGCCGCGCTGATCCTGTACACGTCGGGCAGCACCGGGCGGCCCAAGGGCGCCCTGCTGTCGCACGGGGCGCTGGAGCTGGCCATCGAATCGTGGGCGGGGCCGGTGATGGCGTTGACCAGGGACGACGTCGTGCTGGCGACGCTGCCGCTCGCCCACTCGTTCGGCCTGAACGGCGCTCTCCTGGCGCCGCTGCTCAGAGGCGCCACCGTAGTCCTGGTCGATCGCTTCGCGCCCGAGGCGGTGGTCGAAGCGATCCATCGCCACCGCGTCACCGTGTTCCCCGGCGTCGCCACGATGTTCCGTCGGCTCCTCGACAGCACCGAGCTCGCCGCCGCCGATCTCTCGTCGGTGCGCATCGGCGTCTCGGGCGCGGCGCCGTGCCCGTGGGCGCTGGCTCAGGAGTGGCGGGCTCGCACGGGCATCCGGATCGTCCGCGGCTACGGGATGACCGAGCTCTTTCGCCCGATCTCCTACCAGGCGGCGGACACGACCGAGTCGCCGGACGCGATCGGGCGCGCGGTGCCGGGCGTGGAGATCCGGATCGTCGACGACGCGGGGCGCTCGGTCACCGACGGCGAGACCGGCGAGCTATTGATCAAGAGCCCGTCGGCGATGGAGTGCTACGTCAACGCCCCCGAAGAGACTCGCGAGGTCCTGGCCGACGGGTGGTTCCACACGGGCGACCTCGCGAGGGTCAGCGACGGCCTCGTCACGATCGTCGGCCGCAAGCGCGAGCGCATCCTCCGCGGCGGCTACTCGGTCTTCCCGTCGGAGGTGGAAGCTGTCCTGCTCACGCACCCTGCCGTCGCCGAGGCCGCCGTCGTCGGCGTGCCACACGGCGAGCTCGGCGAGGACGTGGCGGCCTTCGTGACCCTTCGCGCCGGCGTGCAGGCCGCGCCCGAGGAGCTGATCGCTCACTGCAAGGATCGCCTCGCCCCGTTCAAATACCCTCGTCGCCTCACCGTCCTCGACGCGCTCCCGAAGGCCGCGACCGGGAAAGTCCTGAAGCAGCGGCTCGCCTCGCCGTCGGGCGAGACGCTCGATTGACATTCCTGGCCGGCCTGCGCCACTCTCACGGCCGACGACTCACGGTTGGAGGCGACCGGTCCCGGTCGGTAGGGACGAGGCTCGAATGGAAGGAGGAGGAAGATGGCTGAACGACTCGCACTCGCCGTCATTCCGGGGATTGGCTGGAGCGCCAACGAGGTGCAGACGATCGCGCGCGAGGCCGAGGAGGCGGGCTTCGACGCGATCTTCGCCGCCGAGGTCAACAACGATGTGATGGCGACCGCCCAGCTCATGGGCGCGGCGACCCGCCGGATCACCGTGGGGACGTGGATCGCCAACATCTATTTGCGCCATTCCTACGCGTGCGCGCAGGGCGCGGCTCTCATCGCCGACGCCACGGGCGGACGCTTCGTGCTCGGGCTCGGCGTCAGCCATCCGCCGGTCAACAAGGCTCTCGGGATCGACATGGCGGATCCGCCGACCATGCTGCGTCGCTACGTGACGGCGGTGCGGAGCTGGCTCCGGGGGGAAGGGCCGGCGACGCACCTGCCGCAGCGCCCGGCGGCCAAGCCGGTGCCGATCTACGTGGCGGCCGTCACGTCGCGCACCGTGGAGCTCGCCAGCGAGCTGGCCGACGGAATCATGCCGTTTCTGTGGTCGGCTTCCCGCGTGGCGAAGAGCAAGGCCTGGATCGACCGCGGTCGCGCCAAAGCCTCGGGGCTCGGCAAGGCCGACGTCACCGTGGGTCTGCCGATCTTCATTGGCGACAACGTGAACGCCATGCGCGATGTCGCCCGGCAGAATCTCGGCCTGTACACGACCTTCCCGTTTTTCCAGCGGCTCTTCCGGGCGAGCGGCTTCGCGGAGGAGGCGGCTCAGATGGAGAAGGGCGCCGGCGGCGGCGCGCTGAGCGACCGCCTGCTGGACGCGGTCTGCCTGTCTGGTCCGATGGCCCGCTGCCGGGAACAGCTCGCCGCGTTTCGCGCCGCGGGGACCGATCTCCCGATTCTCGTGCCCCCCATCGGCATCGAGGGAACGCGCGCGGTCATCAAGGCCTTTCGCCGCTAAGCCCCGGGGGGGCGTCCGAGCTCGCGCGCAAGTCGGTGTGCGCGTTCGAACTCGACGGGTAACCGGCGGGGTGGGGGCGGGAGGGTGCGGGGGCTGCCCGCGCCCTGTGTAGTCAGGACTGACGAAACGAAACGCGACAGACATC
>Ga0209161_10000476_pt1 | contig 32467 bp, 34 predicted proteins | sample GraSoiAngelo_155_FD_186169 | JGI IMG/M metagenome (GOLD analysis project Ga0209161, IMG submission 186169) | Grasslands soil microbial communities from the Angelo Coastal Reserve, California, USA - 14_1009_13_30cm (SPAdes) (version 2) | ecosystem: Environmental > Terrestrial > Soil > Grasslands... | reverse complement strand
ACGCGCCCGTCTGGGGTGGCCCGCTCCCGCCGCCGGTGACGCCGCCGACGCCGTAAACGCTTGCCGCTCCGCGGCAACCTGTACGTGCAGGTGCGCTGTTAGCGCACCTGCTGTAACCCGCTCCGAGACCGACCTGAAAGCAGGTCGGATAACGAGCCAACAGGCAGGCCGTTAGACGCGTGGTGGGACGTCGGACCGCCAAGGACACCGAAGCGCTGATCGAGAAGGTCGCTAGCGGCGAGCGACTCCTCGAGGAGATCAAGGACCCTGAGCTTCGCGAGACGGTCCGGCTCGCGCTCCGTCTGCACAAGGATCCCTACAGTGGGCCCGATGCGAAGACTCGCTCCCGAATTCGGTCGCGCGTCTTCCGCACGCTGCGTCCAGGGCCAGCATCTCTCGCCGATCGCATCGTGATCAGCTTCGAGATCCTCGCGAAGCCCGCGCCCTACGCGATGCGCGCGTTCGCGATCGCGCTCATCGTCGCGTGCATCGGCGCGAGCACGGCCCTCGTCAGCGCGGGCACCGTCGCGGACGATCCTCTGTACTCAGTGAAGATCGCTTCCGAGCGGGTGCGCCTCGCGCTCGCCGCGACGCCGGAGGATCGTGCGATCGTCGAGCTGTCGATCGCCGAGCACCGCCTGGCCGAAGCGGCCACGCTCGCGAACGCTGGCTACGACGATGACGTGATCGTCGCCACCAGCGAGTATGGCGAGCATCTGGCGAATGCCGCGGCGGAGCTCGCGCAGGTCGAGTCCGTCACCCCCGAGACCGCGACGCTCGTCACCCAGCTGAAGCAGAAGATGGACGAGCATCGTGCCACCGCGGCGGCGGTCGTCGCGCGGCTCGCCGACGATCCGAGCACCGCGCCCGCCGCGGCCGCACTCTCTGTGCTAGCGGCTACCAACGTACCGTCGCAAGACCTGAGCCCCGCGGCGGCGATCGCGGCGCAGGCGGCAGACACCGCGGATCGGGCCGCCACGGTCGCCGAGCAGAAGGTCACGCCGCGATCGAGCGCAACACCACGGGCGACGCCGGCGCCGGAGCGGACCGCTGGCGCACAAGCGACGGTCGGCGCGAGGACGCAAGCGCAGCCGGCGACGGAGACCCGCCGGGCCGAGAGCGCTCGCGAAACGAACACGCCAAAGAACGAGCGCGCCGCCGAGTCCGCGCGGAAGGCCGCCGACGAGGCGAAGGCCGCCGCCCAGAAGGCGAAGGAAGGCAAAAAGAAAACTCCCTCACCGACACCGCCCCGGCGCTAGCGCCACGTAGCATCCCCGGCGACGTGAGCAGCGCACGCCGCGCGGATGCGGCGTTCCTCATCGCGATCTTGGCGGGCGTCCTCTTCATCGCATTGCTCGGGCCGCTCGGCCGGCGCCTCGAGATGGTGCACGCGAATGACTTCTCCGGCTTCTGGTCCGGACCGCGGACGGTTCTGGTCGGCGGCGATCCCTGGGACCCCACGAGCTACGTGGATACGGCGGTCGAGCTCGGGACGAAGAAGCCCGACGCGAATGTCTATGACTACATGCCGTGGGTCCTCTTCGCGCTCCTTCCGCTCGCCGCGCTTCCACTGGAGGTCGCCGGGTGGATCTGGATGATCCTGTCGATGACTCTCGCGGTCATCGCGCTGCGCGCGCTTCTGCGCGCGTTCGTGCCGGGCCGGCCGCTGATCCATGGCGCGCTCGGCCTCGCGCTCTTTGTCGGACAACCCGGATTCCACGCGGTCGTCCTCGGGCAGTGGGCGCTCCTGCTGATGTCGGCGAGCGCGGCGGTCGTCCTCGCGGTCCGCGCGGGTCATACGCGACGCGCGGCCTTCGCGGCGCTCGCGTTCCTCGCGAAGCCGCAGATCTTCGTCTGGACGGCGCTCGGGCTCGCCATCGCGGCGGTCTTCGACGTCCGCTACCGGCGTTTCGTGCGCTACGCGCTCGTGCTCGGCGGCGCTGTGGTGGTGTGCACGTGGCTCGCGTTCCCGGAATGGTTCCCGGCGTGGCTCGCGGACATCCCGCCGCGCCGGACCGGCCGTTCGGCGGTGCTGCTCTCAGCGTTCGGTCAGGTCCTCGGCACGCCCGGCAGGGTGCTCGCGGTCGCGGTCATCTTGGGCGGCGTCGCGCTCGCCTCGCGCTTCGTGCCCGGGAGCGATGCGTGGCTCGCGGTATGGCTCGCGCTCTCCAGCGCGGGCGCGATCTATAGCTGGTCCTACGACCAGGTGCTGTTGTTCGTTCCACTCACGATCGCGTGCGGCGTGCTCGCCGCAGCCGGACGCGAGCGTGCGATGAGAACGCTTGCGCTCGGTGGAGCTGTCACGCTGCTCATCGTGTCGCTCGCCTTCTACGCGATCGGGGTCGCGCGCCACGATGAGACGTTCAGCGTGGCGATCCCGGTCGCGTTCTTCATCGCGATCGTGTGGTCGCTCTGGCCGTATCGTCGCAGCACGCTAATCCGCGAGCGCCCGGCGCAGCAGATCCAGGCCGCCTAGAAGCGCGCGCCGCCTTCCGTCCGCCGGGGAGCGGAATTTCACGGTGAGCTGGCGCGTACGCTGCGGCGTGATCGTGCGCAGCTCGCTCTCCTCGGTCCCCGCGGGCGTCAAGAGGAACACATCCCCGCCCAGCGCGCGCGCTTCGCGCTCCAGCGCATCCGCGTGCGCACCGAGACGCACGAGACCGCCTGCGAACCACTGCGGCGCGTCGCTCGCGTCAGCTAAGGAACGCGCGATGTCGCCCATCGACAGCGATTCCGCGACCGCGAGGACCCAGCCACGGGCAAGCAGCGCGCGGCCGATCACGCCGGCCAGCGTTTCGCCATCGGTGCCCCACACGTAGTCGCCGAGGCGCGCGCGGACGTCGGCCTCCACGCGCGCGATCCGCGCGTCGGCCTCCGCGGCGGTCGGGGCCTTATCGGCGATGCGCACGTGGACGCCGTCGTTCTTGGCATACGTGGCCACGGTCGGGCTTGTAGAACGGACGAGCTCGTCGAGCCGCTCTTCGACCGCGCTCTCGCCGATCCCAAGGAGCTTCAGCGTCCGGCGCCGGAGCGCGCTTCCTTGAGCGAGAGTCGGCTCGACCTGGTCCTCCCACATCGGTGTCATCTCGCGCGGCACCCCGGGCATCGCCACGATCCGCTTGCCGTCCTTCCATACGTCCCAACCCGGCGCGGTGCCGTTGGGATTGGAGAGCGCTCTCGCGGATGGGATGAGCCAGGCCTGCTTGCGGTTGCGCTCGGGCATCGGCAGGCCGCGTCCTGCGAACCAAGAGCGCAGCTCTTTTTCGAGGTCCGGATCGACGGCCGGGGTCTCGCCAAGCGCGGCGGCGATCGCCTCGCGTGTCAGGTCATCCTCGGTGGGCCCGAGCCCGCCCGTCACCACCACGAGGTCGCTCCGAGCGAGCGCTCGCTCGAATGCTTCCTTCGCGCGCCCGAGATTGTCGCCGACGGTCTGCATGTGCAGACAGTCGATGCCGAGCAGGGCGAGCCGACCGGCGAGATAAGCGGCGTTCGTGTCCACGATCTCGCCCAACAGGAGCTCGGTGCCGACCGAGAGGAGCTCAGCCCGCATGCGGTTGGCCGGTCGCTCTGGCACGTGACTTGCATCGCTTCGTGCCGCTAACCGAGAAATCCCAACCCTTCCCTTCCTCACCACGAACCCCGCCCGCAAGGACGGGGTTTTGTGGTCTTTATTGGGTCTGCAGCCCGCTGAGAGGGCTAGGGTACGCTGCGCTGAAGCGTACGGAGGTGCTCGTTGGCCAGTGGCTATTGCGTGAAGTGCAAAGCGACACGTGAGATCAAAGATCCGCAACAGATCACGATGAAGAACGGTCGCCCCGCCACTCAGGGCGTGTGCCCGGTGTGCGGGACCAAGATCTTCAAGATCGGCGCGTCGACCTAAACCGGTACGAGTCCTGCGGCGGCCTCCGGGATCCGGAGGTGCGTCATGAAAGTTCGCGAGCTGATGACCGGTGACCCGGCCACCGTCGACTCGAATGCGACGTTGGGCGAGGTCGCCACGCTGATGAAGCAGCAAGACTGCGGTTCCATTCCCGTCGTGGATGGTGGCCGGCTCGTCGGAATCGTCACCGATCGGGACATCGTCGTCCGGGCGGTCGCTGCGGGAAAAGACCCGAAGACGCTGCGCGTGACCGAGGTCATGTCCGCGGGTCCGATCACGATCGGCCCGGATGAGGACGTCAAGCGGGCCGAGAAGGTCATGGCCGATCGGCAGATCCGTCGCCTTCCCGTGGTCGAGAACGGTTCGCTCGTCGGGATCCTCGTGACGGCGCAGATCGCGCGATCCGAGAACGAGAGCACGACCGGCAAGACGCTGAAGGAGATCAGCGCGCCGGCGAGCGGGAAAGGTTCGCACGCGCGCGGATGATGCGGAGATGTGGACAACTCTGTTGATGGTGCTGCTGGCCCGTCGGTACCATTTCAATGGGGCCAGTAGCTCAGCGGTAGAGCAGGGGACTCTTAATCCCTTGGCCGAGAGTTCGAATCTCTCCTGGCTCACCAGCTTCCGCGGAATGCCCGGGCTCGGATGAGCGTTCCCGCTCGCGATGAGTGAGGAACGCCGGCCCGGGCCGGTCCGCGGCTTCAACCAGTCGGTCATCGAGGACTTCCGCGCACATCACGGTCAGGTCACGCGTGGACCGTTCACGGGGCGATCTCTGCTTCTTCTTACGACGCGTGGCCGCAAGACGGGCACGGAGCGCACGAATCCTCTCGCCTACACCCGCGACGGCGATCACTATGTGGTGGTCGCGTCCAAAGGCGGTGCGCCGGCGAACCCGGATTGGTATCGGAACCTGCGCGCCCAGCCAAGCGTGACCGTCGAGGTCGGGCCGGAGCGGTTCCAAGCCAGAGCGGCCATTGCGAAAGGTGGCGAGCGCCGGCGTCTTTATGATGCTCACTCCGCGCGGATGCCGGCGTTCAAGGACTACGAGCGACGAACAAGGCGCGAGATACCGGTGATCGTCCTCGAACGAGCGGTCTGACCCGCCGCATCCGCCCGCGCCGCCCGCGCGTACTTTCTGGAAGTTGAGCAAGCGCCGCTTCGTCCTCGCGGGCGTCCTCGGGGCGATCGTCACGGGCGTCGCGATCCTCCTCGTCGCGTTGCCATTCGCGCTGGTCCACCGGCAAGATCTTCCGCTCGAGCGCACGTACGGAGACGCCGCGGTCTCACTCGTCTCACGGTTCCTGGGCGGCGATGCCAGTAATCCGCGCGGGAACGATCCCCGCGCTCTTTCCGCGGGACGTGCCGCGTACACCGGATCCTGTGCCGTCTGTCACGGCGCGAAAGGCGACGGCCGCGGCGTTTTCGGCCCCACGACGTATCCGGACGCGACCGACCTCACCGCCGACGCCGTGAAACGCAAGACCGACGCGCAGCTCTTCTGGATCATCAAGAACGGGCTCGGGTTCACGGCGATGCCGGCGTTCGGCGACGCGTACAAGGATGAGGACATCTGGGCGATGGTCGCGTACGTCCGTGTGCTGCAACGGGGTGATGCGAACGCGATCACCATCCCCGTGCCCACGCAGGCCCAGCTGCTGCTCGCGGATCCGCGAGGCGATCGGATGGCGCGTGGCGCGGCGGTCTACTTCGCCCAGGGCTGCCATCTCTGTCATGGGCCCGAGGGCGACGCGCCCGCCGATCTCTCCATCCGCGGACGTATCGAGACCGAGATCGTGCGCAAGGGAAGCGAGCGCGGGATGCCGTCGTACGGGAAAGATCGCATCAGCGACGCGGAGCTGGCGGACCTCGAGGTCTACCTGCTTCGCTTCGCGGCCATTCCCTCGAGCCCGGACTGAGCTCGCAGGAGCGCGAGCGGATAGATCGTGCCGCGCCACCGCACGCCGCGCGTCTCGGCGAGGAAGACCGAGCGGGCTATCGCGTAGGCAAAGCACAGCGCCGAGAACGGCAGAAGCGCGACGAGCACGATCGCGCTCGGGGTCAGCGGGCCCATCGATTGGCGGTACGTTTCCGCCAGGCCGACCTCGAGGCAGGCGATCACCGCAATGAGCAGGATCCGATCGATGCCGCCCACCGCGAAGACGCCGACGTATGGCCAGACCATCGTCGCCGCGATGAAGAGGAGGACCGCGAGCGAATCGAGGAAGCGATATTCCAGGCTCGAGTACATGCTCTTTTCGAGGCCGGCGAGCGCGGCGCTGAGCGAGGGATACCACTCCACGGCGAGCATCTCCTTCCCGTTCGCCACGCGCTGCTTGAAGCCGAAGCCGCGGATCCGCCGCCCGAGGCGGATGTCGTCGTCCGGGCGCAGCGAGAGCGCACGCATGGTCCCGATGCGCTCGTAAGCATCACGCCGCACGAGGTTGAACGCGCCGATACCCACGCCGCGCGTGCTCTTGGGATCGTTCGCGAGGTACGCGCCCCAGAGGGTGATGAAGGCGTAGCCGAAGAACGCGACGAACGCGCGAAGGTAAACGCCATGCGCGATGAGCCGTGGCGCGAGCGTCAGATGGTCGAGGCCCTGATCCACCGCGTACGCCAGGGCGCGACGGAGCGCGCCCGGCGCGAAGACCACGTCCGCGTCGGTGAAGAGCAGCCACTGGCCACTCGCGCGCTGGGCTCCGCGCCAGAGCGCATGGTTCTTCCCCAGCCATCCCGCAGGCAGATCGTCGACGCGGAGCACGGTAAGGCGCGGCTCGCGCGCGGCGACCTCGCGCAGCACATCGCTGGTGCCATCGGCGGAGCGATCGTCCACGGCGATCACCTCGAGATCCGGATAGTCCTGGGCGAGCAATGATCCGAGCGCGCGGCCGATGGATGCGGCTTCGTCGCGCGCCGGCACGACGATCGAGAGGCTCGGCAGCATGATGCCCTCGCGAGCCGAAGGCGGTTGCGGGATCGCTCTCCGATGACGCACGAGCAACACGAATGGGACGACGACCGCGACGAACACCAGCGCGTCGAAGAGAGTGACCGCGAGTGGGGCCGTCATGACGTCACGCTACTCACGCTGAGGTAGTAGCGCGAATGGGGGAGTTCGCGCGGATTTTCCCCCGTTTGCCTCCCCCACGCGGACACGGTCCGGTACGTTCTCGCGGCTTCCGCGGGACCCGCGCCGCACCTAGCCTTTTTGTCGTGATCCCCGTTAGGGTCCGTGCCGTCTTCGCGCGCCGGTCGTCGCGCTCGTATCTCGCCGCAGTGTTCGGCGCGGTTCTCTTGTACGTGGCCGAGCAATTCATGCCCAATGCCTCTGCGCGCGGCGCCCTCGCGGACCTGGCGTGGACCGGTGCCGCGCTCGGCGCGGTCATTGGCACCGCACGCGCGGTCCGCTGGGCGAAGCGCGACGACCGCCTGGCCTGGCTCTGCTTCCTCGGCGGGTCGATCGCGTGGCTTGGGAGTCAGCTCGCGCGAGACGCGTTCGAGGTCGCTCGCGCGACGTTCCTCTCGCACCCTTGGGTGGACGTGGGCTTCCTCGCGGCAGCGCCGCTTTGGACCATCGGTCTGGTCCTGCTGCTCCGCCGGCACGGCCAGCGACTCGCGCTCTACGCGCTCGTGCTCGACATCGGAGCGGTGGTGTTGACACTCGGTGCGGGCGTGCTCGTGTACCTCTCGAGTCTCGTCCTGGACGTCGCCCACGAGGATCCGGTCTTCGCCGCGGTCGCGGTCCTCTTTCCGCTTCTGTACGTGGCGGCAACGGGCGCGGCGCTCTCGGTCGTATGGGGCATGCCCGCGAACGAACCGCGCGCCGCGGTAACGTCGCTCTTCCTGGGGCTCGGCTTGAACGCCCTCGCCTTCAGTCTGTATCTGCCGGCGTACCTCTCATCGACCTTTGTCGCAGGTACCCCGCTCGATCCGCTTTGGATCCTCGGAATGGCCGCCATCGGCATCGCCGGGGCGCAGTGGGTCGAGGAGCGGGAGGCGGGCGCGGCGTCGGCGATGTCATCTTCGGCCATCCACTTCTCGCGAATGCTGCTTCCTGGCTTGGTCGCCGCGGCGAGCGCGTTCCTGCTGGTCTATACGGACATCCGCGCGATGCCCCGTCCGATCGCGGATCTTATCGACGGCGCGATCGCGGTCGCCGTCCTCGTGCTGGCGACACGCGCGGGCCTCGCGCTCTACGCCAACTGGCGCCTCGGGGAGCTCGAGCGCCGCCGTGCCGAGCAGATGGCGGCGCTCTACGACGTCGGACTCGCGACCGCCGGAGAGCTCTCGCTCGATGACCTCGCCGCGCTGATCGCGCGCGAAGCGACCGCGCTCACGCGCACCGACGGCGCGATGGTCTCGCTCGCCGAGCGCGGCCGCGGCCTCGTCGTCCGCGGGCAGCACAACGCCCCCGCGCTGGGCCTGCGCGCCTCGATCGGCGAGGCCCTTCGCGGGATCGCACTCGAGGGAATCCGGACACGCGATCTGGTCGTCGCGGCCGATTACCGCAAGCACCCCGACAGCAACCCGCTTCTGCACGACCTCCTCGCCTCGGCGATCGCCGCGCCCTTCGTCGCGCGCGGCGAGATCGTGGGAACGCTGACCGCCTACTCTCGGCACCGCCGGGTGTTCTCTGAGGAGACGTGCCGGCTCCTGCGCCTCTACGCGGCGCAGGCCGCGATCGCCATCGCGAACGCCGCCCTCGTGACCGAGACGCGCCGGCTCGCCCGCGACGACGACCTCACGGGTGTCCTGAACCGGCGCAGCCTGATGGAGCGTCTCGGCGCGGAGGTGGCGGAGGCTGCGAGGCATGGGGACATCTTCGGAGTCGTGCTGTGCGACGTGGACGGGCTCAAGGCCGTGAACGACTCCGCGGGCCATCTGATCGGGAACGACGTGCTGAAGGCCGTGGCACAGGCGATGCGCGAGTCGGCGCGCGCGGAGGACGTCATCGCCCGCTTCGGCGGCGACGAGTTCGTGATTCTCCTTCCGCGCACCGCCCCTCTTCCCGCACAGGCGCTCGTCGGCCGCGTCGCGGCCCGTCTCCGCGAGGAGCACTACACGTGGGCCGGGCGCGAGAATCCTCTGCCCCGCGTCTCATTCGGCATCGCCTGGTTCCCCGAGGACGGCCGCGACGCCGATGCGCTGCTCGGAGCCGCGGACGCACGCATGTACGAAGACAAGGTGCGCGCGCGAGCGCTGCGTCAGAGCGACGCAGCGGAGGCCGCGACCGTTTGAGGGGCTTCGCCCCCGAGAATCTGGGTCGCTGAGCGGCTAGGCTTCTAGAGAGACGAGCCGCCATCCGGACTCACGCGAGCGAAGCGAGTGACCGAAGAGGGGAAAGCCGTGCCGAAGTGCCCCGAGTGCGATGCCGACGTCACCGTCGGATCCGATGCCGTGAAGGGCGAGATCGTCTCTTGCCCCGACTGCGGCGCGGAGCTTGAGGTGAAGGAGACCGCGCCGGCGGCGCTCGCGCTGGCTCCCGAGGCGGAAGAGGACTGGGGTGAATAGCGGTTCGGGGGGCTACCCACGCGTTGGTGTCCTGCTCTCGCGCGTACGCGTAGAGGAGAAGCTTCTCCTCGCCGAGCTCGAATCGCGCCGCGTCGAGACCAAGATCATCGACGACCGGGAGCTGGTCCTCCCGGTCGAGCGCAAGCCGGACCTCGGCGTAGACGTGATCCTCGAGCGCTGCATCCAGCACGGCACCGCGCTCTATGCGCTCGCGGTCCTCGACACCTGGGGCGTGCCAACGGTGAACCGGTACGAGGTCGCGGAGATCTGCGGAAACAAGCTGCTCACGACCATGCGCCTCATCCGCGACTCGGTGCCGAGCCCGCGCACGCGCGTCGCGTTCACGCCCGAGTCCGCGCTCACGGCGATAGAGGAGCTCGGCTATCCGGTCGTCTTGAAGCCGCTCATCGGCTCCTGGGGCCGGCTCATCTCGAAGGTGAACGATCGCGAGGCGGCCGAGGCCATCGTCGAGCACAAGGACGTCCTCGGCAGCTACCTCCACTCCATCTATTACGTCCAGGAATACGTGCCGAAGCCCGGCCGCGATATCCGGGCGTTCGTCGTCGGCGACGAGGCGATCTGCGCGATCTACCGGTACTCGGACCACTGGATCACGAACACCGCTCGCGGCGGCCGCGCCGAGAACTGCCCCGTCACGCCACAGCTCGGCGAGCTGTGCGTTCGCGCCGCCCGCGCCGTGGGCGGCGGCGTGGTCGCGATCGACGTGCTCGAAGGGCCTGAGGGGCTCCTCGTCAACGAGGTGAACTACACGATGGAGTTTCGGAATTCGATCGACACCACCGGCGTGAACATCCCCGCGAAGATCGTCGATTACGTCCTCGAGGTGGCCAGGGCCGCCAGGTGAAAGCCGGCGTGATCGGAGCCGCGGGCTACGCCGGTGGCGAGCTACTGCGTTTGCTGCTCGGGCATCCGGAGGTGCGGGACGTCGCTGCCGGAAGCGAGTCCCTGGCGGGCAAGCCGCTCAGCTCGGCTCATCCGAATCTCCGTAAGCGCACAAGTCTCTCGTTCGTCCACTACGAGGACGTGGGAGAGTGCGACGTGCTGTTTCTCGCGCTCCCGAACGGAGCGCACCGCGCGCATGAGTTCGAAGATCGCGCGGCGGTGTTGATCGATCTCTCGAGCGACCACCGCCTTCGCGATCCGGCGGACTACGACCGCTGGTACGGCTCGCCTCACCCGCGGCCCGACCGGCTGGACCGATTCGTCTACGGCATCCCGGAGCTTCACCGCCACAAGCTCAGGGCCGCGAAACGGATCACCGGCGCTGGTTGCAACGCGACGGCCTCGATCCTCGCGCTGCTCCCGCTTTTCCAGGCCGATGTCGTGGACCGCGCGCGGCCTGTCGTGATCGAGTGCAAAGTCGGCTCCAGCGAGGGTGGCCGAGAGCCGACCGAGGACAGCCACCATCCCGAGCGATCGGGCGTCGTGCGCTCCTTCCGGCCCGTTGGCCACCGGCACACGGCGGAGATCGAACAGGAGCTGCGGCTTGCCGGGGACGCTCCGCGCGTTGACCTCTCTGTGACCTCCGTTGAGCTCGTTCGCGGAGTCCTCGCGACGGCCCACGTGTACACGCGAACCGCGCTCGACGAGAAGGCGCTCTGGAAGATCTATCGGGAGTCCTACGCGCCCGAGCCCTTTGTGCGGATCGTGAAGGACCGCGCCGGGATCTACCGTTATCCCGAGCCGAAGCTCCTCGCCGGCACGAACTTCGCCGACGTGGGCTTCGCGGTAGACCCACGCGGCAACCGCGTCGTGGCGCTCTGCGCGATCGATAACCTCGTGAAGGGCGCGGCCGGGAATGGCGTGCAGGCGATGAACGTCGCGCTTGGCTTCCCCGAAACCGCTGGGCTGGAATTCGTCGGGCTGCATCCGTGAAAGCCGTCGGACGCATCGGCTGGATCCAGATCGACTGCCCCGATCCCGAGCGCCTCGCGGCGTTCTGGTCAGAGCTGCTCGGCGTGGAGATTGACGGCCGGCTGGGGTCGCCGCCTCAGTTCGTGAACCTGGCACGACGGATAGCGGATCGCGACACGAGACATGGCCGTTCTCTAGGCTGAGCGCGCATGCCGCTCCGGGCAGTCATCAAAGCCGGTGGAAGCAAGGGGGTCGACCGCGACGCGGTCGCGAACCTCGTCGCGGACGTCGCGCGCTCGGATGAGATCGTTCTCGTGCACGGTGCGTCCGGCGAGACCGATCGGCTCGCGGAAGCCCTCGATCATCCGCAAGAGAAGATCGTCTCGCCCTCGGGGCACGAGAGCCGGCGCACCGATCGACGGACGCTCGAGATCTTCGCGATGGCGGCGCTCGGGGTCGAGAACTTCCTTTACGTCGAGAAGCTGCAGCAGCGCGGCATCGACGCCGTCGGGCTGTCCGGTCTTTCCGGGCGGCTCCTCGTCGCGAGGAAGAAGGACGTGCGTTCCGTGCGCGGCTCGAAGACGGTGCTGCTGCGAGACGACTACACCGGCAAGGTCGAGGCGGTGAACCTTCCGCTCCTGACGCAGTTCATCGGTCCCGGCCGCGTGCCGGTCGTGGCGCCCCTCGCGCTCTCGACCGAGAACGAGGCGTTGAACGTCGATGGCGACCGTGTCGCCGCGGCGATCGCCGTGGCGATCGATGCCGACGCGCTCATCATCCTGACCAGCGTTCCCGGTCTGCTGCGCGACATCGCGGATCCGAGGACACTCATCCCCGAGACGACCCTCGCCGAGGCGGAGTCGCTCGCAGAGGGCCGGATGAAAGTGAAGATCCTCGCCGCGCGCGAGGCGCTCGAGGGTGGTGTCGACGAGGTCGTCATCCGCTCGGCCTCCGCGGATCTGAATCTGCGCACCGTGATCCGCTCATGACCAAGATCTCTGGGGCCTCTGCCCCCCGGCCCCCGGAGCTCGCGACCGCGGATGTCATGGCCGCGGAGGACGCGCACACGTCGGGCCTCTATACGAAACGGCCCATCGTCCTCGTCCGCGGCGAGGGAGCGACCGTGTACGACAGCGAGGGACGCGCGTACATCGATTGCGTCGGCGGCCAGGGTTCGGCGAATCTCGGTCACGGCAACGAGACCGTGGCTAGCGCGATCGCGGAGCAGGCCCGGACCCTCGCGTCCTGCACCGAGCTCTTCTATAACGACCGTCGCGCGGAGCTCTACGACGTGCTGGCGCGGATCCTGCCGCCGTCACTCGATCGCATTTTCCTCTGCAACAGCGGGACCGAGGCGGTTGAGGGGGCGCTCAAGTTCGCGCGGGTCGCGACCAAACGCAGCGGTGTCGTCGCGACAATGCGTGGCTTCCATGGAAAGACTATGGGCGCTCTCTCGGCGACGTGGGGACCCGAGTATCGCGATCTCTTCGGCCCGCTCGTCCCGGGCTTCTCACACGTTCCGTTCAACAAACCGGACGCGTTGGATCTCGCGATCACGCACGACACCGCCGCATTCATCGTCGAGCTCGTCCAGGGCGAGGGGGGTGTCCGGGCGGCGACGACCGAGTTCGTCGGCGAGGCGGCGCGCCTATGTGATGAGCGGGGAGCGCTCCTGATCGTCGACGAGGTGCAGACCGGCTTCGGCCGGACGGGGACGATGTTCGCGTTGGAGCAGTACGGGGTCACACCGGACATCCTGTGCTTGGCGAAGTCGATCGCGGGCGGCCTCCCGATGGGCGCGATCGCCTTCTCGCGAAAGGTCGGCGAGCTTCCGAAGCGGTCTCACTCCACGACCTTCGGGGGGAATCCTCTGGTGTGCGCGGCGGCGGTCGCGGCTATCGGCGAGATCGTGCGCCGCGACCTCTCGCGAAACGCGCGGGATCGCGGGCAACAGCTGCGGGACGGGTTACGCGCGATCCGGAGCGACCGTATCCGCGAAGTGCGCGGGCTGGGACTCCTGGTCGGAGTCGAGCTCAAAGAGAATGCGACCAGCTCTCTGCGCGCGTTGCAGGACGGTGGCGTGCTCGCCCTTGGCGCCGGGCCCACGGTCGTGCGCTACCTGCCGCCCCTCGTCATCACCGCCGAGGAGACCGACCGTGTCCTCGCCGCTTCGGCGAAAGCGTTCGCGTGAGGCCGAGCACCGAGGATCTCGCTCTCCTCCGCGGTCTGGTGGAGATCCCGAGCGTCTCCCGTCGCGAGGGCGAGGCCGTCGAGTGGCTCGTCGGTCAGATGGCGGGTCGCGGCTTCCGTGCGAGCGTCGACGATGCCGGCAACGCGGTGGGCGAGATCGGAGGCGGACCGACGCATGTCGTACTTCTCGGACATATCGATACGGTGCCCGGCGAGATACCGGTGCGCATCGAGGGCGACGAGCTCGTCGGACGTGGCGCCGTCGACGCGAAGGGTCCGCTCGCCGCGTTCGTAGCCGCGGCGACACAGCAGGTACCGGATGTGCGGGTAACCGTCGTCGGCGCCGTCGAAGAGGAGTCGCCGACGAGCGCCGGGGCCCGACACCGCGCGACGGGTGCCGCGCCCGACTGGTGTGTCATCGGCGAGCCATCCGGCTGGGACTCCGTGACCGTCGGATACAAGGGGAGCCTTCAGCTCTGCGTCTCCCTTTCACGCGATCGGCGTCACGGCGCGGCACCCGGGCCGAGCATCTCTGAAGAGGCCCTCGCGATCTGGGATCGACTGAAAGCCGCGGCGATAGCTCGAACGACCAACGCCCGCGGATTCGCGCGGCTCGACTGCCGTCTGCTAGGGATCAGCGGCGGCGCGAGCGACGGCCTCCGCGAGAACGCCGAGCTGCAGGTCGGCTATCGCCTGCCCCTGGGTGTCGATGCGGCCGATCTCGAGCGTGAAGCGGTCGCGCTCACGCGCCTCGAGAGTGACACGCGTGTATCGACCGAGCGACTCTCGTTCGAGCCGCCGGTCCGCACACCGCGCACGAGCCGCCTGGCGCGCGCCTTCGCGCGGGCGATCGCCGGCGCGGGCGGTCAGACGAGCTTCAAAGAGAAGAGCGGGACGAGCGACCTGAACATCCTCTCCCCCGTTTGGGGGTGCCCGATGGTCGCGTACGGACCGGGCGACAGCCGGTACGACCACACCCCGATGGAGCGCCTGGTTCTTTCGGACTACGCGCGCGCCATCTCGGTGCTTCAGGGGGTGCTCAGCCGAGCGAGCGACCGCATAATCTGACGCCGACCCTGCCCAGGTGCGGCAGAAGGAGGCGCGGTAGCTTGCTGACGAAGCGCCACACGCGCCAGCGTGCCGTTGTCGCGATCTTGACGCTCGTGGCGGTCCTTCTCGGCGCGGGGATGGTCCGAATCGAGATGCTCGACACGACCCTCCAGGCGATCGTCTACGACCGCGCGATCACGATCTCGCCGGCCGCGGTGCGGAACCAGATCACGATCGTCGCGATCGACGACCCGACGATCAAGCAGTACGGACCTTGGCCGCTGCCGCGCCAGGCCTACACGGACCTGGTCCGCGCCCTCAAGCCGCTCCAGCCGAGCAGCATCGTCTTCGACGTCGGCTTCTACGATCCGTCTGCCAACGTCGAGGAAGACCGCGCGCTGGCCACCGCGATCAAGGACGCCGGGAACGTTCTCCTCGCGATGCAAGGCGCGGGCGATGGCGTGCTCGGCGATCACACCACCCACTACGTGAACATCCTGCTGCCGATCCCGCTCCTTCGCGAAGCGGCAGCCGGCGTGGGAGCCGTGAATGTCAATCCCGATCCGGATGGACGCGTCCGCGACACGCCGCTTCTCATCAACGGACCCGATGGGACGACCTATTACTCGTTGCCGCTGGTCGCCGCGGCGAAGAAGCTGCGTGCGGACCTCGGCGCGGCGAAGCGCGCCGGCGATCTCTTGATAATGCCCGCACCCCTCGGCGACCGCGTGATGCCGATCGACCGGCGCGGTGGTATGTCGGTGTACTACGCCGCGGAGCCCGCGCCATCGACGTCCGCGAACCCGGGTTATCCCTGCAAGAGTCCGGTCGAGTTCTGCGTCGTCTCGCTCAAAGATGTCGTCAACGGAACGATCCCGCACGATCTCGTCGCCGGCCGGATGGTGCTCGTGGGCGCGCACTCGCTGTCCGCCGTGCCCGACGACTACCACGTCCCGAATTCAAGCGGGCACAAGATGTACGGCGTCGAGATCTGGGCGAACGCCGCACAGTCGATCTTCACCAACCGCTACCCGGTGTTGAAGCAGGACGGCCTCACGACCGTGGCGCAGCTCCTCATCGTGACGCTGGTCGGGATGCTGCTCGTCCTTCGCTGGCGTCTCTTCGGCTTCATCGGCGCGCTCGTCGTTCTCGCCGCGTACGTCGTGGGGTCGTACGTCCTCTTCTCGTTCCAAACGAGCGGTCCCATCGGGGCCGGGCCGGTCGAGGTCCCCTCGATCGCGTACGTCCTCCCGGCGGCATTCTGGTGGGTGATCCTGCTGGGCTACCTGCTCCTCGAGGAGCAATTCGCAGTCGCCCGCACGCGCAGCACGTTCGGTCGGTTCGTCACGCCGGCCGTGGCGCGAACGATCATGGAGCGCGAGGAGGCGGGAAAGCTGGCCCTCGGCGGCGAGGAGAAGCGCGTCACGGTGCTCTTCGGGGACATCCGCGGGTTCACGACGCTGTCGGAAGGGATGGAGCCCGGGACGCTCCTCTACCAGTTGAACCGCTTCTTCGACGGTATGGTGGACATCGTGAATCGCTACGAGGGGACCGTGAACAAGTACAACGGCGACAACATCATGGTGCTCTGGGGCGCACCGCTCGAGCTGAAGGACCAGGCGCGCAAGGCGGTGGAGTGCGCGCTCGAGATGCAGCGGTGGATCGTCGCCGAGCGCGAGAGGGGCGGCCCCGACGTCTCCTTCGGCTTCGGGATCAACACCGGTCCGGTCGTCGCGGGGTTCCTCGGCGCGAAGGGCCGCATGGAGTACACGGTCATCGGGGATAGCGCGAACGTCGCGTCGCGCCTCACTTCGAGCGACATCGCGCGTCGCGATCAGGTGGTGTGTTCGGGCGCGACGCTCCGCGAGCTCGGGGACGATGTCGACGCCGTGGACCTCGGCGCGATCCTCGTGAAGGGGCGCGCGGAACCCGTGCCGTGCTGGCAGATCGACCGTCTCGGCGCGGTGCGTTCGCCAAGGCCGGCTCCGGCCCCGGATGTGCTGATGGGCCGCGCCGCCGTCGCGGGGTATCACTAAAGCGTGCTCGACGACAAGGTCGCCCTCGTCCTCGTCAAGCTCGGACACCTCGCGGTGCAGAAGGACCGCGAGGCCTACCTGCGCGGGCTCGTCGACCTCTGCTCGCAGGCGGTCGATGCCGAGCGCTGCACCGTGTACATCGTCAACCACAAGAAGAAGGAGCTCTGGGCGCGGGTCGCTCAACGAACCGCTACGGAGATACGTCTGCCGATGGGCCAGGGCCTTGCCGGGCAGGCGGCGATGACCGGCGAGACGATCAACGTGCCGGACGCCTACGCGGACGCGCGGTTCGACCGGAACGTCGACCTGCGGACGGGGTTCCGAACGCTCAACATGCTCGTCGTTCCGGTCTGGGGAGGTGATGGAGGCACGGTCGTCGGCGTCATCCAGGCGCTGAATAAGCGCAACGGCGCATTCGAGCGGCGGGACCAGATGCTGCTCGAGCAGATCGCCGAGACGGTCGGACCGGTGCTCGAACACATCCCCATCGAGGGCTGATGTCGGACGAGCGACGCAAACGCGAGCGGCGCACGAAGCCGCGCCGGAAGACCGACCGCAAGGTGACCACGGGGTCGAAGCTCGACCTCATCCTGGACATGACCCGCCGGCTCATGTCGATCACCGATCTGGACGCGCTCTTGCGCGACATGGCCCAGGCGACGACAACGCTGCTCGATGCGGACCGCGCGACGATCTTCATCGTCGATCGCGAGAAGAACGAGCTCTGGTCGCGCGTCGCGCTCGGCGCGGGTGTTGGCGAGATCCGCTTGGCGATGGGGGTCGGGATCGCGGGGACGGTCGCGGCTACGGGGGAGACGATCAACATACCCGACGCATACGCGGATCCGCGGTTCAATCCCGAGCCCGACAAGCGCAGCGGCTATCGCACGAGAAGCCTGCTCACCTTCCCGATGACCGGTCAGAACGATCGCGTCATCGGTGTGTTCCAGGTCGTGAACAAGAAGGGCGGGGAGCATTTCACCCCTGACGACGAAGAGACGCTGAGCTCGCTCGGAGCCTCGGCCGCCGTCGCCGTCGAGAACGCGCAGCTGCTCGCCGGCCAGAAGCGTCTTTGGGAAACGTTGATCGAGACTCTCGCCGTCACGATCGACGCCCGCGACCAGCAGACCGCCGGCCACAGCCAGCGGGTCACGCGCTACGCGGAAGTGATCGGACGCGGGATGGGTCTGGTGGGCATCGAGCTCGAGAAGCTTCGGGCGGCGGCGCTCCTCCACGACTACGGCAAGATCGCCGTGCGCGACGAATTTCTGACGAAACCGGGCAAGCTCGACGATGCCGAGTTCGCCTACATGAAGGCGCACGCCGAGAAGACCGGGGAGTTTCTCGGTCGCCTCGAATTTCCGCACGACATGCGCGAGGTGCCGATCATGGCCGCGCAGCACCATGAGCGAATGGACGGGAAGGGCTATCCGCGCGGGCTACCTGCCGAACGGATCGTGCTCGGGGCGCGGATCGTCGCGGTCGCCGACGTCTTCGACGCGCTGACCGCGCCGCGCTACTACAAGCCGGCGTACACGCTCGAGAAGACCCTCGAGATCATGGAGACGATGGCGGGCGACCACCTCGATCCAAAGGTGATCGCGGCGCTGCGCAGGAACATCCACGATCTTGAATGGGCGCTCGAATCCCTGAAGCACACCTGGCCCAAGCCCGGCGCCGAGGGGCTGGGTCGTACTCCGGACGGCCCCGGCCTGTCCCAGCGTGATAAGGAGCCGAAGGTTTGAAAGTCCGCTTCTGGGGGACGCGCGGCTCGATCCCGACGCCCGGGCCATCGACGGTCCGTTACGGCGGGAACACGGCGTGCGTCGAGGTGCGTGACAGCTCGGGTTCGCTCCTCGTCCTTGACGCCGGCACGGGCCTTCGCGAGCTCGGCCTCGCGCTCATGAACGGAGGCGGCCCGCGGCCGTTCTCGGTGGATCTGCTGCTGTCACACCTGCACTGGGATCACATCCAGGGCATCCCCTTCTTCCGGCCGGCCTTTGACCCGAAGACGTCGCTGCGCATACGCGGGCCGAAACAGTCGCGCGCGCTACGCGAGCTCCTCGGTCTGGGCATGGACGATCCGTTCTTTCCGGTGGACCTGGACGACCTGCCCGCGCGGCTCGAGGTCGGAGAGCTCCACGATGGAAGCGAGGAGCGCATCGGTCACTTCCTCGTGAAAGCCGTGAGCCTCTTTCACCCTGCGCCGGCGCTCGCGTTCCGTCTGGAGGCCGATGGCCGCTCGCTGGTCTACGCGACCGATACGGAGGACCCCTTCTCCGGACGGCCGAACCCGGTCATCTCGCTGTCGATGGCCGCCGACACCCTCATCCACGACGCGCAGTTCACCGAGAACGACTTCAAGCCGACCTGGGGCCACTCGACGATCGCGAGCGCGATCGACGTGGCGGTGAAGGCGAGCGTGAAGCGCCTTGTCCTCTATCACCACGATCCGGACCGCACCGACGACGCGCTCGACCGTATCGCCGTCGAGGCCCAGAAACAGACGAACGAGCGGGCGAAAGGGATCGAGGTGGTGGTCGCGCGCGAGGGCATGGAGCTCACGATCTAAAGAGAGCTCGGAGTGCGGGCGGGTCCGATACTTCGTCGGGGAGGTGCGTCTATGAACGCTCTCGAAGTGGTCAACCAGGCGAAGGACGCGATCACGGTCCGTCGTGTCTACGGCGAGCCCTACCAGCAGGACGGAGTGACGATCATCCCCGCGGCGAACGTGATGGGCGGTGGCGGCGGTGGCGGCGACACCGAGGGCAACGGCGGCGGCGGATTCGGCATGTCCGCGCGTCCGGCAGGCGCGTGGATCGTCAAGGACGGCGAGGCACGCTGGCGACCCGCGCTCGACCTGAACCGAGTGATCCTGATGGGCCAGCTCGTCGCCATCGTCGCTCTTCTCACGGTGCGCTCGATCGCGAAGACGCTGGCGAAACGAAACCAATCGGCGAGGTAGCGCCGCGGTGGGCGAGGAGGGAGTCGAACCCTCACGCTCTTTCGAGCATGAGCTCCTAGGGCTCACGCGTCTGCCGGTTTCGCCACTCGCCCGCTCACTAGCGTAGCGGCGGGATTACCTCTTGCGGCGGTCGACGGCCCAGCTTGATCCGGGTTGGCGCTTCGCGACCGCTTTCACCTCGGCTGCGGCGCGCGCCGCGGCGATCGCGCCGGCGAAGCGTCCGGGCGCGACGTTCACGATCCCGATCGACAGCGACGCGAGCGGGCTGCGCCGCAGGACGCCCTTCCGGTCGCGGGCTTCGATCGAGCCGCGTCGCCGGTCCTCCTCGTCGTACAACGAGGGCGTCGTCTCGTCGAACCGCCGCGTGATGCAGGCCGCGAGCGTCTCCGCCTCCTCGGGAGGCGCGAGCACGACGAAGTCATCGCCACCGATGTGGCCGAGGAACCGCTCGCCCTCCATCCCCCAGCTGATCTCGGCGAGGAGTTGAGCGACGCTCGAGATCATCAGGTCGCCGCGGGCGAAGCCATAGTGGTCGTTGAATTCCTTGAAGCGGTCGATGTCGACGTACAGGAGCGCGAACCGCTCGCGTCGCGCGAGGCGTGACTCGATCTCCTCGGTGATCGTGGTGTTGCCCGGGAGGCCCGAGAGCGGATTGACCGCGCGCAGGCCGCTCGATCTCCGCACCGCGGCGCCCACCCGCGCGAGCAGCTCGTCCGCGTCGTATGGCTTGGTGATGTAGTCGTCGGCCCCGGCCTCGAGCTCGGCGAGCCTCGCCTCCCTGCCTGAGTCCGCGGACAGGAAGACCGTCGGCAGGAACCGCGTGCGTTGGTCGCGGCGGAGCGCGCGGTGGACCTCCGCTCCAGACATCCCAGGGAGCCCGAGGTCGAGCAGCACGAGGTCGGGGTGAGCGGTGCGCACGGAAACGAGCGCGGCCTCACCGTCGATCGCCTCGCAGCATTCGTAGCCTGCGTCCTCGAGGAGTGCCCGCACCGCACCGCGGGTCGCTTCGTCGTCCTCGACGACGAGAACGCGTCCCGACACGCATTCAGCGTCGGCTTGGCCCGCTCCGGCCGCAATAGGAGAGGCGTACTCGGACTATCGGTCGCTTGCACGATCGCTAGGTCAACGGCTGGTCAATGGGTCAATTCGTCAACGCTGGCGGGCCTCCAAGCCGGATAGTCGCTCGATCACCTTCAGCAGTGCGTGGTTTCCGTCGCGCCCGCCGCCGCCCTGTTGGAGCGCGTTGTAGAGCGCATGGACGAGGGCGGTCCCCGGCAAAGACACGTGGTCCACGAACGCGTTGTCGAGTACGAGGCGCAGATCCTTCTGCTGAAGGTCGACCATGAAGCCCGGGCGGAAGTCACCGGCCAGCATCTTCGGCGCGTAGTTCTGCATCGCCCACGAGGAGCCGGCGCCGCCCGCGATGACCTGGCGAGTGCGCTCGAGATCGATCCCCTGGGCTTTCGCAAAGACGAGCGCCTCCGAGACGCCGAGATTGTTGATGGCGACGGCGATCTGGTTCGCGAGCTTGCAGGCCTGACCCGCGCCGTGATCGCCGATATGGACGATCGTCTTGCCAAGAGCCTGGAAGAGCGGCGTGGCGCGCTTCAGGTCGGCCTCGTCCCCGCCGACCATGATCGCGAGCCGCGCTTCGATCGCACCGACCTCGCCGCCCGATACCGGCGCGTCAAGCGTTCGGAATGGAGGCCGGTTCGTGGCCGCGCGCTTCGCGAGGTCGCGCGTCGCCGCGGGGCTGATGGTGCTCATGTCGATCGCCAGCAGTCCATCGTGGGCGCCACTCGCGATGCCGTCCGGGCCGAACATGACGGCCTCGACGTCGGGCGTGTTGGTGACCATCGTCACCACGATGTCGCTGCGTTCGGCGACCTCGCGAGGGGTGCGAACCGCGGTGGCTCCCGCATCCGCGAGCGGCTTCGCGCGGTCGATCGTCCGATTCGTCACGGTGACGGCGAATCCCGCCTTGAGCGCGTTACGGGCCATCGGTGTGCCCATGATCCCGAGGCCCACGAACCCGACGCGCTCCATCATCGGACTAGTTGTTTTGGATGTCGTCGTCACGCGCGAGGAAGACGCTGCGATCGCCGGCCTCTTCGGACACCAGGAACGTTCCTTCCTCGGTCTCATCCACGTTCACCGAGGCGACCAGGAGCTCGTCGGTAACGTGGATGAAGCCCTGCGTGCGCGCGAGCTCGTTCGCGATGGCCTCGGAGAGCGAATCCTCCTCGAAGGAGTTGAGGAGCAGCGTGCGTGCCTTCTTCACGAGCGCGAAGAATTCGAGCGGTTCGAAACGGCGCTCGTGCGCGAGTAGCACGGCGGCGCCGAGCTCCTCATCGCCTTCATGGATCTCATAGAAGAACACCTACGCGGGTCGAGCGTACCCCATTAAACTCAGAGCATCTCCATGCCCGAATCCCCGAAGACCGCCCCTTCATCCGTCAAGCACACTCTCCGCCGTGAGGCCGGATCGCGCGTGACGCTCGACGTCGAGGTCGAAGCGGACCGGCTGGCGCGCGCCGCGGATGCCGCGTTCGCGAAGCACGTGCAGCACGCCAAGATCCCCGGCTTCCGGCCGGGCAAGGCGCCGCGCGCGATGTACGAGCGCACCTACGGAAAGAATCATCTCTGGGAGGACGCGGCCGACGACCTGATGGACCAGACCTACCGCGAGATCGTGGACGCGGAAGGATTCGAGCCGATCGACCGGCCCGACGCGAAGGTCACTCAACTCGAGGAAGGCAAACCGCTTCGCTACACCGCGACGGTCGTCGTCCGACCCGAGGTCGCGCTCGGGGACTACCTCGCGCACGGTGCCGCGGTCGCTCCCGAGCCGCCGGGGGAGGACGCTGTGGATCGGACCATAGCCGCGATGCGGGAAAGCCACGCCCAGCTGCGGCCGGTCGAGCGCCCCGCCCAGAGCGGCGACATCCTGACGGTCGACATCGATGCGTCCCTCCCCGGCAAGACGCTGCCGCCGTTCGCCCGGAACGCGCACATCGAGGCGGGGAAGGACCTCGGCATCAGCGGCCTCGGCGAGGCGCTCGTCGGCATGAGGACGGGCGAGGAGAAGAAGGTCGACCTTACGTTCCCCGACGACGCAAGCGAGGGTGAGCTCACCGGGAAGACCGGCACGTTCAGCATCCGGCCGTCGCAGGTCGCAGAAAAAGTCCTTCCGGCACTCGACGACGAGTTCGCGAAGACGGTCGGCGTGGCCGATCTCGCCGGCCTGCGCAAGGCGGTGCGGAACGAGCTCGCGCACGCCGCCTTCCACGAAGCGCGCGACGACGCCGCGGAGCGCGCGGTGGAACACGCGCTCACGACCTCGCAGGTCGAGATCCCCGAGGTCCTCGTCGAAGACGAGCTCGATCACCTGGTCGCGGATCTCAAGGCACGCGTGAAGGAAGAAGGCATCACTTTCGAGAAATTCCTCCTGCAGGCGCGCAAGACCGAGGACGAGATCCGCAAGGAGTGGCGGCCGATCGCGGAACGGCGCGCCAAATCGCTCCTCGTGCTCGACGCGATCGCGCGCAAAGAAGGTGTGACCGTCAGCGGTGAGGAGCTGGCGGCCTCCGCGGCGGCGACCCCGCTCGCGCAGGTCGATCCGCAGGCCCTTCGCTCGCCGGCCGTGCTCGCTTCGCTGGCGCGCTCGATCCGCAACCGCAAGACCGTCGACAAGCTCGTCGGCCTCGACTCTCCCGACGCCGAACGCGAGGCGATCAAGAGGGCCGGCGGGGAGGTCGAGGAGGAGCCGAAGAAGCCCGAGATCATCGTGCCGGAGACGAGCGACGCGACCAACGAAGGTCGCGAGGCGATCAGGGCGCTGCTCGAGAAGAAGTGAACACCGCCGCACGGCCGTGCCGTGCGGCTCTCACCAAGGGGCTACGCCAGGTACCTCCGGAACCACTCGATCGTGGCGACCCAGGCCTTCTGCGCCTGCACCGCGTTGTAGCGATCGGCGTTGGTGTCGTTGTGGAAGGCGTGGTTCACCCCGGGATAGACGGTGATCTGGTACGGAACGCCGGCTTTCTTGAGCTGCTCCTCCATCTGCGGTGCTGTGCCGGTGATGCGCGTGTCGAGCTCCGCGTAGACCGCCGAAACGGCGCTCTTCGTCTTGGCGATGTCGGTGTAGTTCGCGGGCTGCGGACCATAGAACGGGACAGCCGCCTTGAGGTCCGCCGCCGCCGCGACCAGGTTCCATACCTCGCCGCCCCCGAAGCAGAATCCGACCACCCCGAGCGAGCCCGATGACTGGCCGCGGACGTATGTCATCGTCGCGTTGTGGTCGGAGAGCTTGTCCGCAACGGAGCGCTTCCCGAGCTCCGCGTTATACGCCGCGCTGTCGGTGAGCTTGTCCGCTCCGCCCGCGCGCGCCACGAGGTCGATGTTGATTGCGACCAGGCCGGCGGTCGCGACCCGACGGACGACGTCGCGGATGTGCTCGGTCTGCCCGCGGTTCTCGTGGATGACGACGACCCCAGGGACTTTCCCGCTCACATTCGGCTTCGCCATGTAGGCCATGAGATTCGCGCCGTCGGCGCCCTTCACTTCGGGCTTCGACACCGTTATCCGGGGATCGCTCTCCTTGACCGTGACGCCGTCAGGCACCGGCGCGGGCGGTGGCGTCGCGTAAGGCTGCGCGACGAGCGCGGCGCTTGCCGTCGGGCTCGCTGCCGCGGTCGGAACGGCTGACGAGGTCGCCGGGCGCGGGCTCAGATCGCAGGCCGCGAGGATGGTCGAGGCGGCCGCGGCGCTTCCGGCGATGAGCGTGACCCGCCGGATGAGCTCGCGCCTCGAGATGAACCCGTCCCGAAAGTCCTCGACATGCTCTTCGATGAAGTACCGCTGGGTCTCGTTCAGCTGTTCCATCTGTCGTCCTCCCCCGCAGTTTCGTCTGATGTACGTGCCGCGTCGGTTCGCGGTTCAGGGCCGGTCGGCGCTCCGCACGAGCAAAGACCGTACCCGGGCGCGAACCTGCGCAACCGAGAATGGCTTTCGGATGTAATCGGTGACGCCCGCGGCGAACGCGAGGCGCATGTCCTCGTGCCGCGTCCGGCCCGTGAGGATGATCACCGGAGTGGACCGGTAGCGCTCGTTCGTGCGTAGGCGGTGGCAGACCTGGATCCCGTCGAGGCCCGGCATGCCGATGTCGAGGATCAGAAGGTCGTACGACCCGTCGGTGGCCTTCGCCAGCGCGTTCGTACCGTCGAACGCGGAGTCGATCTCGTAGCCGTCGGCGGTGAAGATGGTCTCGAGGACCTGGACGGTCGCGGGATCGTCGTCCGCCACAAGCAGCCGAGCGCGTGTCGGCATGCGCGGAGCGTGCGGCCCCGCGGCGCCCGCCTGGGCCGCGACGTGCTCGCCGAAGCTGAACTCGTCGCCCTCGGCCGCCGCGGTGACCTCAAGCGGCAGACCGGAGGCCAGGGCACGCTCGCGTGCGACGGCGAGCATCGCGTCCACACCCTCATCGTCGCGGGCTGGGTCGTGATGGAACAAAGTGACGCGCCTCGCCTCCGCGGCGAGTGCGATGTCGACGGCGTACTCGACCGTGCTGTGCCCCCATCCGGCCTTCGCGGGATAGTCGGCCGACCAGTACTGTGCGTCGTGCAACACGAGATCGGCATCGCGAAGGAAGTCCGCGTGTCGCGCGTCGCCGGTGTGGGCGAGGAACGCCGGATCGAAGCTGGCTGGCGGTCGATCGGGATGCCAGGGCGGATCGGCGTACGCCTCGTGATCGGTCGCGTAGACGAACGTCGCGCCGCCGGCCGCGATCCGATAGCCCAGGCAGGGAGCGGTGTGATTCAGGAACTGAGTCCGAACGCCGACTCCGTCGACGGCGAACTGGGTCTCCCCGACCTCGACGAAATCGATTCGGGCGGGAAACTCCTCGAGTGGCATCGGGAAGTACGCGTAGTCCATCTGACCGCCGACGGCCCGCGGGAAGGTGCGGTCGATCCCCGCCGGGCCATACACGGTCAGGTGGCTTCCGGGCACGAACGCCGGAAGAAAGAACGGCAGGCCCTGGATGTGGTCGGTGTGGGTGTGGCTGACAAAGAGGTGGGCCCGGACCGCCTCCCCACTCTCAGCGAGCGCGCTCCCAAGCTTTCGCGCGCCGGTGCCGCAGTCGAAGATCAGGAGAGTGCCGGCGTCGGTCCGGACCTCGACACAGGGGGTGTTCCCGCCGTAGCGCGCGGTCTCGGGACCCGCGGCGGCGATCGAGCCACGCGTGCCCCAGATACGGACGCGGATGGTCTACCGGCCCGCGGGGGCCGCAACGGCGATCTGCGCCGCTAGGTCGCGCATCACCTTCGCGCCAGCGCTGTCGGGGTGGAGCATCGTGAGGGGGCGTCCGCGGTCGGCGGCGTCATCGCACGCCGGCGTATATGGGACCACGAGGTCGGCTCTGCGGTTGAAGAACCGCGAGACGTGGTCCATCTCGACGCCCGATTCGCTCGTCCGGTTGACGACGAGCACCGTCCGCTCCTTGGGATAGGCGAGCTTCTCGAGCACCTCGAGGCTCTCCTTCGTGGCCTTGAGAGACGGGAGATGCGCGGCGGTGACGATCACCACTGCGTCCGCGACATCGAGGGCCGCCAGCACCTGCTGCGAGAAGCTCGCGGGCGCGTCGATGATGACGTAGTCGGACTCCTGCTGGAGCCGGTCGATCGATTGCTGCACGGCCGGCACCGTGACGAGCTCCGCGCGCTCCGGGATGTCGCAGCCCGCGAGCACGCGGACGCCACTCCGGTCCTGGATCAGATAGCGTGAGAAAGTGGCCTGGTCGAGATCCTCGTGATCCTCCTCGGCGAGATCGGCGAGGGTCCGCTCCGGGGTGAGGTTGAGGAGCATCGGCGCGTTGCCGAACTCAAGGTTGAGGTCGAGCAGGGTCACGCGGTAGATCGTGGTCGCTGCGAGCGCGACCGCGGAGTTCACCGCTAGGGTGGTGCAGCCGACCCCGCCCTTCCCGTGAATGAAGAGGACGACGTTGCCGCCGCGCTTCCGAGCGGTCTCGCTGCCGCCCTGAGTCGCCCGGACGCGCTTGATCAGCACTTCGATCTTCGCCGAGAGCACCGCCATCTCGACGGGCTTGGGGATGTACTCATCGGCGCCTTCGGCGTAACCGGTGAGAACGTCGTCGGCTTGCTTCCGCGCGGATAGCATCACGACCGGGATGCGTGCGGTGCGATGATCCGCGCGCAGGCGCCGCGTCAGCTCGTACCCATTCATGTTCGGCATGTTCACATCTGTGATCACCAGGTCCGGCGCTTTCGCGCGGATCGCCTTGAGGGCCTCCCATCCGTCGGTGGCCACGGTGACCGCGTAGCCATGGCGGGTGAGCCAGGTCGAGAGCAGCTTGCGGATCTGCTCCTCGTCGTCGACGAAAAGGACGCGCTCGCCAGCCACTAGCTCTTTGCGAACTGCGCCACGCGTGCGCGAAGCTCGGTCATCGTGAAAGGCTTCGCGATGTGCCCGACGGCTCCGTGACGGAAGCACTCGTCGATCTGCTCGCGCTGCACCGATGCGGTGATGAAGACGATCGGGATATGCGCAAGCGCCGGCTCCGCGTGCATCGCGTCGGCCATCGCGAAACCGTCCATCTCAGGCATCGCCACGTCGCTGAAGACTACGTCAGGCCGGACACGATCTATGAGCGCCAGGCCCTTCGCACCGTTCTCCGCAAAGTGCACCTCGTGGGTCGTCGCGCGCATGGCTGTTTCCACAAGCTTGCGGATCATCGGGTCATCCTCGCAGAACACGACTTTGCTCACGACACTCGCGGGGGCGCCGCCCCCGCGACCCCCGACAGCTCCGCAGCAGCCGCAAGCGGCAGCGTCACGTGGAAGAGAGACCCTTCGCCCACCGTGCTCTCGGCCCAAACCGTGCCCCCGTGCAGCTGGACGATCTGGCGGACGATCGGAAGACCGAGGCCGGTCCCACGGATGTACCTGGTCGCGCGCGATTCGACGCGGCCGTAGCGTTCAAAGATCGTCTCGAGCGCCTCGTTCGGGATGCCCATGCCGTGATCGCGGACCACAAGGTGCGCCGCCGCGCCCTCCACACGTGTGCTGACGACGATCTCACCGCCGTTCGGCGAGTACTTCACGGCGTTGTTCAGCAGATTCGCGAGCACCTGCGTCAGCTTGTCGCGGTCGCCCATGATCGTGCCGAGGGCCGGGTCCAGGCGGAGCGTCACCGGATGCGCGGGCGCGTTCGGCCGGACGCGATCGGCCGACTCTGCGGCGACCGTGTTCAGATCGACTGGCTCGTGGTGCAGCTGCATCCGGCCCGACTCCATCTTGTCGAGATCCAGCATCTCGTTGATCATCCGATTGAGCCGCTGTGCGTCTTTGTTGATGTCGCCGGCGTACTCGCGCATCTCAGCGAGCGTCAGGTCCTCGTTCGTCATCATTTCAGAAAACCCCTGAATGCCGGTGAGCGGCGTTCGGAACTCGTGGCTGACGACGGAGACGAAGTCGCTCTTCGCGCGGTTCAGCCGCTCGAGCTCCGCAACCGCACGGCGCTGCTGCTCGAACGCCTCGGCCGAGGTGATCGCGACGCGCAGCTCGTCAGCGACGGCTTCGATGAGTCGCACGTCATTGGCGCTCCATTCGCGAGGGCGGTCGATCTGCGACAGCGCGAGCGCGCCCTTGAGCTGGCCGCCGACGCGTATCGGCGTGGCGGCGACGGCGACGCCACCGCGCTGTCTGGGGTCCTTCGTCGCTGGTTCGGCGAAACGGCGATCGTGGCGGATGTCGGTCACCACCACCGTCCGTCCGAGTCGCGCGGCGAATTGCGCCACCGGTATGCTCCGCGCCCCGCGGCCCACGGGGATCACCCCGGGTGCGGCCCACTCGTAGGAGACGTTCAGGTCATCTTCCGACACGCCCGAAGAAACGATGGCGCGGGAGACGCCGAGCACGCGGCCCAACTCGTCGACCGTGCCGCGGAGGATCTCGTCAGGATCGAGACTGGCGCGGGCGCGCTGCGCGACCCGGTTCACGAGCGCCTCGCGCTCGGCGCGCGCCTCGGCCTCCGACACCGACAGCGCACTGTGGATCGAGCCCGCGACGTACTGCCCCATGATCATCGGCATCTGCACGCGGTCGGCGATGAGCGCCCTGGCGCGATCAGACATGAGCAGTAGGGCGCCGACGAGCCGGTCGCGGGAGACGAGCGGCAGCGCCGCGAACGAGGCCGCGCGCGCCACTTGCGGCATCTCCTGCGAGAGCTTCGTCCAGGTCTCGGGATTTGCCGCGGTGTCGGGCACGAGCAACGGCTGGCGGTGGTCGATGACTCGGGTCCGGATCGCCGCCGCGAGGGTCACGGCCGAGTACGCCTCCCCGCGCAGCTGATCGGCATCCGGGCCCTCAGCCCCGACGGTGCGGAAGGCCTCAAGCACGTCGTCGTACACGATGAGGGCGACCGTGACAGAGGCATCGAGGGCGTTTCGGACGGCGCCCAGAAATTGACGACCGATGTCTTCCAGATCGAGCGGCCCGGCGAGCGCGGCCGACAGGCCGAAGATCGATCCGAGCTCCTGCTGCCTGTGCTCTTCAGCGGAACGCGCACTGGCGAGCGCGCTCGCGAGGCGATGCATGACCACGGCGGCGATGAGACTGATGCCGAGCCAGACGACGAACGAGACGAGCTGAATCGACGCGAGAATGTCTTCGGTGTCGTGCCGCGCGACGATGAGACCACTTTCGGCGAGCTGGATCGTGTAGATGTATTGCACGACGAAAAAGACGAGGGCGGCGTAGAAGGTCGACGCCGCCACGTAAAAGTGCAGCGAGCGCGGCAGCTTTCGCATCTTCCTGCCCTGGCGCGACATCGTACCGGCTAGCCTCTCGTCTGGACATGCCTGCGGAGGAGCAGCCCGGCGAGCACGCGGATCGCGAGAACGCACGGCGCGAGGCACACACGCTCGCTGGCGCGGTCGCATTCTTCGGCTACCTTGATGCGTCGCGTCTGGCCTCGGATCTCGAGCGCATCTTTGAAGGGCCAGCAATGGCTGATCCCGAACGGCTACGCGATCTGGTTGCAAAATTGCGCGGCGCGCTCAAAGCGCTGCCGTACACTCTCTGAACAGGCAGAGCGCGGCCAGGAGGGTGACTCTTGACGACGCGGAACTACGTGCCAATGGTCATCGAGCAGTCCGGTCGTGGCGAGCGTGCCTACGACATATTCTCGCGCCTGCTCAAGGAACGGATCATCTTCATCGGCGACATGATCGAGGACAACATGGCGAACCTCATCATCGCCCAGCTCTTGTTCCTGGAGTCCGAGGACCCCGAGCGCGATAGTTTCCTCTACATCAACTCGCCGGGTGGGGTGGTCACCGCGGGACTCGCGATCTACGACACGATGCAGTATCTGAAGCACCCCATCAACACGATCTGCATCGGGCAGGCGGCGTCGATGGCCGCGCTGCTCCTCGCCGCGGGACGCAAGGGGAAGCGTTACGCCCTGCCGAACTCGCGGATCATGATCCACCAGGGCTCGGGTGGCTTCCGCGGAAATACGCCCGACGTTCTTATCCAGGTGAAAGAGCTCGAGACGCTCGTCGACAAGATCACGAAGCTCCTCGGAAAGCACACTGGGCAGGAAGTCGAGAAAGTCCGCCGCGACAGCGAGCGCGACCGATTCATGAGCTCGGAAGAGGCGAAGGAATACGGGATCATCGATGAGATCTTCGTAAGCAGCGAGTCGCTCATCTCGCTTGCCAAGGAGCGCGAAGAAACGCGCGAACGCGAACCGGTGGCGGCCCGCTAGGCGATGACGACGACAGCGAAAGGCGGCAAACCGTACCGCTGTTCCTTCTGCGGTAAGAGCCAGGATCAGGTACGCAAGCTCATCGCGGGCCAGGGCGTCTACATCTGCGACGAGTGCATCACCCTGTGCCGCGAGATCGTCGACGAAGAGTTCATGGAGACGCCGAAAGCTCGCAGCCTCGGCGCGAAGGTCCCGAGCCCGCGGCGCATCAATGAGATCCTCGACCAGTACGTCATCGGCCAGGACAAAGCCAAGCGCGTGCTCTCGGTCGCGGTCTACAACCACTACAAGCGAGTCGGCGCGGGGCACCGCGTCGACGACGTCGAGCTCGGCAAATCCAACGTTCTGCTCATCGGCCCGACGGGTTGCGGCAAGACCCTTCTCGCCCAGACGCTCGCGCGGATCCTCGATGTCCCGTTCTCGATCGCGGATGCGACAAGCCTCACCGAGGCTGGTTACGTCGGCGAGGACGTCGAGAACATCCTGCTCCGACTCATCCAGGCCGCTGACTTCGACCTGAACCGCGCGCAGCGCGGGATCATCTACATCGATGAGATCGACAAGATCGCGCGGAAGGGCGATAACCCCTCGATCACGCGCGACGTGTCCGGCGAGGGCGTCCAGCAGGCTCTCCTGAAAATACTCGAGGGCACCGTTGCGAACGTCCCGCCACAGGGCGGTCGCAAGCACCCACACCAGGACTTCATCCAGATCGACACGACCAACATCCTGTTCATATGCGGTGGGGCGTTCGAGGGTCTTGAGAAGATCGTCGAAAGCCGCGTAGGCAAGAAGACGATGGGCTTCGGCGCGACGCTCCGCGACAACACCAAAGAGACCTCCGCCATCTTGGAGCAGGTCATGCCCGACGATCTGCTGAAGTACGGGCTCATCCCGGAGTTCGTCGGACGTCTGCCGGTCGTCGTGCCGCTGCAAGCGCTCGACGAAGGCGACCTCATGCGCATCCTCACCGAGCCCAAGAACGCGATCGTGAAGCAGTACCAGAAGTTCCTCGCCCTGGACAAGGTCGAGCTTCAGATGACGTCCGATGCTCTCCAGGCCGCCGCGAAGGGCGCCGCGAAGCGCAAGACCGGCGCCCGCGGGCTGCGCACGATCATCGAGGAAGTGCTTCTCGATGTGATGTACGAGATCCCCTCGCGGACCGACGTCCGCAAGGTCGTCGTCACCGCGGAGTCGATCGAGGGCCGCATGAAGCCGCTCCTCCTCTCGAAGAACGAGCAGCAGGTACTCGAGGGAGACGAGGCCACCGCTTCCTAGAGCGGTCGTGCCAAAGCTCTTGATCGATCTCGGGCTCCGCCCGGAGACACGCTCAGGGCTGGTGGGCTCACTCGTCGCGGCACAGCCGCTCCTCGCTCGTGCCTAAGCTCTATTACGCGAGCCCGCGCGACCAACCGCTAATCGAGCCGCATCCGGGGGTCAAGGGACGCGTCGTCCACGGACAGCAGGCGACGATGATCGTGTACGACTACGCCCCAAAGACGATCGTGGAGACCCATAGGCACGACGTGGAGCAGTTCGGCGTCGTCGTCAAAGGCTCACTCGCCATGGTCATTGCCGGCGAGCAGCGGATCCTGATGCCTGGTGATAGCTTCCGCGTCCCCGCCGGGACCGCGCACGGCGCCCGCGTGTTCGAGGAAGCGACGCAGGTCGTGGACGTCTTCGCCCCGCCACGAACGGATCTACCGAAGACCGCGACGGATGGAATGGCTAAGCGCTCCTGACGAGGCGATCCCGCATCGCGACCGCGATGAGCACGAGTCCGACGAGCGCGACGCAGCCTGCCAGGACCACCTGCTCGGTCGTCCCAAATATGGCGCAGCTGCCCCCGCTCCTGTTGAAGGCGTCGCACCGCTCGACCGCCTCATGGATGAAGTAGATCCACCAGCTGCTGAACGCGACAAGGAAGCCTCCGCCCACAGCGCGTGAATCTCGGCGCAACGCCACGAGCGCGATAAGCGCGGCGAAGGGGACGACTGCAAAGGGTCCGGCGCCGACGAGCAGCGGAACGGCGATGACGCCGAGGACCAGACCCGCCAGCGCGGTTGCGAGTGGCGTTGTCGTGCGGTGCTCCTCACGCATCTGATACCTGCCTGGCAAGCAGGCTACCTATCCTCGTCGCGGGATGTGGGGCTTCTTTCCCCGCGACCC
>Ga0209161_10000474_pt1 | contig 32532 bp, 32 predicted proteins | sample GraSoiAngelo_155_FD_186169 | JGI IMG/M metagenome (GOLD analysis project Ga0209161, IMG submission 186169) | Grasslands soil microbial communities from the Angelo Coastal Reserve, California, USA - 14_1009_13_30cm (SPAdes) (version 2) | ecosystem: Environmental > Terrestrial > Soil > Grasslands... | reverse complement strand
GTATGTGAAACTCGAACGCGTCCGTCCCTGAGATCCTCCGAGTTGTCGCCACGTACCTCTAAGTGGAGGTACGTCAGCACGGCGGCCAGGGTCATGCGCAAGAGCCTTCTCCCACCACCTCCATGAGCGCCGCCGTGGAGCTTCGCATCGGCTGCGTCGGGTACTCCTACGACTTCTGGGTCGGGCCCTTCTATCCGCGCCACACGCCGCAGTCGGAGTTTCTGAAGCTCTACAGCAAGGTGTTCGACCTCGTCGAGATCGATTCCACCTTCTACACGATCCCCCCGCCGGCGACCATCCGATCCTGGCGGGACTCCGTGCCGAATCCGTTCTTGTTCGCCGCGAAGCTTCCGCGGGTGATCACGCACGAGAATGCGATGCGGCCGACCCGCGAGGCCCTCGATCGGTTCTACCGTTCGATCGGCGAGCTACGCCCGAAGGTCGCGACCCTCCTGGTGCAGTTGCCGCCGTTCCTCCACCAAGACGACGGGATGGATCGCGTCTTGGCGTTCCTCGACGACGCGCCGCGGGAGTACCGGTACGCCGTGGAATTCCGCCACAGTTCGTGGATGCGGCCGGAGGTCTTCGAGGCGCTTCGACGCCGGGAGGTCGCCCTCGTCTGGAACGAGGTGCAATACCTGAGCACCCTGCCGGAGATCACCGCGGATTTCGTCTACCTCCGGTTCATCGGCGACCGATCCCTGAGCGATCTTGGCCGCGTCCAAATCGACCGGACCGCGGAGATGGAGAAGTGGGCTGCGCGCCTGCAGTCGGTCCAAGACCGCGTCGCACGCGCCTTTGTCCTCTTCAACAATCACTTCGCCGGGTTCGGCCCCGCGTGCGCCGACCAATTCCGCCGGATCCTCGGGCTCCCGGGGGTGGACTTCGCGGCGATCCACGCGCCGGAGCATGGACAGAAGCGCCTCCTCGAGTTCGGCGGGCCCGACTCATGACGGATGCGACGCGGTCCACGTCACGACCCATTGCGGCAAGCCCGCGAGGTTTCGCAAGGTCGCCGCGACGTAGGGAGGCATGGCCTCCGGGCGGTGGGCTCCCTTGCGGTCGAGGAGCAGTGCAAGGATCCCCACCGAGGCCGCGGCCTCGAGGTAGTCGAGGCGATCGTCGACCAGGACGCAGTCCGAGGGCCTCGCGCCGATCGTCCTCGGGACCTCCGCCCAATATGTGGGGCGGCTCTTGTGGACGCCCTGCGAATGGCCGCTGAAGATTCCGTCGATCAGGCCGGCGAGTCCCGCGCCTCGGAGGGCGGCTTCGTTCGTTTCGCTCCCGCCGGTGGCCACATACACCCGGTGCCCCATCCGGCGGAGCCGCTCGATCGCGGATCTCGCGTCCGGGAAGCGCGCGTTCACTTGGGCGAGGGCCTCCCGTTCGAGTTCTCGGGAGAGGCGGAGCGGATCGCCCGCGGCCGGGGGAACGCCCACGCGCTCGAACATCTCCTGAAGGTGGCGCGCGTCGAGTTCGTCGACCACGTCCCCGTACCCGCGTGCGTCCCAGTCCGCTTCGTTCGCGCGTCGCGTGTAGGTGACGAAGGCCTCGTCATGGGCCCGTCGCCAGTCCTCCGCCTCGCCTCCGAAGCGCGCCGCCAGCAGCGCGGCGAGGCGGTCCCGGTATCCGCGGAACGTTTTCTCGTGCTCCAGGAGGACGCCGTAGAGGTCCAGCAAGACGTGCATCGCCGTCCCGTCGGAGCCGGAGGGGCGCCCTTAAGGATTGCGGGAACCGGGAAATAGCCTCCTTCCGATGACGGGCCCGATGCGCTCGTCGGTGCCGTCGACCTTCAGCATCGTCGGATTCGATCCGAAGACGAAAGACCTCGGGGTCGCGGTCGAATCGAAATTCGTCGCGGTCGGCGCGGTGGTGCCGTTCGCGCAGGCGGGGGTCGGCGCGGTCGCGACCCAATCCTACGCGAACACGACCTTCGGGCCGAAGGCCCTCGGCATGATGAAACAGCGCGTCGCGCCGAAGGATGTCCTGCAACGCCTCGTGAAGGCCGACAAGGAGGCCGCCCGGCGCCAGGTGGGCCTTGTCGACGCGCGCGGTCGGCCCGCCTCCTACACCGGGAAGGAATGCTTCCCCTGGGCGGGCCATGTCGTCGGCCAACATTACGCCTGCCAAGGAAATCTGCTCGCCGGCGCCGACGTGGTCAAGGAGATGGGCCGGGCATTCGAGAGGACGCAAGGCGACCTTCCGGTCCGGCTGCTCGCGGCTCTCTCCGCGGGCCAGCGGGCCGGGGGCGACAAACGTGGGCAACAATCGGCCGCGCTCCTGGTCGTGCGCGACCGCGGCGGATACGGGGGATTCAATGATCGATGGATCGACGTCCGTGTGGACGACCACCCGGCGCCGATCGAAGAGGTCGTCCGGGTGTTCAACGTATACGACGTCACGCTGTTGGATCGGGAGGATCCGACCGACGTCCTCCCGTTGAACGCGGACGTGGTCCGAGAGCTCCAAGCGGGACTCACGGCGTTGGGATTCTACCGCGGCGCCGCCTCGGGCAAGTTCGACTCAAAGACGAAAGCCGCCTTCGAGGCCTGGGCTTCCGTGAACAACTTCGAGAACAAGGTCCGCTCCGACGGAAAGGTGTGGGGCAGCGTGTTCCGCGCGTTCCGGGCCGCCGTCTCCCCGGGTCAATCGTAGGAACGGCGTAGGCCGTGATCACGGCCCTCCTCAGGAACTCGAAGCGAAAGCACGCTGCCCGCCAATCCACGTCTCGCGCACTTTGCATTCCCGAATCCTATCGGGGTCCCGGAACGGATTGCCGTCGAGGATGACGAAGTCGGCGACCTTCCCGGTCTCCAAGGTCCCCTTGCGATCCTCCTCGAACGAGGCATACGCGCCGCTCGCCGAATACGCTCGGAACGCGTCCTCGGGAGAGAGCCGCTGGTCCTCGAAATATCCGTTGACGGCCCAGTGGATTCCGTACAACGGTCCGTACGGCATTCCGTCGGAACCAAAGCACAAGGGGATGTCGAGGCCCGCGATCCGGCGGAAGGGGTTGTTCCTCCGGAGCCGATCCATGCCGAGACGCGTCTCGTACACGTCTCCGGGGCCGCTCCATTGCCCGATGAAATTCGGCTGACACGAGGCGATGAGCCCCGCATCTTTCGTGAGCCGGAACGTCTCCTCGTCCGGGAGCTCGTAGTGTTCGATCCGGTGGCGCATCGGTTCGCGCGGGTTTTCCTCTTGGACATCGGCGAGGGTCTCCGCGACGAGTCGGGACGCGGCATCGCCAATCGCGTGGGTCGCGGTTCGAAGGCCCGCCCGGTGGGCGGTTTCCAAGATCGACCTCAGTTCCGTCGGAGGGTGGATCAGCATCCCGCGATCTTTGCCGCGGCCTTCGTACGGGGAATCGAGGAAAGCGGTGGACGCACCGAGGGAGCCATCGGAGAAGACTTTCACGCCGCCCATCCGCAGCCATTCGTCCCCCAACCCCGATTGGATCCCGGAACGGGCGAGCGACTCCGCGGCAGCGGCCGGGACCCAGGCGGACACCCGCAACTTGAGTCGGCCCGCTCGACGCAGGCGCTGGTATGCCGTCCACGCGTGGATCGGGACCACGTCGTGAATCGAAGTGATTCCGAGGCGGTGGGCCATCCGGGCGATCCGCGGAAGGTTCCGCTCGATGACAGCGGGCCCGGAGGCGAAGCGGTCGTGGAGTTCCGCGAACGCCTCCTCTTTCAGGATTCCCGTCGGTCGCCCCGACCGGTCCACCTCGAATCCTCGGAGGCCGACGAGATCCCGCGCGGCCTCGAGCGCGACGGAATTCAGGGACCCCATGTGACAGTCGATTCGGCGTGCGACGACCGCACGATCCTTCGAAACCCGATCCAAATCCTCCCGCGTGGGATACCGCCGCTCCGTCCACTTCGCTTCGTCCCAATCGACGCCGATGACCCACGCCCCGCGGACCGTACGGGCCGCGGCCTTGCGAAGCCGGGCGATCGCCTCGGTCATGGAGCGGGTTCCGTCGAGCCTCGTCCATCCCAACTCCCCAGCGCTGTCGGCCATGTGGGTATGGGCATCGATGAATCCAGGTACGACAATCCGTCCGTGGAGGTCGCGCCGACGGGTGCCGCGGTCCGACGCACGACTCACCTGATCCTCCGTGCCGACTGCGAGGATCCGGCCATTCCCAATGGCGAGGGCCTTCGCCCATCGGCGACGCGATGAACCAGTGAAAACGGTCGCGCCGACGAGGACCAGTTCGGCTCCGCGCGGCATCTCACCGCACGTCCCGGAGTCCCCGGAGTCGGCGGATCGCCTCGGTCAGCGTCTCGTCTCGCTTCGAGAACATGAAGCGGACGAAGCGGCGGCCGTCCTTCGGGTCGCCGTAGAAGGAACCGCCGGGCACGACGGCGACCCGCAGGCGCTCGACGAGATGCATCGCGAAGGACCAATCGTCTTCGAAGGGAAAGCGTCCGAAGTTCGCCATCACGTAATACGCTCCCTTCGGCGGATGGCAATCGAGCCCCGCGTCCTGGAGGCCCCGGACGAAAAGGTCCCGTTTCTTCTGGTACATCGTGGCCAGATCCCGGTAGTAGGACTCGGGGAGGCCGAGGGCCACGGCCGCCGCGATCTGCAACGGATGGGGCGCTCCAACGGTCAGGAAGTCGTGGGTCCGGCGCATCGCATGGGCGAGGGTCTTCGGTGCAATGGCCCATCCGATCCGCCAGCCGGTCGCGCTGTACGTCTTCGAGAGTCCGTTGATCGTGATCGTCCGATTCGACATGTCCCCGATCGCCGCCAGGGAGACGTGCTTCGCGCCATCGAAGACGATGTGCTCGTAGATCTCGTCCGTCACCGCGACGGCGTTGTGGTCGGCACAGAGATCGGCGATCAATTTGAGTTCTTGGCGGCCGAAGACTTTCCCCGTCGGATTGTTCGGCGTGTTCAGGATCAGGACCTTCGTGCGGTCCGTGAAGGCGGCCTTCAACTCCTCCTCATCCACGGTCCAATCCGGCCATTCCATCCGGACATACCGCGGGCGGGCCCCGCTGACGATCGCGTCGGGCCCGTAGTTCTCGTAGAACGGTTCGAAGATCACGGCCTCGTCGCCGGGGTTGATGAGGGAGAGCATGGCCGCCATCATCGCCTCCGTCGCGCCGCAGGTGACGACCAAGTTCGTCTCCGGATCGGCGTCGATCCCGTTGAAGGCCTTCGCCCGACGAGCGATCGCGTCCCGCAGTTCCTGCGCGCCCCAGGTGATGGAGTACTGGTTGTAGCCCGCGTCGAGGGCGCGCTTCGCCGCATCGGTGAGCTCGCGCGGCGGGTCGAAGTCCGGGTAGCCCTGGGACAAGTTGATCGCGTCGTGGAGCGCGGCGATGCGGGTCATCTCCCGGATCACCGACTCCGGGAATTTCTGGACGCGGTCGGAGAGCCGGGGATCCTCGATCGCCAGGTCGGCGCGGCCTCCGCCTCCGGTTGGGGCGATGCGGCTCCTCTCCGGCGCGGGAAGGAAGAGGCCCGCAAAAACCTGTCGGACCAGCATTAAGAACGCGCATTGCCATCCGCGGGCAGGTCCCCTCCATGTCCGAGCGGTTCTTCGATTTCTGGCGGGTCGATGTGTTCACGGACACGCCCTTGGCGGGGAACCCGCTCGCCGTCTTCCACCGCGCGACCGGCCTCTCGCCCGCGGAGATGCTGGGGGTCACCCGCGAGATGAACCTCTCGGAGACGACCTTCGTCTTCCCTCCGAGCAATCCCTCCGCGAACTATCGGAATCGCATCTTCACTCCCGCGGGAGAAATCCCGTTCGCGGGCCATCCGTCGATCGGGACCGCGTTCGTCGCGGCCCTCGAGGGGCTCGTCCCGCATCCCGATGGATCCTCGATCATCTATCAGGAACTGGAGATCGGCGTCCTGCCGCTCGAGCTGATCTGCGAGGCCGGTCAGGTGAAGAAGGTGATCATGACCCAGGGCGAGCCCTCCCTCGGGGTGGAGTTGAAAAACGTGGGGCCGCTGGCGGCAGCCCTCGGGGTGCGCGTGCGGGATATCGGCCTGAGGGGCCTCGCGCCGCAGGTGACCGCGACGGGCATTCCATCCCTGCAGGTGCCGATGCGGTCCCTCGAGGTGGTCCGAAAACTCGACCCGGACCTTCGGGCCTTGAAGGGCGTCGTGTCCAAGTTCGGCGAGAAGATTGTGTGCTATGCCTTCGCCCTCGAGGCGACGGCGGCGGACGCCGCGGTGCACGCCCGTGGATTCGCCCCAGATCTCGGGCTCGAGGACCCGGCGACCGGGAGCGCCGCGGGCGCCTGCGGAGCCTACCTTGCCGCGCACGGCAAGCTGCCCGCGTCGACCTTCATTGTGGAACAGGGAATGGAGATTCACCACGCGAGTCGAATCGAGGTGACCGTGGAGACAGAGGCCGGACAGCCGAAAGTGATCCGCGTCGGGGGACAGTCCGTGCCGCTCATTCACGGCCAGCTGCGACTACCCTGACCCACAGCGACCTTAGGAGACGACGATGGCGGCCGGCGAGGTCCAGCTGATCTACCTTTTCTCCGGACTCCTCGCCTTCGGCGCCGTCTTTCTCGCGTTCGTGCCAGCCCTCCATCACGCATGGACGTTCGCGGCCTCCCGTCGGACCTTTGCCATCCTCCTCACCGGGATCCTTGGAATCGGGTTGGCCGCCGTCCTCTTTGTCACGTACGCCTTCTCCGACCCACTGGACTTCCTCCCGATCGCCCTGATCACGGTCGGCCTGCGGATCGCCTCTCCGTTTCTCCTCTATCGCGGGGTGCAGGATCGATTTGAGGCCGAGCGTTGGTGGAGTACCGGTCGATGGGTCCTCGCGATCGTCTTCCTCTTGCTCGCCGCGATCCTGGCCTACCATCTCGTTCGACTGGCTTCCGGGTCGCGGGCCCAGGATCTCATCCTCTTGAGCGAACAACTGGCCATGGCCCTCGGGGCGTCGTCCCTCATCCTCCGGGCGGGCCTTCGGATCCGGCCTCGCGATACGCCGGAGGTGTGGCCGATCTGGGCCGCCGCGATCCTCTTGGCCCTCGCGTTCGTGGTCGTCCTTCCCTACGCCGTGCCGGCCTTCGAAGTCGTGTACGTGATCTCCGGACTCATCGGATGGACCGTCGGAATCCTCTCGGTGATTCGCGACCTCTGAATCCGTGCCGGTAGGCGGGAGAGGCGGCTACAGTTCGACCTTGATGCCGAGCTTCTCCGTGAGCTCCTTGTACCGGTTCCGGATCGTGACTTCCGTCACGCCCGCGACGTCCGCCACTTCCCTCTGGGTCCGTCGCTCGTTGCACAGGATCGAGGAGATGTAGATCGCCGCGGCGGCGACGCCCGTCGGACCCCGGCCCGAGGTGAGCTCCTTGTCCTGGGCGTCCTTCAGGATTTCCACCGCGCGCGACTGGACCTCGCCGCTCAACTTGAGCTCCGAGCAGAACCGGGACACGTAGTCCTGCGGTTTGGTCGGCATGAGCTTCAGCTTCAGCTCCCGCGTCATGAACCGGTACGTGCGGCCGATCTCCTTCCGACCGACCCGGGACGAATTCGCGATCTCATCGAGGGTCCTCGGGACATTGCACTGTCGGCACGCCGCGTACAGGGAGGCCGCGACGACGCCCTCGATCGAACGGCCGCGGATCAGGTTCTTGTTCACCGCCTTGCGGTAGACCATCGCAGCCGTCTCTCGGACGTTCCGCGGCAAGCCCATCCCGCTCGCCATCCGGTCCAGTTCGCTCAAGGCGAACGCGAGATTCCGCTCGGTCGCGTTGCTCACGCGGATCCGCCGCTGCCACTTCCGGAGGCGATAGAGCTGGGCCCGGTTCCGGGTGGGAATCGACTTCCCGTAGGAGTCCTTGTTCTTCCACCCAATCGTCGTCGAGAGGCCTTTGTCGTGGATCGTGTAGGTCATCGGCGCCCCGGTGCGAGCGCGCTTCTCGCCTTGCTCCACGTCGAACGCCCGCCACTCGGGACCCTGGTCGATCATCTGGTCGTTCAGGACGAGGCCGCACTCCTCGCAGATCAGCTCGCCGCGTTCGTAGTCAAAGGAGAGGTGCCCCGAGTTGCACTCCGGGCATCTAGTGACTTCTTCGGCCTCTTCGATCTTCTTGGTCGGCATGGTTTCCCTCTTCAACGAAGACGTCGGCTCCGATCAGAGACAACGGCGCGGGGCCGATCGGCCGGACGGCGGCGAACGGCTCCCGGACTGGGCCGAACACTTTCACGACCCGTCCGAGCGGCCGGTTCCGCTTGTCCCGCACGTCGGCGCCTCGCGAGGGGGCGAACTCCGCGTGGACGAGGACCGTCCCATCGTGGGCGATATTCTCGACCACGCCGAGGCGTCTCATGCCCCCTCTCGTTCGGGCGCGCTATGCGTGCCTAGTATTTAATGGGAACGGAATAATTTTTGTAGCGGTAGTTGCGAAGAGGAAGGCTTCCGGACACGAATTTCGCCTCCAAAACGACCCTCTGGCGGCACCTCGGAACCGAGGTCAATCGTTGGCGCGGGGGTCCCCGGCACCGCTTCGGCTTGCGGTTTCGACACTCCTGCCACTATTCCCAAACCGCTTGTACGCCGCGCCTTTGGGAGAGCTGGCTCGTCGCGGGAATCTTCATCCGTCCGCGTTCGATGGGCGAGCGGCTCCGATGAAACTCGTCCCTTTCGAGATGGAGCGTTGGCAGTCCACTTGGGAGCACTCCGTGGAATTCAACCTCTCGGAAAGCGGCGTGGAGCCGTTGCCGCTGCGCGAGCTCCTCCGCGATGAGGCGTCCGTCGAGCATTTCCTGAATCATCCCCTGGCGTACTCGCAGGGGAACGGGACTCCGGAGCTCCGTTCCTCGATCGCCGGGATGTACCGCGGGGCGACCCCGGAACAGGTCCTCGTCACCAACGGCTCGTCGGAGGCCTGCCTGCTGGCGCTCTGGCACCTCGTCGAGCCGGGAGATGAGGTCGTCCTGATGTTGCCGAACTACATGGAAAGCTGGGGCCTCGTCCAGATGTTCGGCGGCAAGGTCCGCCCCCTCTGGCTCCGAGAGGATCGCGGATGGCAGTTCGATCCCGACGAGCTCGCGACCCTCGTGGGCCCTCGGACGAAAGCGCTCGCGGTGTGCAATCCGAACAACCCCACCGGGACCGTGATGCGGGAGGACCAGCGCCGGGCGATCCTCGACGCCGCCCGGGATTCGAAGGCGTGGCTTTTGGCCGACGAAGTCTACGCGGGCGCGGAGCGCGAGGGCCCGCGGACCGAAAGCCTCTGGGGCGACTACGAGCGGACCCTCATCTTGAACGGGCTGAGCAAGGCCTATGCGCTGCCGGGCCTCCGGATCGGCTGGGCCGTCGGCCCTCCGGAAACGATCGAGACGCTGTGGGCCTACCACGACTACACGAGCCTGACGCCGACCTATCTCTCCGACCGTCTCGCCCAGATCGCGCTCTCCCCGGGCCGACGGGAGGAAATCCTCGCCCGGACGCGTTCCATCCTGCAGCGGAACTACGGCATGTTGCGCGAATGGATCGGTGTCCACGGATCCACGTTCACGCACATCCCTCCGATCGCGGGAGCGATCTGTTTCCTGCGGTACTCGCTTCGGATCAATTCCTCGGACCTCGCTTGGCGTCTACTCAAGGAGAAGTCGACGCTGATCGTACCGGGGGACCAGTTCGGCATGGACGGCTACATCCGGATCGGCATGGGGCACGCCGGGACCTACCTGTCCGAAGCGCTCGGCCGCGTCGATGAAACCCTTCGCGAACTGGCTGCCGAGAAGGGCGCGCCCTGAGGGATCGAGGGACCTGGTTGCGGCTCCGGATCGTCCTCGTCGGGTTCGGAAACGTGGGACGCGAGTTCGCCCGACTGTTGCTCGAACGCAAGTCGGAACTCGCGAAGGTCCACGGTCTCCGGGCGGACGTCGTCGCGATCCTGACGGGGAGGCACGGCTCCGTCGAGCGCGCCGGGGGAATCGATCTCCGTAGGGCCCTCCGCCTCGCCGACGCCGGGGTCTCCCTGGAGACCTGCGGCCGCGCGGTCCATGTTTCCTCGGTCGATTACCTTCGCCGGGTCCGGGCCGATGTCGTGATCGAGATCTCACCGCTCCGGATCGCGCCGCGACAGATGGCGGTGGACCATATCGTGGCGGCCCTCTCGAGCGGGAAGCACGTGATCACCGCGAACAAAGGTCCGGTCGTTTACCACTATCAGCGTCTCCGGAGGTTGGCCCGCGAGCACGGCGTCGGATTCCGCTACGAAGGGACCGTCATGGACGGCGCGCCGGTCTTCAACCTGTTCCAGGAGGCCCTTCGGGGCCTTCGCATCCAATCGTTCGAGGGGATCCTCAACAGCACGAGCAACCACATCCTGTCGAAGATCGAGGCGGGCGGGTCCTACGAGCAAGGCGTGGCGTCCGCTCGCGAGATGGGACTCCTTGAGACGGATCCTTCGATGGACCTGGACGGCTGGGACGCGGCGGTCAAGGCATGCCTGCTGGTGAACGTCCTGATGGGAGGCCGCCTCCGACCGGAGAAGGTTCGCAGGGAAGGCATCTCGTCCCTCACGTCCACGCGCATCGAGGCCGCCCGGGCCTCGGGCCGCCGGATCAAGGTCATTGCCCGCGGATGGCGGGAGGGCCGGACGGTCCACGCCTCCGTTTCTCTGGAATCGATCCCGCCGGACCATCCGCTGTTCTCCGTCGACGGCACGTCGAGCTCGCTTGTAGTCCGGACGGACATGCTGAAGGAGCTGCAGATCGTCGAGCGCGACCCCGGATTGCGACAGACCGCCTATGCGATCTACTCCGATCTCCTCGCGATCCGCGACGGCCGGCTGATCCCCTGAGTCATTCTTATATCGCGCAGACCGGATGGTCCACCAAATGCGGGTCGTGCTCGGCGGGACCTTCGACGTGCTCCATGCCGGCCACGAAGCCCTCCTGAGCGCCGCCTTCGAGGGCCGGCCCGAAGAGGTGGTCATCGGCCTCACGACGGATCGCTTCGCGAAAGAGTCGCGGACGCACCTCAATGCCTTCTCCGTCCGAGAGCGCAATCTCAAGCGCCTCTTGGCCGCGCGCAAGTGGAGGCACGCGCGGATCGAAGCGATCGACGATCCGTTCGGACCCGCGGACGACCTGCCCGATCTGGACGTGCTCGTCGTCTCCGCCGAACGAATGCCGGTCGCCCTCACCTTGAACGACGCGCGCGCCGCGAAAGGCCTGCGCCGCCTCGCCATCCGCGCGGTCCCGATGGTGCTCGCGCAAGACGGTCTCCCGATTTCCTCCCGACGGATTCGGGAGGGATTGATCGACCGCCGGGGCCGCCGCCTCAAGCCCATGCAAGTGTTCGTCGGCTCGGGGAATCCGGTCAAGGTCCGGGCCGTGCGGGAGGTGTTCCGCGCGCTCGGATTGCCCGCGCAGGTCCGGGGTGTGCGGGTCCCCACGGACGTCTCCGACCAACCGTTCGACCACGAGGCGGTCCGCGGGGCGATCAACCGTGCGAAGGCCGCCATTCGCGAAGGCGATCTCGGGGTCGGCATCGAGGCGGGCCTGGTCTGGTCTCCCGTCCTGTCCGATTACTTCGACGTGCAATACTGCGCGGTCGTCGACCGCTCCGGCCGCCTCACGGTCGGCCACGGACCCGGCTTCGCGTATCCTGCCAAGGTCCTCGAGAAGGTGAAGGCCGGCTCCACCGTGGGAGAGGCCATGGATCGCCTGACCGGGATCCGCGGCATCGGCTCGAAACAAGGGGCCATCGGCCACCTGACGGAAGGACGGCTCGACCGCCGACGCCTTACGGAGTCCGCCGTGTTGATGGCTATGGTGCCCCGGATTCGGCGCGATCTATATTCGAAAGGCGCGACGGCGCGCTAGGCCATGTACATAGGCTGGACCGCGCAGCGACCGCACCAGATTGCGTTGAAGACCACGATGTTGTCCGCCCGGCCTTCCGCCGCCCAACCGCTCACGAACCGGTTCGCCCTCGTATGGTCCGGACACACGGCGGCGCCGCAGAAGCGGCAGATGGCCCGCGCGGGCTTGTCGCAGTAATAGCAGTTCATGCGGCCGGTATGCGGAGGCGGACGGAATAGGCTTTGCGAGCGTCGGAGCGGGCGGTTCGCACAACCTTTTTAGTGGTGACTCCGTTCGGTTCACCGGAGCCCCGCCGGTGACCGCCAAGATCGCGATTAACGGATACGGGACGATTGGGAAGCGGGTGGCCGACGCGGTCGCCGCCCAGGACGACATGCGCGTCGTCGGGGTCGCCAAAGCCAGGCCCGACTTCGAGGCCAAGATGGCCATCCGCAAGGGGTATGCGCTGTATGCCGCCACCGAGGACGCCGGGACGAAGTTCGAGAAGGCGGGCGTCAAGGTCTCCGGCGCCCTCGACGATCTCGTGAGGGCCGCCGACCTCGTCGTCGACTGCACCCCGGAGGACAGCGGGTACAAGCCCCTGTACGAAAAGACCGGCGTCAAGGCGATCTGGCAAGGCGGCGAGGAACACTCGCTGACGAATCTTTCGTTCAACGCCGCGGCGAACTACGAGGAATGCCTCGGCGCCAAGTTCGTCCGCGTGCCTTCGTGCAACACGACGGGTCTGATTCGCACGTTGTATCCGTTGGACGCCCATTTCGGTGTCGTGAGCGTCCTCGCGGTAATGGTGCGTCGGGCCACGGATCCCGGAGATTCGAAAAAAGGGCCGATTAACGCGATTGAGCCCGAGCTCGAGATGCCATCCCATCACGGCCCGGACGTTCAAAGCGTCCTTCCGAAACTGAACATCCACACGATCGCAGTGAAGGTGCCGACGACGATCATGCACCTGCACACGGTGACCGTCGACATGAAGAAAGCGGCGACCGCGGATGCGGTGCTCGAGGTCTGGAAACGGTTCCCACGCATCGCCTTCGTCGCGGGTGGGGACGGAGTGAGGTCGACCGCGCAGATCATGGAGATCGCTCGAGATCTGTCGCGGAACCGTTCGGATTTGTACGAGATCGCGGTGTGGCGGGACGGGGTCCACATCCTGGAAGGGAAACGCCTGTTTTATTTCCAGGCGGTCCACCAGGAATCGGACGTGGTGCCGGAGAACATCGACGCGATTCGCGCGCTCTTGGAAATCCAAAAGGATGCCCGTAAGAGCATGGAGAAGACGGACCAGACTTTGGGCATCGGCATGGTGAAGTAGGACTCGCCCGCCCGCACTCCTCGCCGGTCCCGCCTCCCGGTATGCGCGCCAAAGCTTTTCTCCTATTCGACGTTTCGGCTCATTGGGGAGTCGAGTATCGAGGGGGCCGCGCCAACCGCCTTGCGATGTCGTTCTTGCGGCTCAATGAACCTCCAGGAGGTCACCCCCTACTGGTACCGTTGCAGGACGTGCAACGAGCTAACATATGTCCCGCATCGGGTCGCGCGCCTTGCGAGTGTGTCCCGACCGGAAACAGGGAAGACTCGGCGGCCCTACGGAGCGGAGACGGTGCCGCTTCCGGTCCTCACGGATCCACGGACACGGCTCGTCGAAGGCCTTCTCGGCGTGACGGCCGCGGGTTTGTACGCCGTCTCGATCCCGCTGGCGATTGTCCTCCTGGCTGGCCAACGCCGGTCGACGATCGACGACCTCCTTCGGGCGGAGGGCGTTTCCCTGATTGTCACGTTGTGGATTTTCCTCGGCATCGCGCTCGCTGCAACGGCCATTTTCGCGGCCATCTTGGTACTCCGGAGGAAGGCAGAAGCGGGAGCCGGTTGGGTCTCGTTCGGGGTTATTGCGATCGTCCTCACTATCATGTTTGTCCTATTCGGCTCCATGAACGGGGCTTGGGTGGGCGTTGTTGCAAGCGGGCTCATCCTGGGCGCGGGCCTCATGGATACGGTCTTGGCCATCCAAAAGAAACGCGCGAGCGAATCCGCGCGGCTCCGGTCCTGATGACTTCGAATGGCTTGGGAATCGAAACTCGGCCGCGAAAAGGGCGCCACCGACCAACAGGCATAACGTTATATCAGCTAATTCGCGTAATACCTCCGCTCCTGGGTGGAGAACGGTGGGGCTCGCTCGCCATATGGCAAAAAGGGCCATTTTCCTCGCGATTACGCTCGTGATTGCGATATACATCACGGTCGTCATCGCTAACGGAGGAGGCCTCATCGACAACATCCTGAAGGCTCAGATCAAGAACGACCTGACCCAATCGCTCCACAACAACCCGCAGTACAATTTGCTGAACCAGACCGCGAAGGACGCATATTTCAACGATAAGTATAACGCGCTACTCGAAGCACGGGGGCTCAACGAACCATTTCTTGCGAAATCGTTCCGATTCACCGGAGATGCGTTAACTCTCCAACTCGGTAGAGCCCAATATATTCAGGCGAACGATGGTTCGTTTCAGGTCGTCGACATCATCGGCGAACGCTTGCCTCGCACCCTGATTCTATTCACGATGGCGAATGTGATCGGAGCCGTTTTTGGCATCTGGCTAGGTCTGTGGATGGCCCGCAAGGCGCTCTCCTCGTTCGATCGCGGATTGACCGTCCTGTCCATTACGACCTTCATCGTCCCGCCCTGGGTGTATGGGATTTTCTTCATTCTCGTGTTTGGATTCCAATTTCACGTTTTCCCCACGCAAGGGTGGATCGGAGTCCCGGCACCGCCGTCGGGGACCCTGGCCTGGTACGGCGATGTCTTTTACCACATGCTTCTGCCGATGCTCACGTTCGCCTTCGCGACCTTTGGATCGTGGTCCTACACGACCCGCAATTTGGTCCTCCAGATCATGGATGAGGACTTTGTGACCGCCGCCCGAGCAAAGGGTCTGCCGGAACACACGGTGCTCACCAAGTACGTGCTGCGCGCGGCTTCTCCTCCGATCGTCACGTCCCTTGCGCTCACCTTGATTTCAGCGTGGCAGGGCGCCATTATCACCGAGACCGTTTTCAATTACCAAGGCATCGGTCAATTGTTCTTCAACGCGATCGGCCAGTTCGACGCGCCCGTTGTGATAGCCCTCACTGCGATTTACGCGTACCTTCTCGTCGTGACCGTCTTCATCCTCGACCTCGTCTACGGGCTCCTCGACCCACGAATCCGCGCCCTCCGGAGGTGAGCCCACGTCGGCCCCCCCCACGATCGGCGTGAAAGCCGCGTTCCGGGAAGCGTTGCGAATGAAGTCGGGCCTCTTCGGATTCGCCATCCTCGCCTCGCTCGTGTTCGTGGCTGTGATTGTCCCCTTCTACGCCCCGTACGACGTCGTCCGCAACTGGTCCTCGTACGGTCCGTGGCAAGACAATCCTCGCTACGCGGCGCCCGAATGGTCGGAGGTGTTCACAGGAAAGCATCTCCCACGGACGATGATTTTCGAAAACGACACGTTCCGAAGGGCGATCGTGCGTGAGTACATTCCTCCGCCGAAGGGACCTCTGAACATTACGCTCATCAATATGACGAAGACGTTCTATTATGACTTCGATGACTTCCCATCGGAATTGTCGCTCGCAATCACCGCCGTGTTCCCTGCCCAAAGTCCCGCAGTTCAAATCACGTTGAGTCGCCCGGACGGTCAATTCGTCCCCCTGCTGACGTATTCGGTCCGAAATGAATTTCGGAACCGGTCCCAGGTGATCACGCAGAACGTGGCGTACTCCGAGGTAATGGAAAGCAAGATCCGAGCCTGGATCGCGCGGGAGAACAACGGCGTCTCACCGGACAAACTCACGAACGCGACAATCTTGCCCGAAGTCGCCCTGTTTGCAAAGAACGATTCGGCCCAGCTCGATGGCCATCAGGCCCACCTGTTGAAAGGGTTCTACCAGCTCATCGTCGAGTATACCGGGTTCACTCTCGTGGACGACGTAGGCGTCCGTTTCATCGTCGAAGGGACCGTATACGGTCTTGCGGGAACGGACGATCACCGCCGAGACCTGCTCACGGGCCTTCTTTGGGGTGCCCCAATCGCCCTCGCGTTCGGTGTCGCGGCGGGGGGCGTCGTCGTCCTCATCCAGACACTCCTAGGGGCCCTTGGCGGTTGGTATGGCGGCCCGATCGACGAATTCATTCAGAGGGCCTCCGACTTCTACCTGGTGATCCCCACCCTGCCTATCCTGATCTTGGTCTCGTTATTCTACAGGCCCGGGATCGTCGCCCTCCTGTTTTACCTCGTCGCATTCGGCATTGTGGGTTCTACCACGAAAGTCGTTCGCAGCATCGTCCTGCAAATCAAGGAGGAACAGTTCATCGAAGCCGCCCAGTCATACGGGGCGAGTCGGGGCCGGATCCTGTTCAAATACATCATTCCCCGGATCATGCCCTACACGTTTGCGCTCGTGGCCCTCAGCGTTCCCGCATTCATCTTCGTGGAGGCATCGCTGAGTTTCTTGGGCCTCGGTGATCCCGTCCTTCCGACGTGGGGTGCCATCATCGGAGAGGCGTACACCCAAGGCGCCCTCTTCTACGGATGGTGGTGGTGGATCGTCTTCCCCTCGGCGGGAATCATTTACACGACGATCGGATTCGCGCTCCTTGGGTACGCATTCGACAAGGTGCTCAATCCCCGCCTCCGCGAGGAATAAGGAAGGACCCTAACGTGCCCGCGCTGGAAGTCCAGAACCTGAAGTACTACTATCGAACGCGTCGCGGTCCGGTGAAGGCCGTCGACGACGTTTCTTTCTCCGTGGAACCGGGGGAGACGATTGCCATCGTGGGGGAGAGCGGGTGCGGCAAGACGTCGACAGCGAACGCCATCCTGCGGCTCCTTCCCAGGAACGTGGAGGAATACGAGGGCCACGTCCGCCTGTCCGGCGAAGATGTGATGGAATACTCGACCGAGGAATTCCGTGAAAAGGTGCGTTGGCGCGGGATTTCGATGGTCTTCCAGGGAGCGATGAACGCCCTGAGCCCCACGACGCGGTGCGGACTCCAGATTGCGGAGCCCCTCATGGTTCACCTAGGCTCGGATCGGGAGGAAGCCGTCGCGGCGGCCGCAGAGGGGCTCAAGAACGTGGGGCTTTCTGAAGACGTTTTGAGGCGCTTCCCCCACGAACTTAGCGGCGGGATGAAGCAACGCGTCGTGATCGCCATGGCCCTTGTCATGAAGCCCAACGTGGTCATTCTTGACGAGCCCACGTCGGCCCTGGACGTGATGACGCAAGCCAACATCATCAACCTCCTGAAGAATCTTCAAAGGGACGCCCACCTCGCGTACGTTTTCATCACGCACGACCTGGGTCTCGCGAGCGAACTTGCCGACGACGTGGCGATCATGTACGCTGGGAAGATCGTGGAAATCGGTAGGGCCTCCCGCGTGTACCCCGGTCCGCAGCACCCGTACACGCAAAAACTCATCCACAGCGTGCCGTTGCTCCGCGGCGAATCTGCACCGGACTTCATTCCCGGGGCACCGCCGGACCTGACGGACCCTCCGCTGGGCTGTCGATTCCACCCCCGGTGTCCCTTGTCGTTCGGCATGTGCGGATGGTCAGCGGAAGATCTGCAGTCGTTCCTCGAGCTTCGTTACCGGGCCGCCTCGGAGGGGGATCGCCTCGGCGCCGCGAAATTCGACCAGAAGGAGTCTTGGAGGCTCGTTGTGACTCCTGGCAAAGACGTGTCGCCGCAGGCTCTTGTTGCAAAGATCCAGGCACTCATCCAGGCCGAGTCTTCGAAAAGCCCGGTTCTCCGCGCGATTGAGAAGGTGCGGGTCGGCTCGAACAAGGTTGAGATCGTGCTCTACGAGGCAACCATCCCGGAGCTATTGGGCGAGGACGGGCAGAGGGCCGCCTGCTGGTTGCTCACCGAGGAAGGGAGGAAACGTGCAGCCTCCTGAGGTTTCCGCGGGCGAGACCCCTCCGACCGACGCGAACGTAGAATATCCGCACGTCCAGCTCGACGACCTACGGATTTACTTCGAGGTCGGCGGCGGAATGTTCCGCCAACCCTTGTACGTGAAAGCCGTAGACGGCGTTTCCATCGCGCTCTGGAAAGGGGAGACCGTCGCGATCGTGGGCGAGAGCGGGTCGGGCAAGACGACCCTCGGTCGAGCGGTCCTCCGACTCTTGGAACCGACGGACGGGAGGCTCCTCTACGCGGGAATGGACATCACCCACGCCTGGCAGCGGGACCTCATGTGGCTTCGCCGGACGGCGGGGATTATCCCGCAGGATCCTTATTCGTCGGTGAATCCGACCTTCTCGATCTATCGAATCCTGGAGGAACCACTCGCGGTCCACCGAATCGGCACCACGGAGGAACGCACCGAGCGGATCCAAAAGGCTCTCGAAAACGTAAAGCTCAATCCCCCGGATTTGTTCCAGGCGAAGTATCCGCATCAGCTCAGCGGCGGACAGCGGCAACGCGTGGCGGTTGCCCGCGCCATGATCCTTGAACCCGAATTCATTGTGGCGGACGAGCCCGTGTCGATGCTGGATGCGTCAGTCCGAATCTCCATCCTCCGCCTTCTGCGCCAGCTCCAGGAGAAGTTCGGAATCACGTTCCTGTATATCACGCACGATCTTGCGACGGCTCGCCACTTCTCTGATCGCGTGGGCATCATGTACGCCGGGAAAATCGCCGAGATGGGTGCGGTCAGTGAGGTTCTGGGCGAGCCACTCCATCCGTACACGCAGGCGCTCATCGAAGCAATTCCGGATCCGGACCCCCAGAACCGTCACCGGGATAGGCCCGCGCTGCAGGGCGAGCCGCCGCTACTCACCGTGCCTCCACCCGGATGTCGATTCCATCCGCGCTGTCCCATTGCGAAAGCGGGCTTGTGTGACGTGGAGGAACCGCCCCTTCGCGAGCTCAGACCGAACCATCTCGTCGCCTGCCACCTCGCCTCCTGAACAAAAGAGGACGGAGCCAAACGAGCATGGTGAGCGAGAGGCCGACTGCGGCCACGGCGATCGCGACCGCGGTGAATAGGAACAGTAAAGGGTCCTGGGGCACGGGAGCCGGGGTTGTGAAGGTCCAAATCCGACCCGTTTCCGTTCTACCTCCGGCTTCCACGATGGCACGGAACTCGTATCTGGTACCGCGTGATAGGTTGGACAGCCGAGCCTCGAACGGTCCGGTGTTGGTGGTCGAGCTCGGCGTCGTGTTCTGCCATTGTGTGTCACCCACGCGCCTCCAGTTGAACGAGGCATTTGCCGATACGTAGTGACCGAGCGAGGTCACCTCGCCTCGCAAGAGCGATCCGCTCTGGGTCACGTCGGAAGCCCCGGCCGTGCGAGTGCCGAGCACGGACAGCCCTACAGCGTGACGCAGAGCTCCCCGAGTAAAGTCGTAGTAGGCGATGTGCGGAGTGCCATTGCCGTCCAACGCGAGACTCGGCTCCCATCCCACCGTATAGTCTTCGTCCGCGATCTGGATTTCCCAAGTTCCGTTCACCCGCATTGCATACCGGAGCTCGCCGAGATACTGAGCGTAGTACGCGATACGCGGTTGGTCGTCGCTTCCGATGACCAAACTGATGCCCTGCCCGGGGTTTCCCGTGGCATCGACGACGGAACGGGACCAGCCGGTCGACGTTTCTTCCGCGTACCAGAGGCTTCCGTTCGTGCTGTCGTAATACGCCGCGCTCGGCTCCCCCTCGCCACTGATCCCGATCGAGGCGAACTCGCCGAAGTAGTCCCGAGCGTCTGCGATGTCGATGACCCATGCGAGATTGGGCTTTGACGCGTGGCGGAGTTGTCCACTTCCATAGTATGCGATATGGGGATTCCCGGACCGATCGATGGCGAGCGACTCGAATTTCGCGCCCGGCGTGGACGGATCGACATCTTCGCGTATCCAGGTCGATCCAGAGAGGTAGGCATATCGCAAGGTATCGCTCAAAGTGGTGTAAGCGATCCGGGGCGCTCCAAGCGTATCCAAGGCGAGGCGATTGTATCCTTCGAAGTAGCCGATGTCGACGCTCGTAAAATTCCAAGGTCCTCCCGATGCGGCGCGATGGCCGTAGCGAACGTAGGTTGAATTCCCATCATAGTAGGAAATGTGCAGGTCGCCTCGTGCATCCAGCGCAAGGCTCGTGTCGCCGACGAAGGCGCCCGGACCGGCGACGACTTCGAACGAAGGACTCCCCCCGACCACGGTCGCGAGCCTCAAGATGCGGCCGTCATCGTTGAGATACAGGATGTAGATCGTCCCATTTGACGCGATAGCAAGGCTCGAGTAGCGTCCCACGTTTCCGGTCGAGTCGATGATCGTCGCGCGCCACGTATATCGTGTCGCCGACACCGATCCGACTGCCGTTGAAACGCTGAGGAGGACGAAAAAAACAACCATCGCGGTCGTCCCCCCCGCGCGCATCCGAGGAAGCATCGAGGTCTTTGTAGCATGTGCCCGGTTCTTTTTCAACATGCCTGTGCGTAGGACAAAGGTCGAAGTCCGGGCACTGAGATTTTCGATTCTGGGACATCGTTCGAATTGGTTCGAGCGTCGTGCGGGAAAAGGGCTAAATATCGTCCGGGGTATCCGCCGCCGTCAAGCTGTTCGGGGAAACGAGTCGAAGTCATCCTCGTTTTTCCTAGCTTACGTGGGAGGAAGACGATGAAACATATTCTGGCGATTGCGTTTGTGGCTGCGCTGATTATGGCTGGCTTTGTGGTAGCCATGCCCGGCGCGCGGGCCCAACGCGTTGGAGCCCAGGTCGACAAGCTCGTGTGGTACGAGCAACCGAACCAGGCCCAGGCGTTGCTCGATTTGGATTCGGGTGCGATGGACGTGTATCTATTCCCGCTCAGGACGGCAGCGGACATCGCGAGCGCGAGGTCGAATCCGAATCTGTGGACGATCGATGTGGGTGGAAGTCTGAACAACCTGTTCCTGAACCCGGTCCCGGTGAACTATAACTCGACGACGCCCGACGGCGTTGGCAATCCGTTCACCCACCGAGAGATACGGGAGGCAATGAACTGGCTTGTCGACCGCGACTTCATCTCGAAGGAGATCGCGGGTGGGAGCCAATTCCCGCACATCACCCTCGAGAACCGATTGAACCCGGAGTACGGCCGCGATGCGGTCTTCATGTCGGAACTGGAGCGGCAGTACAGCTTCAACTTCGACAGGGCCGCCTCGGTGATCTCCACGGTCCTTGGCGCGGACAGCCAATACCACTTCAACACGGCGACGGGCAAGTGGCAGGTCAAGAACAATGCGGGCGTCTTCCATGACTTGGTCCTGAACTTCGTCATTCGCCGCGAAGACATCCGGAAGGACATCGGCAACTACGTTTCGGACCAGCTCAGCAAGCTGGGTTTCGGCGTGAACCGAATGATCCTGGCGGGCTCAGCAGCTTTCGCCATCGTTTACAACGGTCCGACGGACACCGGTGCCTGGCAGTTGTACACAGAGGGTTGGGCGGCGACCGCGCTCACGGCATGGTCTGACAGCGACCCGAACTTCTACTTCTGTGGAGGCGAGGGCAGCAACATCTGGGCGCCGGGCCCGAGCCAGTATAAACCTGAGGCCGCGCTCCAGACACTGTGCTCGGATCTTCTGAACGCCAACTACACGAGCCTTGCGCAGAGGCAGTCCTGGTTCGAGAACGCCACGAGGTTGTCCCTGCTCAACGGAGTTAGGGTCTGGGTCACCTCGGGTGGCACGTTCGCCATCAGCAAGCGTGTCACGGGAATGGTCTACGACCTCGCCGGCGGGCCATGGGGGCTGCTCGCATCGCGCACAGCGCGATTTGCTACCGCTGGCGGCACTATGACGATGGGGCAGCGACTTCAGTATCTGTCACCATGGAATCCGTGGCAGGGCTTCGGATGGTTGTACGATGTGCTTCAAGCGTACGCCTTCACCGATCCCGCGGTCTGGCCACATCCGCACACGGGGCTGTACATGCCCATTCGGGCCCAGTATTCCGTGAATGCACCCGGTCCATCCGCCAGCATCCCGGTTGCCACCGACGCCAAGGTGTGGGACTCGACGACTCAAGGATTCAAGACAGTCGCCACAGGTGCTACCGCGAAGTCCTCGGTAACGTACACCTTCACCTTCGGTAAGTGGCACGACGGAGAGCCTTTCAACATGAACGACGTGCTGTACGAAATGGCGTTGGTGTTCCGGCGAGCGGATACCGCAGGCGATGTCCATGCGAAGGACAGCGACGCAGCGGCGTTTGCGTCGGTCCTGCTGCACGACATCCTGCGGGGCTTTAAGGTGCTCGGGCCGAACCAGCTCCAGGTGTGGTACAACTACTGGAATGTCGACTCGACCACGATCGCGTCTCAGATCAACCCTGCTTTCCCGAGCACGCCATGGCCCGCGAGCGAACTCGCGCTCCAGACGGTGTTTACGGACCACTGCCGGGTCAGTGAGGTCACGGCCGCGAACGAGGCGAAAGATGCACTCGACCTGACGAAGGGTGGTTGCCTCCAGAACATGACGGCGGCCATACCGACCTACCAAGCCGCGAATCACCTTCCCCCGGGCAATGTGGTGGACGCAACCGAAGCTGCGGCTCGCTGGAGCGAGCTCTGGGCTTTCCGGAACACGACGGGCCACTTCTTCGCGAGCAACGGACCCATGGTCTTGACGAAGGTCGACGAGGTCGCGGTCCAGACGACGATGAACGTCGATCCGAACTACCCGATCGATGCGTCCGCGTACGACGCGTACCTGGTGCCTCGGGTGCCGCAGATCACGTTCGCACCGCCTCCGACCGTCCTGATTGGTCGAACTGCCGCCTTCTCCGTGAGCTCTAAACTCCAGGGTGGCGGTGCATACGACAAGTTCAACATGACGTGGCTTGTCGTGAATCCGGCCACGGGGCAGGTCATACCTGGATATGAGGGAAAACCGACCAAAATTGCCTCAGGTCAGTACGAGATCGACCTGTCGCCGACCCAGACGAAGGCGCTGCAGCCGGGCGCGTACGAGCTGCGGACGATTACGGTGGGCGACGAGGCCGCGATCCCGGTGATCGGGTCCGAATCGTTCATCGCGATTCCGGACGTCGATACGCTGCTCGCGCAGTTGCGTGCTGAGATTCAGAGCTTACAGAACAACTTCAACACGCAGCTCCAGGATCAAAAGAACTTGACGACTGCGGCTCAAGCCCAGGTCGGAACCTTGCAGACGTTGGTCATCGTCGCGTTGGCGCTCGCGGTCGTCGCGATCATCGCGGCGGTCGTCGTCATCGCGCGCGCGAGAGCGCCGAAGCTGAAGGGCGGCGAGACGAGGCCACCGGAAGAAGAAGAGATCTGAGTTGGACCGAACCGGGCGCGCAAACCACGCGCCCGACTTTCCTTATTTCTTGTCTCGCTTTTGAGATTGCAATCGCGCGTGTGCGAGGAGACGTTCTGTCCCCCGACTGAGGATGGTCATTGAGAGCCAAATTGTCACGGCGAGTGCGAGCCCTGCCCCGGGGATTGAGAGGACGGCGTAAGGCGCTCGGGGTCCGAGGAATGTGGCGCTGAGGACATAGCTGGAGTTCGGGCTGCCCGGAGGGGCCGCATAGCTCGTGACGAGGTGACCGACTCCGCTTTCCACCGTAGCTTCCCTCCGGCTGCAATCGAGGGTCGGCTGTGGCAAAGAGCCCGTGGATTGGTATGCCCCGTATGCGGAATCGTTCAGAAGATGGAACTCCACGCCGCAGTCGCCGGTCACGAGGTGGGCGTAGAACAGGGACGTCGCGCGGAAGGACACATTATGGTCGGCGATTCCCGGGGGCGCCTCCCCGATTTCGAAGGCGGTGCCTACGATGCCCGTTTCGACGGTCAAAGACACGACCAGGAGGCCAACCGCGAGCGCGAACAGAATAGGGCCCACCAGGTAGGCGCGAGGGACGTCCCGGAGGCGTTTCTCGAGCCGGAGGACGAACTCGGGGAGCGTAATCCGCACGATGGCGGTCAGATTGCCACTTCGGTTGAATGTTTCGACTTCCTCTCACTCAGGATCCATGCTTCCGTCGGATTGTCTTCGTTGCCCTTGTGAGGACCCCCATCAGCGCGTGAAATTCCCATTTCGACGGCACGGCGCGTCCGATCATCCGCCGGAACATGACCATCGTCCGTCCCTTCAGGTGGGCCGGGTAGTTTGTCGCGTCGAGCAGATCGCGGAGGGCGTCGTGCAGGTGTTCCTTCTCAGCATGAGAGGCTTCACGCGGATGCCGTTTGGTCTCGGCTGCGAACAGTTCGTAGAGGACGATCGCGGCCGCGTGCGAAATGTTGAGGATCGGATATTCCTCGGAGGCGGGGATGGATACGAGCGCATCGCATTGGGCCAGCTCTTCTGAGAGGAGACCGAAATCCTCGCGGCCGAAGAGGATGGCGAGCGTCCCGTCCATGACCGCCATGCGGGTCGCGAACTCCCGCGGCGTCAAGGCGATTCGGAGGAATCGCTTCTCACTCTGCGTCGCAATGCCCGTGGTCCCCGCGACCAGATCGGCGTCTCGCACCGCCTCCTCGATCGATTCGACGGTCTTGGCGTTCGCCAGGACGTCCGCGCCGTGCATCGCCCGCTTGTAGGCATCGTCCCCAATCGGACAAGGGGCAACCAGGACGAGCTGCGAAACGCCGAAGTTCTTCATAGCCCGCGCGACCGCACCGACGTTCCCTTCGTTCTTCGGTCCGACGAGGACGACCCGCGCCTCTGGCATCCGGGCGCACGGAGGACGAGGCTTCTATATAACGGCTCGAATCTCGCGACGTGTCTCGCCTCGCCATGAAGTTCGGATACGATGGCGCGACGTTCCATGGACTGGCGCGACAGCCCGGCTTACGAACCATCGAGGGCGAGGTCGTCAAAGCCCTGTCGGGTGCCTATGCCGTGCGCGACATCCGGACCTCGCGGTTCCAGAGTGCGAGCCGGACGGACCGTGGCGTGAGTGCGCTCGGCAACGTCGTTGCCTTCGACTCCTCGCTCGAGCCCATCGCGACGATCCGTGCTTTCAATCGAAAGGCCCGTGGGGTCTGGGCTTGGGCCGTCGCGGAGGTGCCACCGTCCTTCAATCCGAGGCATGCGAGGGAGCGGTGGTACGAGTACTGCTTGCCCGGGACGCATGACGAGGACCGGCTCGCCGAAGCCCTTCGAGCCTTCGTCGGCGAACACGACTTCGCTAACTTCACACGGGGGCGAGAGCGAAGCGTACTGAAGATCGACAGCGCATGTGCCAGACGGAAGAGCGGTTCGATCATCCTCGAGTTCCGAGCCCCTCGGTTTGCCTGGAACCTCGTCCGCCGTTTCGTCGCAGCGGCCCTATACGTGGAGTCCGGCGCGGGTTCGGTCCGAGACCTCGAGCGGGCCTTAGAACCGGGGACGAGATCAGACTTCGGACTCGCGTCGCCGCAGCCTCTGGTCCTCGTGGACGTCCTGTACGATTTTCCTTTCACCTCCGTGTGGGATCCCACGACGGAGGAACGCGTGCAACGGATCCTCACCGATCGCCTCCGAGATGCCTCGTTCTACGGCCATCTGGCAGATCGCTTCGGGAAGGACGGTTCAGCCGTCCGCTGAACCCTTAATATACGGTTCCGAGATTGCGCGAATGTGCTCGTGGCGATTACGGGGACACCTGGGACAGGGAAGAGCACCGCCGCGAAACTCCTCGACGGCCGCGGATACTACGTGGTCTACCTCGACCAGCTTGCGGAAGAGCGGAAGCTGATCACCGGCGTCGACCAAGCCCGAGGTGCGCGGGAGGTGGACGTCGAGCGGCTCGACCAAGGGATCCAGGTCCCCGTGAAGCTGGGGTTCTTAGTCTCCCACTACGCTCATTTGATGAGCGTGGACATCGCGATCGTCTTGCGTTGTCATCCGCGGATTCTGGCGAAACGTCTTCGATTCCGCGGGTGGTCCGATGCGAAGGTCCGCGAGAATGTCGAAGCGGAAGCCATCGACGTGATCACCCAGGAAGCGGTCGGGCGCCTGCCCTACGTCTTCGAAGTCGACACATCGCAAGCCTCGGCGGACAAAACCGCCGCGATGATCCTCTCGATCCTTCAAGGCAAGACGCAGGGCCATGAACCAGGGTCCATCGACTGGACGTCCGAGGTGCTCTCCTGGTACTAGATCGGTACCGCGGCCTCGCCGATCGGTTCCTGGTGCCGGTTGCGACGCGCTTGATTCATGTGAATCCGAACGCCGTGTCGTGGACCGCATTCGTCGCGGCCGTCGGCGCCGGAATCGCATTCTATCTGGGCGACCGCGGGTTCCTCGGAGTCGCGCTCCTCCTGATTCTCGTCAACTCGTATCTCGACGCGCTGGACGGAAAGATCGCGAAAATGGCCGGAAAGGCGTCCGCCCGGGGTGACTTTCTGGACCACGTGCTCGACCGATACGCGGACGTCTTCATGCTCGGAGGCGTTGCTTTCAACGCGATGTACTCCCGCCTGTCCGTCGGAACGCTTGCCCTCCTTGGGGTCCTCCTGACTTCCTACATGGGGACGCAGGCCCAAGCGGTCGGCCAAGGCCGCGCGTACGGTGGGATCCTCGGCCGGGCAGACCGGCTGGTGCTCTTGTTTGTCGGCGGCCTCATTCAATGGATTGTCGCGCCATCCGGCGGAGTCCAGATCGGAGTGGGCGTCATCTCTTTCGGGCCCCTCGAGTGGTTCATGGTCCTGTTCGCCGCATTGGGGAACGTAACCGCCGCCCAGCGCGCCGTGAAGATCTGGCGCGGCTTCTCCTAGGTCGCAGTCGATGCGCTCTCTCCGCGAGGCCGACGGTCCCGCCCTTTGATGCGGTAGTAGGAGAGCGGATGCTTGATCGTGAGGCAGATCCGATCCGGCCCAGGGCAGATGCCGTAGGACTTCATCGTCGAGCACTCCGGCGGCGTGTATTCCGTCGGGCTCGACGTGCCCGTGATGTGCTCGATCTGGTACCGCGTCACGTCGGCCGCGAAGTCGGGGACATCCCCGAAGACGCGATAGATTTCCTCGTTGCCGAGACCGATGTGATGGAGGAACGCGACGATGGCGAAGCGGCCCATGTGGGGCACGTTCTCGTGGTTCTGAATCTGGGCCAGGAGGTTGTACATGCACGGCGGGAACCGCGTGATGCTCACCTTCCCGATGTCCTCCGCCTTGAAGGTGGCCTTCTTCGCCTCGAGGAGTCCGCGGATTTCCGAGAGGTCGGACTTGAACGCCGCGACGATGTCGTCGTTCACTGGGAGCGGCAGGCCTTGCTCGATGTGCCGCTGGACGGCGTTCCGCAGGACCCGGAGCGCCTTCTGGCGCCGGAGGGTCACGTAGCCACGTTCGAGCGGCTGGTTGATCAGTTTCCAGGGGGCGTCCCGCATCGTGTTCGTGAACCGAAGGAAATCGGAGAAGTGGATGCGGAATCCTCCGTCCTCGCGGCGGAGATCCATCGGCAGTTCGGCGGCGACGTGCAAGATCGCGTCGTCCGAATCCTGCCCCAGCAGGCCCTCCGCGGCGATGGCCTCCCGGAGCGCGAAGCGCCTCGTGAGGTACGTGTCGCCGAGGGCGGAGACTAGGATCCTCGCGACGGGATAGGCCAGCAGTTGCGACAGCTGATCCGCGGGCGCGATGGCGACCCGCGGCGATTCGGGGCCCTTTTCCAGCGCCTCGTGCACGCGGGTCCGCCCCAGGGCTCTCGCGCGGGCGTACGCGGGCTCGGAAAGCAGTTCCTCGAGGGTCACGCCCTCCGAGCGGATGAAGGCGGACGCCTCCCGGAGAAAGGGATACTTCGCGAGGGCCGACAGCTCCACCGCGGTCGGAACGCACTCGCGGTTAAAGGCGTTCGCGGGGGAGGCGCGAACGCGGCCGACTGCGGCCGGCCGAAGGTCTTTCTGCGACCCGATGATTGGCGAGTCCGTGGGCGAGATCCAAGGGTATTTCGCGGTTCATTCCCAAGGTCTTGGGCATGCGACGCGGGCCGTGGCCCTCGCCCGCGGGATGCAGGCCGGCCGCGAGGATCTTTACTTCCTCTTCCTGGCTGGCGTCCCGGCCCTCGACCTCGTCGTGGCCAGCGGGTTCGATGCCCTCACCGCGCCGCCCGCCCCCGATTGGCCCGCGAAGGACGGGGTCCTCCGACCGGTATGGCGCTGGTACGTCGACTATGCCCGCTACCTGCGGGTCACCCGGAGGTTCCTCCGACGGGAGGGAGATTGGAGGTCCAACCGGTTCCTCCTCTCCGACGGAGAAGTCGCCTCGGTTCGCGAGGCCCTGCGTCACAACGTTCCGACCGCGATGATCGTGAACACGCTCCGTCACGATTTCGCGCAGGACCCCGCCTCCCGGCTCCTGGAGGGAGTCGGGAACCGGTGGTTCTCGTCTCTCGCCCGTCATGTCGATCTCATCCTCGCGTTCGACGACGCCCCACCATGGCCCAACGTCCGACGGATCCCTCCGGTCGTACGCCCCTTCAGCGCTTCCCGAGAGAAATTGCGGGAGGACCTGTTCCTTCGCAAGAAGACGATCCTCGTGACCGCTGGAGGGACGGCAATCGGAGAGTACCTTCTCCGCGCCGCCATCGAAGCCTTTCGCGGCCTTGACCGAGACGAGGTCTCGATGGTCGTCGTGAGCGGACCGAGACTGAAAGTGGCACCCGAACCGGGCGTGTACACCTTCGGATTTCTGCCGAACCTGCAGGATTACGTCCTCGCGGCGGACCTCGTCATCACGACGGGCGGCAAGAGCACGGTGAATGAAGCACTCGCCGCCGGGACCCCAATCATCGCGATCCCACCGAAGGGGCACGTCGAGGCGGAGCGGAACGCGGCGGCGCTCGGCTACCGGCACGAGGACCTCGCCCGACTCCGCGAACTCATCGTCGAGAAACTCGCCGTCGGCCGCTTGCCTCCCCGACCAACGGGGAACGAGGAGGCGGTTCGGATCCTCCTAGAGTTCCTCGACTCCAAGGTCGGGTCTCACTAGACCCGCTGAATCAGCGACCGATCGACTTGGGCGATGGCGGTGCGGCCCGTAAGGGCCATCGCGAGTTCGAGTTCGCCCCGCAGATGTTCGAGCACGCGCTGGACTCCGTCCGAGCCTCCGAGGGCGAGTCCCCACAGGATGGATCGGCCGATCAGGACGGCCTTCGCGCCAAGGGCGAGCGCCTTGAGGACATCGGTCCCTCGCCGGACGCCGCCGTCCATGAAGACCTCGACCCGCCCCTGCACGGCCGCGACGATGTCGGGCAACGCCTCGAGGGTCCCGACCGTCGAATCGAGCTGGCGTCCTCCGTGGTTCGAGACGATGATGCCGGCCACGCCGTGCTCGACGGCCAGGGTCGCGTCCTCGGCGGTCAGGATCCCCTTCAGGACGATCGGGAGGGACGTCAGCGAGCGGAGCCAGGCGATGTCCCTCCAGGTGACGGCCGGGTCGAGGAGTTCCGCGACGTATTTCGCGAACGCGGAACCGCGTTCCGACGCAGGCATCCCGGCGAGCCCTGCAGGGCGGACGTTCGCGATGCTCAGGCCGGGCGGGAGCGTGAACGCATTCCGCTCGTCCTTCTCGCGACGACCGAGGACCGGCGTGTCCACGGTGAGACAGATCGCTCCGTATCCGGCCTTCACCGCGCGTTTCACGAGCTGCGCCGTGACATCTCGGTCCTTCCAGACGTAAAGCTGGAGCCAGCGCGGCGCGGCGACCGCCTTGGCGACTTCCTCGAGGTCCTTCGTCGCGACGGCGCTCACGACCATCAGCGTCCCCGCGGCGGCGGCCCCTCGGGCCGTTGCGACCTCCCCCTCCGGATGGACGAGCCCGTGGAACGCGGTCGGCGCGACTAAGATCGGCATCGAGACCCGTTGACCGAGGACCGACGTCGAGGTGTCTCGCTTCGAGACGTCGACGAGGACTCGGGGTCGCAGGGCCCACTTGGCGAAGGCCTCGCGGTTCCGACGGAGGGAGACCTCATCTTCCGCCCCGCCCGCGATGTAGTCGAACGAGGGCCGGGGCACTTTGGCGCGGGCCAAGTCCTCGAGTTCGAGGAGATTCGTGAAGGCGAGGCCCATGACAGGACGCGATGGACCCAACGCGCTTAGCCCTTTGTCCCGAAGATCGTCGGGTCGCTGAGCCGCGCGCCGCAGCCGGTGCAGAAGTTCATCATTCGTTCATTTTGCATGCCGCACGAAGGGCAGAACTTCGCGGTCTTGACACCGACAGGTGCGCCGACGGGAGCGCTGATAGGAGCGCGGATAGGAGGCGCGGTCCAATCGACCGGGCTCCGTCTCGCCATGGGCTGGCGTGCGCCTCCGAAAAGGCCGACCAGCAGTTCGATCGGTCCAAAGATGAGGGCTCCGATGCAGATGAAAGGGACCGCGGGGATCAGGAGGCTCACGAGCCCGGCCATGGTGAAGAAGGCTCCAACGAGCACATGGCGCAGGATCAAACGCTCCCTCCCGAGAAGGCATTGTCCGGGAACGAGATGAAGGTTCCGAGGTTACGGCTCGTACGAGGGATGCTCGGGCGACTTCCGACTCTTCCGCTGCACCCACACCGCCACTTGGTAGAGGACGGAGGATAGGCGATTCATGTACCGCAAGATTTCCGGGTTGAGGGTTTCGTGTTTCGACAGGGTGACCACTCGCCGTTCGGCCCGCCGGGCGACCGTGCGGGCCCAATGCAACCGGACGAGGTCTTCGGAGCCGCGAGGGAGGATGAATTCCGTGATCTTCCCGACATCGAACGCTTCGATCCCGGCCTCGAGTCGCGCGACATGCTCGTGCGTCACCCGCGGGACCTTTGCGCCCGCCGTTCCAGGGACCATGGCCAGTTCCGCGCCAACGGTGAAGAGGTCGTCCTGGATTTTGAGAAGGAGATCCCGAATGCGATTCTCTTTTTGAGCCGCGAGCGTGAGACCAATCACGGCATTGAGCTCGTCGACCGCCCCCATCGCCTCCACCCGGGGATCGTCTTTCGAGACGCGCGCCGGCCCGAGGAGGCCGGTCTCGCCGGCGTCGCCCGCCCGCGTGTAGAGCTTCGCCATCACGACACCGGCTGCGCATCGCTCGGCGCAGGGATCTTCGGGAAGAGGGTCGGCTGGAGGATGTGCGCGAGGATCTCGAGGCCATCGACGAGGCGCGGCCCAGGCCGGTTGAAGTAGCTCGAACCGTCGACGAGCCAGGCGCGCCCGGTTCGAGCGGCGGGCAGGTGGGCCCACCACGACGTGCCGGTGACGACCCTCGCCTCGGTCCGCGTGCGATCGAGGTCGAATCCGCATGGCATGAGGACGGCCACTTCGGGCGCGGCCGACTCGACCTCACTGGACGAGATTCGGCGGGACTTCTCTCCGGGTCGACCGAGGGCGTCGACGCCTCCCGCGAGGTCGATCATCTCGGGGACCCAGTGGCCCCCGACGAAGAGAGGGTCGAGCCATTCGAGGCACAGCGTGGTCGGCCGCGCCTCCGCCTCGGCGGCCCGTTCGGCGATGCGCTCGATTCGACCACGGAGATCGTCCACGACATCGTGAGCGCGGCCTTCGACCTCGCAAGCACGGCCGACGTTCGCGATGTCCCCGAGGACGTCCTCCAACGTGTGCGGATCTAACGAAACGATTTCGGGCGATCGAGGCAGGCGGCGCGCGACTTCCTCCACGTCGCCGAGGGTCGGGGCGCAGACATCGCACAATCCCTGGGTCAAGATGAGGTCCGGATTGGCGGACCGCAATGCCGCTGCATCCACTTGGTAGAGCCCTTCTCCGGAGGCGAGCCGCTCGCCGACCAACCGGCTCGTCTCGCCGCTTGCCTTGCCCTCGTACTCGAGGAGGGACCGACTCACGATCGGCTTCGATCTCGCGTCGGCCGGATGGTCGCACTCTGGCGAAACTCCGACGAGAGCCTCACCGAGACCGAGGGTGAAGCAGATCTCCGTAGCCGCAGGGAGGAGGGACACGATCCGCATGAGTTCGAGGCTGGTAGGCTCGGGGTCGCTAAAAAGGATTGTTCAAGCGTACTCGGGGGGCGCATCCAGAATGGATGAACTCATCGTCGCCAATCTCGGTTTCAGAGCCGAGGAGGAAAAGGAGAAGAGCGGTCGCTTCACGCGACCGCGTTAGGGAGCTGCTGGTGCTCGAACCGCTTCGATGCGGCCGTGACGAGCCCGTGCTCGATGACGGACTTGCCGCCGTTCACGGCCTCGATGGCCTCGGTGGCCAAGGCGAGGGCCGCTTCGACCGAGAGATCGGGGCGATAGCCCTTGACGATCGTCTCGAGGGCTTCGTCGGAGGACTGCCCGATCGCAAAGGCGGAGCCCTTGAACGTGGTGCCGCTCGGATCCACCTGAAGGAGTTGCACCCCCAGGTCGTCCACGCCTGCCAAGAGGACCGAAGCCCCGAACGGGCGCACCGCGTACATGGTGAACTCGTGCAGGTATTCGGATAGATTCCTGGACAGCGTCCCGACGTCGATCGGCTCGTCGTACACGAGCCGGTGTCGCTGGGCCGCGACGCGGACCTGGTCGAGCAGCGTCGTCACGTCTCCGATGTACCCGCTGCCGGTCGCGCCGATGTGGTCGTCGACGACGAAGACCTTCTCGGCGGGCTCCATCAGGGGCCTCGTCGGCTTGACCTGGCTCGACAGGAGGGCGAAGTCTTTCGTCTTCAACCCAAGCGTCGTCGAGCCGCGGCTGACCGCCTGCAGTGCGTAGTCGACCTGGACGAGCCGGCCTTCCTGGTTGTAGAAG
>Ga0209161_10000473_pt1 | contig 32533 bp, 30 predicted proteins | sample GraSoiAngelo_155_FD_186169 | JGI IMG/M metagenome (GOLD analysis project Ga0209161, IMG submission 186169) | Grasslands soil microbial communities from the Angelo Coastal Reserve, California, USA - 14_1009_13_30cm (SPAdes) (version 2) | ecosystem: Environmental > Terrestrial > Soil > Grasslands... | reverse complement strand
GGGCGCCTGGGCAGACGCGAGCTCGGCGGCGTGGCGGTGGCGGTGGTCGCTCATGTCGCCTTCGCACTGGGCACGCTGTTGCTCAAGGATCTGCTCGTCAATCCCTTGTTCATCCTCGTGTGGCAGGCGGCGGTGGTCGGCGGGTTGCTGATCTACGTTCGCTACCTTCTGCATCACGCGCTGCTGGAGGAAGCGGCGCACATGGGATTCGCGGAGACGGTGTGCCCGAACTGCCATATGCACATCGTCGCGTCCGGCTTCTGCCCCAACTGCGGCGTGGCGCTGACTGCGGCGCCAATGGCGGTCAAGCGCGCTCGCAAGCCCCGCGCCGACTCGACCGCGAAGGGGTCAGTCAGGGACTAAATGCCGCTCACCTGCGCCCGGTGTGGCACTCAGAACCCAGACGGCAACCTGTACTGCCAGGCCTGCGGGACCCCGCTCACGGCGCCGGCGGCCCCGGTCGCCACCGCGGCGCCTCCGGGCCTGTCAGCAGGGCCGCCACCGGGAATCGCGCCGCCCATGGCGGGCTCAACCGGTTACCAGAGCCCTTTCTACACGCCGATCGGGCCGACGCCGCCGGCCCACCGCACGCCATGGCTGCTGATCATCGCCGGCATCGTCGCGCTGACACTGCTGATGGCGGGATGCGGCACCGCACTCGCGATTCTCGGCAACCGCAACTCGAACTTTGGCGGGTCAGGCATAGGCACCGAGGTCCCGAGCCCGACGCCAGGAGTTACGCCGAGTCCGATCGCCTCGCCGAGCCCGAAGCTCGGAGCCACCACCGCCACCAATGACGGTCTGTCGGTGCCGGTGCCGATGGGATGGTCGGTGGCGGACCAAGACAACGAGACGATCGTCCTGACGGATCCCAACAGCGAAGGGTCGGTGACGCTGGCGAGCGGAGCGTCGAGCCCGGCGCAGACCGCGCAGGACAACAAGACAACGATCGATGACTACTTCAAGAGCAAGTACCCGGACGCGCGCAGCTGTCCCAACACTGCGACGAGCAGTGGTTCTTTCAACACCGCGAAGGGAATCTCGTGGACGATGTGCTTCACGATCACGCAGGGAGCCAATTCAGTCCCCGCCGCCGCCTCCATTTTCGCAGGCGCGAACGCCAGCGGCAGTGTCTATTACGTGGTCATGGAGTTGACGCGCCAGGACAACCTGCAGACCTACCAGAACGAATCAAAATCGGTGCTGCAAGGGGTCCATTGGAAGCTTTCCTGAGCCTGCTCGCCGGCTAGAGGCGCTTGCCGCGCAGGCGGGCCGGCGAATGTAGAGTTTGCCGCGGTGTTTGCCCGCTGGGGCCGCTTCATCTATCGCTTCCGCTGGGCGACTTTGGCGAGCTCGACCCTACTGCTCGGGTTGTCCGTGTTCGGCGTCCTCACCGGGAGAGAGCTTGCCGGCAACGGCGGATTTGGAGCGGACCTCGAGGCCGGTCGCACGGCAAACCTCATCGCCCGTGAGATCCATTTCGAGCCCGCGGCGGTGAGCTCGGGGATGACCTTGATCTTCAGCAGCTCGACCCTGAGGGTGACCGACCCTGCATTTGAGGTTGCTCTCGGCGATGCAGTCGCGCCGCTGCAACGAGATTCGCGGGTTTCCGGGGTGACAACCCCTTACAGCGTTCCCGCGAGCCAGCAAGCCGGCTTGATCTCGCGCGACGGCCGCAGGGCGCTGGTCATGGTCGAGTTCAAGGACGCTTCATCGAAATCCCAGAGATACGTGAACGAGATCGTGGCCGAGGTGAATCCGGGGCCGCTAGCAGCCGTCGCCACAGGTCAGGTACCGATCAACCTCGCCTTCAACTCCACCCTCGACTCGGACCTGCTACGCGCCGAGTACGTCGCTGTGCCCGTCACCCTCCTGATGCTGATCCTTATCTTCGCCGCCGTCATCGCTGCCCTGCTTCCACTCGGGGTTGGATTGCTAGCGATCGTCGGCGGATTGGCTGCCACGATGCTCCTGGCCCGCTTCACCGACGTTTCACAATACGCGACCAACATCGTGACCCTGATCGGGCTCGCGGTCGCGATCGACTACTCGCTGTTCATCGTCAACCGATTTCGCGACGAGCTCTCAGCTGGCGCAAGTCGCGAGGAAGCGATCGCGATCGCCATGTCCACGGCCGGGCGGGCCATCACCTTCTCGGGCATCACGGTCGCCATCGGCCTGTCCGCGATGCTGTTCTTTCAAGGCACGTTCATGGCCTCGATGGGAGCGGCCGGAGCAATCGTGGTCGCCATCGCCGTGCTTTACGGATTGACCTTCCTGCCCGCGTCGCTCGCTGTCCTCGGAAGCCTGGTCGATTGGTGGCCGGGATGGGTGAAGCGGATCATCCCGTGGTTGGGATCGCGCCGGCCCGCAGGGACCGGGGCGTGGCATGCGATGGCGATCTGGGTCATGCGACGGCCGTGGTTTGTGCTGGTGCCGGCGTTGATCGTGCTGGTCGTCGCCGGCACTCCCTTCCTGCAGCTGCGCATGGCGACCAGTGACGTCGACGCGCTGCCGCCATCGAACCAGGCCCGCCAGGGTTACGACATCCTGATCAGCGAGTTCCCGGGTCGGAACGAGACTTCGATCGAAGGGGTGGTCTATTACCCGGACTCGTCGCCGTTCACAGCGGAGCACATCGGCTCTGTGTACGACTTGAGCCGCCGGCTTGCGGCCCAGCCGAACGTCATTCGCGTGCAGAGCATCTTCGACATCGACCCCAACCTCAGCCGGCCGGACTACCAGAACCTCTACTCTGGCCCGCACGACGCACTGCCGCCGCCGATGCAAGAAGCGCTCGCGATCGGCGCCGGCAAGCACATCGTCCTTCTCAACATCCTGACCAACAAGCCATACCCCAGCGATGAGGCGCGCGCGCTCGTCAGGACGGTGCGCGGCGAACACGTGCCCGACGGCCAGGTCCTGGCCACGGGTGGCACCGCTTTCGACCTCGATGTCGTGAACTTCATCCTGCAAAAGACGCCGCTCGCAGTCGGCTCGGTGATCGCCGTCACGTACGTGATCCTCTTCCTGCTGACCGGATCGGTTGTCTTGCCGCTGAAGGCGGTGCTGACCAACCTTTTCTCGATCTCGGCGTCGTTTGGAGCGTTGGTCTTCATCTTTCAGCAGGGCCACTTCAGCCGGCTGCTTGGCTTCACCCCACAGTCGATCGATCCCAGCATCCCGGTGATCCTCTTCAGCATCGTCTTCGGGATGTCGATGGACTACGAGGTCCTGCTCATCAGCCGCATTCAGGAGGAATACCTGCGGCTCGGAGACAACCAGGCCGGCGTTGCCATGGGGCTGGAGAAGAGCGGCCGGCTGATCACCGGGGCGGCCGCCATCATGTGCACCGTCTTCATCGCTTTCGGGCTGGCGCAGGTCGTGATCATCAAGTCGATCGGGGTCGGCCTGGCGGTCGCGATCGCCATCGACGCCACGATCGTCCGGATCCTGATCGTGCCGGCCGTGATGCGAGTCCTCGGCCGTGCCAACTGGTGGGCGCCGCGGCCGCTGGCGATCGTTCACCGCCGCATCGGCGCCGGCGATCATCCGGCGTCCCTCAGCCTGCCCGCAGGGGGAGGGGGTGTAGGGGGCGTCTAGGGTCGCCCCCTACGCTTTAGGGGATAGGCCCGAGGTGGCATCGGGCTCTGCTCATAAGATGCCGTTGCGCCCTCACAGCCGGCTGAGACCAATCTTGGAAGTTGCTCAGAGAGCCGCTGCCCTCGTCCTGCTGATCGCGTGCTCGTGCGGCTCACCGGCGCCTGCGAGCAACAAGGCTGAGAGCTGGACCATGTACCGCGGCGACCTGGCGCGCGACGGCCACCCGCCCGCCGCCACCCTCGACGTACAGGCCGTCTCGCGTCTCGGCCCTTCCTGGCTAGCGCATCTCGACGGCGCGGTCGATGGGACGCCTGCGGTCATCGCCGGCCTGGTGATCGCGGGCAGCGCGGGTGGAACCCTGGCCGCCTTCGACGCCAGGACCGGGGCGACGATGTGGGCCCGGCATGGCCTGGGCGCCATCGCGGACTCTCCGGCTGTGGCCGGCGATCGCGTTTTCGTCGGCACCCTCACAGGCCGCGTGTACGCATCTCACATCTCGGGCGGCGACGCCATCTGGGACTGGTCTGCCCCCCCGAATGCGGCCGTGTGGGCGTCACCGGTCGCATACCGCGACCTGGTGATCGTCGGCGTGTCGTCACCGTACGGCGACATCCCACTGGTGCCGGGGCGGCTGTTCGGTCTCGACGCCGCGACCGGCCGCGTGCGGTGGACGGTGTGCGTCCGCATCGACTGCGCTCCAGGCGACGGCGTGTGGTCGACGCCCGCCATCGATGGACACGGCGTCGCATTCGTGGGCGTCGGCAACCCCGATGACGGAGTGCTCGCTTTTGATCCTTCGACGGGCGCCCGCAAGTGGCTGGCGAGCCTGTATCCGGACCGTGACCTGGATCTTGACGTTGGAGCCGCGCCGGTGACATTCGAGCTGGAGGGGCGAGAGGTGGTCGCGCAGGCCGCGGTGGAAGGCCTTTTTGCCGTCCTCGACGCCGCGACCGGCGCCTTCGTCTGGTCGCGGGAGATCGTCAAAGGCAGCGCCGTGCATGGCCTGATCGCCTCCCCGGCTTATGACGGGAGCGCTCTCTACGCCGGATCGGCAAGTCCACCAACCGGCATGTATGCGCTCAGTCCCGCAGACGGAAGCGTGCGGTGGCGTCGCGACACCGGTCAGCCGGTGTACTCGGCGCCGGCTGTGGCAAAGGGTCTCGTGCTGTTTGGCACGGGGGCGGTCTTCGGCGACCTTGGCGTGGGTTCGCTGTTGGCAGTCTCGGCGTCCGATGGGCATGTCCTGTGGAGTCGTGACGTCCATTCGGCGGTGCGCAGCGGGCCGGCGATCGCCGGAGACCTGGTCGTCGTCGGTGACAACGCGGGCGAGGTGATGGCCTTCCGGCCGAGGTCGTAGCCGGCGCTGGCCGCTAGGAGGACCTGGGGACCAGCGGCAGCGCCACCTCGAAGGTTGCCCCGCCGCCGCTGGTCTCCTTGACCTCTACCCGTCCACCGTGGGCCGCGACCACCGCGTTGACGATCGACAGCCCCAGCCCTGCACCACCGCTATCGCGGCTGCGGCTTGGATCGGCGCGATAAAAAGGCTCGAAGATTCGTTCCCTGTCATCGACCCGCAGGCCGCGGCCGTGGTCGACGACCGACAGCCGGGCGCTGCCGTTCTGCGTCGTCACCCCGATCTCGATCGGCGTCGTCGCGGGGGTGTGGACGAGGGCGTTGCGAACCAGGTTACCAACCACCTGTCGCAGGCGGGTGTCGTCGCCAGACACGACTATGGGGTCCGGCGCGTGGACCGTGATCTGCCGTTGGGGCGCGACCACCCGCGCGTCGGCGGCGGCGTCGCGAGCGATGACTTGTAGGTCGACCGGCTCCGTCTGGAGTGGCCGGCCCTGGTCAAGTCGGGCGATCAGGAGCATGTCATCCACGAGAGCTGACATGCGGACCGATTCCTCTTCGATTCGCCGCCGCGCCAGGTCGGAGTCGACTGTGGATTCGGCTGCGCCGCGCCTGAGCATCTCGGAGTAGCCGCGGATCGAGGTCAGAGGTGTGCGAAGCTCGTGAGACGCGTCGGCGATGAAGCGCCGCAACCGCTTTTCAGATGCTGTTCGCTGCGCAAACGCGGCTTCGATCTGGCTGAGCATCGCGTTGAGCGCCAGGCCAAGACGTCCGATCTCCGTCTTCGGCGTCGCCGGTTCGACGCGGCGGCTGAGGTCGCCGGCTGCGATATCGCCCGCGACCACGCCCATCCTGCGCAGCGGACGCAATCCGACCTCGATGATCACAAAGGCCAGGAGGGCGGTGCCCAAAACCACGCCAAGGCTGATCAACGCCTCCAGCTGGAGCAGCTGGCTCAGGGTCGAAGCTACGTCGGTGAGAGGAATCGCGAGCACGATGTACTGGCCGCCGAAGCGCCCTTCGGGCCAGTCTGTCATCCGAAATTGCGTCACGTGATCAGAGCCGGTGACCGTGAATGGATCGGCCGGCGTGTCGAGACCCTTGCTCGGAAGCGCCGTTGGCAATACGGGCGTCACGGCCGATGTGGTCGTGCCAAATCCGGATTCGGCAACTTTGGTTTTGACCACCGAGCCGTCGGTCCCGAGCAGCTCGGCCACTGTGCCAGGAGGGAAGGCGGTCGACCGGTTGCTGCTTGGTCCGGGCGCTCCGAGCTCGGTACTCACCTCGGCCACGCCGCTTCGCAGCTGATCGTCGACGCGGCCCACCAGGAACTTCTGCAGTGAGAGATAGGTGGCGACGTTCGCGACCAATAGTCCGATGACGACGAGAGAGATGACGCCGATCAGGAGCCGCCCGCGGAGCGACAGGGTCATTTTCGTGGTGTTCGGAGCACGTACCCCACGCCGCGCACAGTCTGGACCAGCGGCGGGTCATGACGGTCGACCTTGCGGCGCAGGTAGCTGATGTACGTCTCCAGCACGCTCGCATCCCCGCCGAAGTCGTAGTGCCAGACGTGGTCGAGGATCTGGCTCCGGGTCAGCACGCGACCCGCGTTGATCAAGAGGTAGCGGAGCAGGCGGTACTCGGTGTTGGTGAGCTCGATCACGTGGCCGTGACGGCGCACCTCGTGGGCCTCGTCGTCGAGCTCGAGGTCGGCCAGGGACAACTTGCCAGTCTCCGAGTCGCTGCCGTGCCGCCGCAGCACGACCCTCACGCGGGCCATCAGCTCCTCGATGCTGAAAGGTTTGGTCACATAGTCATCGCCCCCGATCGTCAGCCCGTGGACTTTGTCCTCGGTGGCGTCTTTGGCGGTCAGGAAAATGATCGGCACCTTGTTGCCCGCGCTGTTCATGCGCTTGAGGACCTCGATGCCGTCGATGTCCGGGAGCATCACGTCGAGGATCACGAGCGACGGGGCGAACTGGGTGACCGCACTCAGGGCGCCCCGGCCGGTCGCGGCGGTCTTGACGTTGAATCCCTCGTAGCGGAGGGCCATGGCTACGAGCTCGGTGATGTTCGGCTCGTCGTCGACCACGAGCACCCGGGCGCCATCCTTGTTCACGATGATCATGCTGATCGGATTTCCTGGGGAATTGCTCAGAGAATAGTGGGGATCAGCTTCGATTTTTCTGGTTGAGGCCAGCCGGCCGTACGCTCAACGGTGCCGGCGCGGTGCACGAGGCGCGCCGCCAGGTGGTTCATCTCGAGCCAGGCCGCGGCGTTCTCGCCCATGACGATGGCGGCGGTCGATGCGATGTTCGCGTCGACGCAGCTTGCAGCGGCGACGGTGGCGGTCCGCCAGCAGCTTTTGGCGGGTAGGCCGGACGCGGGATCGATGATGTGATGCAGGACGACGCCCCCGCGGCTCCAGCGGCGGACCGTGGTGCCGGAGGTGGCGACGCCGCCCGACGTGATGCTGATGGTCTCCTCCCCGTCCGCGAGGGGGACGGCGCTGTCCTCGCCGGTCTGGATCAACCAGCCTCCGGCCGGCGCTTCGCCCGCGACGGAGATATCTCCGCCCAGGCTGACGAGCACCCCGCCGCCAGCCGCTCTCCACGCGGCGGCCGCGGCCAGGTCCGCCGCCAACGCCTTGGCGGTCGCGCCGAGATCGAGCTCGACCCCGCGCGGAACGAGCACCGTCCGCGTCGCGGGGCTGAATCGGATTGCCCTCCAGCCGGGGACCGGTTGAGCGACCAGTTGCAGAGGTTCCCCCTGCTGCGGGACGGAGGCGAAGTCGGTGTCGTAGCCGGCCAGCCGGATCGCGTGGCCGACGGTTGGATCCACCGCGCCGTGCGTCAGCTCGGCGCCCCTCAAAGCGGCCCCGATCGCCTGCGCCAGCAGCGGGCTGACGATCGTGACTCGGTCTGGCCTGGCGTTGAGCCGGCTCAGCTCGCTGTGCTCGCGAAAACGGCTGGCCGCCGCGTCCATGGCCGCGGTGACGTCGTCCACCGCCGCCTTCGCCGCAGCCAGTGAGTGCGGTCGGGTGACGATGAGGCGCAGGGCGCTGCCGAGCGCGCGATCGTCGGCGATGCCGAGGACAGTCGCCGTCATTGCTTGCGCTCGGCTCGGCGCAGCGCCATCGCGAGCACTGGACAGTCTTCGACCGCACGCTGGGCCAGGGCACGGAGGTGTTCGGGGATCGGGCCCGGCGCAAGGATCGGGTAGCCCCAGTCGTCAAGACGGATCAGCTCCGGCAGCAGCTCGGCGCAGAGACCGCGTCCGTCGCACTTGATGCGATCGACCACCAGCTTGAGCTCCGTGCTCATGCGGACCGCCGCAGGTTGTGCGCGGTGTGATGCGCGAACTCTCGAGCAAAAACGTCCAGCGAAGACGCCAGGAATATGACCGCACCGTCAGGGTGGCGGCAAGATCCCCGGCCGGCGACTTCCGCGGCCCAGCGCTGGAGACGTTGTAGGTCGTGGCCGTCCGAGCTGCCTTCCGAGATCCGCGTGCACGCGTCCGCCAGCGCGCGAAGCCCGAAGAAGCATGGGCCACATTGCGCGGAGCTCTCGCTCGCCAGGTAGCGCATGATCCCGGCCGTCTCGCAAACCGGGCAGCGGCTCGCCGGGAGCAGGCCGATCACGCCGCATCCCAGCCCAAGCCCGTGCCGGCGCAGCGATTCATGGTCGATCGCCAGCAGCCAGGCCCGCTCGGGTTCGACCCACGATCCGAAGTAGCCGCCCACCAGCACGGCGCGCGGCGACTCGGTCACACCGCCTGCCCGCCTCATCGCCTCGCCGATCGTCACGCCTGCCTCGACTTCGAGCACCCCGGCCGTTGCCACGCCGCCGGCGAGAGTCAGCAGCAAGGTGCTCGCGGCGCCGCCTGGCCTGGCGAGCGAGGCCACGTGCGCGAGGGTCTCGACGTTCTGGACGAGCGTCGGCGCACCGCCCACGCCTCGTTCGAAGGGATAGGGCGGAACGGTGGTCGGGGTCGCCACGCCCTCGTTCAAGAAGTGGATTGCAGCCGCCTCAGCGCCCGCCACGTAGCGTGCGGGAGCGGCCGAGAAGGTCACCAGGCCGCGCTCCGGGTCGGGCCGCTCCGCCACCGCCCGCAGCATCGCCGCGCGCGCGGATTGATGGCGCTCGCCGATGTAGACGATCACCCGACGGGCCCGGAGCACTCGTGCCGCGATGAAAGCCCCATCGAGGACCAGGTGCGGGCGCGCGCTCATGAGGAGGCGATCCTTCTGGCTCCGCGGCTCACCTTCGGCGCCGTTGACGACGACCACCGCCTGGCCGCGCGAGCGCTCCGCCACGGCTTGCCACTTCACCGCGGTGGGGAAGGCGGCGCCGCCGCGGCCGGCCAGGCCGGACCGCTGCAGGGTACCGATGAAGCCAGGCCCGAGATCGGGGACCCCTCCCAGGCGGCGCAGATGATCCGCGTACGACTCCGCGCCCGCGCCGACCTCTGGTCCCTCGAGCAGTCGCATCACCTGACCTCGCGGCGGTCCACGTCCGCGCGGAACGTCGCCCGCTCGGAGGCGAGCTGGTCAGCCGAGTCCGCTGTGAGCCTCATCACAGCTGCCACGGCGACACCGGCGATGCAGGCGCCGGTGATGGCGAGCATCCACGCCGACCAGCTATCGGTACCGGTGCCGAGGCCATGGAGGACACCGACCGGCCATGCCGCGTAGGTCAGCCAATGGATCGCCCGCCAGGCGCGGTGGCCAAGGAACCCGCGCACCAGGCTGGTGATGACGATCGCCAGCAGCAGCTCGAACGAGATGACGCCCAGGCCCAGCCATAGGGTCCGGTAATACGAGGAGAACGGAATCAGCGCCGCCGCCCAGCCGAGGTGTGTGAACGGGTCGACGACCGCGGTCACGATGTGGAGGCTGAGGAACACCAGCGTCATCAGCGCTAGGTTGCGGTGCAGTCCCGTGGAGAGGAACCTGGGCCAGTTGGCGCTCCGCACGCGCAGCGCGGAAAGGATCCCGAGCACCACGACGCAGCTCAGCAGGATGAGGGTGACGGCGCCCGCGCCGCGCGTCGTGTACCAGAGGAGGGAGTCGGACACCGTCAGTGCGACGCGCCCGAAACGACCATTCCGGTGCCGGACGAGGAGCTGACGCCGGTAGAGGACTGGAGGCCGCTCGAGGAGCTCGACGTGCTCGATGAGGTCGACGAGGTCGACGAAGAGGGTGACGATGACGTTTGGTCGCTCGTCGAAGAAGTCGATGACGAAGATGTGCCGGGGATCGTGGCGGCGCTGATCGCGCTGAACAACCCAAGGCCGGCGAAAGCTGCGACCGCGGTCCCCGCGGTCAGACGGTTGAGCATCCGGAGGGCGGCATCCCGGGCACGCATCCTGGAGTCAGGTTGTGGTGTGCTTTCCATGTCGAAAAGAGTGAGCGCTGCCACTGAACCGGACCTGGGAGCCGGCTTAGAACTGGCTGAGAGCCCGAGCGCACGGCCGGTGCAAAACGTGCGCAATCCGAACCCGGTAAGGGCGCGCTCTGCGCAAAGCGTGCGGAATCAGGTGCGCGAGGCGCAGGGCGCATAAATCAAAATTCGTACGCTGTTTGGGCGCGCCCCCGTAGCTCAGGGGATAGAGCAGGACGGTCCTAACGTCAAGGTCGGGGGTTCGATTCCCTCCGGGGGCACCAAACCGGCAGCTCTTACCCGGACCAGTTCGTCCCCGGGACCGGCAGGTAGGGCATGGGGTCGATGACCTCGTCGTTCACCCGCAGCTCGAAGTGCACGTGCGGTCCAGTCGAGAGGCCCGTCGAACCTTCGAGCCCGATCACCTGACCGCGCACGACGCGATCGCCAACCGTGGCGTTTGTCTGCAGCAGGTGACCGTACAGAGTGGCGATGCCACCGCCATGAGCGATGACGACGTAGACGCCGTAGCCGACGGTGGTGTGGCCCACCGCCACCACGACGCCATCCGCGGCCGCCATCACAGGGGTCCCGAGCGCAGCTGCGATGTCGACCCCGGTATGGAAATGCCTGTAGGGCCCGAAGGGAGGCTCGAGGGTGATCGTCGTCGGACCAAATGGCTGCGTGATCGCGAATTGAGTCATCGGCCACGACAGGGCCAGACCAGAAATGGTCTTGCCGACAGGCAACTCGTGGTTGACGAGCGCGAGGCCGGTGCCGACCTGGGCCTGGGTCCAGGCGGTCTGATACGAACGCAGGATCAGGTCCTGCTCTTGAGACTCGAGCAGCTGCGCCAGGGTGATTGTCACGTCGGGCGGCTGGTTCTGGAGGTGATTCTTTGCACTCTGCATCTGCACCAGCAGGTCGGCCAACTGGCCGTTGACGTCGGTCTGCCGGCTCATCACCTCCTCGAGCGAGCTCAGATTTGCATTCAAAAGATCGAGCGTCGCGCTCTCGCGGTCGAGGTCGTTCTGTCGCGCCTGGCGATCCGCCTGCAGCTTGGCCAGGTCCGCCTCCAACCGCGTCTGCAGGGCGTGGGCGCGCTGACCGGCAACCACCGCGTCCGCGGTTGCGAGCAGCGCTTCGTGGAGGTTGCCGCTGCGCGCGATCAGCAGCCAGAACGAATCCGGCTGGCGGTAGATCGCACGTGACATCGCCGTCAGCTGCTGCTTTTCGACCTCGATGCGCGCCTGGGTGTCAGCGATTTGAAGGTCAAGTTTCGCGATCTTCTCTTCGAGGTCGGCGATCACCGCCTCCTCCTGCGTGACCTCGGTCGTGAGCAGCTCCTCGGTGGCCGCGAACTGGTTGAGGGTGGCGGTCAGCCTATGCTCCGCGGCCAGAGCCTTGGCCATGTCCCCGCCCAGGCGAGTCTTCAGCTGGTCGTAGGCGGCCTGATTGGGATCGACAGGTGGGCTGCTGCAGGTGACACGCGCGTCGGATGCGGCGGTCGGTGTGGGGCACGTGGTCGTGTCGGTGGCTGTGGCGGCGCTGACCTGGAGCCCCAGCACCGCCCCGACCAGGACCGCGGCGCCGAGCGCCCGTCTCAAGCGCGCGCCTTGCGAAAACCAAACATCGCCGTCGCCGCGCCGAGCACCAGCCCGGTGGTGATCACGGCCGCCAGGACATACCGCACCGCGGTCGCATCGACGCCGGGAAACACCTGGACATAGATGGCGGACTCGAAGCTGACAGCAAGTAGATAGGCGCCCGCGACAACCGCCGCTGCGAGCGCGCCAGCGATCGCACCGGTGGTCAGCCCCTCGACCACGAACGGTCCTCGCAGCATCCAACCCCTCGCACCGAGCAGGCGCGTGATGGCGACCTCCTGGCGGCGGGATGCGGCGATTCCGCGCATGGAGTTGGCGATCACGGCGTAGGCGACGACCGCGAGCAGGAGCAAGATGCCGCCGGCGACTGAACCTGCCACCAGCGCGAAGCGGCGCAGGCGCGAGTAGGTATCCGGGTCATAAGAAGTCGGATAGGAGGGATCGACGGCGGCGTCGCCTCGCAATGAGTTCGCGACGGCGGCGACCTGGGTCACGACACGGACCCTCACGTCGAGGCTTGCGGGAAAGGGGTTGGTCGCGCTGAGGCTGGCGAGGCTGTCAAGCCCGGGTCGCTTGCTGGCCTCGGCGAGCGCTTGCTCGGGACTGACGTTCGTCACCGAGGCGACCCTGCGGTCGGCCATCAGCCTTGCCTTGAGCGCGGCCACGGCGTCAGACGTCGCGTCCGGGGCCAGGTAGACGCGTACAACCGACGCCTGGCCGGCCTGGTCGGCGACGGCGGCTTCGACTCCGATGCCGATGAGCGCCAGCGTGCCGCAGAGCATGAGCAGCAACGCGATCGTGCCGGTCACCGGCATCGTCAGCCTGGCATCCCTGCTCCAGCTCCGGAGTCCGTTGAGCGCGACGAGGCGATAGCTGTTCGCGGTCAAGGCCGCAGCGCGGCGCCAAAGAGGAAGGCGCGGCGGCCTGGCCGCGCGGCGCTGCCTGACGCGGGCGGGGATGACGATCCGCCACCAGGCAGGCCGCGCCGCGGCCCCGTTGACATGGCCGTTTCCGTTTCCGTTGCCGGCAGCGCTGCCGTTGCCGTTCCTGTTGGGATGCCCGTTGGAGGCGGGAAGGGCGTGGCCGTTCCCATTGCCAGTGAGCGCCGCGCGCCGCGCTCCGTTCGTCATCACTCGGGCGCTGGGGAGGCGAAGGATGCGGCTCGCCGCGAAGGTGTGCCGGTGCGTGGCGACGATCACGGTGGTTCCGTTGGCGGCCGCCTCTTCGAGCAGGTGGGCGACCATCGCCGCGTTCTCGGCGTCCAGCGACGCCAGCGGTTCGTCGGCGAGCAGCACCCGAGGCCTGGTCGCCAGGGCCCGGGCGATCGCGACCCGCTGCCGCTCGCCGGCGGACAGCTGGTGCGGATATGCACGCCGGCGATGTGCGAGCTTCACCGATTCCAGTGCCTCCATCGCTCGCCGCCTGATCGCGCGGTTGGGCATCTGAGGATCGCGCACCTGGAGCGCGAGGACGATGTTCTCGAAGGCGTTGAGCCGGGGCAGCAGCCGCTGCTCCTGGAACACGAACGCCACGTCGCGGCGGTGGTTGCCCAGGCCGCGGCGCCACCGCCTGTGGAGTCCACGTCCGCGCACCCAGAGCTCGCCCGCGTTCGGCCTCAGCTGGCCGTGAACGAGGCGAAGAAGTGTCGTCTTGCCGGCACCGCTTGGGCCCGTTACCTCTACCAGCTCACCGGGGGCAACGCTGAAGTTGACGCCCTTGAAAACGGCCTGGCGACCGAACGATTTGGAGACGTCGACGAGTCTGACCGCCGGCTCGACCGCGACCTCGCCGTTGGTCCCAGGGCGGCGCCTGACCGCCCCGTTCTTTTGCCGCGTCTTCGCGCCCTTAACGTCGGTGCCGTTCTTGGACGTGCCAATGCGGCCAGTTGTCACTGGTCGGCTTCCCACCCTTCAGGCCCAGATTAGCCCATGCCGGGCTGTCGAGGAAACGGTACTTTCGTCCCCTGTGACCTGCCTGTGAGAAGTACGCGGCCTGTCTGTACGGGGTTCCCAAGCCCGGCCAGGGAAAGTTGGCGGGCGATCTTCGAGAAGCGAGAGCGCCTGCGACTGCTAGCAGCCCGTAAGCGCGAGGGATTGCGGCGCCACGGAAACTCGGAACGGACCGCCCGTTGGTAGAGCGGTTACGACCCGGCTTCCATCGGTGTTCGTAGCGATTGAGCCGTGGACGCCGCCTCCTGTCGATACCTCACCCCTCACCTCGGGCGGGATGTAGACCATCGTGGCCGGGGCACCCGTCTGACCCGTGGCTGCCAGCGCGAAACCGCCGGTCCCGGGGTCGTAGCTGTACCTGAGGTTTCGGTCGCCACTGGCCTTTGGGAAGACCCGTGCGAGCAGACGCTCACGCGCTGCTCTGAGGCATCCGCTCGATTCGGGCGGCGAGCCTGGTGGATTGAAGATGCCCCAACTGTCTTTGCCTCCGTTTTCCTTCCACGTCCAGAACGCAAAGCCGATGCGCTGGCGGTCTTGCTCGGTCAGCTGGTTCGCGGTCATCAAGTAGTCCCACTGCGGTGGCGCGCCGACCTCGGCCACGAACAACGCCGCGTCCATCGCCCTGGCCTCGCGGTCGGCGAAAACATAGCTCTGGTCGTAACCGCCCCAGGGGTATGTCGCTTGGTCCGGTGTCTGGCCCACGAGCTTGTCGAACGTGTACTCGTGGGTGTAGGTGTGCAGAGCCAGGACGAGATTCGGATACGAGCTCACCGGAAGGCCCAGGTGGGTCGGAAAATCGGTCACCTCCCGGAGCAGGCCTGTATCGAGAAAGATCAGGTGCCTCTGGTCGCGGACCCCGAGATCGCGATAACCGCATGGTGCCGGCATGAAGAAGCCGGACCAGCACGGCGTGCCGTCCCGAACCCCGGTGATGGCGTCGATAACGCGCCTGTAAAAAGGAAAGAGGAGCAGGTCCTCGAAGCCTGGGGGTAGATTCCATCCCGGCCACGGCTCATTGAAGATGCTGTAGCCGGCGACGACGCTTTCGTCCTTGAAGCGCTGCGCGATCAGAGCCACTGCGGCGATGTACTCGTCCTGAATGCCGGCGCGGTCGTACCAGAAATTGCTCGCCGCTTCGAAGACGGCGGGGTTCAGCTCGCGCTGGCCCAAGAAGACCCTGGATGGAAAACCGTCGGTGATGGTGGCCCATCGCGGAGCGCCGCTGAGATATGAGAGGTTGACGTCGTCGCCGGGTCCCACGTAGCGCGAGTAACCGTTCTGGTGCATGTCGATGATCACGTACATTTGCGCCGACTTCGCCCACTCGATCACCTGGGCCACTCGAGCGATGTAGGTCTGGCTGAAATGGCCGCGCGCGGGCTCGAGGAGGCTCCACGAGATCGGAAGCCGGATCGAGTTGAACCCCAGCGTCGCCATCGCCTCGACGTCCGCCCGGCAAAAAGGTGGATAGCGGCTGAGCGAGGAGTTCGCAGGACACTGGCCCCCGTCGTACTCAGTCGGATCGATTGGATAAAGCGGCGGCACGTTCGGCTGAGATTGATCGGGGCCGGTCCAGAAGTCGATCAACCCGGCCGGGATCGCGCCGTGCAACATCACGATGCGCCCCTGATCGTCGGCGATGTATGGCCTCCCGTCCGCTGGATGCGCGACATGCAGCCACGGCAGGGCGCCCTCTCGACCTGCCGGTGCATTGGGGGCGGGGGTGAGGCGAGTCGCCAGCGAAACCAGCAGCGCGCCGGGATACGAGATCAGCGCCACGACGACGACGAGCAAGGTGATCAGGACGCGCCCGATCACGATGCGAGCAGCCAGTAAGACGTCCCGATCAGAAAGGCCGACAGCCCGACGAGGCCTGCGATCAGACCGGCGCCGGCGCTGGAGGTGCCACGCAGCTCGCCGTCCGAAGCGCGAATCCGCCGCAGCGAATGGATGCCGCTCCAGATGGCGAAGGGCGCCAACACCCCGAACGGGAGCGCGAGCAGACCGAGCACCAGGGCCCTGGTCGCCGCGCGGTCTCTCATCCGGTCAGCTACGTCACCAGAACTTGCCGCGACCCAGGAGGATGTAGAGGATCGGGCCGATGCCCCAGAAGAAGGTGACGATGATCCACAGCAACTTCGAGAGCCCGCTCAGCTCCTGGCGGTTGACGATGTCGATCACGCAGAGGACGAAGGCGATCGGGTGCAGAAAGATCGCGAGCACGATCTCGACGATGAGTTTGATCATGGCGTCAGTGTTTCACGACCGCGTGCAGCGGGCTGGTGATGCGAGGCCAGCCGCCGGCCGGCGAGTAAGTCCCGTCCGCGGCCTGCTCGTAGGTGGCTTTGATCCGGCCCCGCGCGACCTGCCTGACCGCCTCGAGAAAACGGTCGACCTCGGCCTCGGTGTTGTACGGCGCCAGGCTCGCCCGAACCGCGCCCGGGAGCGCTTTGCGCCGGCCGGCCGTCACCTCTCCCTCCACCTCCGCGACGTCGTCCCGATTCATGTGCAAGAGGCGGAAGACGTACGGGTTGGCGCAAAAGCAGCCGTGGCGGACAGCGATGGCCCATTCGTGGCTCAGGGCCGCCGCGACCAGGCCGTGGTGCAACCCCTCCACGACAAAGCTCGCCAGCGCGAGGCGGGTGCCGCCCGTGCTGGGCTCCAGACCACCAAGCACGCTCACGCCGGGAATGCCGCTCAAGCCGGCGATCATTCGGCCTCCTAGCCCGACCTCGTAATCCAGCATCTCGCTGAAGCCGAGCTCGAGCAGCGTCTCGATCGCGACGCCCAACGCAACCGCGCCGATGACGTTGGGCGAGCCGGCCTCCTCACGGTCAGGCAGATCGGCCCATACCGTGTCGTCCCAGGTCACGATGCTGATCGCGCCGCCGCCCATGACCTCTGGCGCACCGGCGAAAAAGTCGCGCGGCGCAATCAGCACGCCGGCGCCATAAGGCGCGTACATCTTGTGTCCCGAGAACGAGAGAAAGTCGAGATGCCCGGGGTCATCGGCGGGTCGGACGTCGATGCGGTGATGCGGCGCCAGCTGGGCGGCGTCGACCGAGATCCGAGCCCCGTAGCGATGGGCGAGCTCGGCCACCTCGTGAATCGGGGAGACGAATCCCGTCACGTTCGACGCGCCGCAGACCGCAACCAGGCTGATCTTGCCGTCGCCGCTCTTCAACGCATGCTCGATCGCTTCGAGGTCGATGTGTCCTTCATCCGAGAGGCCGACCATCACGTGATCGCCCCGATGCCGCCACGGCAGCAGGTCAGCGTGATGCTCCATCTCGGTGACCAGGACCTGGCGACCGTTGAGACGTGCCTCTTCGGCGGCGATTCGGTTGAGCGCATCGGTCGTGCCCTTGACGAAGATCACCACCTGATCTTTTTCATCGACGCCAAGGAATTTCGAGACCAGCTCCCGCGCCTGCTCGTACGCCTCGGTCGACAGCCGCGACTTGTATCCCGTCCCACGGTGGACGCTCGAATAGAGATCGGAGAACGCGGTCACCATGTCGCGGACCCGGCTCAGGGGCGGCGTGCTGGCCGCATTGTCGAAGTTGATCCCGGTGACGGTCGCGCCGCCGAGCACCGGAACCGGCAGGTCGACCCCCGCAAAGTGCTCGCGCCACTGGCCGGAATGTGGAGATGACAATCTGGGCCTAATCTACTGCCAACCCGGTATCAGGTCGAGTCTGTATCGGTCACACTAGCCAGTGGGTTGTCCATTGTGTTGTTGACACGAGATCTGGCGTGAAGAACAGCCGTAACTTAGCCGGCGTGCACGTCGCCTCCGGTGCCGCCGACTCGAGCCTCGCCGCTCGGGAGCTGAATTTCCTCGTCCGCCTGGCCCAGGCGGCGGCGTCAACGCAGCGCCCTGATGAGCTGCTCGAGCTGATCATCCGCGAGACGACCTCGGCCATCGGCGCCGACGTCTGTTCGCTCTATCTGGTGCTGCCGCACGGCCGCGAGCTGCTGCTCACCGCGACCAACGGCCTCAACGAGAACATGGTCGGCAAGGTGACGATGAAGGTGGGGGAGGGCATCACCGGCTGGGTCGCGGAGTCGCGCCGGCCGGCCGTCGTGCCCGACGTCAGCAAGGAGCCTCACTGGAAGTGGGTCCCAGGGCTGGACGAGGACCGCTTCCACTCCATGGCCTCGGTGCCCATCGAGTCCGGTCCGCGCCTGGTCGGAGTCCTCAACGTCCAGAGCACCGAGCGGCGCGAGTTCAACTCGGGGGACATCGATTTCCTCCGCGCCATCGCCGCGCAGGTGGCAGGAATCCTCGAGCGGAGCGAGCTGCAGCGGCGCACCGAAGTCCAGCTCGCGGAGATCCAGCTGTCCCATGACATCCACGAGCGCTTCACCAAGCTGTCGCTCGAGGGTGCCGGCATCCAGTCGATCCTCGAGGTCATCGGTTCGCTCGCCGGAGGCCGAGCGGCGCTCTATTCGGCTGACGGGTACCGCGTGCGTGGGGTCGGTGAGGCTTCGGACGGCATGCCACCGCGCATCCAGGTCCCGGCCTCTCTGGCGCAAACCGCCGCCCGCGAGGTGCGGGTCAACGCTGGGCGTCCGCCGAGGCCGCTGGACGTGGTGCCGGTGCGCGCCGGCGCCGACATGCTGGGCATGCTCGCCGTCGGCATCGACCAGGAGACCGCCGATGCGGAGGGTCGCCTCCGCGCCCTCGAGCACGGGTCGACGGTGCTGGCGCTCGAGCTGTCCAAGGAGCGGGCCGCGGCCGAAGTCGAACGACGGTTGCGCGGGGACCTGGTCGAGGAGGTCCTCGCCGGTGGGCTGGAATCGGAGGAGGCGGAACGCATCGCCCGGCAGGCGGAGCGCTTGGGACACCGGCTGCCGCCGCGGGCGTGGGTGGTCGTGCTGGAGGCGGACGACGACAAGACCGGGGCCGCGCTGTCGGCACGAGGTCAGCAGGACCGGCTCGACGGCGCGCTGCACGGCCTGATCCGTTCGCGCCTGCCTGGCGCGCTGACGTTGGTCCGTCCCTCGTCCGCGGTTTTTCTGGTTCCGGACGAGCTCGCGGCCGACCTGGCGGCGGTGGAGAAGCTGGCCGCCCAGGTGCTGGCCGCGGCTGTGCCGGTCATGAAGCCGGGCTCCGCGTCGGTGGGTATCGGCAACCTGGCCAACGGCGTCGGCGAGCTTGCGCGGTCGCATCTCGAGGCTCGGCAGTCGCTGCGGCTGACCCGCCGCGCCGGCGGGCGGGGACGGGTTGCGTCCTACCGATCGTTGGGAGCGTTCAGGCTGCTGCTGGAGGTCCAGAGTCCCGATGCGCTGCGCCGCTTTGTCCACGAGCTGCTGGGCCCCCTGCTCGACTATGCGCAGTCACGTGACACACCCCTGCTGGAAACGCTCGAGGCGCTGTCCGCGGCGCGGTGGACTCGCCGCGCGGCTGCTCGCAACCTCGGCATTCACATCAACTCGATGACCTACCGTGTCGAGCGCATCCAGTCCCTCACCGGACTGCAGCTCGATGATCCCGAGACCCGCGTCGCCATCTCGATCGCATTGCGCGCCCGCGCCATGCTCGGAATGTGATTGCAAGTTTTAGCTTCCACCCCCTCCGTGCGCGCAGCGCGCGGCCCCCACACGGTGGGGAGGTGAAGGGCCCCGGCGCGAGCCGAGGCCCTTTGGAGTAGATGGACCGCCTCTAGCTAAACGTCGGAGTAGAGCATGAACTCCCATGGGTGCGGACGCAGCGCGACCGCGTCGACTTCCTTCTTGCGCTTGTAGTCGATCCAGGTGTCGATGACGTCTTTGGTGAAGACCCCGCCTTCGAGCAGGAAAGCATGGTCCTTCTCCAGCGCGTCGAGTGATTCGGCCAGCGATCCCGGCACGGACCTGATCTTGGCCTTCTCCTCGCCCTCGAGCTCGTAGATGTCTTTGTCCACGGGCTCTGGCGGTGTGATCTTGTTCTTGATGCCGTCGAGGCCGGCCATCAGGCATGCCGAGAAAGCGAGGTATGGGTTGGCAGCCGGGTCCGGCGACCGGAACTCGACCCTCTTCGTCTTGGGGTTGGTCGAGTACATCGGGATGCGCACACACGCCGAGCGGTTGCGCTTGGAGTAAACGAGGTTGATCGGAGCCTCATAGCCGGGCACGAGCCGCCGGTACGAGTTCGTGGTCGGTGCGCAGATCGCGAGCAGCGCCGCCGCGTGCCTCAGCAGGCCGCCTATGTAGTAGACAGCGGTCTGGCTCAGCCCGGCGTATCCCTTCGTGTCGGCGAACAGGTTCTCCCCGTCTTTCCAGAGGCTCTGGTGCACGTGCATCCCAGAGCCGTTGTCCTGGAAGAGCGGCTTCGGCATGAAGGTCGCGACGTATCCGTGCTGCGCCGCGATGTTCTTGATGACGTACTTGTAGACCATCATCTTGTCGCCCATCTTGGTCAGCGAGTCGAATCGCATGTCGATCTCGGCCTGGCCGGCGGTGCCGACTTCGTGGTGCTGCACCTCGACCCGCACGCCCGCCTCGATCAGCTTGAGCATGATCTCCGAGCGCAGGTCCTGCAGCTTGTCGGTCGGCGGCACCGGGAAGTAGCCCTCCTTGTGCCGCGGCCGGAACGCGAGGTTTGCCTCGGAGTTCTTGCCCGAGTTCCAGATGCCTTCCTCCGAGTCGATGTAGTAGTACCCGCTGTGCGCGTTCTGGTCGAAGCGCAGCGAGTTGAAGAGGTAGAACTCAGCCTCGGGTCCCCAGTAGCTGATGTCTGCGATACCGGATCGCTTCAGGTGGCCTTCAGCTTTCTTGGCGATGAAGCGCGCATCGCGCGAGTACGGCTCGCGGGTGATCGGGTCGACCACGTCGCAGATCAGAAAAAGCGTCTTGTGCGAAAGGACGGGGTCGATCGTCGCCGAGTCGGGGTCGGGCATGAGCAGCATGTCGCTCTCATCGATCGACTGGAAACCGCGGATGCTCGAGCCGTCAAATCCGAGCCCGTCCTTGAAGCTGTCGACCTCCAGCTCCCCCAGTGGAAGGCTGAAGTGCTGCCACGTGCCTGGAAGGTCGACGAACCTGACGTCGACAACCTCCACTCCTTCGGCCTTGGCACGATCCAGCACCTCCCGCGGGCTGGTCTTACTGACCGACTTTGTCTCAACTGCCATGAACACCCTCCACGAATACGAAGATTTGACGGGCCTCACAGTGATCGTAGGAAGGTGCTCTGCAAACAATCAGGTGAAAGGGGCACGAACCGGCGGCCTCACTTCCTGTGTGGTTGACACAAAGACCAGGCGTCAGTTGGCCGTGGCCTCCTGTGCGAACAGCACGAGGCCGAGGTCGCCAATTCGTCGAAGCCACACGTTTCTGACCGCCTGGCACTGCTCCTAGGCTGAGCCCATCAGCCGAGCGCCCATTGGCGCCAGGGAGAACTCTGGAGGTGACGTACTTGCCGCTACCCGTGGAATTATGGAAATCGCTCATTCGCCGTCGCCGGGTGCTCGCCATATCCGCGACGGTCGCCTCGCTCGCCGCGCTGATCCCGATTGCAGTTCTCGCCGACGACACCACGGCTACGCAGGCCGCCGGCGTCGCGGCCGACACCGTATGGGTGATCGTAGCCGCCTGCTTCGTGATGTTCATGCAGGCCGGCTTCGCGATGCTGGAGGTCGGTTTCAGCCGCATGAAGAACGTCGGCACGGTGGTGGCAAAGGTCATCACCAACCTGAGCGTGAGCTCGATCGCCTACTGGGGCGTCGGGTTCGGTCTTGCTTTCGGAGCCGGCGGGGCATTTGCCTTGATCGGGGGCAGCGGCTTCTTCCCGACGTTCAGCCCAGGTTCGTCGATGGACCTGCCGGCGATCGCCGCCAGCACCGTGCCTGCGGCAGGGAAGTGGTTCTTCGAGTTCGTCTTCTGTGCTGTCTCCCTGGCCATCGTCTGGGGAACCATGCTCGAGCGCACCAAGTTCATCGTCTACATCCTCTTCGGGGTTCCGTTCGCAGCCTTCATCTATCCACTCATCAGCCACCAGCTGTTCGGCGGCGGATTTCTGATGGCGACCCTCGGCTCGCAGGACTTCGCCGGGTCGACAGTCGTTCACCTCACGGGCGCGACGGCAGGGCTGGCCGGCCTTCTTTTGTTGGGTGCGCGCATCGGCAAGTACGAGCGCGGGCGGTCGAACGCAATCCCGGGGCACAACATGCCGCTGGCCCAGCTGGGCGTGCTGATCCTCTGGTTTGGATGGTTTGGCTTCAACCCAGGGTCGACCCTCAACGCGACGAACCTGCACTTCGCGGACGTCGTCGTGGTCACCAACCTCGCGGCCGCGGGCGGAGCAGTGGCGGCCCTGGTCACGGTCTACCTGATCACGAAGACAATGGACGTAGGCATGATCGGCAACGGCGCCATCGCCGCGCTCGTGGCGATCACCGCACCGTCAGGCTACGTCGAGCCGTGGGCCGGGATCGTCATCGGCGCGGTTGCGGGGGTGATCGTCGTGGTCGGAGTGCTCGCCCTCGACAGGGTGCTCGATGACCCGGTGGGCGCACTGCCGGCACACGGCATGGCCGGCATCTGGGGCACGCTCAGCTGCGGTCTCTTCACAACTCCCGCGCTGGCGAAGTTCAACGGCGTCGGCCAGGGCGGACTTTTCTACACGGGCAGCTTTCACCAGCTCGGTGCGCAGGCCATCGCGGTGGGGGCCTCCTTCGTCACCGTCTTCGTTCTCAGCTACGGGCTTTTCTGGATCATCAAGAAGACAGTCGGTCTGCGCGTCTCGGCAGGGGAGGAGATGGAGGGTCTGGACATCAGCGAGCACGGCATGTGGGGTTACCCCGAGTCGTTCATGCCGGTGCCGGGCGGCGTCTACCGCCCTGCTGACACTCCGACAGTCAACCCGCACCCGCATGATGAACCTGTGCCCGCCCAGCACAAGGAGGTGTCGCCGGCATGACCGCGAACGGAAGTGGCCTGGCGATGAGCATGGTGGTCGCGATCATCCGCCACGAGCGGCTGCAGGAGGTCCAGGACGTCCTGGACGAATGCGGCGTCTCGGGCGTGACGGTGACAGAGGTCAAAGGATGCGGCGCGCAGCGCGGTTACACGGAGAAATACCGTGGGGCTTCCGTGCACATCTCGCTTCGACCGCGCCTGAAAGTTGAGGCGGTCATGAAGTCGGAGATCGTCACCACGGTGGTCGACAAGCTGGCGGTAGCCGGGCGGACCGGCGACGGTGAGGTCGGCGACGGCAAGATCTTCGTCATCGGGGTCGAGGACGCGGTGCGCATCCGGACGGGTGAGCACGGCCCAGAAACCGTCCAGCACGCCGAGCGCGCCATGTGGGGCCACTAAAGATATGAGGGAAAACCCCGATGGTTTTCCCTCATCGCGCGTGCGGCTGCGCCGCATGCGCTGCTCCCATTCCGGTATACGGTTGGGATTGTCTAAGTAGTCGCTGCAGGCGACCTGTGGCAGACCTCTCGGGCAAAGTCGCGGCCGGGGTGAACCCGGCCGCCAAGGGGATGTCGGTTACATAAGAGGGCGGGTAGGATTTCCCCGGCCGCCCATCCCCGTGCGGTTTTATTTGTTGGCGGTTGTTACGTTTGTGCTGTTCTCGATCCACGAGCGGATCGGGGCTGCTCCGCCGGGATAGCCGACCATCCGGTCCACCAGCTTGCCGTCCTTGAAGAGGCCCAGCGTGGGGATGCCCATGACGCCGTACCGGATGGCGATGTCCTGGTTCACGTCGACGTCCAGCTTCCCGATCTTCACCTTGCCGGCAAACTCATCGGCCAGGCTCTCGACCGCCGGTTCCATCATCTTGCAGGGAGGGCACCATTCGGCCCAGAAGTCGACCACGACGGGGTCCGCGGAGTTGAGCACATCGGCCTCGAAAGTCGGGCCGTCGAAGTGCTGAAGGTTGTTCATGCCCAATACAAGGTCTGAGGCCTGATCTGTATTCCAGCCCCTCTCGCGTCCGCCCTCCGGCGTCTGCCCTCCGGCGCTGCGCCCCACCTCGCCATCAATGGGGAGGAGCCACCTGCCCGCTAAGCGGGGAGGACATAATCGGCTCGTGGCCGTGATCGAAGCGCCGCCGCCGGTGTCCGCCTGGGAGCTGGCGATGCGCCAGTTCGGCGCCAGGCTTTTCGAGGCCGCCCCTGGCCTGGTGACATGGGTGCTGCTGGGGGCCCCCGCGTGGATCCCGATCATCTTCCACTCGTCCGGGGCTGTCTTCGTCGCGGTCGTCGTGCTGCTCTTCGATACCTACTGGGTGGTGCGGGCGGTGAGCGTCGTGACGGGCGTCTACGGCACGATGCTCCGGATGCGTCGGGACATGAGAAAGGACTGGCTGGCGCTCTGCAGGGAGCAAGCCCCGGCCACGGCAGTGGACCCGCTGCGGTACTACCACCTGAGCGTCGTCCCGACCTACACCGAGCCCTATCACGTGCTCGAGCGCACGGTGCAGGCGATTGTTGACTCGAACTACCCGGACGAGCTGAAGCTCGTCGGCATCATCACGCGCGAGACCGACAAGCCTGGGTGGGAGAACGTGGCCCGCCTGAAAGAGAAGTTTGGAAACAGGCTGCGCGGCTTCTATCACATCAAGGACCCGCTGGAGCCTGGCATCGTCATCGGCAAATCCGCCGCGATGAACTGGGGCGGCCGCTGGATGGTCCGGGTCCTCACCGATGAAGGCTTTGACCTGAGCAAGGTCCTGATCACCGATCTCGACTCGGACTATCGCGTCCATCCCCAATACTTCGCTTGGATCAGCTGGCATCACGCGCGCGAGGCGCTGCGCGACTACCTGATCTGGCAGCCGGTGCCGTTGTTCCACAACAACATCTGGCAGGTGCCGCTGGCCGTCAGGATCATGTCCGCCAGCACCTCGCAGTGGCAGATGTTTCTCCACTCGCGGCCACACCGTCTCGTCGCATTTTCTAGCTACACGTGCAGCCTCGACTTCGTGCACAAGGTCGGCTATTGGGACAAGGACGTGATCCCCGAGGACTCGCGGTTTTACTGGAAAGCATTCTTCACCTTCGGCAAGCTCTTCTCGGTCAAATCCGTCTGGTTGCCCATCTACGGTGATTCCCCGCAGGCGCGCGACTACGCCGCGACACACGTCAGCCAGTACAACCAGATCAAGCGTTGGGCTTGGGGCATCACAGACGTTCCGTACGTGCTCGCCAGGTTCTTCAAGCACCCTGAGATCCCGCTGTGGCTGCGCTTCCGGCGGTTCATGAACCTTTTCCTCAATCACCTCAACTGGATCTTCCTCCCCGTGCTGCTTCTCTTCGGAGCGTCGGTCCCGATCTGGGTCAGCACCGACTTCTCACTGACCGACCTGGGCCAGACGCTGTGGGGAATCTCGGGGGTTCTGCTCGGCGTCACGCTTTCGACGGTGCTCTTCTTCCTCTATTTCGAGATCCGCATGCTGCCGCCCAAGCCCGTGAGCTGGCCATTTTGGAAGAAGGGCGGGATCTACCTCGAATACTTGCTGTACCCGATCGTCGGCCTCGTGATGAGCGTGCTTCCGGCGCTGGAAGCCCACACGCGTTTACTGTTGGGGCGCTACCTCGAATATCGAGTCACGGAGAAGGTGTAGCCGATGGACGAAGCGGGCGTCCGAACCGTAGGCGATGCGTTCAAGACGCTGTTTCACGAGCTGCACGACAAGCTGCGCGAGCAGGTGCGCGGCCTCGACCAGGGAACGCTCAACTGGCGGCCACTGCCTAAAGCCAACTCGATCGCCGTGCTCGTGACGCATAGCCTTGGTTCGGAGCGAGACATGATCCGGGCCGTGCGGTCGGTGGCGAGCGACCGTGATCGCGATTCGGAGTTCAAGGTCGAGGCCGAGGCCGCGGACTTACTCGGGCTGCTGGACCAGGCCGACCGTGAGCTCGACGAGCATCTTGCGGGACTGACTGTCGAAGACCTGACCCAGGATCGGCCGCGCAAGGATCAGGAGCCCAAACCCGGCCTGCTTTGGCTCATCTCCAACTACGGCCATGCGCGTGAACACCTCGCGCAGATCGAGCTCACGAAGCAGCTGTACGACAGCCGCACTTAGCCCCTCCGGCGCTGCCCCTCCGGCGCTGCCCCTCCGGCGCTGCCCCTCCGGCGCTGCGCGCCACCTCCCCATGAATGGGGAGGAGCCACTCTCTCTTTAGTGGGGAGGAGCCACCTTCCTTAGTTTTTAGGCCCCGCAGACGGGGCCGGTGAAGTAGGGCAGGCAGAACTCCGGTCCGGCCAGCGCCCACAACGTCAGGAACGCGATATACACCAGGGCCAGCACAAAGATGGTTCCGGTGATGATGTTGCGCCCGGGAACCGGCCAGCTCTTCCAGCCCAGTCGGTGGGCCAGGCGCGGACCGGCGATGGCGTCGATGAACGGAAACAGCAGAAACGCGCCGACGACGACCGGCGGGATGACCAGCGACATGATCAGCTCCGGGCCGAGCTTGAGGAACTGAAAGAGGAAGAGGAAGTACCAGTCGGGCCGGGGGATGGTCGTCGCGCGAGGGTCGGCGGATGTCTCCAGCTGAAGGTTCTTCTGCACGAACGCGGAGAGCAGGCCGACCGCGATCAGCATCACCACGGCGATGATCGGGTAGGGCCAGAAGTGGTCGGGGAAGAAGGGGTGGGTGTCCTCGTCGGGCATATCGTCGGCCAGGTGATGCCCCGCGTCGCCCATCAGGATGGGGAAGAGGGCGAGGCCGACCACCACCGAGTAGAGGATGTGGTCTGGGCCGATCGGCAAACGCTTCCACTCGGGCTCGAGCGTGTGTCCGCCGTGCCCGTCCAGCTCGATGATCTGGACCTCTTTGGGAGCGGCGACGGTAGCCCCCGGACCTTCCTTGTTGATCTCTTTCTCGCTCATAGTGGCTCCGAAATCCCATGCGCCCGGATGAAGCGGAAGTGCACGTACATCAAAAGCACTATCACGGCCGGCAGCACAAATACGTGGAGCGTGAAGAAGCGCTGCAGGGTTGGCGGGCCTACCACCGGACCGCCTTGCAGCACTTCGCGAATGGCGGCCCCCAGCCAGGCTGGAGGCGCCGAACCGGCGATCTTGATCGTGACCTCCGTCGCAAAGTATGCCTTGGTGTCCCAGGGCAGGAGGTAGCCGGTCAGTGACAGGAAGAGAACGATCAACAGCATCAGGACACCAACGATCCAGTTGAGCTCACGCGGCGCCCGGTAAGAGCCGGTCCAGTAAACCCGGGCCATGTGGAGAAGCACCATGATGATCAGCAGGTTGGCGCTCCAGAAATGGACTCCCCGGATCAACCAACCCAGGTACACGTCGTTCTGGATGAAGAGGACGCTGTTGTATGCGGGAGCTGGATTTCCGGTCGCATCGGGAATGTAGTACATCGCGAGCAGGACGCCGGTCAGGAGCTGGAACACGATGAGGATGAAGACCATCCCCCCGAAGCAGTAATAGAAGGCGTTGGCGAAGTTCGGCACTCGCTGGTACAGCGCCTCGTCGACCGCTTTGGTGAACGGATAACGCTCGTCGAGCCAGTCCACCACCGCCACCTGGATGTCGCGCGGGTGGGGAATCGCCATCTAGAAACCCAGCACTATGCCCTCAACCTCGATCTCGCTCGGGTTGGGACCCTGCTTCCAGGAGAGGTGGGATAGCGGGTACGCAGCCGGACCGTGGAGCACGCTTCCGTCAAGGCGGAACCGCGAGCCATGGCACGGGCAGTCGAAACTCGCCTCGGGATGGCCGGGCGCCGCCTTGGCCAGCGCCACCGAGCAGCCGAGGTGCGAGCAGTTGATCGCGAAGACATTGACCTTGCCCTGGTTCTTGACCACAAAGCCGCCAAAGGCGAGCTCGCCCGGTGCGTTGTCGCCGCCACCGTCGGCCATGATGAACGCCGAGTTCGGGTTCCGAGGGGCGTCGAATTTGACCGCGTCGCCGTCCTGCAGCTGGTCGACGGGCGTCTGCAGGGCGACGTTGATGGGGCCCTTCTTCTGTCCTTTCGGCGGGGCGGGCCAGAAGTAGACGAGGATGGGGGCCAGCCCGGTGATCACCGTCGCGGTCATCAGGGACGCCAGCCACCAGCCCAGGAAGGTTCGTCGGGTGACTCGCCTCGGCGCCGCAGCTTCTGCCATCCGGCTCAAATCTTAGCGATCCAGGTAGGGCGGCAGACCCACCGCATGGCGCACCTCGATCATGGTGTGGCGTGCGACCTCCCGGGCCCTGACGCTGCCCTCGTCGAGGATCGCGGTCACCTGCTCGGGGCTGAGCGCCGCTCGTCGCTCTCGGAAGGGAGCGAAGGTCTCGATCATCCTCTCGGCGAGCAGCTTCTTCTTGTCGAAGCAGCCGATCTGAGCCCTGCGGCACAGGTCCCAGTAATGCTCCCAGTCGTCGAAGAAGAACTTGTAGAAGGCGCAGACGTTGCAGCTCCGCGGATGGCCAGGATCGGTCCTTCGTGGACGCTTGATGTCGGTGACCATGCTCAACACCTGCTTTCTGATGACCTCGGAGTCGTCGGTCACGCCGACGACGTTGCCGACCGTCTTCGACATTCGCTGCTTGCCGTCGGTGCCTTTGATGAGCGGCGTCTCCGTCAGGAGGGCGCGCGGCTCTGGAAAAACCGGCGCGTAGGTGCGGTTGAACTTGCGCACGACCTCGCGGATCAGCTCCAGGTGCGCAAGCTGGTCCTTGCCGACCGGCACGCCCGCCCCCTTGACGATCACGATGTCGGCGCCTTGCAGCACCGGATAGGAGAGAAGCCCGAGGTTGACGTTGTCTGGGTGTATCTTCGCCTTCTCCTTGAAGGCCGGCGTGCGCTGCACCCAGCTCAACGGCGTGACCATCGAGAGCAGGAGTGTGAGCTCGGCCACCTCAGGCACCTTTGACTGCTGGTAAAGGACGCTCCGTTCCGGATCGATGCCAACCGCCAGGAGGTCCGCGGTGAGGTCGAAGACCTTGTCCTCGATCTTGTGGCCGTCCGGCTCGGTGGTCAGGGCGTGATAGTCGGCGATGAAGTAGTAGCACTCGTATTGGCTCTGCAGCTCGACCCAGTTCTTGGCCGCGCCGAGATAGTTCCCAAGGTGGAACCGCCCCGTCGGCCGGATGCCGCTGAGAATTCGGACTCGATCTGCCACGGCGAACGAGTGTAGCCAGCCCGAGGATTACGATTTGAACCAGTTGCCAGATCACTATTCGGCAGCCGCCCCGCCGGCCGCGAGCGCCGGCCTCGGCTCACGGGCCCTTCGCAATACCGTAACCGTGCTGGGGGCGAAGGTCGTAGCGCGGCTGATCGCGCTGGTGACCGTGATCTACATCATCAACTCGTTGGAGCCCAGGCGCTACGGGGCCTTCACCGTCCTGGTCAACTGCACCGCCATCGTCAGCGTCGTCCTCGACCTTGGCTTCAACGTGCTGTTTGTACGCGAGGGCGCGCGACATCGCGACGACATCGAGCGCTACCTGCGCAACGTGATGTCGGTGCGCCTCGTCATGTCGGTGCTCAGCCTTGTGCTTCTCGTCGGGGTGCTCATGGTCGTGGGCCTGAGCGACCTCATCGTCCCCGGTTTCTTCTTGATGGTGTTGACCTCCTACTCGACCCTGCTTCGCAACGGCCTCTACGCGGTCCAGCAGCTGGGTTACGAGGCGATCGCCGTGATCCTGGAGAGCGTCGTCCTGCTCGCCCTCGTGCTCTACGGCCGGCAAACCCACCAGGGGGTCACCTACTTCGTCTGGGCGTACGCGGCTCAATACGCATTCAGCTGCGTCTACTTCAGCGTCGTGCTCGCCGCCAAACGCATCGCCGTCATCGGCTGGCGCTTCGAACCTGACCTGGTGCGCGAATGGTTCTGGAAGGGCCTGCCGTTCGCGCTGACCTTCGTCCTGACGATTCTCTATTTTCGGATCGACCAGCCGCTGGTGTTCGCGCTCAAATCTCCGACTGAGGCCGGGTGGTATGGCGCGGCGTACAAGCCGATCGAAGCGCTCCTGTTCATCCCCATGACATTCCTCTCCGTCGTCTTCCCGGTGCTGTCCGTCTATCACCGCGAGCGGCAGACAGAGGTCCTCGACGCGTTGAACCGCTTCTACAAGGCCCTGCTGCTCATGGGTTGGCCGATGAGCGTCGGCATCTTCGTCCTCGCCTATCCGCTCAACGCGGTCATGAGGCTCTACGCACCTTCCGCCCCGGCCCTGCAGATCCTCGCGCTCGCGCTTGGATTCGCGTTCGTGAACAACGCATTCATTGGCGCCCTGAACGCCAGCGACCGCCAGCTCTCCTTCACGTGGGCCGCGGGCTGGAGCCTGGCCGCCAACGTGGTCCTGAATCTGGCTCTCATCCCTACGTTCGGCTATCTCGGCGCAAGCTGGGCGACCGTGCTGACTGAGATCGCGCTCGGCATCGCCGGATGGGTTCTGACCGCGCGCCACGTCGGCCGGGTGCCGATCCTCGCCCTCAGCTGGCGGATCGTGCTCGCTGGATTGGTGATGGGGGTGGCGATCTTTCCGCTCCGCGAGCTGGGCGGGGTGAAGGTCGCGATCCCGATCGCAGCCGGCGTGCTTGTCTACACCGCCGCGGTGCTGCTTCTGCGTGCGCTGAGCGGAGAGGAGATCGCGTGGGCGCGCCGCGCCCTGGCGCTGGCACGATGAGCTCGCGTCCGCTTTATCTCAAACCACGCGGCGCGAGTCAGCTCGTGCCATGGGAGGAGATCGCCGTCGATGCGCCGGAGGTCGGTCGCGAGACGCTGCTGCAAGACGCGCAGTTCGTAGCTCTCGACGTCGAGACGACCGGCAACGCTCCCTTCCTCGTCCTCGAGATCGGGGCCGAGCGCTTTCGACTCGACGGGACCCTGTCGTTCTTTGACACCCTGGTCGACTGCCGCGCGCCGATCAACCCTTACGCCCGCAAGCGCCACCACATCGACCGTTCGATGCTCATCGGCGCCCCCGAATTCAAAGACGCGCGGCGCGGCTTCCTGCGTTTTGCCCAGGGCGCGGTCCTCGTCGAGCACAGCCACGACGCGTTCGACACGTGGCTCGTGGGCCGCGGCCTGGAGAGTCCGCTGGAGCACCCGATCATCGACACGACCGCGCTCGCCCGGCTGGTGCTGGACCTGCCAAAGGGACAGACCCCGGGCCTTGCGCGGTTGGTGGAGGAGCTGCACCTCGACGTCATGCCGGCGCACGCGGCGCTCGACGACGCGCGCGCGACGGCGATGGTGTTTCGCGCCCTGATCGCTCTAGCCCGGGAGAGTCTTGGCTGGAACACGGTAGGTGACGTGCTGGCCGCGCTCCCGCGGCCGCTCGTGGACCGAACCGCGCCTAGTCGAAGAGCGTCAGCTGGAGGTCGGGCTCAGGGTGCTCGAGGCCCGACAGCCCCACCCCGATCAGCCGCACCGGCCGCGACTCCACGTGCGACTTCTCGAGCGCCGAGCGGGCGGCGCGGAAGATCGTCTCGACGTCGTCGGTCGGGCTCGTCCGGCTCACCTGGCGGCTCACCAGCCTGAAGTCGGGCAGCTTGAGCTTCACGTAAACGGTCCGGGCCCGGACGCCGTCCGTCTTCAAACGGTCGGTCACGCGGTCGGTGAGATCGCGCAGCGCCCGCTCGAGCTGGCCGCGGTCGCTGACGTCGTTGTCGAAGGTCGTCTCGGCCGAGATCGTCTTCGCAGGTTTGCTTCCATCCACTGGCGCTCGGTCGCGGCCCTGCGCCAGCCGCTGTAAGACCGCGCCGTTGGTGCCGAGCGCCTGGACCAGGCGCTGGGTTTCGTACGCCGCCAGCGCCCCGACGTTTCGCAGGCCCATGGCGTGAAGCCTTTCCTCGGTCTTCGGACCCAGCCCGGGAATGACGCCGATCGGGAGCGGGGCCAGGAAATCAGCTTCGGTGCCCGGTGGCACCAGCACCAGGCCGTCGGGCTTGCGCGTACCGCTGGCCACCTTGGCGACGAGCTTGGACGTCGCGGCGCCGACCGACGCCGTCAGCCCGACCTCTGTGTGAATCTGAAACTTGATCCGGCGCGCGACCTCGTCAGCGGTCGAGGTGCCGTGCCGGGTGCGAGCGGTGACATCCATATACGCCTCGTCCAGGGCCACGCCCTCCACCAGCTCAGGCGAGGTAAAGCGGCGGAAGATCTGATGCACCAGCCGGCTCGCCTCTCGATAACGCGGCCCGTCGGGCGCGATGACGGTCAGCTGCGGGCAGAGCTGCGTGGCCTCGTGCAGGGGCATCGCGGAACGAACCCCGTAGGCCCGGGCCTCGTACGAGGCACCCATGATGACGGCTCGCCGGGAACGGCCTGCCACAGCCACCGGCACGCCGCGAAGCTGCGGGTCGTCACGCTGGTGGACGGACGTGTAGAAGGCGTCGAGGTCGACGTGGAGGATGGTCCTGGGCCAGTTGTCCGGTCTCGCCATTTGCTGTGCAGCGGCCAGTCTGCCACAACAACTTGTGGTCGCCCCCTGGTTGCGGCCCAGATCCTCGGCGAGAAAAGCCCTCATCGCCTCTCCGGCGACCATGCGGCTCCGAGGTTTTCCGGCCACGCCTCTAGAATCCGGTGGCGATGAAGGGCGTCATCCTCGCGGGCGGCACGGGCAGCCGGCTCCATCCGCTGACGCGCATCACCAACAAGCATCTGTTGCCGATCTACGACCGGCCGATGATCAACTACGCGATCGAAGCCCTGGTCGGGTCGGGCGTCGGCG
>Ga0209161_10000468_pt1 | contig 32716 bp, 32 predicted proteins | sample GraSoiAngelo_155_FD_186169 | JGI IMG/M metagenome (GOLD analysis project Ga0209161, IMG submission 186169) | Grasslands soil microbial communities from the Angelo Coastal Reserve, California, USA - 14_1009_13_30cm (SPAdes) (version 2) | ecosystem: Environmental > Terrestrial > Soil > Grasslands... | reverse complement strand
TGGTTGCGGCCCAGATCCTCGGCGAGAAAAGCCCTCATCGCCTCTCCGGCGACCATGCGGCTCCGAGGTTTTCCGGCCACGCCTCTAGAATCCGGTGGCGATGAAGGGCGTCATCCTCGCGGGCGGTACGGGCAGCCGGCTCCATCCGCTGACGCGCATCACCAACAAGCATCTGTTGCCGATCTACGACCGGCCGATGATCAACTACGCCATCGAAGCCCTGGTCGGGTCGGGCGTCGGCGAGATCATGCTGGTGACGGGGGGCACGCACGCCGGCGAGTTCCTGCGCTTGCTGGGCAACGGAAACGAGTTCGGCATCGACCGCCTCTTCTACGCGTACCAGGACAAGGCCGGCGGTATCGCCGAAGCCCTCGGTCTCGCCGAGAAATTTGTCGCCGGGGATCGATGCGTGGTCCTGCTGGCGGACAACGTGTTCGAGCGCTCGATCCGGCCGTGCGTCGAAGCATTCAGAAGGCAGGAGAGTGGCGCCCGGGTGGTCCTGTCCAGAGAAGCCGACAGCGCGCACCTTCGGCACCTGGGAGTTGCGCAGTTCGACGGCAATCGGAGGATCGAGCGGATCATCGAAAAGCCGGCGGAGCCGCCGAGCGAGTTCGCCGTCACCGGCGTCTACTTCTACGACGAGACCGTCTGGAAGGTGCTGCCAGAGCTGAAGCCGTCAGGTCGCGGGGAGCTCGAGATCACCGACGTCAACAACTGGTACCTCGAGCACAGCCGGATGGAATATGACGTCCTCGACGGTTTCTGGGGTGACGCGGGCGAGTCGATCCAGGCCTACTACGCGGTCCACGATTTCGTGCGGGCGCACGGCGCGAACAGAGAAGGATGAGCATCGACGGCGTCGTCCTGAAAGAGCTGACCACGCATGCGGACGAGCGCGGCTTCTTTCGCGAGGTGATCCGCGAGTCGGATGAGTTTTTTGATCATTTCGGCCAGTGGAGTCATTCCTTGATGCATCCCGGCGTCGCGAAGGCGTGGCACATCCACCAGCACCAGACTGACTGGTGGTACGTCATCGGCGCGCTCAAGGTCGCGCTCTACGACACCCGCGAGGACTCGCCGACCAAGGGTCAGCTGATGGAGTTCCTGATGGGTGACACCAGGCCGGCCTGCTTGAAGATACCGCCTGGCGTGGCTCATGGATGTCGGGCGCTCGAGGTCACGCACATCCTGTACATCACGTCTCACGTTTACGCGCCCGACGACGAGGGCCGGATACCCCATGACGACCCCACCATCGGTTACGACTGGACGGCCGGTCCCCCCATCAAGTGACGCGGTCGCTCCACCGGATCCTTGTCGCGGGCGCCGCGGGCTTCATCGGCTCGAATTTCGTGCGCCACCTCCGGCGTACGCGCCCGGAGGTCGAGATCACGGTGCTGGACAAGCTCACGTACGCCGGCAACCTCGCCAACCTGGCCGATGTCGAAGGGCAGCCTGGTTATCGCTTCGTTCGCGGCGACATCTGCGACGACGAGCTGGTCAACGAGCTGGCGTCGCAAACCGACGCGATCGTTAATTTCGCCGCCGAAACTCACGTCGACCGCTCGCTGATGGATCCCTTCGCTTTTCTCGAGACTGACGTTCGTGGAACCGCGGTTCTGTGCGAAGCGGCGCGCAAGCATGAACACGAGGTCTTCCTCCTGATCAGCACGGATGAGGTTTATGGCGACGTACCAGAAGGGCGCTCCGCCGAAGACGACGCCTTCCGGCCGCGGAGCCCGTACTCCGCAAGCAAGGCCGGAGGAGAGCACGTCGCGCGCGCCTACGCGGAGAGCTTCGGGCTGCCGCTCCTGGTCACGCGCGGGTCGAACAACTACGGACCGTACCAGTACCCGGAGAAGCTGATTCCGGTGTTGATCACCAACGCGATCGACGGCCTGCCGCTGCCGCTCTACAACGACGGTTCGGCGGTGCGTGATTACCTGTACGTCGAAGACCACTGCCGCGCCATCGACCAGGTCCTGCATGAGGCCCCGCTCGGCAGCGTCTACAACATCGGCACGGGCTCGGAAACGACAGGGCTCCAGGTCGCGGAGGCAGTACTCGAGATCATGGGCAAGCCGCGCAGCCTGATCGAGTTCGTCGCCGACCGGCCAGGTCACGACTACAGATACGCACTCGACGTCTCACGCATCACAGAGCTGGGTTGGGAGCCTCAGGTCACGTTTGCCGAAGGCCTGGAACGGACCGTGCGGTGGTACCAGGAGCACCATGAGTGGTGGCGCCCGCTCAAGTCGGGCGAGTATTGGGAGTACTACAAGCGCAACTACCGGCCGCTGGCAGGGCGCTGAGAGCGGGTTCGGAGCTCAGTCGGGGGTAGGCTTGGGCACCGGCCGCCACGTGCGTCCATCCCACCAGTAGTAACCATCGGCTGATCGGAGGGCGGCCGGTGGTGCCTCGCTCGACGCATCCCTCCATGCCTGGCCGTCCCACCAGTAGTGGCCATCGGGTGACATCTGGACTCCTCCGGGCACGGCCGCATACGCGGGAACCGAGACCCGGCGCCCGACACGCCGGATGAGGATGACCACAAACAGGGCGATGCCGGCCACCAAGGCAAGGACGAGGATGTCGATGGCCAGTCCTGGCGGCAGCAAGGAGAATCGATTGATCGCGGAGGTTGCGTTCTCCGGCCACTGCGCGGGCGGAATCGTGCTCGCCGGTGCGAGCTCGTACTGCTTGCGCGTCTGAGCCGGCGCGGCGTCGGCCAGGTCATCCGCCTGCGAAAGCATTCCGATCATGAAGTAGTCGTTGCCTTTGACGAACACGACGATGTCCACGTAGGCGGGAGTTACCGGGTCGGCGAAATGGCCGCCGAAGTATTGGTCAAGCCCACTTACCGCAACCGTCTTGCTGTAGTACCGGTCCGATCGGTACTCGGCTTCGGAGGCGTTCAGCCAGCTCTTTGCGCCTGCGCCTCCGCTGAAGGCGATGACGACCTCGAGCAGGACGTGACCGCTTCCGTGTTGGACCCAGCTCCGCCCGAAACCAGTCACGAAGCCGTCATGTTTCAGCGTCGTCTGGGTGCCGGATGGGTCGGCCGGGGCAAGGAAGCTGACGTACTCGAGCACGTTGAAATCGCCCTGGACCGTCATGAATGCCTTCGAGTACTGGATGTAATCGGAGGTCACCGGCGTCGCAAGCACCGAGTCCAGAGCAGGCGACGGGGAGGGCGATGCGATGGCGGCCGACGGGGCCGCCAACAAGGCCGCGACACCCCCAGCGAGCATGACGCGGAACACGTCCGGCCTGACTCTCAGCCCGTGGGCGGGGGTCCTGGCTCCGTCGCCGGCGGAACCGGTCGCCAGCTGCGGCCATCCCACCACGTCACGCCGTCGAAGGAGCGCTGCGCTGTCGGCGGCACCTCGCGCGACGAATCCCGCCAGGTCTGGCCATCCCACCAGTAGTTGCCATCTTCAGATAGCTGGATCGCGCCCGCCCCGCCTGCCATCGCCGGCATGGCGCCGCCGCGACGCATCGTCGCGAGGACAACGCCCACCACCACCACCGCGAGCACGATGGCGAGGACCACCACCACCGGCACCACCGGGAACGAGCTGGACTTGTTCGCAATGTTCTCCGGCCACTGCGAAGTCGGAATCGTGCTGGCCGGCGCGGAATCGAACTGCGTCTTGGTCTGGTTGGTGGCAACCGTCAAAACGTCATCCTTACCCGACGCGAGGACCACAAAGAAGATGTCGTTGCCTTTGACGAACACATACAGGTCGACGAAAGTGTTGGTCTGTGTGTCAGCGAAGTGAGCGCCGTAGTAGTTGTCGATGCCCGAGATGGTGTTTGCGTGTTTGTAGTTGGAGTCGGCCTTGTCCGAAGCCTCGATTGCAGTCAGCGCGCTCCGGGCGCCCTTTCCGCCGGTGAACGCCATCACCGCTTCGATCATGGCGTGGCCTGCGGATGCCTGTCCCCACTCCTTGCCGTACCCGTCGACGAAGCCGTCCTTCTTCAAGGTGGTCTCCGTTTCCGTCGCGGCCGGACCGGTTGAGTTGGTCGTCGCCCAGTCGTGAGCGTCGAACTGGCCGTGGAGCACGCCCGTCGTCAGCTCGGCAAAGTCGGAGCTGGGCGGCGGGGCGAGCACCTTGTCCAGGGACGGGGAGGGACTGGGCGTCGCGGCGTCGGCGGAGAGAGGAGAAAGCGCCAGCGTGGCGATGGCGGCGGCCGCCAAGGCCTGGAGTTGGCGGTTCACGCGGCACATCTTATCGATTAAACGCGAACCTACCTGCCATTCCGCGCCAGTACCAATGGAGGTAGCGCGGAAGCCACTCCCAGAGGCGAAACCGGCTCTGGCCGGCCATCCGGTCGCGCCAGGTGGTGGGCACCTCCGCGACGTGCATCCGGAGCCGGTAAGCCTTCACCGTGAGCTCCAACCCCAGCTCGAAGCCGCCTCGCGATTCGATTGTGACCTGGTTGAGCAGGCGCTTGGAGTAGAGGCGGAAGTTGCTCGTGGCGTCATGCACGGGCAGCCCGCCGAGCCAGTGCAGTGAGAGGCCGGCGATTCGAGACATCGTCCGCTTGAGCAGCGGTCCGCCGACCTGGCGCCCGCCGCGCATGTAGCGCGAGCCGGCGACGACGTCGGCGCCGCCGCGGGCCAGCTTATACATGGGGTCGATATCGGCCGGGTCGTCGGAGCCGTCGCCCATCGTGATCAGAACGTAAGGCGCTCGCGCCGCGCGAAGCCCTGATTTCATCGCGTTGAGGACGCCGCGCCCGAGCGTGTTCTTGTGCAGCCGCAGCTGGGGAAGCTCGGCCTGGAGGCGCTTGACCACGGGTACCGTCGTGTCCTCGTCGAAGTCGTGCACGACCAGCACCTCGAGGGGTCGGGTCTGGGTTTGCTCGACCACTCCCCGCAGCGTGCCCACCACATTCTCGCCCTCGTTGTAGACGGGGATCACGATGCTCAGGGCAGGCGTTTCGTCGCTCGCCCTGCCGCCTAGATGCGCCGGGCCTCGATCTCTTCGCGGATCCATGGGATCACCTCGTCCAGCACGTCTTCGAGCGACGTCGTCGCTTCAAAACCCAGCATCTCGCGCGCCTTGCGCACATCGGGCACCCGCATCTGCACATCGTGCTCGTAAGGCGGGTCGGTGACCAGCCGCATCGGCTTGCCAGGGCCGTGAACCTTGCGCCAGATGACCTCCGCCAGCTCACGCACGGTCGTCGAGCGGGCGGTGGAAAGGTTGAAGTCCTCGTTTAGCGCCCGGTCCGACTCCATCGCGAGCCGGATTCCCAGTGCGAGGTCGCCTCCATACGTGTAGTGCCGCACCTGGCTGCCGTCGCCGAGGATGTGCAGCGGGTCCTGGCCCTTGATCACCTTCTGCACCAGGTCTGGCACAACGTGGCTCATCGCGAGCTTGACGTTCCCGCTCATCACGTCGTGGTCGCGGAGCGCGCGCCGCTCGCCGATGCCGACGCAGTTGAAGGGACGCACGATCGTGAACGGCAGCCCGTACTGCTCGTGGGCGCCGCGCGCGAAGTACTCGGTGGCGAGCTTCTGGAAGCCGTAAGTGGAGCGGGGAGGGGGGCTCGTGAGCTGGGCGCCTTCTGGCGTGGGGAACACCGACGTGGACTCGAACACCATGCTGCTCGACAGCACTGTGATCTTTTGCAGCCGTCCCAACCGGAAAGCGCTGAGTGCCGCGTCGAAGGTGGCCGCGCAGATACGTTCGTTCTCGGCGAGCAGGTCGTATGCGAACTCGTGGAAGTACGAGATGCCGCCGATCATCGCGGCGCCGGCGACGATATGGTCGCAGCCAGCCGCGAGCTCGGTCAGGAGCGCCGCATCCTTGGCGTCGCCTTCGACCAGGCGGTACCGAGGTTCGTTGTCGAAGGTGCGCCGGACCGGGCCGTACTTGCTGAAGTTGTCGACCCCGACCACCTCGTGGCCGGCGTGCAACAGCTCGGCGACGAGGTACCCGCAGATGAATCCCGATGCGCCAGTGACGAGAGCTTTCATGCGTTGTCTGTAGGCCTGGCTTTGCCAGGCCGTCTAACCCGCGTCGCGATTTGCCACCAGACGTACCTGCGGAGCAATTAAGACAAGACCCTTCCTTATACGAAAGGGAGAGCAGCGCCGTCAGGCGCGATGAGAGGGAACGGCGCGTTCCCTCTCATAACCTGATGGGTCCGGTGATGCCCCAGATGTCGACCACTTCCCGGCCGTCGAGCTCGAGCTCGCGATATGCGCGATGCGGAGCGCCGACCACGATCACGTCGGAATCGTGCAGCACCTTCTCCAGCGGCTCGAAGGTCGGGTCGGGAACATACGGGTCGCTGCAGAGCACCTTCGCGCCCTTGAACTGCGCGAGCTTGCGCAGCTTGTAGCTGAGCGATGCGCGCGCGTCGTCGGACTCGCCCTTGAAGGCCATGCCCAGGATGCCCACCGTCCGTCCGAGCAGAGGCCGGCGTGAGTTGAGCGTGTCGACGATGTAGCCGGGAAGTCCCTCGTTGACCTGCATCGCGGCCTGGCCCATGGGAAAGTGGTCTGGGGTGAACGCGGAAAGCTGCATCGTGTCCTTCAAGAGACATGGGCCCGCGGCGAAACCAGGACCGGGCAGGTCCGCCGCGCGTGGATAATCCTGCCGGATTGCATTCAGCACGCGGTTGTAGTCGAGACCGGAACGGTTGACGATCTGAAAGAACTGGTTCGCGATCGCGAACTTCATGTAGCGCCAGGTGTTGGTAAGGAGCTTCGCCAGCTCGGCCTCGAGGGGCGTCGTCCGGACGACGGAGGCGACGCCCATGCGCTCGAACAGGTCCCGCGCCTTGGCGAACGCCGCGTCTGAGTTGACGCCGACCAGCTGCGGCAGCGTCCGCAGCTCCTCCAGAGCATGTCCCTCTGCGATCCGCTCCGGGCAGAACGCGACGTCCGCCTCAATGCCCGCCGCGCGAAGCCGCCGCTCCACCGTCTCGCTGGTACCCGGGAAGACCGTCGAACGCAAGACGATCAGCGAGCCGTTCTGCACGTGGGGTGTCAGCTCGTCGAGGACCTTCTCGAAAATCCGCACCGACGGGTTCATGAACTCGTCGATCGGCGTGCCGATGACGAGGATCACCGTGCGGGTGCGCCTGAGCATCGCCGGGTCCCGGGACAGCTCGAGCCGGCCGGTCGGCAGCAGCTTGGTCAGGAGGGGCTCGGCGCCTGCTTCTCGGAAGGGCACGTGGCCGTTCTTGACCTCGTCGATCTTGTCTGCGTCGATGTCGTTGATGCCGACGCGATAGCCGCACTCGGCGAGCGACAGGGCGAGGGGTAGGCCGACGTGGCCGCAGCCGCCGACAATGACAAGGTCCAGGTCGAGGTCCTTCATGGCGGCCAAATTATGATCTCCGCACTCATGAACTCACCTCGGAAGGGCCTTGGTCGCCCATCCGTGCTGCTGGACATGAGGCCGCTCCAGGGTCCGAGCGCCGGCCGCGGCGTGGGCGCCTACGCTCGCGGCCTGCTGCAGGGACTGGTCAGGGCGGGCTTCGACTCCAACCTGACGCTGCTGCTCGATATTGCCTTTGACGAGCCCGCTTTGCCTGCCGGCCGCTTCAAGCTCGCCGGATCCCGGCGGCGCAGCCACGGCCAGCTCGCGGCGTACGAGGACGCCGTCGTCCTGACCGCCGATATCCAGCGGATCGGCCCCGACGTCTACCACGCGATCGACCTCCACCTTCCGGGCCGTTCCCCGTGCCCCGTGGTGGTGACTCTGCACGACCTGATCCCCTGGGCGTGGGGAGGTCCGCGCATGCTTGGGGAGCGGTTTCGCTACTTGGCTGGACGCCGGCTGCTCCGCCGCGCGGACCTCCTCATCGCCGTTTCCAACGCGACCGCGGAGGACGCGAGACGGCTCCGCATGGCGGCGCCGGGCCGGATCCGAGTTATTCCCGAAGCCGCAGGCCCGGTTTTTGCGCCGCGACAGGGAGCCGCGGCCCGCGTCAAGGATCGATGGAGCCTGGGTGGCTCCTACCTCCTGTTCGTCGGCGCTCTCGATGCTCGCAAGGACCCGCGGGCCCTACTTCAGGCCTGGCGCACCGCCAGGTTGCTCCATCCGGGGCTGCAGCTGGTGATCGCCGGCGACCCCGGCCGCCAGGCCCCGGCGAGCATGGAAGGAGCGGTTCGCCTGGGCCGGGTCGACGATGAGGCTTTGGCCGACCTCTACTCCGCTGCCGGCTGCCTTGTTTTTCCGAGCCGCTACGAGGGGTTTGGCCTGCCCTGTGTGGAGGCGATGGCCTGCGGCTGTCCGGTGGCCGCTTTTCGCAACTCGAGCCTGCCTGAGGTGGTGGATGACGCGGGCATCCTGGTTGCCGACGGCGACGGCGAGGCGCTCGGCAAAGCCGCCGCCGACATGATCCGCGAACCTGAACGGTGGAGGCGGGCCGGGCTGCGGCAGGCTAGCAAGTTCAGCTGGGACAGGGCCGCCCGGGAGACGATCTCGGCCTACCGATCCCTGGCCTGACGATCCCCGATTGAGATAATCGCGTCGCCGTGAGCAAAGTCGCCGTCATCGGCGCCGGCTACGTGGGGTTGACGACTGCCGCGTGCCTCGCCGACCTGGGCAACGACGTGACGGTGGTCGACATCGACCAGAACAAGATCGCCCAGCTCAAGCGTCACCAGGTGCCGTTCTATGAGCCTGGCCTGCACGAGCTGGTCGAACGCAACACCAGGGCGGGTCGCCTCGCCTTCACCACGTCGTACGTGGACGCGGTGCCGGGCGCCGAGTACGCGATCATCGCCGTCAGCACGCCCGAAGGCGAAGGCGGCGAGGCTGACCTTTCCTACGTCGAGGCGGCCGCGAGCTCGATCGCCGACGCGATGGACGGGCCGCTGGTCGTCGTCAACAAATCCACGGTGCCGCCGCTGACGGGCGACATGGTCTCGCGGGTGTTGAAGAAGCGAAACACGGAGCACGAGGCCGCGGTCGTCTCCAATCCGGAGTTTCTGCGCGAGGGCTCCGCCATCCAGGACTTCATGCACCCCGACCGGATCGTGGTGGGTAGTCACGACCGCGAGGCGGCCGAAAGGGTGGCCATGCTATACGCGCCGTTGGAGGCACCCGTTCTTATCACTCCGAACATCTACACGGCGGAGATGGTGAAGTACGCGTCGAACGCTTACTTGGCAACACGCATCTCGTTCATCAACGAGATTGCCATGATCAGCGAGCGGGTGGGCGCCGATGCGAAGCTGGTGGCGGAAGGCATGGGCCTCGACAAGCGCATAGGACCCCACTATCTCGACGCGGGGATTGGCTGGGGCGGGAGCTGCTTTGGCAAGGATGTCTCCGCCTTGACCGCCGTCGCGGAAGGATTTGACTATCACCCCGAGCTCCTGCACGCGGTCAGGGATATCAACCGCGACCAGCGCATGCTCGTGATCGACAAGCTGCGGGAATGCCTCGAGGAGCTTCCGGGGCGGGTGATCGGCCTGCTCGGGCTCGCCTTCAAACCCAACACGGATGACATGCGTGATGCCCCGAGCCTCGACATCGCCAAGGTCCTGCTTGCGGCAGGGGCCGAGGTCCGCGCCTACGACCCCGCCGCGATCGAGAGGTCGAGGACGCTGCTGCCTGCCGTGGAGTATCTGAAGGACGCATATGAGGTCGCCGCGGGTGCGGACGCGATTGTCCTGGTTACAGAATGGAACGAGTTCCGGCAGCTCGACATGGCGCGCGTCAAACATCTGATGCGGCGGCCGGTAATCGTCGATGGTCGCAACATTTATGACCCCAAGGCCATGATCCGGCTGGGTTTCACGTATCGCGGCATTGGCCGCGAATAAGCCCAGGGCCGTAGTTTCCGGCGGGGCCGGCTTCATTGGTTCTCACCTTTGCGAGGCCTTGCTCGACCGAGACATGCGCGTGCTCGCGCTCGACAACTTCATCACCGGCTCGGCCCAAAATCTGAGCTCCCTGCAGGGAAACCCCGACTTCGAGTTTCGCCAAGCAGACGTCAATCACGGCGTTTTCATAGGCGGCAACGTTCGTTATGTGCTGCACTTTGCCTCGCCCGCGTCGCCGCCGCAGTACGACGCGAATCCGATTCACACGCTCAAAGTCGGCACCATCGGGACCATGAACATGCTCGGCCTGGCGCGCGCCAAAAGCGCGACGTTTCTCCTGGCGTCAACGTCCGAGGTCTACGGCGACCCTCTCATCCACCCCCAGCCGGAGAGCTACTGGGGCAACGTCAACCCCATCGGTCCGCGCGGCTGCTACGACGAGGCAAAGCGGTGCGCCGAGGCGTACGCGATGGCGTACCAGCGCACGCACCAGGTCGACACTCGAATCATCCGCATCTTCAACACCCACGGTCCCCGGATGCAGATCTCCGACGGCCGCGCCATACCGAACTTCATGGCGCAGGCAATTCGAGGCGAGCCGCTCACGGTTTACGGCGACGGGTCGCAGACGCGCAGCATCTGCTACATCTCTGACCTCGTCCGCGGCGTGCTCGCCGCGCTAGAACGCGGAGACGAGCTGCCGGTCAACCTCGGCAACCCCGAAGAGGTCAGCGTGCTCGAGCTTGCGAAAGCGATCATCCGGCTGGCCGGCTCGAGCAGCCGCATCGAGCACCGTGAGCTCCCGGTCGATGACCCCAAGCAACGCCGGCCGGACATCACCCACGCCCGTGAATTTCTCGGCTGGCAGCCGGTGGTGGGTCTGGAGGACGGACTGCGCCAAACCCTCGCATACTTCCGCTCGGTTCTATGACGACCCCCGACGAAATGAAGCGCTACGTCCGGGACGTGCCCGACTACCCGCAGAAGGGCATCATCTTTCGCGACATCACGCCGCTGCTCGGCGACAAGAACATCTTTCGCGAGGTCGTCGAGCTGATGTCGAAGGCGTGGACCAAGGATCCACCTGACCTGGTGGCGGCGATCGAAGCGCGCGGTTTCATCCCCGGCGCCGCGATCGCCGTCAAGCTGGGGGCGGGATTCGTCCCGATCCGCAAGACCGGCAAGCTGCCCTGGATGACGGTCATGGAATCCTACGATCTCGAATACGGGACCGACCAACTGGAGGTCCACTCGGACGCCGTCCAGCCCGGCCAGAAGGTCCTGATCGTGGATGATGTTCTTGCTACGGGCGGGACGGCTTCGGCCGCCGTCCGCCTCATGCGCAAGCTCGGCGCCGACGTGGTCGGAGTGCAGGTCCTGATCGAGCTCGGGTACCTCGACGGCCGCCAGAGGCTCAGTGATGTCAAATTGGTGAGCGAGATCACCTACTAGGAGAAGAATTTTGAAAGTCAGCTCGAGGGGTAGCGACGTAAAGGATTTGAACCTGGCCGCGCAAGGTCAGGATCTCATTGATTGGGCCGCGCGCGAGATGCCGGTGCTGACGTTGATCCGGCAGCGCTTCACGAAAGATCAGCCGCTCAAAGGCCTGCGTCTTGCCGCGTGCCTGCATGTCACCAGCGAGACGGCGAACCTCATGCTGACCCTGAAGGCGGGAGGCGCGGACATCGCCCTGTGCGCATCCAACCCCCTGTCCACGAACGACGCGGTGGCGGCCGCGCTGGCTTCTCACCACGGGGTGAAGACCTACGCCATCCGGGGCGAGGACAACGAGACCTATTACGAGCACATCGAAGCCGCCCTCGACCACCACCCTCAGCTCACGATGGACGACGGCGCCGACCTCGTCTCGGTCCTGCACAAATCCCGGCGCGATCAGCTGCCGGAGGTGATCGGCGGCACCGAGGAGACCACGACCGGTGTCATCCGCCTGCGTGCGATGGCCGAGCACGGGGTGCTCGCCTATCCGATCGTCGCCGTCAACGAGGCCGACACGAAGCACATGTTCGACAACCGGTATGGGACCGGGCAATCGACGATCGACGGCATCATCCGCTCGACCAACGTCCTGCTGGCCGGCAAGACCTTCGTGATCGCCGGTTATGGGTGGGTCGGGCGCGGTCTCGCCTCGCGCGCGAAAGGGCATGGCTCGGACGTGGTCATCACCGAGGTCGACTCGGTCAAGGCGCTCGAGGCGGCCATGGATGGGTTTCGCGTCCTGAAGATGGACGACGCGGCGCGCGAGGGCGACATTTTCGTCACCGTCACCGGCGACGTCAACGTGCTGGACCGCAAGCATTTCGAGGCGATGAAGGACGGCGCGATCCTCGCCAACTCGGGTCACTTCAACTCCGAGATCAACCTCAAGGCTCTCGATGAGCTGGCGACCGGGGTCCGGCAGGTGAGGCCGTTGGTACAGGAGTACCGGCTGGCCGACGGACGCCGCGTCTTCCTCCTGGGCGAGGGCCGGCTCATCAACCTCGCCGGGGCCGAAGGTCATCCCGCGGCCGTGATGGACATGAGCTTCGCGAACCAGGCGCTGTGCGGGGAATACATCGCCAAGAACGCGAGCCAGCTGGAGCGAAAGGTTTACGACGTGCCGGACGATATTGATTCCGAGGTCGCGCGGCTCAAGCTGCACGCGATGGGGATCGGGATCGACACGCTGACCGACGAGCAGCGCCGCTATCTCTCCTCGTGGGAAGAGGGCACCTGAACCTCCCCGCCGGCGCTTCGCGCCACCTCCCCGGCAAGCGGGGAGGGACTTAACCAACAATGTTTGGGCCCGCTCGGCGCACGTGGGTGCTGGGCGGAGGGGGGGCGCGGGGCGCCGCCCAGGTCGGGGTGCTGCAGGCGCTGTTTGAGGCCAACATCGAGGCGCCCGCGGCGGTAGTGGGGACCAGCGTCGGCGCCCTGAACGGAGCTTCGATCGCCGCGTATCCATCCCTCGCCGGGACGATGATGCTGCGCGAGGTCTGGATGTCGCGACCTGCGCTGAGCGTGTTCCAGGCCCACCCGCTCGGCCTGGTCGTGTCGGGAATCCGGCGCGATCAGCTCAGCGCGTTTCCGCAGCGGAACGTGCGCCGGCTCATCGATCGGGCGCAGGCCCTGATGGGGGTCACCACCTTTGAACAGCTGCGGCTCCCCCTGGCCGTGGTGGCGACCGATCTCAACGCCGGCAGGCCGGCGGTGTTCCGCTCGGGCGACCTGACCCCCGCCCTCCTGGCGTCAACCGCGATCCCGGGCGTGTTTCCGATGGTTCGCATCAACGGCCGCGAGCACCTCGACGGGGGAGTGGTAGCCAACACGCCGCTCAACACCGCGGTGGACGATGGCGCCAGGGAGATCCTTGCCGTCAGCCTGATGGCCGGTGGCGAGAATGAGCCCTCACCGGCGGGCTTTGGCGAGCTGATCGCGCGAACGCTGCAGCTTTCGCTGCATCACCAGATGCTCAGCGACTACGAAAGACTGCGGGAGCGATGCCGGATCGTCGTCCTGTGCCCGATCACGGCCCCCACCGCGACCTGGGAGATGAAGCGGGAGCACCTGGAATCCGTGATGGAGTCGTCGCGGGTGGCGATGGCTTCGCTCCTGCGCCAGCGGGGCTCGAAGCTGTTCCGCCACTCCGGAATCCACTACCTGCCGCTGAGATAGGATTCGCCTGTCCCAGAGGTATGAACCTGGCGTCTGGGGATCGGCCCATACGGCGGCCCTCCTTGCCGGCGCGGGAGATTCAGAGGAGGACCGCATGTCGTCACTGTTCACGTCTGAGTCAGTCACCGAAGGCCATCCGGACAAGCTCGCCGACCAGATCTCCGACGCCATCCTCGACGCGATCCTTGCCAAGGACCCGCTGGCTCGAGTGGCGTGCGAGGCGATAGTCACCACCGGCCTGGTGATCGTGGTGGGAGAGATCACAACGGACTGCTACGTCGACATTCCGCGCATCATCCGGCAGACGGTCCGCGAGGTCGGCTACACGCGCGCGAAATACGGCTTCGACGCCGAGACGTGCGGTGTGGTGACCAGCATCGACGAGCAGTCACCGGACATCGCCCACGGCGTCGACGTCGGCGGCGCCGGCGACTCGGGGATGATGTTCGGCTTCGCCTGCGATGAGACGCCCGAGCTCATGCCGCTTCCGATCACGCTGGCGCATCGACTCGCCCGCAAGCTGGCCGACGTCCGCCGCAACAAGACCCTGAGCTACCTGCGGCCTGACGGCAAGGTCCAGGTGACCGTCCGCTATGGCGATGACGGCAAGCCCAGCGGCGTCGAGAACGTGGTGCTCTCGACGCAGCACCACGACGAGGTCGAGGCCGACCAGCTGCGCTCCGACATCGCGGAGCACGTGATCGATGCCGTGATTCCACCCGAGCTGCGCCACGGGTCGGTGCGCTCGTTCATCAACCCCACCGGGAGGTTCGTGATCGGCGGCCCGGTCGCCGACGCAGGCCTGACCGGCCGCAAGATCATGGTCGACACCTACGGCGGGTATGCCCGCCACGGCGGCGGATGCTTCTCGGGCAAGGACCCGACGAAGGTCGATCGGGCCGGCGCGTACGGCGCCCGGCACGTCGCCAAGAACATCGTGGCAGCAGGCCTCGCGAGCAAATGTGAGGTCCAGGTCTCTTACGCGATCGGTGTCGTCAAGCCGGTCGCGATTCGGGTCGATACCTTCGGCACGGGAAGTGTTTCCGAGGCGACGATCGCCACCGCCGTCTCCAAGCTCTTCGACCTGAGCCCGCTGGGCATCATCAAGGAGCTCAACCTGCGCCGCCCACTCTTCCGCCAGACGGCGGTGTACGGGCATTTCGGCCGCACGGACATCGACGCGCCGTGGGAATCCACCGCGCGCGCGAAGGACCTTGCCGAAGAGGTCCAATGACGGCGCAACGACGTCCGGAAGCAGGCATCGCCTCTCCCCGTTCATGGGGAGGGGGCAGGGGTGAGGCCACTGTCGCTGTGATTCCCGCCGGCGGCGCGGGCACGCGGCTGTGGCCGCGCTCGCGCAGCTCGACGCCAAAACACGTGCTGCCTCTCGCGGACCGGGGCCGGACGCTGCTTCGCGCGACATACGACCGCGCGAAAGCGGTCGCGGACGAGGTCTTCGTGCTCACCGAGGTGAGGCAGCGCGAGATCATCGAGGCGGTCCTGCCGGAGGTCGACGTATCGCATCTGATCCTGGAGCCGTCGGCGCGCGGCACCACGAACGCCTATGGCCTGGCCTCGCTGATCCTCAACGAGCGGATGCCTGGGGCGGTGATGATCGCGCTCCCGGCGGACCATGTCGTCCACGGCAGCGCTCAGGTCGCCAGGGCCGTGCGCGCCGCCGTCAAGGCCGCGGCCACCACAGGCTGCCTGGTGACGGTTGGTCTGAAACCGACATTTCCGTCGACCGGGCTCGGCTACATCCACGCGCCTGGCCGCGTGTCGCGGGGCACGCTGCGGGTGCGGCGGTTCATCGAAAAGCCGAATGCGGCAAGCGCCAAGCGGTTCATGCGGGAGGGCGGCTACTACTGGAACCTCGCCTGGTTCTCCTGGAGGGTCGACGTCTTCATCGAGGAGCTTGCCAGGCACGCGGCACGACACCTTGCGGCTTTGCGCAAGGTGGTCGCCGCCCGCAACGCCGGTGACGAGGCAACCGCAGCCGAGCTTTACCGCCGCCTGCCGGTCGAGGTTGTAGACCGGACCGTCATGGAAAAGACCGACCGGCTTCTGCTCGTGCCGGGTGCTTTTGATTGGGCGGATATCGGCAACTGGGCAGAGCTCGGTGACCGGGTGCGCGCGGACGCGCGCGGCAACTCGGTTGACGGGGAAGCCGTGCTGGTCGATACCACCGGGAGCCTGATCTTCGGTGACCGCCGGCTCATCGCCGCGATCGGCGTCGAGGACATGATCATCGTCGACACCGAGGACGCGCTGCTGGTGGTGCCGCGCTCGCGTGCGCAAGACGTGCGCAAGGTCGTTGAGGCCCTCAAGCGGGCGCGCAAGACCCGTTACCTTTAGGGCAATGGCCTCGCCGCAGATCAAGTTCGGAACCGACGGCTGGCGCGGAGTCGTCGCGGACGATTTCACCTTCGGCAACGTCCGCCGCGTCGCGCAGGCGACCGCCAAATACATGAAGTCGCGTTCCAACGACCCCCTCGCGATCGTCGGTTACGACTGCAGGTTTGCTTCGGAGGACTTTGCGCAGGCCGTTTCCGACGTGTTCGCGAGCAACGGCATCAAGACGCTGGTCTTCGACCGTCCATCGCCAACCCAGGTCGCGTCCTGGACGGTGATCGACCGCAAGGCGACCGGCGCCGCGGTCATCACAGCGAGCCATAACCCATATCAGTTCAACGGCTACAAGTACAAGACCGAGACGGGGAGCGCGGTGCCGTCCGAAGTCATCGCCGAGCTGGAACAAACCATCAATGCGCTCGATGAAGTGGCGCCTCCTGATCGCAGCGTCGCCCATGGTCTTGTGTCTGCTTACGATCCGCGGCAGCCTTACTACGCGCAGGTTGCGCGCATGGTCGATCTCGACGCGATCAAGGAAGCCGGCCTTCGCATCGTGCACGAGTGCATGTATGGGTCGGGCTACGGCTACATCGCGGAGATGGTGGGCGGGGGCCGCAGCACGGTGACCGAGCTGCACAACCAGCGCAACCCGCTCTTCGGCGGCATCAATCCGGAACCGATACCGCCCAACATCGATTCGACGATCTCGTTCATGAAGGTCGGCGGCCAGGACCTGTGCATCTGCACCGACGGCGACGCCGACCGCGTCGGCATCATCGACGAGACGGGCCGCTTCATCAACCAGCTTCAGGTCTTCGCGTTGCTGATGCTCTATCTGTTCGAAACGCGCGGATTGCGCGGCCCGGTGGTGAAGACCGTGAACATGACATCGATGGTCGACAAGCTCGGCGCCGAGTTCGGCGAGCGCGTCTACGAGGTGCCTGTCGGCTTCAAGAACATCGCGCCGAAGATGATGGAGACCAACGCGCTGCTTGGTGGCGAGGAGTCAGGCGGGTTCGCGGTGCGTGGGCACATCCCGGAGCGCGATGGCATCCTGATCGGGCTGCTGTTCGCCGACATGATGGTGAAATCGGGCAAGCCCGTCTCGCAAATCCTGGCCGGGCTCGAGCAGCGGGTCGGGCCGCACGCGTACGCGCGGCATGACATTCACCTGGTGCGGGAAACCTACGATGGCGACCGCAAGCGGATCCTGGAGACGCTCGAAAAGAACGAACCGCAAGAGGTGGCGGGGGTGCCGGTGCAGCGTGTGCGTTCGGATGACGGGTTCAAGTTCTACCTGGGCGACGGCAGCTGGGTCCTGCTCCGCGCGAGCGGCACCGAACCGCTGATCCGGATCTACGCCGAGGCGGCCGACAGTGACGCGGTCGAGGCGCGCCTTCGGGCGCTCGAAGACATCGTGGGAATCAGGCAACGTGCTGGAGCCTAGGCAGCGTGCGGCCCCTATGGCCCTTCCCGTCCGGCGCCTTCGGCGCCACCTCTCCACAAGTGGGGAGGACAAGGCCACCTCGCCATAAATGGGGAGGACTCCTGAGTTCGGCCGGGTCGAGAACAGCAAGGTCGATAAACCGTGGGGTTACGAGCTCCGCTGGGCGATCACAGACCGCTACGCCGGCAAGATCCTGCACCTCAACAAGGGCGAGGCGCTCTCGCTTCAGTATCACGAGCGCAAGGACGAGTATCAGTACCTGATCAAGGGGAGCATCGACGTCGAGCTGGGGGGATCGGATGGCGAGCTGACCGCCCGGCGGATGTCCGCCGGCGACACGCTCCACCTCACGCCTGGCACCCGACATCGCCTCACCGCGGTCGAAGACAGCGACATCTTCGAGGTCTCCACGCCCGAGATCGATGACGTTGTCCGCTTGGAGGACAGGTACGGTCGCGTCTAGAATGCCGGGACTGATATGAAGCTGCCGCCGCTGCTGCCGGAAAGGGTCGTCACGAACGATTCCGCCGCCGGAGCAGAACGCGACCGAAGCTTCTTGATCTTCGCGGGCATCGTGCTCGTGGCGATCGCGCTCGTCTTCAAGTCGGAGCTGCTCGGTCCGGGCCAGGTCTGGGCCCTTGCCCTGGGCCTGGTCGTGATCGCCGCCCCGGCGCTGTTGGCCTACCTGCGGGGAACCGAAGAGTTTCCGCGCATCGAGCATTACATCCCGGTCGCGCTGGGCGCCACCACGCTGGCGGGCCTTTCGCTCCTGGTGCCCGAGCGGTGGAAGTACCTCGTGCTCACGGTCACGTTCGGCGCCGGGTTCATCATCGCGGCAAGGTTGGACTACCTGAGGCTGCGTGCCTTTGAAAAGCGCGGCCACCTCGTGCTGCAGGAGACGATCCTCGTCCTCGTCCTCTCGGGCGCCTACCTGGTGGTGGTGACGCTTCCTTTCAATCCCATCCTGAAGCTGCTCTGGATCTTCACCATCACCTTTCTCGCCTCGTACCGCAGCTTTCGTATCAACGGGGTGGCCATTGCGCCGCGGCGGGCGTTCATCTTCGCCCTCTTCGTCGGCCAGGTGGTCACGTTCCTCGCCTGGGCGATCACCGCGCTGGCGCTCTACCTGGTCGTGAACGAAGGCACGTTCGCGGTCATGTTGCTGTTTGCCTGGTACATCAATCGCGGCCTGGTCCGGCACACCGTCGAGGACAGCTTCACGAGGAACGTCGTGCTCGAGTACGGCGCGTTCGCGGTCGTCCTGATTTACCTCTTCGTGTCGAGCTACCAGCCGGGCAGGTAGCTACATACCGAGATAGGCTTTCTGCACTTCCTCGGACGCGAGCAGCTCGCGGCCCGTCCCTGACTGCACGACGACCCCGGTTTCCAGGACGTAGCCGCGGTTGGCCACCTCGAGCGCCTTGTGTGCGTTTTGCTCCACCAGGAGCACGGTCGTGCCTTGCGAGTTGATCTCCCGCACGATGCTGAAAATGGTCTCGATCAGGATCGGCGCCAGACCAAGGGACGGCTCATCGAGCATCATCACTTTCGGCTTGGCCATCAACGCGCGGCCCATGGCGAGCATCTGCTGCTCGCCACCGGAAAGGGTGCCCGCGATCTGGGTCCGGCGCTCCTGGAGCCGGGGGAACAGCGTGAAGACGCGATCCATGTCGGAGGAGATGGCCGCCTTGTCATTCCGCGTGTAGGCGCCCATGACCAGGTTGTCGAGGACGGTCATGCGAGGAAACAGCCGCCGCCCTTCGGGCGACTGGCAGATCCCCAGCTCGACGATTTTCGATGGCCTCGTGTGAGTGATCTCGCGACCGTCGAAAGAGACCGAACCGGTGGTCGGGTGCATCAGTCCTGAGATCGTGCGCAGGGTGGTGGTCTTGCCGGCGCCATTGGAGCCGATGAGCGCGACGATCTCGCCTCTTTCGACCGTGATCGAGACTTTGCGCAAGGCCTGGATCCGCCCGTAGTAGGCGTCGACGCCCTCCAGCTCCAGGAGTGCCATCTGGTTAAGCCGATTTGCCGAGATACGCTTCGATGACCCGGACGTCCTTGCGGACCTCGTCCGGCGAACCCTCGGCGATCTTCTCGCCGTGGTCGAGCACGACGATCCTTTCCGAGATCCCCATCACCACCTTCATGTCGTGCTCGATCAAGAAAACGGTGATGCCTCGCCCCAGGATCTTTTTTACGAGCTTCATCAGTTCGACCTTCTCCTGCGGCGTGAATCCGGCCGCGGGCTCGTCGAGCAGCAGCAGCTTGGGGTCGGTCGCCAGCGCTCGCGCGATCTCCAGCCGCCGCTGCTGGCCGTAGGCAAGATTGCGCGCGTACTGATCCGCGTGCTTGGCGATGCCTACGAAACGCAGGAATTCCATCGCCTCCTCGGTGACTCGTTCCTCTTCTCTTCGCTCCCGGGGCAGCTTGAACAGCGAGTCAAACACTGTCGCCTTCATGCGGACGTGGCGCCCGACCCGGACGTTGTCGAGGCACGTCATGTAGTCGAAGAGCCGGATGTTCTGGAACGTCCGCGCGATCCCCCGGCGCGCAACCTGGTGCGGCTTGGAGCCGGTGATGTCGCGTCCGTCGAACACGACGCGTCCGCTCGTCGGCTGGAAGAGACCAGTGACGTTGTTGAAAAGAGTGGTCTTGCCGGCGCCGTTGGGGCCGATCAGCGCGAACACCTCGCCGCGCTTGATGTTGAGACTCACGTTGTCCACCGCGACGAGACCGCCGAAGCGCTTTGTCAGGTCGGTCAGCTCGAGGATGTTGTCGGCCGGCGCAGGCTGCTCGCTCATGTTGCGTGCTCCATTTCCACCGCGGCTTCTTCTTCCTGTACCGCCGCGTGCTTGAGCTCCTGCTCGCGCACCCGACTCGGCAGCAGGCCCTGGGGGCGCAACAGCATCATCGCGACCAGGATGCCGCCGTAGATGATGTAGTTGAGGTGCTGGGTCGCGTCCGCCAGACTGCGTGTGGTTTCAGAGCTGAGTCCGATGCTGTTGGCGAGGCTCCTGACATTCTCCGGAAGGCCTGGAATCAGGTAGTACACGACGTAGTAGAGGACAAGCGCCCCGATGATGACGCCGCTGATATTGCCCATGCCCCCCAGCACGACCATCACGAGGACGGTGATGGAGACGATGAACAGGAATGAATCGGGGCTGACCAGGCTGACGTTCGCGCCGTAAAACGCGCCCGCGAATCCAGAGAATGAGGCTCCGATGCCGAAGGCAAGCAGCTTGGTGGTCACGGTGTTGATGCCCATCGCGGCGGCCGCAACCTCGTCTTCCCGGATCGCCATCCACGCGCGTCCCAGCCGCGAGCGATAGAGGTTGTTGACGAGGATGATGGCGGCGGCGATCAGGATGCAGATCAGCACATAAAAGGCGACCGGATCACCCCCGAAGTTGAAGTTCCTCACGACCTGAAACGGACCGTCTCCAGACCAAGGACCCTGGATCCATGCCGGCAGCGTCGGCTGGTCGATGCCGCCGACGGCATTGATGCCGCCTGTCCACTGGTCGAAGTTATAGAAGAGTTGAGGCACGATCTCGCCGAACCCGAGGGTCACGATGGCGAGATAGTCACCCCTCAGGCGCAAGGTTGGAAACCCGAGGACGGCGCCCGCGGCCGCGGCCACGAACAGCGCGACGAACAGCATCAGCCAGAACGGCAGGTGAAACGCATGATGAGCAGGCGACGACGCGAGCTGTGTCGAGGCAAACAGCGCGTACGAATACGCGCCGATCGCGTAGAAGGCGGCGTAGCCGAGGTCGAGCAGGCCGGCGAAGCCGACCACGACGTTCAGCCCGATCGCGAGCAGCACGAACGTCCCGGCGCGCGTTGCCTGGGAGACAAGCGCGGTGCCGTCTGTCGCATAGATGGAGGCCATGGGAAAGACGAGGGCGAGGATGAGCAGGATGCTGTAGACGGCCGTATCCCGGTCGCGGATTCGATCCCGCAGGTGGAGGCGCGTGAAAACCGACGTGCTCATTTCTCGGGCACCCGCATGCCGAGCAGGCCGGTGGGCCTGAAGACGAGGACGCCGATCAGGATGCCGAAGACCACGACCTGTGTCCACTTTGACCCGATGTAGGAGTCGCTGAATGCGGCGATCAACCCGATGATGAGCCCGCCAAGGGCCGCCCCGGGAATGTTGCCGATACCGCCGAAGACCGCGGCCGTGAACGCGATGAGCCCGCTACGGAAGCCGAGCTGGTAGTAGACGGTGTTGTAGTAGAGGCCCCAGATCATGCCTCCGGCGCCGGCCAGGAGCGCGCCGATGAAGAAGGTGGCGGCGATGGTGCGGTTGATGTCGATCCCCATCAGCTGCGCGGCGTCGCGATCCTGAGCCGTGGCGCGCATCGCCTTGCCCAGCTTGGTGCGATTGATGAAGATCGCCAGCAGCGCCACGAGGATCGCCGCCACCACCACCACGAAGACGTCCTTGAAGCCGAAAAACACGCCGGCGACGGTGGTCGCGGCTTTCGGCAGGATGTCGGGGAAGTGCACGGTCGCCGGGCCGTGCCACAAGAACATGACACCCTCAAGAAAGAAGGACATGCCGATGGCGGTGATCAGCGGAGCCAGGCGAGGCGCATTGCGAAGGGGGCGATAGGCGACGCGCTCGATGGCGACGTTGATGCCGCCCATGACGAGCATCACCGCCGGAAATACCAGCAGAAGGGCGATGAGATTCACTGTCGTGAACCCGCCTTCCGAGATGGCGAAAAAGCCGAGGATCGCCGAGCCGACATAGGCGCCGAGCGTGAACACGTCGCCGTGGGCAAAGTTGATCAGCTCGATGATGCCGTAGACCATCGTGTAGCCGAGAGCGACGAGGGCATAGATCGAGCCCTGCGTGAGGCCGAAGATGAAGACCTGCACGAATTCGCCGGGGTGGATCACCGCCTGCGCTGCCAGGAGGACGATTGCCGTGGCGCAGAGGACGTAGAAGCCGAAGTCGGGCAGGCTCATGCCACCCACCCGCCCCGACCGGAACCGTTTCAGGGCAGAAGCGCCGCTCTTGACCGCACCCGCGTCCAGTGCTTCCCCTCCTTAAATGGTCAAAGGGCGAGGAGGCCGAAGGCGGCCTCCTCGCTGGATTTTGGGCTACAGAGTACTAGGCGGGCTTGGCGAAGTCGAATTGCGTCTTCCACACGAAGCACGCGTTCTTGGTCTTTGACCCGCACACGCCGGTGGAGTCCTTGATGGCGGCGTCGCTCAAGCTTCCGGTGACCACATAGATGGAAACGATCTTGAGGCTCGTGTCGCCGTTCTTGTCGAAGTCGTAAGTGCCGATCACACCCTTGAAGCCGGTGGTCTTGGCCATCTCGGCCCGAACCTGCTCCCGGCTCGGCGTGCCGTTGGCGTTCTTGACCGCACGCCCGATGGCAGCCATCAGGGCGTTGGCGGCGTCGTAAGCCTGCATGGTGTAACCGCCGAAGTCGTTGGGGCCGCTGAATGCCTTGCGGAAGTCGGCGATCGCCTGCTTGGCGCCGTCGACCTTGGTGGCGTCAGCACCGGCCGAGGTCGCGTAGATGTTGGGCTCGTTGCCCGAGGCCTGGTCGACGCAGTCGGAGGTCTCGATGCCGTCACCGCCCATGAACGGAGCGTCCCAGCCGATGTCTTTCATCTGCTTGCGCGGAATGCAGATGTTCTGGTCGTCGGTGCCGCCGACGTAGACGCCCAGCGCGCCGGCGTTCTTGAAGCCGAGCAGGATCGACTTGAAGTCGCTTGTCTGCTCTTTCTTGTATTCCGAGTGCTTGGCGACCGTTCCGCCGAGCGACTTGAACTGCTGCTCGAACGAGCCGGCGATGCCAACGCCGAAGACCGTGCTGTCGTCCAGGATGCCGATGTTCTTGATGCCAAGTGTCTTGTACGCATACGTGGCCATGGCGGGACCCTGGTAGTCGTCAGTGGTCACGACGCGCCAGTAGTTGTTGGCGTTGCCGGCGCGAAGGTCCTGTGGGTGGTACGCGCAACCAGCGATGTCCTTGGTCAGACACGGGTTGGTGTTGGCCGGACTGATCATCACGAAATGCTTCGGCGCGGCGATCGGGATCTCCGCCTTCGCGACCGCGGAGTTGTACGGCCCGACCATGCCGAGGAACTTGTTGTCGTCCAGCATCTTGCGGACGTTGTCGACGCCGGCGTCGGCCGAGTAGGCGCCTTGCCTGCAGTCGTCGAAGCTCTGATACTGGATCGTGTAACCCTCGACGCCTCCGGCGGCGTTCTTCTGGTTGACCGCGAACTGGACGCCGTTGCTGACCGCCTGGCCGCCGATCGTACAGACGGGAAGGTCGGATCCGATCTTGATCGTGCCCTTCGACGCCCCGCCGCCGCCGCCCGTAGTACCGCCGCAGGCAAACGCGACAAGCGTCGCCGTCGTGAGGACTATCAGTCCCCTAGCTCGAACCATATGGTTCCCCCTTGTGCTTGTTGGGAGGCCCATGCGCAAACCACACCTCACGCCTCCCATCACTTGCCGCCCTCTTCCCAACTCGAAGTCGGGGCGAGAGTGCGCCGGCGGCGAGTGCGGCCACATTGGGATGGCCGAACTGCTACTCCGAGGCAAACTATCGACTTGCAGGGCCCTCGAAGTCAAGTCGAAGTTGGCGGTAGGGCTGGTCGGCGGCATTGTCAATAAGGGAGACGGGCGCTGTAATCGACGCTGTCAACCAGCTTCCATGGCGATCGGGGGTCGGCGCTGGTCGCCTCGAAGATGGAGACGAGCCGGTTGCTGGTGTCCCCGGCGGCGTCAAAACCAAGGGTCCCGGTCGCCCCGGCTAGCCCTGAGGTCAGCGCCAGCTCGGCCGTGACCTTCGACCTGGCCGGCAGGCGGCCGCCGGCATCTCTGATGGCGCGATCCAGGGCCGCATAGACGACCGCGGTGGCGTCGTAGGCGACGATCGTGTACGGGCCGTAGTCGGCTGTGGTCCCGAACGAGGCTTTGAAGCCCTGGATAGTCGCCGCCGCGCCAGGCCTGGCAACGGCGTCGGCGATGGGCACGGTGGCGAAGATGCCCGGGGTGTTGCCGCCGGCGGAGACGATGCAGGCCGGGTCCTGGGCGATGCCATCGCCGCCGATGAATGGCGTTGCCCCACCCAGCGGGAACAGCGCCTTCATCTGCGCGCGGAGACTGCAGCCGGCGTGGCTTTCGCCACCGTAGTAGATCGCCTGCGCGCCCGCGTCTTTCATGCCTCTCAAGAACGGGGCGGCGTCCGCTGCGCCCGGCGCAAGGTCCAGGTGCCCGACCACGCTGCCGCCGAGGGTGCTCAACCTGGCGATGAAGGAATCGGCGAGTCCCTGGCCGTACGCCTCGTGGTCGGAGATGACCGCGGCGCGCTGGATGTGGAGATTCAGATACGCGAAATCAGCCGCGGCGGCTCCCTGGAGCTCGTCGGTGGTGGTGAGCCTGAAGAAGTTGTTGGTATGCGCCGGCCTCAGGTCCGATGCCGCAGGCAGGCCGGCGGACTTGCAGGCGATCTCGGTCCGGGCCGGGTTGAGCAGGGCCGGAATGAATACGTCTCTGGTCAGGCACGGATTGCTGGTCGCGGGGCTGACCATCCCCAGCCCCGCCAGGTTGGCGATCGGAATCTCCTTGCGCGCGACCGCGGCGTCGAACGGTCCGATCATCGCCATCAAGGTGGAATCGGCGACGAAGCCCTCGACATTGGAAGCGCCGCGGTTGGGGTTCGGAAAACCGCCACGCGCGTCGTCCGCGGTCGTGAGAACGACTTGGAAGCCGTCGAGCCGTGGATGCGTCTTGACGAAGTAGCGGACGCCGTTGAGCGCGGGTACGGCGGCCCGGGCTTCATGCCCGGTGAGAGGCAGATCGACGCCGACGCGGAGCTGGGGGCCGGTCGTGGCGGGTGTGCCGATGGAGGCGCATGCCTCGCAAACCACCAGGAGGACGGCCGCACTCAGCCAGGCCGCGCGCTGCATGCCGGAGAGAATGACAGCCGTTGTGAGGCGGTGGCACTACGTATACTCAGCATTCCCTCGTAACCTTCAGCCCAGCCATTGGAGCGCGCCCCTGTGAAAGCCGACACCAGCGAACACCTCAAGCCCCGCTCGCAGTACGCCGAGGATGCCGTGCAGCTCGCCATCGCCGGCAAGTGGGACGAGGCCGTCAAGCTGAACCGCTTCATCATCGAGAACTTCGGCTCGGACGAAGAAACACAGAACCGCCTGGGCAAGGCGCTGTCTGAGCTCGGCAAGCTCAAAGAGGCGAAGGCTTCTTATGAGGTGGCGCTGAAGCTCAACCCAATGAACAACATCGCCAAGAAGAACGCCGCTCGGATCAACGCGCTCCTCCACCAGAAAGAAGGCCTCAAGGTCGGCGGCACCCGGGTCGACCTCAACCTGTTTGTCGAGGAGATGGGCAAGACCGTGATCACGACGGTCGAGTCGCCGCCGAAAGCCGATATCTGCTCCAAGGTCGCGGCAGGTGACGTCGCCGAGCTGCGCATCGAAGATGACGGCATCATGACGGAGACGTCGCGGGGCGTGAAGCTCGGATTGCTGGAGGCCAAGCTGGCCCGGAGGCTGACCAAGTTCATGCGCGGCGGCAACCGCTACCAGGCCGGGGTGACATCGTGCGACGGCAACACCGTGAAGCTGATCGTGCGCGAGACGTACCAGGACCCTCGTTTTGCGGGCAAGCCCAGCTTCCCAATGCGGCGCAAGCGCGAGGTGGAGTTCCGTCCGTACACGAAGGAGAGCCTCCTCTCGCGCGAGGTCGAGGTCTTTGCCGGCGAAGAAGAGGAAGAGGCATTGGTGGAGACGCCCGCCAGCGACGACATCGAAGAGGGCATGCACACGGTCGAGGACGAGGCCGAGCCGCTGGACTTCTCAGAGGACGCGGACGGCGAGGTCGAGGAAGAGGATGAAGATGAGAGCTGACATTCCTGTGGCCACGGCCGGGAGGTTTCTTCACCGACCGTAGACCGCAGCTGGGCGGCGTGCCCGGCTTTCGCGACCTGCTCCCGCTCGAAGCCGAGATCCTGCGCGAGGCGCAGGAGTCGCTTCTCGCCGAGATGCGGCGTTGGGGCTACCGCCATGTGATCACGCCGCTCGTCGAGAACATGGACGTGCTCGACCTCGGGCTCGGCATCGAGCAACGCCGGCGGCTCTTCAAGTTCACCGACCCCCGCGGCGACGTCGTGGCGCTGGTAGGCGAGCGCACGGTGCCGGTGGCGAGGCTGGTCGCGGGCAAGCTGCGCACTGCGCCGTTGCCCCTCAGGCTCTGCTACGCGGGTCCCGTGCTTTCCACGGACGAGGGCCGGTTCCAGCACCGGCGTGAGACCTACCAGGTAGGCGCCGAGCTGATCGGCGCCTCCGGCCCGGTCGCCGACGCTGAGGTGATCGCGCTGGCGGCCCGGTGCATGGAGGCGACCGGCATCCGTCGTTACCAGCTCGACGTCGGCCACGCCGAGTTCTTCCACGGGATCATGGATGCGGTTCGGCTGCCGGACGATGTCAAGAGCTCGGTCCGCGCCGCGCTCGCCGCGCGCGACTTCGTCACCCTCGAGTCGCTGCTCGAAGACACGCCGTTGAAATCCGCCGAGCACGAGCTGCTGCTGCGCTTTCCCGCTCTCCGTGGCGGACCGGAGATCCTTCAGGCCGCGGGTGGACTTGTCCGCAACCGCCGCTCGGAGGCTGCGCTCGCCGAGCTGGCAAGGGTCCGCGAGCTGCTCGTTGCGCACGGCATTGGTGACGTGGTCAACCTCGACCTCGGGGCGATTCGCGATTTCGACTACTACACGGGCGTCATCTTCGAGGGGTACGGGCCCGATTTCGGGCGCCCGGTCGCCCAGGGAGGCCGCTACGACGGGTTGCTGGCGCGGTTCGGCCGGCCTGCGCCCGCGACCGGATTCATGATCCAGCTCGACCTCGTCTCCGAGATGCTGACGCGAGCGCCGCGAGCCCTGGCTCTGCCGCGCCTGGACGCCGCGCTGGCCTGGACCGGGTCTGGGCTCACCACCGCTCTTCGTTTGGGATCGACCCTCCGCCTGTTCGGCATGCGAGCGGTCGTGGACACTCAGTCGCGCAGCCAGGCGGAGGCACATGCGTGGTGGCGCGCCGTCGCGGCGGCGAACCTGGTGCACTGCCTGACCGAATCGATGGTGTCGTGGTCGGCCAAGGGCCGGCGCACGAGGCGGCTGCCCCCGGAGCAGGTGGCGGCGCGACTGGCAGGAGGCCTCAAGTGACACCGGAGGACCAGGTCTCGATCGCTGTGCCGACAGGCGTGCTGCTGGACGGCGCCCTTGCGCTGCTTGCGAAGTCGGGGCTGGCGCGGCTCTCTGCCGAAGAGCTCGGCCGGCAGCTGTTGATCGATGGCGGGGCGTTGCGGGTGATCCTCGTGCGCCCGACCGACGTGCCCGCCTACGTGGACCACGGTGCGGCCGACCTTGGCATCGTCGGCAAGGACATTCTCTGGGAGACCCCCGGCTCTCACTACGAGCTGATCGACCTCCGTTTCGGTGGCTGCCGTCTCGTCCTGGCGGTGCCCGACGCCTCAGGCTTCAACGGACCACAGACCTGGCCGCCGATGATGCGCGTCGCGACCAAGTACCCGCGGACTGCCGTCACCTGGTTCGAGGCACGCGGACAGGCGGTAGAGGTCGTGCGCCTGCACGGTTCCGTGGAGCTTGCGCCTCAGGTCGGGCTGGTGGATGGGATCATCGACCTCACGGCCACCGGGCGCACCCTCCGCGACAACCGGCTGCGCATCATCGCGGTGCTCGGCAGCTCGACGGCGAGGTTGATCGCCAACCAGGCGAGTCTCAAGACCCGGACCGCCGCAGTCCAGTCGGCGGTCTCCAGGCTGCGCGAGGCGTCCGGACATGCCAGTTAGGAGGTTCGATGTCGGCTCGTGGCTCGACTCGCCGCTCTCGCGGCGGCGCCTCGATCTGTCCCAGTTCGTGAAGGAGCGCGAGACGGTGGCGGAAATCTGCTCGCGCGTGCTGGCCGACGGCGACGACGCGCTGCGTGAGCTTGGACTCCGCTACGACGGCTGGGCGCCCGCCAAGGGCGAGTCGTTCGAAGTGGCGCATGGGGACCTGGCGGCCGCGTCCAGCCGCCTGCCGGCGGCCGACCGGGCGGCGCTCGAGTTCGCGGCTCAGCGCATCCGCGATTTTCACGAGCGCCAGAGGCAGCCTGCGTCGATCGGCTCGCCTGGGCTCAAGCTGGTCACGCGTCCGGTCCGGCGCGCGGGCGTCTACGCCCCCGGCGGCCGGGCGGCGTATCCGTCGACCGTGCTCATGACCGTGATCCCGGCCCGGGTCGCCAGGGTCGCCGAAGTCGTCCTCGCGACGCCGCCGCGGGCAGACGGAAGCGTTCCATCCGCAATTCTCGCCGCCGCGCACATCGCGGGCGCGGACACCGTGTACCGGATCGGGGGCGCGCAGGCGATCGCCGCCCTCGCTTATGGAACGGCGAGCATCCCGCGCGTCGATGTGGTGGCGGGTCCCGGCAACATCTATGTGACCCTCGCCAAGAAAGAGGTGTTCGGCTCGGTTGGCGTCGATGGCATCGCCGGTCCGACGGAGGTCGTCGTCGTTGCGGATGGCGAGGCGCGGCCGGATTTTGTCGCCGCCGATCTCGCCGCCCAGCTGGAGCACGACCCGTTGGCCTGGGGCGTGCTCGTCACCGACTCCAGCCAGCTCGCGGACCGCGTCGAGGAAGAGCTCGTCAGCCTCCTGCAGGGGCTCGAGCGCGCGGACATAATCCGCCAGGCCAACTGCTGCGTGATCGTCGCGGACGATATGGACCAGGCCATCCACGTCGCCAATGACTTTGCTCCCGAACACCTGCTGATCGTGGCCGCCGACGGCGCCCGCCTCGCCGCCCAGGTCCAGAATGCGGGGGCGGTGTTCGTTGGCGCCTATTCAACGGTGCCGCTCGGCGACTACTCCGCCGGCCCCAATCACACGCTGCCAACATCGGGGGCGGCGCGATTCTCGTCGCCGCTTGGCGTGCACACCTTCCTCAAGCGGACAAGCGTGTTGAGCCTGAACCGCGGCGACCTCGAGACCTTGCGCGACGCCTCTGTCCGGCTGGCGGAGATGGAAGGCCTGGGCGCGCACGCCCACGCGATCGAGGTGCGCCTTGAGTAGGAGAGGTCGGGTCACGCGCAAGAGCCGGGAGACGCAGCTCTCGGCCAGGGTCGACCTGGAAGGGCGTGGCCGGGCTGAGGTTTCGACGGGCCTGGCCTTTGTCGACCACATGCTGGAGCAGGTGGCGAGGTACGGCGGCTTCGACCTCCGGCTCCGCGGCGCCGGTGACGTTCAGGTCGACCCCCACCACCTGGTCGAGGATGCGGGCATCGTGCTGGGCGAGGCGCTGTCGCAGGCGCTGGGTGACCGCGACGGCATCGCGCGTTTCGCTTCTGCTTACGCGCCGCTCGACGAATCGTTGGCCAGGGTCGTGATCGACCTGGGCCGGCGCCCGTTCCTCTCTTATAACGTGCCGCTGCGGGGCCGGATCGGAACCCTCGAGTCCGAAGTCGTGGAGGAGTTCTGGCGTGCGCTTTCCATCCACCTCGGCGCCACGATCCATGTCGATCTGGTTCGGGGCCGCAACCGGCACCACATGGCCGAAGCCACGTTCAAGGCGCTTGGACTCGCGCTCCGCGCGGCGATGGCGCCGAGTGGGGCCGCCGGTGCTCCTTCCTCCAAAGGGTTGTTGGGTTGATCGCCATCGTCGATTACGGCGTCGGCAATGTCCGCTCGGTGGAGCGCGCGCTGGTCCAGGTCGGGGCTGAGGCGCGGCTGACCGCCGAACCCGATGAATTGGAGTCGGCCGACGGCATCGTGCTGCCCGGCGTGGGAGCGTTTGGGCCTGCGCTGGCGAGGCTCTCCGCACGCGGGCTGGGCCGCCAGGTCGTCGAGCTGGCGCGGCGTGGCACGCCGGTGCTCGGCGTGTGCCTCGGCTATCAGCTTTTGTTTGAGGAGTCGAGCGAGCACGGTCGCCACGAGGGCCTTGGGCTGCTGGCCGGCCGCGTGGTCGAGGTCACGTCCAGTGAGCGGGTTCCGGTGATCGGGTGGTGTCGGACCACCCAGACCGCCCGATCAGCGCTGTGGGACGGGATCCCCGACCACTCTTACTTCTACTACGTGCACTCCTTCACCCCCGAGGCCTCGAACCACGGCGTCGGCTGCTCTGACCACTCGCCCGCGGCAGCGGCCGCGGCGGGCAACGTGATGGGAACCCAGTTCCATCCCGAGAAAAGCGGTTCCGACGGCCTGCGTCTTTATGCCAACTTCCTCGCCCTTTGCAGCTGATGCCTGCCAAACGCGTCATCCCCTGCCTCGACGTCACCGACGGCCGCGTCGTCAAAGGCGTGCGCTTCAAGGAGCTGCGCGACGCGGGCGACCCCGCCGAGCTGGCCTCGGCCTACGATCGCGAGGGCGCGGACGAGATCGTCTTCCTGGACATCACCGCCTCATCGGATGCTCGCAAGATCCTCCTCGACGCGGTCGAGCGCACGGCGGACCAGGTGTTCATCCCGCTCGCCGTGGGCGGAGGCGTGAGAAGCGTTGAGGACATGGCCGAGCTGCTGACGCACGGAGCGGACAAGGTGTCGGTCAACACCGCAGCGCTGGCGGATCCAGCGCTGATCACGCGCTGTGCGGAAGTTTTCGGCTCGCAATGCGTGGTCCTGGCGATCGACGCGCGCAAGCGGCCGGACGGGACCGGCTGGGAGGTGTTCAGCCACGGAGGCCGCCGCGCCACCGGGCGCGACGCGGTCGAATGGGCGACCCTGGGGGAGCAGGCGGGAGCGGGGGAGATCCTGCTCACGTCGATGGACCGCGACGGGACGCACGCCGGGTACGACATCGAGCTCACCCGGGCCGTCAGCGGCGCCGTCCGCCTGCCTGTGATCGCCTCGGGCGGTGCCGGATCGGCGCGCCACATGTACGACGCGCTCAGCGGCGGGGGGGCAGACGCGGCGCTGGCCGCGTCCATCTTCCACTTCGGCGAGCTTTCGATACGCGACGTCAAACAAGCGCTGGCGGAAATGGGCCTGGAGGTGAGGCGATGACCCCGGACTTTTCAAAGGGGCTCGTCCCGGCGGTCGTCCAGAACGCGGAGACGGGCATGGTGTTGATGCTGGCCTACATGGACGAGGAGGCTTGGTCGAAGACCAACGAGACCGGGCGCGCCTGGTTTCTTTCCAGGGAACGCGGTCTGTGGGAGAAGGGAGCAACCTCGGGAAACACGATGGAAGTCGTGGAGGTACGGCTCGACTGTGACCTCGACGCTGTGCTCTTGAGGGTCAGGCCGGCCGGTCCCGCCTGCCACACCGGCGCCGAGTCTTGTTTCTTCAATGAGACGGATTAGGCTTCCACCCCACTCTTGCTGAAGGGCAAGGGGGGACGCTATGCATGTTTATGCAGTCCAATGTATACTCATGCGCTTGTGACCAAAAAGCTGAGGGCTGCGGTCGCCGGGGCGAACGGCTACGCGGGGATGACGGCCGTGCACCTGCTGGCGCGTCATCCCGGGGTCGAGCTGACCCAGCTGACATCCCGCTCGTACGCGGGCAAGCCTTATTCAGAGGTCTTTCCCCTTCTCGACCTGAGGGGCTCGTTCGTCCCGGAGCCGGCGCCAGACGGCGTGGAGGTGATCTTCAGCTGCCTTCCGCACAACGTGGGCGCCACGCGGGTGGAATCCTGGCTCGAGGCGGGAGTGCGAGTGGTCGACATGAGCGCTGACTTCCGCCTCCGCGAACCGTCGGAGTATCCGAAGTGGTACCGGCAGCCGCATCCGGTGCCCGCGCTCCTGGAGCAGGCGGTGTTTGGCCTGCCCGAGCTGCACGAGCCCGAGCTGCGAGGAGCTCGACTGGTCGCGGTTCCGGGCTGCTACTCGACCGCGAGCATCCTGGCCCTGGCGCCGGCCGTTTCCGCCGGCCTGGTGGGCTCCGACATCGTGGTCGACGCGAAGTCCGGGGTGAGCGGCGCCGGACGTTCGCTAGGCCTCGGCGTCCAGTTCAGCGAGGTCAATGAATCGCTGGGTGCGTACGCGATCGAAGGCCACCGCCACCTGGCTGAAATCGTCCAGGAGCTATCTGGGCTCGCTTCTCCCCACCCGGCGCTTCGCGCCGACCTCCCCACTGGGTGGGGAGGCGGACTGACCTTCGTTCCTCACCTGGCGCCCATGACCAGGGGCATCCTTGCCACCTGCTACTTCGACCTCAAGGGTTCGGTCGGTGAGCTGCAGGATGCGTATCGCGAGTTCTACGCCGGCCAGCCCTTCGCCAGGGTGGTCGACAAAACCCCTGCCACCAAGCTGACGACACACTCGAATCTGTGCCTGGTCAACGTCGGGGCGCAGGGCCGAAAGGCCGTCGTAACCGCGGCCCTGGACAACCTGCTCAAGGGCGCATCGGGCCAGGGCATCGAGTGCTTCAACATCGCGTTCGGCTTCGATCG
>Ga0209161_10000463_pt1 | contig 32913 bp, 33 predicted proteins | sample GraSoiAngelo_155_FD_186169 | JGI IMG/M metagenome (GOLD analysis project Ga0209161, IMG submission 186169) | Grasslands soil microbial communities from the Angelo Coastal Reserve, California, USA - 14_1009_13_30cm (SPAdes) (version 2) | ecosystem: Environmental > Terrestrial > Soil > Grasslands... | reverse complement strand
TGAGGTTGCGGATTCGCGCTTCCGCAGGATAGATAGATCGTTCTGTCCCGTCTACTTCTATTACGCGAGGTGCGCCTATCTCGACCTTGCCTAGTTTGATCTTGAGCGGATAGTCACCTATCTCTATTGGTAGCTCTCCTACTTCATCCACAATTGCTTGGAGTCCACGTTCGACAAAGTCGTTGTAGGAGTCGATGTGCTGCCGAACTAGCCCGCTATCATGGATGAATTCTTTGGTTAGGTTCCAGAGCTGGGTTGTTGTTACTGCCAAATTTTCACTTTCAAGAAACTATTTTTCAAAAATCTTCTACAACATATCGGTAAAAATCAGACTCGCCTGCAGTAGCGCTCTTCCTGATCACCTTGACAATGTCTCCAGGCTTGGCGCCAATGGCTCGTACCGCTGGGTCCGTTGATTTAACGTAAGGTATCTGGAAGGGTTTGATATGGTAGCGCTCTAGGACTTCCTTGGCTTCATTGGGTTTGAGGAGAACGTGTTTGGGGACAAGGTCGTGCTTGAATATGTCATAAGAGGGTTCCTTCTCCTTGATCTGTTTCTTAACCAAGTACTTGATACTACCTCAGTGGATGGACGGGTGGAGTCCGACCTACCAGGCTGGACGAGTGAAAGTAATCGGCCGTTTAATAAACCTAACACCATCCTAGCTGCGAAAAAAAGACCGCCACAGTAGTTCGTAGGGTGTCTAGTTCAAATGAAGGGTCAAACTTTCGGTTTACGTTTTGAAATCAAGCAGTTGTGCAGAGGGAGAGGATTGTAATCAAGGGAGATCCTTTCTGGAGGGAATTCCTCCAAAGAGCACTTTTGTGTCGCGAGGAGCAACTGCTTTTGAGATTTTCTAGCGAGGGATCCCGCCAGTTGAAACTGATCTGGGCGAGTCTCACACATTAGGGCCCAGAATGCATAGATCCGACGTTTTCGAGATCGCGGATTAAGCGTAGAGGTCAGCGTGAAAAAGTTGCAAGCTCAAATCGCATGCCCGGATTTCGGATCAGGGCATGTTCTGCGCTTGTCAGGTTTGAAATAGAAAGGTCTGGAATTTCCTTTCTTCTCCCGCTTCTCTTCGAAGAAGGATTACCTTTCTTTATTCCTTCAAGATCGCGAGTTTTTGTGTCACGGGAGAGAATTTTTTCCTAAATTCCAGGAGGGGTCCATTCTCCAGCTGAAAACGTTTCCTGGCGAGATTACCGGTTTCTCGCGGAGAACAGCCGAATCAGCATTTTTCAAATCGCGCACCCAGCGGGATCATGGAAGCGTGAACTGGGCATCATACGGAATCCTCCTCCTAGGATCCGGATCAGGGTTGATTCTGGCCGATTCCTATGGGCTGTCCTCTCGATGTAGCGTCATGCTAAAAAGCAAGTCCGAGGCTCCGCTCTTTCCCAGTTCAAAGGATTCGAGCATGGTCAAGACCTCAAGCGGAATGTTCGCCGGCCGCAAACTGTGTAAGCGGCGTCAGAGCTTCAGGTGGGCCTATGCTCCCTACAAGCGACGCATGCTCGGACTAGACTACAAAGCAGACCCACTGGAAGGATCACCCCAGGCTCGAGCGATCGTCTTGGAGAAGGTGGGGGTTGAATGCCGCCAGCCCAACAGCGCAGTCAGAAAATGCGTACGCGCACAGATCATCAAAAATGGAAAGGTCATAACTGCATTCCTGCCCGGCGACGGCGCATTGAATTTTATCGACGAGCACGACGAGGTCCAGATTGAAGGCATCGGAGGAGCAGAGGGGAAAGCGTATGGTGATCTTCCTGGAACAAGATACCGAGTTTTCACCGTTAACGGTGTAAGCTTGGATGCGTTGCTAAAGGGTAAGAAAGAGAAGCCACGCCGATAAGCAATCATTACGAAAAATTGGGGCGTTTGCCTGTTACATGTCTTGTCAAGTCGAGGTTCGAGTATCCTTTTGAGTAAAAATAGTCCATACCTCTTTTCTAATCAGGGCTAATGGACCCAGTAAAATTACAGGAAGCGAAAAGAGAAAATTGGCGTTAGTATGGGGCGTCGTCTGCTCAGAGTGTCAGCTGCTGGCCGTCGAGAACTGCCCCCACTGCACAAGAGACCTCTGCGAGAAACACAGCAGCCGCCACGACTGCGAAAGACTCCGATCAAGAGAATTTGCAGTCGCCGGCTAAGAAAAAGAGACTAGAAAATCGACCAATACTCAGATACTGATTCTACACTTAGACCTCGCTCAACCGTGAACCACGGCCGTCTCTGCAACACCATGCTTCATCCGGAAATCACGGAGCCCCATCTCCTGACCCAGAACCACAACAGTATTTTCTGATCGCCGCTGATAGAACGGCAGCTTCACGACCTCTGCTGAAACATTCCGCTCCCTAATCTTGACTGCGAATACGGTTCCCACCCTCGAGATACCTGGCGGAACATAGCCCATACCTATGCTTATTCCGAGAGTTGGAGAGAACGTCCCACTTGAAACCTTTCCAACGTTCTGATCTTCGAGAAGGATTTCTTGACCTTGGCGAGGAATTCCCTTGCCTGTAATTCTGAAGCCGACTCGGACCCGAGTCGGTCCTCGCTCCTTCTCCTTTTGAATAGGTCCTCGTCCGACAAAATCACTCTTCTTGTCTAGTCGAACAGCGAAATTGAGTCTCGCTTCGACAGGCGTTGTCTTCTCGTCAATATCATTTCCGTACAGGCACATCCCTGCTTCCAGGCGCAAAACGTCTCTGGCTCCGAGCCCCGAGGGTTTCAGTCCGTCATGCTTGCCTGCTGAGAGGAGTTTGTCCCATATCTTCAACGCGGGCTCAGGATTCTGACTGGTCGCGTTCCAGACATAGATTTCGAAACCATCCTCACCAGTATAGCCACTCCGCGTCACCAGACACGAAATGTCTCCAACTCTGACCTCTTTGCCTGAGTACTTGTCGATCTCTTCCAGTCTAGCCCCGGAGATGCTTCGTAGTAATTGCCCAGCTTTCTGTCCTTGCACGGCAAACATGGCTGATTGGTCCGAGACGTCTCTCAACCCTGCTCCGGGATCTCGATGTTTTTCAAGCCAGGCCCAGTTTTTGTCTCGATTGGCAGCATTGTAGACAACAAGATACTTCGTCTGGCTCGTTCTGAAGATCGTAAGATCGTCAATTATCCCTGCATTTGGATTGCAGAGGAGGGAATAGTGTCCCTGGCCGATCGAAAGTGTGGAAACATCGTTTGTTACTAGCTGATTGAGAAATGTCTCCGCGTTCTTGCCCTCAACCGTAATTCTTCCCATATGCGAGACGTCGAATAACCCCGCGTGTGTCCGGACAGCCTTGCATTCGGGAATTATTCCCTCAAACCAGACGGGAAGCTCGTAGCCGGCGTAGTCGACAATGTTGCCGTGTTTTTTGTGATAATCGTACACCTGCGTTCTTTTTGGCATCGTCAGGCCTGCTTCGCAGGCTCGGAGCTGGGTAGAAAAGGAAGATTATTGCGGGGGCGGAGCTGTCTGCGGGCCTATCTTCAAAGTCTCAATCGTGAATCCGAGTTTCTTTCCACACTTGGGACAGTATCCACCGTTGCGCTGGATGATCTCACTCGGCGTTTCTAATTCAAGCCCAGTGTATAAGAGGTCGCCGCACTTGGAACATATTATTCGCTGAGGACACAAAATTGTTGCAAGACCTCGACGATGAGCGTAAATTCTCCGACCCGGTATTAAAACAGTTCCAGAACACGTGCGAAGACGAACTGCGGGAAAGCAGGGCTTATTATTGAGGCATCGAAAGAGTCACACAAGTAGAACCTGGACTATCGAGGATTGGTCATTGTGGGCATGAAAACGAGTCTCTGGAAGCTGAAGAGGTCATTGAACAATCTAGCCTTCAGAATGAGCTTCATCAGACTCGCACCGGGATCCAGTAGACCCCTACTGCCAATCGCGGAATTCATTATCGTCGGATTCACAGTATTCGTGTTGTCCGGCGGACTATTCGTCCTCACCCAAGGAGGCCAAGGTCTGTTAAACGTGGCAAGCGGATACTCATTCGTCTATCCAGGAGACATCAACAACCAGACGACTCAGGAGGCAGTGTTTACGACGCTGATTTATGGAATGGGAATCCTGGGTCTCTACATGATGTTCATGAGCACACGATTTGCCTATCGTCCCAAGCGCGCATACGGATACCTAGCGTTCGGAATGATCATGGCAGTAATCTTCATCGTATCACTATACGTCCTCATTTACGACAAGATCGGTCAACTCTAGGCTAACAGCGAAGAGCAATCGTCTGAATAGTGGATATACTAGGCCCATCTTCCGAGAATTCTTCTACACTCCGGACAAAAACCGTGTTTGGCATTATCTGTCTTCTTTCCACAACGCGCACAGGTTCTCGGGGTGTCTCGGCCATGAACAGTTATGGTTCTGCGAAACCCGGGCCCACTATGGAATCCACCCGGTTTGAGCATACGGCGCTTCTTCATTAGTCACTACTAGGCCATAAGAGGCACCCTGGTCGCAAAAAGGGAAGCTTTACCCGGCAGGTTTAGGATTCGGATACGGTCGTCTTCAATAAAGTCCCAATCGCGAGGTTCCGATCTAGCCGCCGCCGGCTTGAGCACAATACCCGGTTATGAACGGTGCAGCGTTTTGTTTCACGTTGATGTTAGGATACATGATTCCTGTCGATGAGGCTGCGTAGATGGCTACGTAGTCTGCACATCCTTCAGCGAGTTTGAACACGGCGTTCGATTGGGAAGTGGCTGCAGGGAGACCGGCATAGGACCCTGATACACAAGTTATGTCGCCATTACAGACTGCGTATTGAACGAATTGTCCGAGCGTGAAGAAGTACACACGGATCGGAACTGTACTTGTGAATGAGACGAAATAATCGAACGTATCAGGGACTGTTCCCTCTCTCCACCCGTTCGATGTCATGTTACAGCCCGAGCCCGGAGGTCCTCCACAAGAGTTCCATATCGTGGTGTAGGGCGGTTGTGCTGTTGCGGTGTTGGGAGGCTGCACGCTCTGAACGTTCGGTGGATTAGGTAGCGAATAATGATTGCCGGTGAGTGGTAAGAGGTGTCCCAAAGAGGTCGCGGACAAGACGGCTAGAATAATGATGATCACGAGCAAGATTCCTATCACGGCCTTGTACGGCCCTGTGGATACGGGTGCTTGAGTTTGTATCGACGGATAGTAGCTAGGCGCTACTTGTTGAAGTTGGGGATGAGGAGAGATAATCTTGGTTCCGCAGTTTGGACAGAAGACCGCGTTCTGCTGAAGAGGTGCACCACAATTCGGACAATAAGACTGCCCCATCGCCAACTTCAATCACTTGGAACGTTAGAACTCCCAAGGATAATACCGGGTTTCTAAAGGCCACGGTGATTGGGTCTAGAGGTTTAGTCGCGTTGGGCGAAATCTATTATTCGATGTCCGGATTGGCCCAGACTGGTTCTAGAATGTTAACAGGGAAACGCATCATTCTCCGAGCTCCAGAACGGGAGGATCTCAAGTCCTTTCACAAGTGGCAGAATGATGAAGAGGTCATGACGCTTGCACGATCCATGCCCGACCATGTGAAGTCAATGGTGTCTATTGAGGCAGAGATGGAGAAGGGTCTGAAGGGAGAAGACCCAGAAGTACGACGGTACGTGATCCAAGAGAAATCCAGCGGGAAGGCGATAGGATGGTCTTCGATAAGATTCCACACTTGGGCTCGCAGATACCACAACGCCCACCTCGGCTTGTGCATTGGAGACAAGGACAAGTGGGGCAAAGGATACGGGACAGAAGTTACCAAGCTCCTACTCGAGGAAGCGTTCGAACAACTGAACCTTCACAAGGTGGGATGGTGGACCTTCGCGGAGAACAAAGCGAGCATCGCCCTGGCGAAGAAGCTCGGATTCAAAGAAGAAGGTCGGCTACAAGACCAGGTTTTCTTCAACAACCAGTTTCACGACGGTGTCGTTCTTGGCCTGTTGAAGAGCCAGTACGACAAGCGACCCCGTAGCTGATAGGCTCGGAGTTTTCAGTGAAGACCCCACGACCAATCGCGTAAATGAGTCAGCAGCAACGGGTTCCAAGGTTCTTTAGTTGACGAGTCAAGAAACTCGTTTCGAGAGGCATCGCGAAACTCCCTCGAAGTCTCGAACCCTCATGAAGATGAAGGGTCTGCCTCTCAATCTGAACATGTATGAGACCTCCGAAATACTTACGAACAAACATTTTCAAGAATCCAAAATGTCTGAATTCGAAAGGATCTATCTCCCCGACAGTATGGGACCCTTCACGGATCTTGTCCCAATAGGTATGAAGGAATTCGTTGTAGACGATAACAGAGGAGCAGTCTCCACTTCACCATGTTTGGAAATCGACGGCACAGATTTCTACCTATCAGTCAAAGGCATAGGTTCGACAACTAATCCGTTCTCTCATCAGCTTCTCGGGAAAGCTGAAATCTGCAATCTGCTGAAAGACTCCGCGCTGAAAGAGAGAATCGTAAATTCAAAGGAAACAGCGCCACGATATCTAACAGGCGAATTGTGGTTGAGAGGCTCTCCATATGGAGGGCAGGGGCTTCAGCACGCCACTACTTCGATGAGAGTCTCCGAAATGGCCGATCTTACCTCCATCCACGGATTCCGAGTCGCGCCTCTCGCAAAGATACTCTTCCTACCTGAAAGCCTAGAGAATGAAATCAAGAAAATCTATTGGTATCGGAGATTCAGAGGAAGAATGGTCCAAGAAGCAAGACTGGTCCCTTCCAATGTAAGGATCTATTTCCACTCTGGAAGCACTATCGGCGGGAACACAGGCTCAATCTTCGACCTCTTTGGAATAGACGAGAATGATAAGGCACTTGGGTTTCTGAAGAACTTCGTTAAGAGCGGGATAGCGTTCCTAACATTGTTCACCCGGTCCTTGACGAGCAACGAGGACGGAAGTTTCAGCGGACTAGACTTCTACGATGTCTGGCTGGACAAGGACGCGGTCCTCGCTCCAGACGGCACCATCTACTTCGTAGACCTCGAAGGCCTGGAGTGGATAACTATTGGGAGAGAGAAGGTCCAGGAGAAGATAGACGACCAGATATACAGATCACTTTACGAATTCATATACGCTTATGAACAGATAGAACGAGAACGCTCCGCCAGGTTCGGAGACGTGACGGACAGGAGAGTGCAGTTCGAGTACCTACTCAGAGACTCGCTAAAAGATGACGAAGTTATCGACTTTGCGCGCGGAGGAGAGAGTCTTGAATTGATCATAGGGAACGTTCTCGACGAACCATCCATTATCGGAAAATTCCCAATCATTGACTGGTGATCGCAAGTGAAGTGCAACGACGTAAGAACACTCATGTCACAAATATCTGGAAAATCAGTCACGATGCAAGTTCAGAAAGCCGATCTGGACTTCCTCTCCACGAACGGCTACCTTTCGATAATGCCGAAGCAAGACTACGATCAGGCTGCCGCTGACGTTGCAAATCTGTCTCAGATGAACGACGCGTTGCAGAGCGAGAGGATGCAAGAAGGAATCGTACAAGCCACTCTCGAAAGGGACGAGAGGAAAACGCACTCGATACTGTTTCACCTCGAGGGGAGAGATGAGAAGGAGGCTGAAATTGCGAAGATAGAAACTGAAAAGGGCGTTGTAGCCAAAGAACAGGCGGACATGACTGAGAAGGATTCCAAGATAAAGGAGCTCATTCAGAAAAAATCCGCGATTGATAGGATGGTGCCATGTGACGGGCTATACGTATCACTTACCGGTCTCGGAGTACTCACGCTGAACGATCTCAATGTCAGAAACTACAGAGTCTCTGATAGCGATTTTTCAGATTTCATGGAAGAGAGGATGGAGACGCTTGGCGAGTTGCACTCGATAGCAGAGAGAGGCAGCTACCAAGTATCAAATCTCCGGACGAGGGTTCCAGAGGCCGACTTCTCTCAACTCTGGAACGTATCAATAGGACTGGCAAAGCTTCGAGCCGACCAGAGCCAGATCAATCAGAGATTCCTTCTTGCGCTGGGCGTTCTCCACCATTTCGACTCCACGCTCGACAACAAGATGATGGCAGCGGAGATCATAACGTCCCTTAGCGCTAATCCGTCTCAATCCTCAATCGACAATTCTGATCTTCAGAACCTCACAAAGACCTTGCAGAGCCTGGATCATGATCTAAGGCATCACGCGAAAGTTCCAAAGCAAATATCAACGGGAGTCGCGGCCCTCGTAATGTTTGGAAAGAGGTACGATGGCACATATCCAACCGACAGATTCCTGGAATTTTCCAGAATGACCCATTCGTATGAATCAGCCGCAATACTATCTGTAATGAGTGATCCATCAAACCAGCTTCCTAGCAAATTCCAAGCGTTTAGATCAATGTTCGGCCTCTGGGGATATCAAACATCAGAGGATACCGAACTTGCCTCTGCCTTCCTGTCCATCTCCGATCTCCAACCCGACGATGTGAGGTGGAAAATGTCCATAATCGTAACCGCGCTCAAGAACTACCTAGAATACCCGCTCGTAGCGGCGGCGATACTCACTTCAATACCGACGCTAGAAGCGAATGAGACCCTTGACCTTATGGAAAAAGCCTATTCCCAACTCTGGTCATTCGCTATAGGACTGGAGCGCTCTGAACTGGTAAGCCTCTCAGTCAGAATGATTCATGGAATCAAGAACGAGCTAGTGGAGAAGCTTGATCCGACCGCGAAAATACTGAAAACCCCAGTACAGTTTACACATACCCCGTCAAACATCTTCTTCGGATACTACGCGCCCTTGATCATCGTACACTCGATCTACTATTCAACATTCAGCGGAATCGGAGGATTCCATCCAGCCCACGTGCACGGCGTTGGAGGAGGAGGCTTCGGAGGCTAATGATCAAGAAACTCTTTTTTCTGACGATAATCGTTTCACTCGCCCTTACAGTCCTCCAGGCTCACGCTGTCCCAGGATACAATCCTCATCAAGGAGATTACTTCAGCTATTACGACGTGATCAATCTCACAAACAGCACAGGCGCCTTTTACGGGTACACCGAGCACGAGACTGTTAACGGAATCGAAAGAATGAATCAAGTGTTTGTAAACGGGACTGTAGCCTCCAACTACACCTACACGTTTAACTGGAGCAACAGCTCAGGATCAACACAAAACGGAAAGCAAGCAGGCAATTTCACTTGGTCATCAGCCAGTTTCCAGTACGTTAAAGGGAATGACAACCAGACGGGATATGCGCCTCTATACGTCTGGTTTTACATGGACAACTCTACCCAGCCGAGCGGCACCTTCCGCTTTCTGAATACGCCGATGACGGTCACTTCCACAAGCTACAGCTATTCACTAGCCTCGCAGAACAGATACGTGAAGACGATCCGAGCTCAAGGAAGCGGCGGTTATCAACGGAACTATGGAGGATTATTCAAAGCCGCGTACACCTATACGGCGTACTACGACCCGTCAACAGGATACATCATAGGATACGACTATGTCGAACAAGACACAAGCTCGACGGCCAGCTTCACCTGGACCGAAACCCTATACGTGACCACAACAAGCTATCCGCTGACCGCAGGCGCAGGCCCTTCGTTCTTGCAGCAATATCTTGGTCTCATTATTGGACTAGCCATTTTCATCATATTCATCGGCCTCATCGTAGTTGTTATCGTTGCCGTATCAAGACGTAGAAGATCTCTTCCCAAGCATACTTATCCACAAGTCCCAATCGCCCCGCCTCAAATCGATCTGACTCCAAAACAACCACCAGTACAGCAGATCGTGATCAAAGAAGTCGTGAAGGTAAAGTGCAAATACTGTGGAGCACTGATCGACTCTACAGTTCAGGCCTGCCCGTTCTGCGGAGCACCCAGAACCTAGGAAAATCTGCTAACTCTTCCGATCCATCTCTCCATCACGGTCTTTCTTGAAATATTGAAAGATCGTTCCAGATGGCGTCATACCCCCCTTCATCGCGATTCTTGAAGATGGAGAGTTATCGCGGGAAATCTCAGAGAATGCTGAACGGGCACGCTTCGACCTGAGCCAGAGAAGTCGGGCAAACAGAATATCCTCACCTATGCCTATTCTTCTGAACTGAGGCTTTACATGAAGAGAGTGCAGTCTTCCGATATTATTCACGATTGATAGCCATCCCAAGCCGGCAATTTCTTTGCCCAACCTGACGAAGAAGCACCTTTCTCCCTCCTTGAGCGCAACATTCACCCACCTCTTATTTATTCCAGGATGTGCCGAAGCCATGAATTGTCCTATCTCGTCAACATCTCCCTCTTCAGCTATCGAGATTTCGTGACTGAACCGATGAACGATTGCAAGATTCTCGAGGTCTATGGTGTAAATATCGTAAACTTCACTTTCGTGCTCGGTCTTCAGCTCCGCGAAGAGGAAATTAGCGGGTCTCAGTTCGTAAAAATAGTCAAATGCTTCCTTTGATCTCGTGTAAATTGTTCCAGTCTTTTCAGAGCCGTCGTAGACGAATAGGCCCGAGATATTTCCCTCGGAAGTTCTGGACACGTAAGCCTCACCACCGGCCCCAATAGTCTCTCTGATGAAATATTGAAGATAAGGTTCAAAGAATGAGAAACCATTTGGGAAGACAAAGTCGATATCAGATGGACTCCGTACTTCGACAGCCTTGACCTCTCCTGAGCTGCTCATGTGTAAGCGTCCTTGGTTAGCCAGAGTCTGGGATGTATAACAGAGCTTGCCCGTTTTGAAATCTGGAACAGCCTCTGCGTCTACTCGATCCTCACAAAATCACGACACGGCCTACGCCTTGAACTATCACGAATCTACGAAGCATTCTGAAATTAGCCTGCGGACATCGGGACACTATCTCGACTGGGCAAACAGGCCATCCCAATTCAAGATCTACGAGAATCTTACTTCAGTATCTCTTCCAAAGAATTTTCCTCAGCCGGAAGCGGAACCGCTGATGGCGATTTCTGGACGGACGTCAAAGACAGAACCGCTGAATCTTGGACTCGCAGAACTTGCCGAGCTGCTCTACTTCTCTGCTGGACTTACCAGAAAGTATCGGTTCGGGAGCGAACTTCACTATATGCGTGCCGCATCGGCTACGGGTGCCCTCTATCCAATCGAGCTCTATGTAGTCGCTGGAGATGTTTCAGGACTCGCAGCTGGGGTCTACCATTTTGATCCTCTAGGCTTTCAACTCTCACGAATAAGGAAAGGCGACTACCGGACAGAACTGGCCGCTGCAAGCAACGAGAGCATTACGCTGGCCCCAGCGACTATTGCCTTCACCTCAATGGCCTGGAAGAACGCATGGAAATACGAAGCCCGATCATACAGGCACTGGTTCTGGGACGGTGGAGTAATCGCCGCGAATCTCATATCGCTGTCAGCATCCATGGGCTCACAGACAAGAATAGTCCAAGGTTTTGTAGATCAAGCCGTCAACGAACTCTTGGGCCTGCAAGACGAGGAAGAGGCAACGGTCTGTCTCTCACCCGTAGGTCCAGAAGGACACCCGTCCACAGATCGCCAGCCGAAAAGAATCGACCCCATTCAACCCAAGGTCCAGCCTCTCTCAGAGGAAGAGACAAAATACGCTGGAATCTGGGAGGCGCATCGAGCCTCTTTTCTCCACACCAAGGAAGAGGTTGACACCTGGACCAAAGCAAGCATAGAGATCTCGAATTCGCAACGAACGACCTTCCCGAAGATTGCCCTATCGCCTCCAATGATTGAGGCTACGAAGTCTAGGACGCTTGGGGAAGTCATTCTCCAACGAGGCTCAACTCGAAGGTTCGCCCGCTCACCGATAACACTCTCGCAGCTATCGACGATATTGAGAAATTCGACCGGACCGATTCCACGCGACTATCTTCCAGAAAGCGGGAATTTGATCGCAACATACTTCATAGCGAACGCGGTTGAGGGACTCGCGCCCGGCTCATACTTCTACGCACCGGAACAGGAATCTCTTGAGCAATTGAAACGGGGCGAGCTGAGACAAATGTCCGCGTACCTCTGCCTCGGACAACCACTCTTCAGCGAGGCTAGCGTGGTGTTTTTTCTAATGGCTAGACTTCGAGAAGTTCTTGGAACACTTGGCAACCGTGGATATCGCACGGCTCAGCTTGAAGGTGGAATAGTGGCTGGAAAGATCTATCTGTCAGCCTATGCGCTCGGTCTAGGCGCTTCAGGCTCCACATTCTATGATGATGCCGTAACCGAGTTCTTCTCACCTCACGCGAAGGAGAAGAGCACGATGATAGCAGTCGGACTCGGGGTTCCCGCCTACAAGGCGAGACCGGGAAAGGTATTGCCGCAGTTCACATAAAGTTGTTTTCTGATCCGGTGGATCGACTTTTTCTGTTTCCCGGACCAGCAAAGGGAGAGCGGTGTGAAAATTGCACATTTTGATTGACGACGTTCAGCTTTGGGATGGGACTGGTTCGCCTGCTCAGGCCAGAATGTCCGTAGAGATTCGCGATGGACTGATCCATTGGATAGGGCCTGCTTCACAGTGGCAAGGTAGCCGGCCTACCGTTCAAATCGTTGATGGAAGGGCGCGCACTTTGATCCCTGGGCTCATGGATTGCCACGTTCACTACAGTAGCCCAGGAGGGCCTGACTGGATCGCGCGATTTAGCGATCCTCTCCCTGAAATCTCGATTCGTGCAATCGAACTCGCCGAGGCCAGTTTACGAAGCGGCGTTACGACCGCAAGAGACGTGGGCGCACCTCAGGGGGTCAGCATAAGGCTAGTGCATATGGCACGGGCAGGCGAGATCAAAGCCCCAAACATTCATGCAGCCGGGACCTGGATAGCCCACCGCGGCACTTACGTTTCCTTCGCCAGACACTTTGGCGAGGCTCACGAGCTACGAGATGCGATTCGGATGGAGATTGAGGCGGGCGCAGAGCTGATCAAGGTGGCGCTATCAGGCTGGAATGAAGGTGCCCGTCCCAAAGACGCGGCGGAGATTCCGTTCAGCGAAAAATTGCTCTCGGTAGCGGTTGAAGAGGCTCACATGGCTGGGTTCAAGATTGCATGCCACGCCAATGATCCAGCTAGCTGTCGAATAGCCGCTCATGCCGGTGTTGATTCACTTGAACACGGAATGTTTCTCGAGCAAGGCGAACTTGAAGCCATGGCGAACAACAAGACCTTCCTCGTGCCAACCATGTCAGTCTGGGATGCAATGCTCTACTATGCCCACGCGGTTGATTGGCCCGAGGCCCGTAAGAAACGGGCTGAAGATCTAAGACAGGGATCGCGTGCAGCAGTCATAGGTGCGGTCAGAGCAGGCGTGCAGATAGCGCTGGGGACGGACGCCGGCGGCGGAGCCGCCCGTCATGGTCGAATCGCGAGAGAGGCTGAGTTGATGGTTGAATGCGGGCTGGAGCCACGCGACGCGCTAATAGCAGCAACCTCAAGCGCATCGAAGTTGATCGGAGAAGATCAACGCGGAACGATAGAGAAAGGAAAAATCGCGGACCTAGTCTTGTTGGACGCGAACCCCCTAGAGAATGTTAGCGCACTGAGATTGATCGCGGCCGTGTTTCAAGGAGGACGGCGAGTAGCATGACTCAAGCTCCGTAACTGAGCCGACCCCGGCCCTCGGAGTTGTTTTCAGCATGTTCAATTGCGTCCGCATGGTTTTTAGAGGGTCTTGGAAAGAGGTGCGGCTCTAAGTGTGAAAGCGAAAGTGAGCAATAAGATGAAGTTCATGCAGATGCTTGATTCTCAGACCTATCGTGTCCTTCAGAAAGAGGCTAAGATTAGAGGAGCTTCGATACAAGAACTTCTCAGGACTGTAATAATTCCCGACTGGTTGAGTGAACATAGGAGGAAGGAGAGACTCTAGCAAGAGGATCTGTTCGTCTGAACTATGCTATCCTCTACCTTTTCGACGGGTCCTTGAACTGTCCGCGCGGAAACTGTTGTCTCAGTCTTTGTTGCTAGTGTTTCAAGCATCAGGATCTTTTTTTCCAGTTCGACGATCTTCTTGTGCTGGCCGAAAAGCATCGAAATGAACAGTGGCACTTCCTTGATTGTAGAGGCCATGGTGCTGGCATAGGGAGCGAAGAGCTTGCACTGGTTCAGAAGATCCTGGAACACCAGCTTATCCTCCGTTCGAAGAAACTCTTGGAACTTTCTCAGCTTAGCAATTTCTGCTTCCACGACCATTCGCCATGAAGGAATTGTTCTTCCCGACACTGAGCCCCCGAAAGACCCTAACCTTAACGCAGTTAGCATACTCTCGTGAATAATAACAAGAGGTGGACCCGTAAGTAACGGACTAGATGAGCTGCGTGAAACTGATCAGATTCAGGAAAGTAATGAGCAAGGAGGCTGCAGTAAATGAGTCGATCTGACCGGCTTGAGGCAAGAGACCCTTTCCTAGCGGATTACAAACAGGATCTGCAAGACGTAATCAAGGGAATGAAAAAAGTCGGACCCAGCGGACTCCAACTCCTAGTACAGGAAATGATACGATCCCGCTGGATCAGGGACCGCAGAGCCACCTACACCTACGAAGCTGCATGGGTATTCGACCAGAAGGAAGAAGCAATCTCTAGAATACTGAAGAAGCTTGAAGAAGAAGGCAATATCGAGCCCGCCGGACTGGGACGAGGGAAGAAGAGTCCGATCAAACCCTACAAGCCTCGGACCCTCCGACTGCCGAAACAGACGATCAAGAAACCATCCAGACCTCCCAAGAAAGACGCCTAGTCGAAAAGATCTCACAGCGAAAATGATCAGACGAGTATTGTTAGAGCTACTTGGGTATCATCCGCTCTGTCTCATCGATCTGATCAGAGTAGATCTTTCGGTCCTCATCGTCTAGACTCACAATGCGCAGCTGCTCGCGAGCTTTGCTGACGAACTCTCTGGCGAGGGGGTACTCTGTTGCCACGGCATGGGCTCTCGCCATCCGTTCATATGCAGAGATGAGACGTTCCGAGAGATTGTGTTTTTTGACAAGTTTCAAGGGCTTTCTTTGCAGAGCCGAGCGCGAGGTCTGATTGGTTTAGTGCGGCGTAGACCCGAGAGATCTGCCAGTCGCCAGCTGTGAAGTTCCAGGGCTTCCCAATGAGGCTCCAGTGATATCTCGACGCGTGTGCTAGATTCAGCATCATCTGGTCGTCGTCGAGACTTCTGTTCTTCTGCTCAAGATAGTCCCAAGCTCTATTGAAACATTCGGCAGCAACCTTTCGATGAAACTCCTTGTCAGTCTGAGACCCGTGCTCCTCTGCTGTGGGCATGGCCATGCCTATCCCCCTTCTAACTTAAGGGTCGCTCTTAGATCTGAATCGCGAGACAACAACCCTGAGAATAGCTGTCCACGAGGATGGGTCTCTTTCTTTGCCATCTTAGGCGGTAGCTTGCTCGACCATTCAAGTGATTTCGAAATCCAGGAACGAAGGGTCTCTGGCTTGGCTCTCCAGGTCTTGGGCAGAACGACGTAGTCCTTCATTGGCTTTCCCTTCATCGGCTCAAGCATTGACGATCCCTTGTTCTTGAGAAGCTCCTTCTGATCTTCAATTGACAATCGTAGGAATAGGTCGGCTCCGAATACTCCGAAGAACATGTTCCCATTAACGAAAGCGGAAATGTTGCCGAACATTGGCCGGACCGCTACTCGATCATCTTTCGGTACAAGAGACTGGAAGAGATCCACTGACTCCTTGTCGGGACGAGGAATCTTCAATCCGTACACGCAGACTGAGGCCGAGGTTTCGAAGAGTTGATGAAGTTTTTCGAAACACTCTCGGCGAGATGGTACAATCCTCCCGGCTACCGAGGGGGATGGATCATGCTCATTCTGGGGAGTATTCATAGAGATTGAGAGCAATTGTTTTATCCGTGTTCATCGGCGGCAGGTTGGTAATAGAATTGTTCAGAATACGCTATGTGACGCTAGCGGCAGCTCTCACGTTGATTCTAGCAATTGCGCCGGTCTATGCGGCGCCTAATCTCAAAGTAGGCTCAACAGCCTCCTACAGTCTTGCATCGTCCGTATTAGCGACGCAGAGCTGCTCTGCTAGTCCCGCTAGTTATTACAACGAGGCCTGCTTGGGCATATACCCGTCCACCTCCTTCGTAACAATTTACGATAACCTGACCTGCACAGCAACAAAGTTCAGCTGCGGGTTCAGTCAACCAGCGTTGTTCGTTTCAGCTGGAACCACCGTTGTATGGGAGAATACCGGCCGGCTCACACATTCGGTCGTTTCGAATGACACGGCCAATCTGGTTTCTGATCCATTCAGTTCGGGACCTCTATACCAGGGAGGATCCTTCAGTCACGTATTCGCTCAACCGGGAACCTACCACTACTACGACGGCAACTATCAGTTCCTAACGGGCACGGTAGATGTTGGTCCGCAACCTGTACCCCCGACCACGATGCCGTCTACATTCCAGGTTGGATTGAACGGTAATGTAGGCTGGAAGGTTGAAGGGCTGAGCAGTAGCACGGCGAACCTGCTCGTCTCTCACAGTCTCGCAGTTTCAATTTCGGTACCCCAACTGCCAGGACTGACCATTACTCCCGTGACAGAATCCGGCACCCTTGTACAGTCCATCGATCTAGCAACCAGAGTGGAATCTGCCGGCACAGCCACGGACCTGATCGAACACTTGCTAGATGCGTACGCGTCTGCGTCCTCAGGCTCCTACGGCTACAACTCCGGCTTCGGGAATATCATCTCACAAATGTCTGCCACCGCCACCTCTGATCCATCCTACACACTCTGGTGGGTCAACGGGCCGCTATCCAATGGTAGTCCTGTCCAGGTGATGGATGGCTGGGCTAGCGTGACAGGGAGCGAGAATCTGAATCTGGGCAGTCTCGGCAATGTTCAAGCGTGGATTGTTACATCCCAGTTTTCACAAGGCGTCAATCTCACAGTGCCTAGTTCGCCCTTCGGTCCGTCCGGTCCAAACGCCCAGGCAGCGTTGAACCTGAACTTTCTCTGGAGCTATGACAAGGGCAGTGACCTACTGGTTAGGAGTCTCGCAAACGGGACCATAACGATGCACAGTGCCAGCAGCACCCAAGTTTCCACCAGCGGCTATTGCTACAGCTACCCATGCACCTACACAACTGTTCAAGTGACGCGAGACATGCGACTCACCGTGACTATGGCCCTACACTTGACCTCAACAAGCTTGAGCCTCGACCAGAGGATGAGAAACGCGTCATCGACTCTTGACATGTCATCAATATTGGCCGCGATGACCGCAACCCCATGGATGATTCTCAGCGTCGTCGGAGTCGCTGCAGGAGCAATAATCGCCTTCAGTCTCTGGCTCACGCGAAGAGAGCGCAGAAGCGCGATGCCCGAAGCAACTCCTACACCTGTTTCAGCCCCGCCGACGCCTCCAACAACTCCTTAGTCAGGTCATGCAATCTGCCCCTTTTCGAATCCATCTTGATACGGTCGCCTGCCTAGGCTAGCGCCACATTTTCCGATGAGCCAGTCAGTCGAGCTAGACGGATTGCTGACGGAACGTACTCGGGCTGATAGTAATGCTACAAACTGTCGTCTGGATAACATGTTCGCCCGTGAGCTTGTCAAAGCTGTCAACTTTGATGAACAAGGTGTAGTCGCGGGGGCCTTGACAGCGATGTCCGCTGAAAACCACAAGCGGCAGAGAAGCATTCTGCACGATCTATGGTCATGAATTGTTTGTGAAAATAGCACCGACGCCTTGCATTTCACGCGTCTTTCTTCTTTCGACAATATCGTTGACGATTAGACTTGTCGTGATGAGTCCGATGCTCAGGAAGCCGAGGTAGAATGGAAGGCTGAAACTTGCGGTCACGAGTGGGTTGGGGTGACTGTTGAGGTCGAGACCCACAATATTCGCCAGCAGGGGGCTCGTACCCAAATATGGCGGCAGGATACCATACGCGCCAAGCAGCATAGTTAGAGCGCCATGATACATCAAGAGAAAACTGAGGTAGAGCTCAGTCATGGAACAGAGGCTGAAATAAACCGCCAGCTTGTTCCACCAGGTCCCGGGATGGAAGCTCGAAGCGCCTAGAGCGATCATGCTCAAGATCAACAACAGGCTAGTGAATGATCCTAAAGGAACGGAGAAGAGTGTGCTTGGGGACAGCCCGGTAGCGTCAGCTTGCAGGTAGAACGGGGAGACTTGGACGGTCAGAAGTTTACTCGTCGTAGCTCCAGTAACACTCCACCAGGGTCCACTCGCCGGGCCCAGAAACAGCGCTACAATAGCACCCAATAACGCCAGGACGTCTATTCGACGAAGGAGCCTCAATTCTCGTCTATGCCAGGCTCGACGCCTTCACCTGATCATTACCGTCTACGTCTCAGATAAGCGCTTCTGATTTGATAGTAGAACCTGACGACTGAAAAACGCCGCGATTCCAGACCGGACATCCCGCAAACCGGGGTCGACCCTCCCCCGCACTAGTGTAGCCATTTTATTAGGAACTACGACGAAGGGCGAAGGGAAGAAAAAATGGCGAAGCAGGTAAACTGCGACTGCGGCTTCATGGTAAGAGCCCAGTCAGACGACGAGCTAGTCCAGCACGTGCAACTCCACGCGAGGGACATCCATCAGATGGAAGTCCCGCGAGAGAAAGCCCTCGAAATGGCCAGGCCTGTAGAAGCGACAGTAACAGTCTAGCACGTTTCGAATATCTTCACTGCTACTTCCTCACGGAAAGGGACCGGAACCGTAGAATTCAGCATTTACGATGCAGGGATGCTTCTTCGGTCCCATTCAGAAAAGATCTAAATTCTATACTGAAAGTTGGGGACTATGGTCCTCTCCGCCTTTTCGACAGGACCATAATAACTAGGCTTATGGCAATAAGTGAAGTGATTATTCCTCCAACCAATAGCTCCTCTTGATTCAAAGATGGACCAATGACTCTTGCTGGTAGCACAGTGATATTCAACGAGGAAGTCGCATTCTTGCCAGCATGGTCAGTCACTGTCGCCTTGACAAGATATGTCCCACTGGTTGAAGGTGAGCAATGCAGGGTAATGGAATCGGCTGATAAACAGCCCGTAGGCAGATCTGAATAAGAGTAAGTCAACGGGCCAGCTCCACCGGTTGTTGAGACAGCTAAGGTAACTTCTTCGCCTAAGTCGACGCTTTCCGGAGATGTAGTGAAGGTAGATATTCGAATGACTGAGTTGACTGTCACACTAAGATAGCCGATCGATGTTTGTCCTGTCGCGTCAGAGACGAACCCCTCGACTGTGTAATTCCCGAGTGCTGATGGCGTACATGAGAGTTCAGGGGAGGTTGAGGTTCCGCAACCGGGAGGAAGCATCGTGAAAGAATAGGAGAAGGGTCCCGTACCTCCGTGAACCAAAAGGGTGACTGCAAGTGTCTGGCCAAGGTCGATAGAAGGGGGAGAAGCGATGATGTTCGCGGTTGGGTCAGGATTAACGGTGATCATCACCGGACTGCTGCTAATAGTGAATCCATTGGAATCGGTTACAGTCACAGTCACCTGATAGGTTCCAGCGGCAGCCGGACTGCAGGCGAGGTTCGCGGAATTGGCTGACTCACAGCCTATGGGAAGGTTGTAGTATACGAGTGTCAGATCTCCAACGCCTCCAGATGGTGAAGCTGCAAATTCGGTCGTCTGACCTTCATCTAGGCTGCTGGGAGACGCGCTGAAAGAGGCCAATGATGGGTCTGGGTACACGTTAACTGATAGATTACTGCTGATAAGGTAGAATCCGTTCGAGTCGGTGATGTTGACAGCTACTTCGAATGTTCCTGTTGTTGTTGGCTGGCATGAGATGGAGGCCGTGTTTCCTGAGTTACAGCCTGGGGGAAGATTCATCCATTCATAGGTGTAGTCGGTTGACCCTCCAGTGGCTTCGACAGCGAAAGTGACCGTTTGTCCCAGGTCGACGGAAGTCGGGTTAACCGTGAGGAGATTGATCGAAGGGTCCGACAGGACCACGATGGACGTGGCATTTTGCGAAGTAGTCTGCAAACTGTCAATGACTGTGCATTGGACATCGGCAGTCCCAGGCGAGCTGAATGTGTGAGTAACATTCTGCCCGGTGGCGATAGAACCGTCGCCGAAGGTCCACGAGTAGGTGAATGGGGGGATGCCTCCTGTTGCGTTACATGTGAATGATGCAAGTTGGCCCACATCGACTGAATCTGTTCTTAGAATCGGCCTTGACACTTGAACGGGAGGAGGCTGGAAGCCTGTTACAAATTCGTAGGCGTCAACGGCCTCGTAGGCTCCATGCGAATTGAAGGGTTGAAGCTGGCTCGGACTAGATGAGAATGCTAGAGGCGTCTGAGTTGCATTGGAGAATAATAATTGGCTTGTGGCAACGTTGAATTCATCCATCCACAACCAAGCTGAAGACAGGCTGTAGCTGTAATTGGAAAAGGTCGACTCTTCCTCATTACTGTAATACGGGTCCACATGGTACCATTCCGTCATCAATCCCGTGAAGAAACCGTTCTGATTAGCGAAAGCGTTCGTTAGGCCTAGGAAAGAAGTGGCTCTCGCCGCACTGAACGTCTGAGATGCACTCGATCCCGTGTTCCAGTCCCTCGCCAGCATGACAACGTTTCGGCCCGAGAAGTAGAGGTTCAACAGAACAATATCTCCAGGATTTACTTGAATGCTGGACAGTCCGCCCCCAGATGAAGGAAACACAGACGCGCCTTGAGAATCAAATACTTCATAATTCATCCCGAATCCGGGATTGTAACCGCCCGCTGTAAACGGCCAATCGTAAGATATTCCGACCTGGTACCAGTACCCGGTGGATCCCAGGCCATTCAGGAGGTACGCAGGGCCATAGCCGTTAGTGTCCGATTGTGCTACTGCCGTAACATTGTAGGCAATGCTCACGAAGTTCTGGGTGAAGGTCGTCCCGAGCTGTTCGTCATAATTCGCAGGAGGAATTGAAGAAGACGCTTGGGAAGCCGTGGAAATTGGAAGTAAGCCATTCTGCGGATGCCTCAATCCTCCACCACTTTGCATCGGTACGGGACTGGAGAGAATCGCTGACTGGGTCAGAAGGGATGTGGGCGATGATGTATATCGCGTCGCTGAATTCACGCCACCTTGATGATCCCCAAGAGGGTAAGAATAGGACGGGATGGAAATGAGAATTCCAATTAGGGCGATGATTGTCACCGCGTGGCTCGCGGCGTACAGTGTATGGTAAGAGCGCACTGGATTCCTGTTCAATTTTCACAAGTTGTTTGCTTTATACCCACCGAATAGCCGGGTCCATACGTTGAACCAGAAAGCTTCTCTTGTCTCACTGGGCGTGCTGAACCGCAGCCCTGGGTTTTCTCCGCCTTGCGTAGACCCAGATTAGGATCCCCAGACCTCCTAGGGCCAAGGGGATGCCGACGAGGCTGACTCCTGATGAGAGGAAGAAGAAGAATACGGAGAACCCTGTGAGATATACTCCTACCATGGCCACTCTTTCCCGGACGCTTAGCTTGAGAAGCTCTTCCTGCAACTGAGCCCGGTATCGGAGAAAGAGGGTCGCGATTATTACGAAAGAAATGGCCGCGATAAAGAACAGGTATGTGAGCTCGGACCCGTAGTTGTTGAAGGTCAACAGCAAACCAACCTCGTCACCGACAAATCCTGCTCCGAGCCCGTAAAGGACAGCATAGAGCCGGTAGAGCCTCTCATTCCTCCAAGCAATGCCCATCCAGCCTGCCAGACTGATCAAAGCAAGACCATACCAGAAATGGTGGAAATGGATAGTTCCTTGCGAACTACTTGCAGTTACTACAGTCGTGGGGAACAGGGTGGCGAATAGTCTAGAGCCGAAGAAACTGACTACGAAGGTGAGGGTTGCGATGAAGGTAAGTCCATGCCTGAATTGGCTCCCAAAAGATTCTCGCGACATATTCCCAAACTGTTGTCACGTATATTTCGCAATTGTGGCCGGGACTGTCGCTGGGGTGATTGATAAGTCGAGGTCTTACCCAAAGACGTGTTTTGGTGGCCATGGGTTATAGCAGGCCAACCAGTGTCCGGGTCGAACCTCGATTAGTGGTGGCTCCTCTTTTGAGCAGACGTCTATCCGTCGAGGACAGCGAGTGTGGAATCTGCAGCCTGACGGTGGGTTGATGGGGCTCGGGACTTCCCCGGGTAGAATGATCCGGTGTCTCTTCTGTTTAGGGTCAGGAACTGGAATCGCTGACATTAGGGCCACAGTGTAAGGGTGCAGAGGGTTCTCGAAGAGTTCGTCGGTCTCGGCGATCTCTACAATCTTTCCAAGGTACATGACCGCTACTCTGTGGCAAATGTGTCTGACTGTGCTGAGGTCGTGGGAAATGTAGAGGTATGTTATGCCGAGCTTCTGTTGAAGCTCCTGCAGGAGGTTGAGGATCTGGGCTCTCACCGAAACGTCGAGTGACGCGACAGGCTCGTCAGCTGCAATGAACTTCGGGTTTACTGCGAGCGCTCGGGCTATGCAGATTCTCTGCCTCTGCCCACCGCTAAACTCGTGTGGATATCTTTCGGCGTGATAGTCTTCTAGCCCTACCATTCTGAGAAGTTCATACATTCTCTCAAGCCACTTGTCGCGCGGTATGTGTCTGTGAACCTCGAAGGGTTCAATGATGATATCGGCGACTGTCATTCTTGGGTCGAGGGAGGCGTATGGGTTCTGGAAAATGTACTGCATCTGTCGTCTAAGCGCGAGAACTTGAGTCCTGTTTGCTTTCTTGAATGTCTCAGTGATATTCCGTCCCTCGAAGAAGACTTCTCCTGACGAGGGCGGCTCTAGATACAGCATACATCTGGCGATCGTCGTCTTCCCGCATCCGCTCTCGCCAACTAAGCCGAGGGTCTCGTTCCGTTTTATCTGGAAGGAGACCTGGTCGACTGCATGCACTTCTCCAATCTTACGTCTTAGTATCACTCCTCTTTCATAAACGGGAAAGTGTTTTGTTAGATCTTTGATCTCAAACTCTATGTTCTCCGTTCTGAGTCAGCTCGCTACGGCGGATTTTAGGTCGAGTTCCTTCCATCGATGGCAATGTACTAATCGTCCATCTCCTATCGACTCGAGCTCGGGGTCCTTGTCAATGCAGACCTGCTTAGCGTACGAGCATCTTGGATGAAACCTACATCCTGATGGGGGTTGGATTAGGTTCGGAACATTTCCAGGTATAACCGAAAGCTTCTCTTTTTTCAAGGCTAGACTCGGGACAGACGAGAGGAGCGCCTCCGTGTAGGGATGCTTGGGATTTTCAAACACTTGTTCAGTTGTTCCAGTCTCGCATACTTGTCCGGCGTACAGGACGGTTACTCGGTCGCACGTGTCCGCAACGATGCCCATGTCATGTGTGATGAATACCATCGCCACGTTGAACTTCTGCTTCAGGTCTTTCAGCAGTTCGAGAATCTGAGCCTGGATCGTCACGTCTAGAGCAGTTGTAGGCTCGTCGGCAAGGATCACACTCGGGTCACAAGATAGGGCTCTTGCTATAGCTATCCTCTGCTTTGTCCCACCGCTTAACTCGTGCGGATACTGGTTGATCCTAATCTCGGGGTCCGCTATGCCAACGCTGTGGAGCAGCTCCACTGCTTTGGCGAGGGCATATTTTTTTGATCCTGGCTGATGCCTCATTATCACTTCCGTGAGCTGCTTGCCGACGGAATAGACAGGGTCAAGAGTCGTTGTCGGGTCTTGGGGAATGTAAGCGATTTCCTTGCCTCTAATATGCTGCATTTCGGATTCTGTTAGAGCGAGAAGGTCTCTTCCTTCGAATTCTATTGTTCCGCCGATAGTCTTTCCGGGAGTTGGAACAATTCTCATTATCGACTGTGCCGTGACAGTCTTGCCCGATCCGGACTCTCCAACGAAGCCAACCGTCTCACCCTTCTTAACTTGAAGGTCGATACCATCAACTGCTTTCACCACCCCTGCAAATGTGTAGAAGTAGGTCTTGAGCCCGTGAACGCGTAGAATCGGGTCGGACGACATCAAACGTTATTCCCTCAGTCGCGGGTCAAGAGCATCCCTCAGACCATTCCCGAGCAGGTTGAAGCCCATTACCATGATGGTCACAAATAGTGCGGGGAATAGGGTGGCCCACCAAGCTTGTGCGATGAAGTTCGCGGACGTGTACATTTGTTGGCCCCAGGTGTTCGAGCCGGGTGCACCGAATCCGAGAAAGCTTACAGCGGCCTCTGTAAGAATGGACGTGGCAATCTGGAGTGTCAGCAGAACTATTATGATATGCAACACGTTCGGGAAAAGGTGGCGGAATAGGATTCTTGATGAGGAGGCGCCGATCTGGCGCGAGGCGGCGATGAATTCGAATTCACGGACTTTCAATATTTCCCCACGAATTATTCTTGCCGCTCCTGGCCAGGAGAATGCCCCTATCACAAACACGACGATCCATAACCCCCCCGTCGACGCTGGCGCAAACTTTAGTGTGACTTGGAGAAACACTAAGAGAAGTAGGAAGAATGGAATGACCAGGAAGACTTCGGTCACGCGCATGAGAAGATTATCTATCCAGTTTCCAAAGTACCCGGCAACGAGACCAATCGTCACGGCGATCAGAATCGCTAGGCCGGTGGCGCCTAGGCCTATGAGGAAGGCCGCGCGGGTACCGTAGACTATCTCGCTGTACACATCATAACCAGTGATGTCGGTTCCAAACGGATGGGAGAGGCTTGGCGGTCCATTGGAGATGAAATCCGGAGATGGGCATGCTGGGCTAAGTCCAACGATGCATTTTGGTGGATAGAGCGCCACCAATCTATCAAACGCGGCCATTACAACGAAAGCGCCCACTATTGCCAGACCAGCGATTGCCGTCTTGTTCTTCTTGAGTCGCCGCCATGCTAGCGCCCACTGGCTAACTCCTCTGGGACGTGTCGGTAATTGCTCAATTCTTTGGGACATTTCTCTGCCCAATCTTCGATCTGAACTATTCCAATCTAATTCTAGGGTCGATGTAAGCGTAGGTGACATCTGTGATAAGATTTGCAACGAGGGTCATCAGCGTGATTATCACCACGATAGCTTGGATGACCGGAAAGTCCAATTGAGTGGTGGATTCTACGAATTGTCTTCCTACTCCTGGCCAGTTGAAAACGGTCTCGGTGACAGGCGCCCCCGCCAGCAAGCCTCCAAAATAGAGGCCTACATACGTGACGATTGGAATCAGAGCATTGCGAAGCCCGTGTCTGTAGATCACAGTTCTGTCCCTTAACCCACTCGCTCTTGCGGCAAGGATGTAGTCTTGCCTCAAGACTTCTAGCATACTAGACCTGACGAGGAGAACTACCGGCGCTAGAATTGCGAATGTGTACACAGTTGTAGGAAGGACGAGATGCCATAAATGATCTAAAACCAGATTGCCGAAGGGGTACTGGGATGAGAGTATGGACTCGTAGCCCCCGGAGGGAAACCAGTGCAAGTCGTATCCGAAAATCAGAATCGCCGCTACACCAAGGAAGAATATCGGTATCGAGGTTCCAATCAGGGACGTACTTGTTATAGTGACATCAAGAGCAGAATATCTCCTTCTAGCTGAGAGTACGCCGATCGGAATGGCGATGATTAGTGATAATGTCAGCCCGAGGAGTTGAAGCTCTAGGGTAGCCCAGATCTTTTGCGCGATGAGTGTTGCTACGGACCCACCCTTAAAGGAGAATCCGAGGTTGAGGCTGAAAAGATCCGACAGCCAGCTGAGATACTGCACCTGAATCGGCTGGTCAAGGTGAAGAGACCTGCGGAGGAGTTCTCGTTGTTGTTCAGTGATGTGCGGATTGAGGGCAGTGTAAAGCTGTACTGGGTCGCCCGCCAGTCTCTCGATCGTGAAAACGAGCAACGTGATTCCGAAGAAGACGGGTATGAGATATAATGACCGTCTTAGAACGTATTTGATAATCGACAATCAGGGTCTTCTCCCGTACTTAGAATCCAGCATAAGCTGTTTCCTCAGGAAATGGTTGATGGTCAAGGTCGCAATTTGTCGCTATCTGAATAGAGGACTTTTCTTAAAAAGGGAAATCTCGAAGTGAGAGTTAGCCAATGGAGGACTGTTCCAATTCTATTTAAGCGCCATACGTGCTTGAACCTTGCGATTATGAACAACACCACAATCAATATAGGTTCGAGAAAGGAAGATTCCGTCTTCAGAATGTCGTCTAGGTTTAGGAGTCAGGGTTCGGTCGCGTTGGTTCTTACCATCAGCGCCCTAATGGTCCTCGTACCTCCAGGTGTGATAAGTGTCCATGCAACAACTTGTGCAGGAGGACTAACTCCGAGCCTGCACATAACTTTACTCAATCCAACTTCGAATCCCGCAAGACGAGCATGGGCAGCAATCGTCCAGAACAGTCTCCAATGCCTCGGAATGGACGTTGCTAGGGACGAAGAACCCTTTAGTCCCAACATTTACGATCGTGCCCTGACTCCTGCCACAAGCAACCTTGGGAAGACTTTTGATCAGGGCGGATACGACATATTGTTCGTAGGGCAGAATCTGCTTATTGATCCTGACCCTTTCTCACTGTTTCACAGCAGCCAGTTTGCACCTACCGGTCAGAACTACTACTTGTGGAATAATACTCAGAACGACAACCTGACAAGTCTGATCAAGACAACGTTGGACCATGATACGCGGATAAACTATGTCAAACAGTGGCAGGTTCTTGCCTATAACGAGCTTCCGACGATCCCGATATTTTATGACAAAGAGATAGTGGCATTTGGGAATGCGTATCCCAATGCTCAGACTGTATTCAACACATACCACTTTCCTGCGTGGCCCCCGATTGAACACCTGAGCACCTCAGGCACCTCGTCATTCATTCTAGCTGAAACTGGCCAAGTACCCGGTGAAGGAATCGTTCCCGAACTCAGCACGTCGTACTACGACCTAGCCGTCTCGGGCGAAATATTCAGTGGTTTGGCGTTGAGAAATGACACTATCTTCAAGACAATGATCCCTGATCTTGCCGCGGGGACACCATCAGCTCCAGGCTGGACATCAAGCCCGGACGGTAAGACTTGGGATGTCACTCTTCGTCCAGGAGTTAAATGGCAAGACGGACAACCGTTCAATGCCACCGACGTAAAATTCACCTTCGACCTGTATCAGGATTCGACGTTCGCGTCGCCAACGGGTTCATTTGTGTCAGCCATCGTTGGAGGCAAGAATAACGTAACGATCACAGGTCCAATGTCAGTCAGGTTCAATCTTCCTGCTCCATACGCCTACTTTGTTCAGAACATCCTGACTACGGCGATTCTTCCTGCACACATCCTCAACAGCGCTAGTTTCTATGGCGGGCCTATCGATTATTCTAGGATAACGAACAGCCGATTCAGCCACCCTGATACTGGGACTTTCGGAGTGCTGCCTGTAGGAACGGGACCTTACATGTATTCCGACTACAACCCTGCTACAACAACAAACCACCTCGTACGCAACGATGCGTACTTCAACTTCAGCGACTGGGGCAGAAGCGCGCTATTGGCAAAAGGCCAGTTCCAAATCAAGGACTATTACGTTAGATGGATCCTCGGAGGTGACGCGGCCGTCACAGCATTGCGCAATGGAGAGGTCAACTTCCTCGACAGTCAATATCACTTAGAGACACAGACGAACTTTCTCAGCAGTTGGCCGGCATCCCAACAAACCTCCTATGTGGCCTACGGCGTCCAGGAGATGGGAGTAAACATGCAACATCCCATCTTAGGCACTGGGACCGCTACCCCCTACGCCCAACAGCACCCTGGAAATGCTACTGCAGCCGCGGCCGCGGCCAGGTGGATTCGGCAGGCGATTAGCAATGCTGTTCCTCGTGACCTGATAATAGGCGGCTTGCTTCATGGATATGGAAGTCCGGCAATCACCATGCCTATCGTCGGGGATTACGCGACAAAGACAGCGATAACGGACGGATTCAATACGGATCTTTCACCGTACCCGTATGACTTGACGAAGGCCGCACAGTTGCTAGCGCAAGCAGGTTACCAACAGACAAGTGCCTCCACGAGCTTCTTCAACCAGTATGGAGTCTACTCAATTAGCGCGATCGTCATCGCCGCCGTCGCAGTGGCTGCGACATTCCTATTGCGAGCGAGAAGAAGGACCGCCGCAGGGACCATCCCGGCGACTGTGACCAGTCCACCGCCGCCACCTCCAGCGACCACACCCTGACGCAAGGGTCTGCTCCGCTTTTCCACTCTTCAAGACGTCATTACTTTAGGTTGCGGACAACGCAAATCCCGCGAGAATCAGAAGCGTTGAAGCGATCATCCACTTGCCCGCCACTCTCTCAGCGTTTCTCTCTCCCTCTCTTGACCACGGTGCTCTCTCAAACATGATCTCCCCAGCTTTTGAGATCGAGGGGGTCGACGATAGTGCTATCGCTGAGCCAACGATGAGTCCCGCGCCGCCCTCAAGCAGGAGGACAAGCACCCAAGTCGTCTTGGACGGAGATCCGAGAATGAGTTGCAGAAAGAAGAGATCTAGCAAAGCTACGACGGATGACCCTAGCGCGGGTGTTTTCAGGTAATTCAAAACTCGATTTAGACTCTTGCCGGAAACCCGACTCTTCGAGCCGTTATCGGGCGACGTAGAGCTTGCCGTCATGTGCGCAATAATCCAAACAATATTGGAATCAGCCCGAGGCTTACCGGCAACAATAGACCTGGGGCTTTTCCCCTGCTCTTCGTCATCTTGAATGTGACTGCGATTCCTGATAGGATGAGAATTGAGGTTTCGATCGCACCGTAGAAACCTAGAATCCGCAACGCCGCGGATGATAGAATGGAGTACGCGAGAAAATCGCCTAGGCCTATAACGAAAGTATCGACTTGTAGCGTGACGACTGAGACGACTTGGTCATAGCTTGCCCTTCCCATAATGGCTGGAATAGTTTCAGATTCCACGATGATCACATCAAGAACGGTAAGCGCAACTAAGAACGTGATTGCCACTATTGTCGTAAGTGACGTACCTATTAGAGCTCCGAGAAGTGTGGTTGACGTTAAGATCAGCCCTGTAGTCTTTCTATGCGATAGAGACCCGAAATATCCTCTGACCGACCAGCTGAGTCCCAAATAGCCTAGTGGCAATGTTACGAGGAAAACGGTGGGCGGTGCACCTAGAGCCTGCAGTGAGGTTCTGAGGAGAATCAGCCCAGATATGGTACCAACGATCGCCACTGCCGCGACTATTAGACGGGCGGACTTCTCAGGGTAACGTTTCATCCCGTAATAGAGGATGCCAAGGAGGATTGCTGAGAGTAGGATCGCGATTGTCCCATCTACCGTCCCCGCCTCTGGTCCGAAGGAGAATCCGGCAGCGCGCCCATAGAGAGCGGCCGACCCTGCCGCGATGGCTCCAAGGATAGGAATAGCAAGATAGAGAAGGTCTCTAAGGGACCTCGAACGGTTTGGCCTTACCGTTTAGTCTGCCCTGTGTTGGCCTTCACTTCCCAGACTGATAAAGGTCAAGGTCTCCGAGAGAGAGTCTCACTATAGACATCTTATCCTTGCACGAGGCCAAGCCAACCATCATAACTGGTCAAAGTCCGATTGACAAAGGGGCTAACGCAGAGTGATTCCTCGGCTCGAGCGAGCTCTCAAGCTCTCATTCGGGTCTGTTAGCAAAACCTATAGCTTCCAAAGTCAACGACACATAACTTGCAGGAGGCATAAAACGGCATGAAGAAAGTCATTTTGGCGGTATTAATAACCGCCATAGTCGCCGCGGCGGCCTTGATCACGGTCACTCCCGTCGCGCTGGCCGGAAGTTGGACTGTGAAGATAACCACAATCACGTTTTCCGAGAACATAGACACTGCCCTGAGACCGCAAGTGTCGTTCGGCCCTGCCACTGAGTATTTCTGGGTAGTGACTGCCCATGATTATTACTACACAATGCGTTCGGGTGGAAGCGCAACCACGAACGACATTAGAGTTAATAGTGCCGCGGGAAACTTCACCGGATTCATCAGCTGGTTCTTCATCAATCCCTCAAACCAGACAGTAAGTCAAGGGAATTACACGTTTTCAGGTGGATTCGGGAACCACACACACACTTTCACGTTCTCAGCAGATCAGGGAGTAAGAGACTCAGGCCTCTACAAGCTGAATCTGCTCCTTTCAGGGAGTGCAAAAGCATTGGGCTCCTCACCCGCTACTGTGGCAAACGATCACCGCTACAGCTGGAACGTCCCGTAATCCTTAGAGAACCTTCTTTCTCCAACCCGGCGAGGTCTTTGTAGTCGATCAGAGATTCACTCAACGATTGGAGGTAACAATTCGGTCGGTCGATTCCGGGGCGTCAGCCCGTTGTCCAAGAGCGATCCTTCTAGAACTGTGACTATCCCGGAAGGGAGTGAATCATAGACTACAAAGTAACTATCCGGTTCGAAACTCAACCAGTTTTCTTTTGCAGTTGCGCATTCGCAGCGCTGCCCCGGCACTAAATATTGAGATAGGCTAGGCTTTCAGAACGGAATCTGAGACTAGATCTTCCAGAAATCGCCTGTTAATCCGAGGGTTTGGAAGTGGGCAATGGTCTGCTCCCTTGAGGGTCTTGCATAGTCAAGGCTCATCTTTTCCTTGTAGATCGGAGCGCTAAGTCTCAACGTCTGGTCAATGGTCAGCGCCTCGCCTCCAGCGACAGAGCCGGTTCTCATCCATTCCGCAAGATGGTCCTTCGAGCTGAAGAACACCATATTGTTCGAACATGTCAACACGATGTTTTCCCACCATTTCGATGCGGGCAGCGCTAGGTAAATCAGTGGCTGGTTATGGGACCCTTGAGAGACTATCCGCTGCTCTCTGAGATGGATCTTGATGTCTTCCGCGCAATGATGACAGTGGGAGGTTATCCACTGTTCCTTCCCCAGCGCGACATGAATGGCCACTGCGTCCCAGGCACAGTTCGCAAAGTAGTCCCTGTCCTTTCCCGCGGTTCGCACCCTGAAGGGTGTCACTATGCTTGAGAAGGGAAATGCCATCAGGATTCTCTGCGTACCAGGCAGTAGCGCGATGTGTCGAGCGGACTGGAGTTCGACCAGCACGTTGAATGCAGAAGTTCTGTCTAAACCAAACTTTTGCATGATCTGCTCCAGAACTGGAGCGGTCGCGTGTTCCTCGAAGTGTTCGAAGATGTACTTTCTAACGTTCTTCTGGAGATTCTCCGCCCTATCTGGTGTGGGCATGATGGGGTCGCCTACGCGACAATTCGGTTGGGCAGACTGACAGGCGCCAGGTTCTTCTCAATTTCCGCTCTCGAATGTTCGAGCCAGGGCGGGAGTGCGAGGCGTGTCCCTAACTGCTCAGGAGATTCGTCGACAGCGAATCCGGGCTGATCCGTGGCCACCTCGAAGAGAACTCCACCATGCTCTCGGAAGTAGATGGAGTGAAAGTAGTTCCGATCGATCACCGGAGTCACGTTTAGGTCTGCCTTTACGATCTCCTGACGCAGAACCTTCTGGTGTTCGTCGTCTGAGGCGCGGAACGCAACATGATGGACTGTTCCGACACTCACAAATCCACGCTGAGCATTCGGCCTAGAAACAACATCTACAATCGTACCCGCGGCCCCCTTTCCTGCCTCATACCTGAAACGGTTCTCCTCCTGGCCTACAAGCCGAAAGCCCAGAGTATCTACCAATATTGACTCTGTCCTCTCTAACACCTCCTCCGAGAGGGTGACACTATGAAATCCTCTGATCGCATGCTGCCTCGGGACAGAGCCCTGTGTCCATCCAGTCCGCTCTTCGATTCCCCTGTTTCCGACTAACTCCAAACCCTCTCCATCTTGATCTTCAAAAGAGAGCACGGTCTCTCCGAAGCGTTTGCGAGGAGCTTCTTGAGAAACTCCGTGCGACTTTAGTCGATCCTGCCAGTATGGTATTGATTCTTGTGGAATGGAGAAGGAAGTGTTTGTGGCCTGCCCGGCTCCCTTGCGACCCCTAGGTTGACCAGTCCATGGGAAGAAAGTCAGAACAGTTCCGGGGTGTCCGATCTCATCCCCGAAGTAGACATGGTACGTGCTGGGGTCATCATAGTTGACCGTGAGCTTGATGAGACGCAGACCCAGAATCTTAGTGTAGAAGTCAAGCGTCTTCTGCGGCTCGCTAGATATCGCGGTGACGTGGTGTAGACCTAGAACGCCCTTAACCATGACGACGCTGATGCTGCAAAGCAGTATTACGTCTTTACGAGGCGACAGGCCGAAGCGAGAGAGGCACTAAATACTCATCGTCTCAACCACGACCTGCTACATTTGAGCAGGATTGAGGTCAGAGCCTCTGGCCGATGGCGAGCAGTTGAGATTCTAGGCGGTCTCATAGTTATCGGCCTCGCGATCTTCGCGCTGGCCGATCCTCAGTTTACAATACAGACCCTGGTTATTGTAATTGCAGCAGGCCTAATCCTCGGCGGTCTCTTCAGGATCACCGTGGGCGCCTTCGCGACAGTCCTGCCATCCCCGTTGAGAAGCCTCAACATAACCGGAGGCGTCATCGCCTTGGGTCTCGGAACCGCAGCCTTGCTCGATCTGCAAGCCGCCGTAGCTACATTGGTCGGAATTCTCGCCGTAGCCCTGCTTCTTGTTGGAGCGGTTGAGATTGGGGTCGGGGTTGCAAGACACCCGCCAGTATGGCTGAGACTCGTGATTCTAGCGATTGGAGCTCTAACAATCATCCTATCAGTCTACGTCATCCTCAACATGTCCGTAGGACAGAGTATCCTTGCAGCCATCCTAGCGTTAGCCCTGCTCCTGGTTGGAATCAGAAACATCGTACACGGATTCACCGGCCACCACCCGGTCGCGACCCCAATCGAGCCCGCTGTAACTGCGGTCTGATCGGAATCTCCGGAAGCTAGTTCTTGGAATAACCTGTCGAGGTCCTTGATTT
>Ga0209161_10000462_pt1 | contig 32919 bp, 29 predicted proteins | sample GraSoiAngelo_155_FD_186169 | JGI IMG/M metagenome (GOLD analysis project Ga0209161, IMG submission 186169) | Grasslands soil microbial communities from the Angelo Coastal Reserve, California, USA - 14_1009_13_30cm (SPAdes) (version 2) | ecosystem: Environmental > Terrestrial > Soil > Grasslands... | reverse complement strand
TTGGCCTTCTCCGTCACGGCCCGGGGTCAGCGGCTCATTTCCAACCGTCGGCGGCGTGACCGCGCGGTAAGAGACTGACCGCTGCGTAGCGACGAGCCACCCTCACTCCGCATAGCCGACCAGCTCGACATACCCCTGCCCCGCGGTCGGCCGACCGGCGGCGGCGCCAGCCACCGCGACGGCGCCCTCCCAGTAGCGCGTGCCCACGAGCAGCTCCTGATCCGCCAGGCGAGGCTCGATCTCCAGCCGCAACTCTGCCGACGGCACGCTCAATCGCCACCGCGCGGGATAGCGAACGCCGCTGCGCGGGCTGGTCCAGTGCGCGAGCGTCTCGACGCGGACGTCGCCGGGCTCGAGCGCGCGCGTGGTGCCGTCGGCCGCGACCAGCGTCCCGGCGCTGAACGGATCGATCGTCCCGTCGCGGCGGCGGAGCAGATAGAACATCAGCTCGCGGCCGTCGTCCAGCTGCAGCGCGAACCAGTCCCAGCCCTCGACGCCAGGAGCGAGCGCGCTGGTGCTCCACTCGCGATCCATCCAGGCTTCGCCGGAGACCTCGAGCGTCTCGCGGCCCAGGCGGACGACGCCCCGCGCCGGCATCCGGGTGAGCGAGTAATAAAAGGAAGCGTTGCCGGGCTCGGGACCCTTGCGGCTGAGGCCGCGGTCGCCCTGCGCCACCACCGGCTTCGCCGCGGATACCTCGAGATCGACCGCGACGTCGCCCTCCGCGGCGCGCAGCCGCGCCGACGAGCCGTCGCCCGCGGCAGACCAGTCCTCGAGCCAGACGCGGAAGGGCGAGGCCGAGGCGCCGGCCAATCCGAGCGCCTCCCGGCTCGAACGGCTGAAGGCGTGAAAACGTCCGCCGGTGATATCACTGACCGCGAAGTGGGCGACGTAGAGCTGGCGGGTGGACCACGCCGACGCGCGCGGCTCGGCGCCGGCGGTCAGCACGACTCCGGGCGCCAGCGCGACGCGAAAGAACGTCAGCTGGAAGCCGAAGTGGCGGCCGGCCGCCGTCCTGAGATTGCCGGTGTAGTACCACCACTCCGTGCGGAAGTCGGGGTGCGGCCCGTGATCCGCAGGGAACGACAGCGGACGCGGCGCCAGAGCGCGAGCGAAGCCAGCGCTATCCGAGGCGAGCGCCTCGCGCACGGCGACCGTGGCCTCGATGCGAGGTCGCGAGCCGGTCGGCCACAGGGCAAAGAACGCCACGCCCAACGCGGCGACGACGACCGCGAGGCCCAGCGCCACCTTACTCATCGCGCAGCGACTCGGCCGGCGGTGCGGTGGCCATGCGCCAGGCGGGATAGAGGCCGGCGAGGAGCGCGGCCAGCAGCGACAGCGCGACGCCCTGCAGCAGAATCGACGGCGACGGGTCGATTGACATCGTCCAGCCGAACGAGCGGCGGTTGATGACGAAGACGAGGACGGCGGCCAGCAGCAGGCCGCTCGGCACGGCGAGGACGCCGGCCAGGAGCCCGATGACGCCGGTCTGGGCGGTGACGAGGCCCCAGACCTGGCGCGGCGTCAGGCCGAGCGCGCGCAGCACGCCGATCTCGCGCGCGCGCTCGAGCGAGAGCGCCATGAGCGCGGCCAGCATGCCGACGAACGCCACCACCAGGCTCAGCGTGCGCAGCACGCCGGTGATGGCGAACGTGCGGTCGAAGATCTCCATCGACGCCTCGCGCAGCGCGCGGTTTGAGCGGACGACGAGCCGCGGGCCGCCGGCCGCGCGCTCGCGCACCGCGGCCACCAGCGCGCTCACGTCGACGCCGGGCGCCGCCTCCAGCGCCAGGCCCGAGATCTTGCGATCGTTCCACGCGCCGTCGTAGGTGCGGCGGCTCATGACCACGACGCCGGCGCTGGAGCCGTAGTCGTAGAAGACGCCGGCCACGCGGAAGTCCTGCTCGCCCTGATCGGTGCGCAGGCGCACGGCGGCGCCGGCACGCAGGCCGTGGCGATTGGCGAAGGGCTCGGAGACGATGACGGCGTCGCCGTCCCAGACGCCGGTGGCGCCGCCGTCGCGAAAGCGCCAGCGCGGCGGCCGTAAAGGATCCACGTCGAGTGCGACCACCTGCGCCGGGCCGCGCGGGCTCTGCACCACGACGCCGCGCGAGGTGCTGGCGCGCGCGACGCCCGGCGTCGCGGCCAGGTGCGCGACGAGCTCGGGATCCAGCGTGGCGTCGGGGCGGCTGCCGACCAGGCTCGGCGCTGAGACGTAGACGTCGGCGCGCAGCGTGCCCTCGAGCCAGGTCGTGACGGCCTCGCGGAAGCTCGCGATCATCACGCCGACACCGATGGCGGCGGCGACGGCGATCATCAGCGCCGCCATCGCGACCGACGTGCGAGAGAGCGCGGCGACGATGCTGCGGGTGGCGAGGCGGCCGAGCAGGCCGAAGGCGGCGCCGGCCACGCGATGCAGCGGGCTCAGCAGGCCGAGCGCGGCGGCGGGGGTGACCAGCGCGCAGCCCACCATCAGCACGAGGAGCCCGGCGAAGCCGACGACGATGCTGCCGGGCACCGCGAGAATCACAGCCCCGGCGGCGAGCGCCACCAGCCCCAGCCAGCCGGCACGGTGCGCCCGACGGCGGGCGCTGCTCTCGAGCGAGGCGCGGCTCATCACGATGCGCGGCGGCGCGGCGGTGGCCTCGAGCGCGGGCGGCAGCGCGGCCAGCGCGGTGGCGCCGATGCCGAGGAGAACACTCTTCGCGAGAGTGACCGGATCCAGCGCCACCTCGCGCACCGAGAGGACGAAGTAGAGGTCGTTGATCGTGCGCGTGACGAGCCTCAGCAGGCCCTGCGCCATGCCGAAGCCGAGCCCCACTCCCAGGAGGGTGCCGGCGATGCCGATGACGAGCGCCTCGCTCATGACGAGCGCGAAGATCTCGCCGCGCGTGACGCCGAGAGCGCGCAGCGAGCCGATGAGCGGCCGCCGCTGCACCACCGAGAACGTCATCGTCTGGTAGATCAAAAACATGCCGACGACCAGCGCCAGCAGCGAGAGCGCGGCGAGGTTCCACTGAAACGCCATGATCATCCGCGCCGTGGCTCCGGCCGTCGCGCCCGCTGAGACCAGATCGGCTCCCGCTGGCAGCGCCTGCGCGACGCGGGCCAGCAGCGCGCGCCCCGGCGCGTCGTCGCCGACGATCAGATCGATGCGCGTGAGGCGGCCGACGGCGCCAAGGGTCTCCTGGGCCGTGGCGATGTCGGTGACGAGCAGGCCGTCGAGCGCGCGGGCGCTGGCGGGATCGACCGGCTGGAGCAGGCCGACGATCGTCAGCGTGCGGCGGTGGCCGCTCACCTCGATCGCGAGGTCGCGGCCGATCGCCAGGCTGAGATCACGCGCGGTCGAGGCGGCGATCAGCGCCGTCCCGGCGCGTCCGACGAGATCGGCCGCGCGCGAGAGCGCATCGCGGCCGCGCGCCTCGCCGCGGTCCTCGGCAGCGAGGTACGGCCGGAAGTGGCTGTCGACGAATGGATCGATCCCGAGCAGGTGCAGACTGCGCCCGACGCGGCCGGCACGCGGCGTGTCGCCGGCGCGATCCGCGGCGGCTACGTCGACCACGCGATCCGCCACCGCCACGTCGCCCTCGACGATCGGCGCGGCGCGGCGCACGCCGACGTCGACCCGAAGGCGGCGATAGAGATCGTCCGGCAGTCCCGAGGGTCCCCCCAAGATCTGATGCGTCGCCCGGCCGCTGACGGCCTCGGTGGCCAGCGCGAACGCGCGCAGCGCGCTGCCGTTGGCAAGGTCGATGGACACGGCGACGGCCACGCCGAGCGCGATGCCGAGGATGGCCAGCCCGAGCTGCCACGGATGCGAGCGCAGCTGCCGGGCGGCCAGGCGCGCGAGCATCGCCGGTCGCGGAATCATGTCGAGCATGCTACACGCGCGGCCCTTGACACGCCCACGGCGACCCAGTACGGTTCCGGCCACGCACGGGACCTTTCGGCTCGCTCCAGCGGAAAGGATGACCGCCATGATTCCAGCCGCGTTCGAGTATCACGCCCCCGCATCGCTCGACGACGCCACGGCGCTGCTCGCGAGACTCGGCGAGGAGGCCAAGATCCTCTCCGGAGGGCAGAGCCTCATCCCGCTGATGAAGCTGCGCCTCTCGAGCCCGCCGCACGTCGTGGACATCAACGGCATCCCCGGTCTCTCGTACATCCGCGAGGCCGACGGCGTCCTCGCCATCGGCGCGCTGACGCGGGAATCCGAGCTGGAAGAGTCGGAGATCGTTCGCGCGCGCTATCCGCTGCTCCACGACACGTGCAAGGTGATCGCCGACCCGCTGGTGCGGAACCTCGCGACGATCGGCGGCAACCTCGCCCACGCCGACCCCGCCAACGATCACCCGGCCACCATGCTGGCTCTCGGCGCGGAGGTGGTCGCCAGAGGGCCAAGCGGCCAGCGTCGGCTGCCGATCGCCTCGTTCTTCACGGGCCCGTTCGAAACGGCGCTCGCCCCGGGCGAGCTTCTCGTCGAGATCCGTATTCCCGCGCCCGCGGCGCGCAGCGGCGGCGCGTACTTCAAGCTCGAGCGCAAGGTCGGTGATTTCGCCACGGCGGCGGTGGCCGCGCAGCTGACGTTGCGCTCCGACGGCGCGGTCGAGCAGGCCGGCATCGCCCTGACCAACGTTGGGCTCACGCCGATCAAGGCGGTGCAGGCCGAGACCTCGCTGCGGGGCAAGCGGCTGGACGACGCGACGATCGCGCAGGCCGCTCGGCTCGCCTCCGCGGCCTCCGAGCCGGCGGCCGATCTGCGCGGCTCCGTCGCGTACAAAAAGGACCTGGTGCGAGTGCTGACCGGGCGCGCGCTCCGCAAGGCGGCCGAGCGCGCCGATAGACGGAGGTAGGTCATGCGGGTGCAACTCTCGATCAACGGCGAGAAGCACGAGGCGGACGTCGAGCCGCGGCTCCTGCTCGTCCACCTCATCCGCGACGTGCTGCGGCTGACCGGGACGCACATCGGGTGCGACACGACCCACTGCGGCGCGTGCACCGTGCTGCTGGAGGGCCGTCCCGTGAAGTCGTGCACGATGTTCGCCGTGCAGGCGAACGGCAAGAGCCTCATGACCGTGGAAGGGCTCGAGCAGGACGGCAAGCTCCACCCGCTGCAGGAAGGCTTCATGGCGGAGCACGGCCTGCAGTGCGGCTATTGCACGCCGGGCATGCTGATGACCGGCTACGCCTTCCTCGGCAAGCATCCGACGCCCACCGAGGACGAGATCCGCGTGGCGATCTCCGGCAACCTCTGCCGGTGCACCGGCTACGTGAATATCGTCAAGGCCGTGCAGCACGCAGCGGCCACGCTGCGGGAGGGAGCCGCGCGATGACACCCAGGACCTCGCTCGACGTCGGCGGCATGGGCCACTCGATCAAGCGCAAGGAAGACCCGCGCTTCATCCGCGGCAAGGGCACGTACGTCGACGACGTGCAGCTGCCCGGCATGCTGTGGCTCGACATCGTGCGCAGCCCGCACGCTCACGCGAAGATCGTGAAGATCGACACGGCCGCGGCGCTCGCGACGCCCGGCGTGCTCGCCGTGATCACCGGCCAGGACCTCGCGAAGTACAACCTGCACTGGATGCCGACGCTGATGTCGGACACCCAGATGGTGCTGCCGGTGGACAAGGTGATGTACCAGGCGCAGGAAGTGGCCGCGGTGCTGGCCACCAGCCGCTACGCCGCCGCCGACGGCGCCGCCGCCGTCACGGTCGAGTACGAGCCGCTGCCCGTGGTCGTCGACCCGAAAAAGGCGCTCGAGCCCGGCGCGCCGGTGCTGCGCACGGACAAGAAGGACAAGAAGGACAACCACATCTGGCACTGGGAGTGGGGCGATCGCGCGGCCACCGACCGCGCCATGGCCGAGGCCGACGTCACGGTCAAGCAGGACATCTACATTCCGCGCATCCACGTGGCGTCGATCGAGACCTGCGGCTGCGTCGCGCACTTCGACAAGGTCAACGACAAGCTCACCGTGTGGATGACGACGCAGGCGCCGCACGCGATCCGCACCGTCTTCGCGCTGGTGGCCGGCCACGTGGGACTGCAAGAGCACAAGATCCGCATCATCTCGCCCGACATCGGCGGGGGGTTCGGCGGCAAGGTGCCGGTCTATCCCGGCTACGTCATCGCCGTCGCCGCCTCGGTCCTCACCGGCAAGCCCGTGAAGTGGATCGAGGACCGGATGGAGAACCTGCAAGCCGACTCGTTCGCGCGCGACTACCACATCACGGCCGAGCTGGCGGCGAAGAAGGACGGCACGCTGACCGCGCTGCGCATCAAGACGCTGGCCGACCACGGCTACACCGACGCCGCCGCCAACCCGTCGAAGTTTCCCGCCGGGCTGTTCCACGTCTGCACCGGCTCGTACGATCTGAAGGCGGCGCACGTGGAGGTCGATGGCGTCTACACGAACAAGCCGCCGGGCGGCATCGCGTATCGGTGCTCGTTCCGCGTCACCGAGGCCGTGCACACGATCGAGCGCATGGTGGATCTCATGGCCCATCAGCTCGGCCAGGATCCCGCGCAGTTCCGGCTGCAGAACTTCGTCAAGCCCGAGCAGTTCCCGTACAAGTCGGCGCTGGGCTGGGAGTACGACAGCGGCAACTACGGCGGCGCGCTCCTGAAGGCGATGGAGCAGATCGACTACGCCAGGCTGCGCAAGGAGCAGCAGGAGAAGCGCCAGCGCGGCCAGCTCATGGGCATCGGCATCTCGAGCTTCACCGAGATCGTCGGCGCCGGGCCGTCGAAGCACTTCGACATCCTCGGCCTCAAGATGTTCGACTCGTGCGAGATCCGGATCCATCCCACGGGCAAGGCCATCGCGCGGTTCGGCACCAAGTCGCAGGGGCAGGGCCACGAGACGACCTACGCTCAGATCCTGGCGGAAGAGCTTGGTATCCCTGCACGCGATATCCAGGTCGAGGAGGGCGACACCGACACGGCGCCGTACGGCCTGGGCACCTACGCGAGCCGGTCAACGCCGGTCGCGGGCGCGGCGGCCGCCGTCGCGGCGCGCAAGGTGCGCGACAAGGCGCGCAAGATCGCGGCGCATCTCATGGAGGTGGCCGAGCAGGATCTGGAGTGGGAGCCCGGCAAGTTCTCGGTCAAGGGCGCGCCGGACAAGTTCAAGACGATCCAGGACATCGCATTCGCCGCGTACACCAACCATCCACAAGGATTGGAAGCCGGCCTCGAGGCCGTCAGCTACTACGATCCGCCGAACCTCACCTACCCCTTCGGCAGCTACATCTGCGTCGTGGACATCGACGCGGGCACCGGCGAGGTGAAGGTCCGTCGGTTCGTCGCCATCGACGACTGCGGCAACATCATCAACCCCATGATCGTGCAGGGGCAGATCCACGGCGGGCTGACGATGGGGCTGGCGCCCGCGCTCTACGAGGAGATCTCCTACGACGACAACGGCAACATCCAGGGCGGCAGCTTCATCGACTATCTGCTGCCCACGGCGGTCGAGACGCCGAAGTGGGAGACCGGCCACACGGTGACGCCGTCACCGCACCACCCGCTGGGCGCCAAGGGCGTCGGGGAATCGGCGACCGTCGGCGCGCCCGCCGCCATCGCCAACGCGGTGGTCGACGCGCTCTGGCACCTGGGCGTCCGTCACATCGACATCCCGATCACGCCGGCGAAGGTGTGGAAGGTGCTCCGCGAGAAGGGTGTCACCGAGTGAACGAGCTGCTCGCGCTCGCCGCGGATCTCCAGCGCCGCGGCGAGCCGTTCGCGCTGGCGACGGTGGTCCGGTGCGAGCCGCCGACGTCCGCCAAGCCGGGGGCCAAGGCGCTCGTGCGCGCCGACGGCACGGTCTCCGGCTGGGTCGGCGGCGCGTGCGCGGAGCCTGTCGTCGTCCGTGAAGCCCTGGCCGCCATCGAGGACGGCCGGCCGCGGCTGATCGGGTTCATCGGCGAAGGGGCGCGCGGTCCCGGCCGCACAGCGGGCATGGTCGAGTACCCGATGACGTGCCACAGCGGCGGCACGCTGGAGATCTACGTGGAGCCCTACCTCCCGCACCCCATGCTGATACTCGTGGGTCACGGGCCGGTGATCGAGGCGCTGGCAACGTTTGCCCGCGCCGCCGAGTACTCCGTCCTCACGCTCGGCGCCGGGGAGGCCGCCGCGGCGCTCGATCGTCCCGGCGTCGCGCGGCACGCGTCGGTGGTGGTCGCCACGCACGCCGACTCCGACGAGGACGCGCTGCAGCGGATCCTCGCGACGGACGCCGGCTACGTGAGCCTGGTGGCCAGCCGCCGCCGGGCGGCCGGGATCGTCGAGCGCCTGCGCGAGGCCGGCGTGCCCCTCGAGCGCCTCGCGCGGCTCAAGGCGCCCGCCGGTCTCGACATCGGCGCGGTGAGCCCAAACGAGATTGCCGTCAGCATCCTCGCCGAGATCATCCAGCACCGGCGCACGGCCAAGCCGAGCCTCGCGATGGAGACGCCGGCCGCGCAGACCGCGATCGACCCGATCTGTGGGATGAGCGTCGACGTCGCCGCGGCGGAGCACCGCTCGGAGACCGCGGCAGGCCTCGTGTACTTCTGCTGCCGGTCTTGCAAGGTGACGTTCGATCGGCAGGCGGCGCGCGCGTAAGCGCTCACCGCGGGCGCTCCACCAGCGCCCCGCGCTGGATGGCGAAGATCCGGTCGGCCACGCCGCGGGCGAGCTATGTATCAAAAGTTGGACATTGACGTGCGTGCGAAGCGACTCCGTAGAATCTGGCGCAGGTGCATTTCGAATGGGATCGGGCGAAGGCCGAAGACAACATCGCCAAGCACGGCGTCTCGTTCGGAGAAGCGACGACCGCCCTCCGTGACCCGCTGTCAACGACCGGCGTGGATCCCGATCACTCCTTCGGCGAGGAGCGGTTCATAACGTTCGGTGTCTCGACACGCGGCCGTCTCCTGGTCGTCGCCCATACCGACCACGAGGATATAATCAGGATCATCAGCGCACGCGAAGCGACCCGCACCGAGAGGGAAATCTATGAAGAAGGCTAGCCGCAAGCCGACCGACGGATTGCGGCGCGAATACAAGCGCTCCGACTTTGGAACGCTCGCGCGTGGCAAGTATGCCCACCGAATCGCCGAGACGACGAACGTCGTCGTTCTGGAACCAGAAGTCGCGAAAGCGTTCCCGAATGATCGCGCCGTGAACAAGGCGTTGCGCGGGCTGATGCGAGACGGTATCTCCGCTACTCGCTCGGCGAGGCGTCGCAAGAGGTCCGCGGGTTAGCTCGCCGCTGATCACCGCGGGCGCTCCACCAGCGCCCCGCGCTGGATGGCGAAGATCCGGTCGGCCACGCCCACCACCTCGCGGCTGTGGGTCACCATCAGCACGGTCCGGCCGGCCTCGCGTGCGAGCGTGTCGAGCAGGTCGAGCACGCCCGCCGCCGTCTCCGCGTCGAGGTTGCCGGTCGGCTCGTCGGCCAAGATCAGCGCGGGGTCGTGGATCAGCGCCCGCGCGATGGCGACGCGCTGCTGCTCGCCGCCCGACAGCCGCTCGGGATAGCTGTCACCGCGCCCGCCGAGGCCGACGCGCTCGAGGAGCTCGCGGGCGCGCGCGGTCCCCTTCGCGTCCGCGCGATTGTTGAGGTCGAGCGGCAACATCAGATTCTCCTCGACGGTGAGCAGCGGGATGAGGTTGTAGAACTGGAAGACGAAGCCGATGTGCCGGCGGCGGAAGCGCGTGCGCGCCTGCTCGTCGAGCGCCGTGAGATCCGTGCCGTCCACGACCACCGCCCCTGCCGTGGGGCGGTCGATGCCCGCGATCACGTTGAGCAGCGTCGATTTGCCGGAGCCGCTGCGCCCGACGAGCACGACGATCTCGCCGCGCGCGATCGTCACCGACACGTCGCGCAGCACGACGCGCTCGGCCTCGCCTTCGCGATACGACTTGCCGATCTTCCGGAGCTCCACGGCGGGCGGCAACGGTCACGACCTGATCGCGTCGATGAGACCATAGTCGAGCGCCTCTCGCGCCTCGAGATGGCGGGCCCGGCGCATGTCGTCGGCGACGTCCTCGACCGGCCGGCCGGTGGCCTTCGCCAGCCGCGCCTGGAATCTCCAGAGCGTGTGCCGGTGCTGCTCGCTCTGGGCGGCGATCTGATCGGGAGTGCCGGAGAGCTGCGTCGCCGGAGCCGAGAGCCGAAACGTGGTGTGCGGAGACGCGGAGCGATGATCGGCGGCGGCCGCGACGCCGATGGCGGGACCGCCCACCTGCCCCTGGCAATGGACGCGCACCGTCGCGCGAGCTGAGTCGATGACGTCGATGAGCACGAAGGCCGCCTCGAGCGTGCCGTCGCCGCTGCCCAGAACGACGTCGATCGGCTCGTCACCAGCGGCATCCAGGGTCATGATCTGCGCCGCGGCCTGGCCGGCGAGCGCGTCGTCGAGTCGGCCCGTCACGAAGACGATGCGGCGCTCGAAGAGCTTCTCCTGCAGCCAGCCCGGCGTGGGCGTCATCGCGTGTCGCGTTCCGCCCCGCTGGTCTCGTCCGTCTCCCCCGTCGCCACGGTCTCAGGAGAATCCCGCCACTCCACCGGCCGCAGCCGCCTCCGATCCACCGTCAGCTTGAACACGTCGAACCGGTTGTAGTACCCGACCACGTCGTGGAACTGCTTCGGCTCCACGCACGCGCGCGTGTCGATCGACGCGTAGAGCAACCCCTCGCGGTCGGACAGCACGTCGCCCACCGGCTCGCCCGTGGGGCCGATCACCATCGATACCGCGCGGGGGCTCTCCTCGAGCACACGCATCGCGTCCTTGCCCAGCGTGGCCAGCTCCTCGCGCATGGCGGCGTCCATGAAGCCGGAGGCGACGATGTTGAAGGCCTTGGCCTCGAAGGAGTGCGCGCCGGCGCGGATGCGGATGGCCGAGGCCAGATCGTAGTTGCCGCCGCCCTTCGGGTCGCGCGTGGGCCACACGGGTGGATAGGTCGAGACGTGGACCTGCTCGCCCTGCGCCATCAGGGCGAAGCGCGCGAGCGGGTTGGTGTTCTCGCCGCAGATCAGCATGCCGATGCGGCCCAGAGGCGTCTCGCACACGCGCAGGCCTGCGCCGTCGCCGTTGGCCCACGTGAGCTTCTCCCAGAACGTGGGCACGAGCTTCCTGTGATGGTTCAGGATCGCGCCGTCCTCGCCGATGAGGACGTTGCTGTTCCAGAGGCAGCCGACGCTGTCGGCCGTGCCCTCGTTGAAGCCGAGCGACACGATCACGCCGTGGCGGCGGGCGGCGCCGGCGATGCGCTCCAGCTCGGGGCCGGGACAGCGGAGCGCGCTCGCGGCCAGGCGCTTGAACCACTCGTGGTTGTGGATGGGCGCAGCCACGGCAGACCAGAGCGGGAACGCCGGGATGTACGTCTCGGGGAACGCGATGAGCGCGGCGCCGTTGCGCGCGGCCTCCTCGATGAGGCTGCACGCCTTCGCCACCGTCTTCGGCGCGTCCAGGAAGACGGGCGCCACGTGGGCGGCCGCCACCTTATATGGCGTCATCACGATCCTCCCAGGTAGCGCGTCACGGTCATGTGTATCCTCTCATGCACATTGACACGAAAACCGCTGGCTGCGTAGAGTCAGACCATGGCCCCGCGACCGCGGAAAGGCAAGATCGCCGAACCGACAGGCTTCAGCTCACTCTCGAAGACAGAGCAGATCCGCTATCTGCTGACGCTCTGGGACCGCATCTCCAAGAGACCGGGTGAGATTCCGGTGCCGGAATCTCACCTCGATCTTGCCAAGGAGCGGCTCGCCGCCTATCGGCGAGATCCACACCGGGCGCGGCCCGCTCACGACGTACTCGATCGCCTGGCGAATCCCGATCGGTGACCGAGTATCGGCTGGTTGCCGAGCCGCGCGCCGATCTCGACGCCGCGGCGGCGTACCACTGGTATGAGAGCGAGCGCGCCGGGCTGGGTCTGGAGTTCCTCGACGAACTGCGCGCAACGTACGACCGCATTACCGCTGGCCCTCTCAACTATCAGGATCTCGAGGGCGGAATTCGCCGCGCACTCCTTCGCCGCTTTCCCTACGCCGTGTACTTCGCTGCCGAAGGCGATGTCGTCGTGATTCTCGCCGTCCTGCACGTGAGTCGCGACCCGGCAGAGTGGCAGCGAAGAGGCTGAACTTCCGGATCACGCGCCCGCCTTCTTCCACGTGGTCTTGATCCAGTTCACTGTCGCCGAAGGGTCGTTGTGGCCCTTGCCGGGCTTGGGCCAGCTGGGTGGCGCGGTCATCTGGCCGACGGGGATGGTCATGATGCGCTCGGGATCCCACACGGCGAACGGATAGTCGGGGAGATTCTTGCTGAAGCCGACCTTGACGTCCTTGTACGCGCGGTGATCTTCCTTGCGAATCGTCACGAGGCCGGCGGGCCCCTCGATGCTGAGCCCCTCGAGCTGCTTGATGACCGCGTCGTCCTCGGGCCAGCCGCCGCCGGCCTGCTTGTTGGCTTTCTCGACGGCGGTCTTGAAGAGATAGAGCCCCGTGTACGCGGCCTCGGCGGCGTAGGACGGGTACTCGTTCCAGCGCTTCTGGTAGGCGTCGACGAAGCGCTTGTTGGCGGTGGAAGCGCCGGCGGGCGCGTAGGTGAAGTGATAGTTGGAATGCACGCCGGCGAGCGCGCCCTCGGGATGGTCCTTGCCGATGGCCTGCGGCACGACGCCGAAGTTGATGTTGCCGGCCAGGCGTGCGCGGCGGAACAGCCCGTGGCCCAGCGCCTGCTTGTAGAACGACACGTACATGCCACCCCACATGGAGGTCACGACGATGTCGGGCCTGGCCGCGACCGTCTTCGTGATGTGCGAGGTGAAATCCGCGGTGTTGGGGAACGGCGCCCACACCTCCGACACGATCTCGGAGCCTGGCAGGAGCTTTTCCCGCGCGGCGTCGAAGTGCAGCTGGAACCAGCGGCCGAACGCGTAATCCGGGTTGATCACGGCGATGCGCTTGACGTCGGGCCACGCCTTTGCGATGGCGAGCGCGGTCGTCACGCCGTCGGCGGACAGGATGTTGGTCATGCCGAACAGGTAGTGCGGGTTGGGCACCTCGACCTCGAACAGCTTGTCGATGCAGCCCTCGGTCATGATCGTCAGCAGCTTCAGCTCCTCGACGACGGGGCCGACGGCGAGCTGGTTGTGCGCGGCGATGACGCCCGAGAAGTAGTCGATCTTCTCGGAGAGCTTCATGCGCTTGACTTCCTTCACCGTCGCCTCGGGCCCGGCCGCCTCGTCGGCCGTGATCGTCTCGATCTTCCGCTTGCCGAGCAGGCCGCCCGCCGCGTTGATCTCCTCGGCGGCCAGCGTGTGGCCCTTGAGCGAGGGCAGGCCGAGGATCGCGCCGGGCCCCGACTGGATCGTGATGTGGCCGAACTTCACCGGCGTCTCGGGGATGCGGCCTTTGGGCGTGTCCTGCGCGGCGGCGTCGCCGACAACCGCGAGATCGCCGAGTGCCGCGCCGCCGAGCGCGACGCCGAGCCCGGCCAGGAAATCACGCCGATCCAGATCGTTGGCCATGAGGCCCTCCTGTCACGGCGACGCTGATTGTATGGATGCGATTGCGGCCGGCGGCCGGCTGCATACGGCCCTGCGAGTCTGTCGCGCGGGCGTGCAGCTCGTACCGGCCCGGCGCGGGGACGTCCCACGTATATGTGAACGCCTGCCACTGGTGATCGGCGCCGCGTGGCGCCACGCGCGCCGGCTGCCACGTCTTGCCGCCGTCGGCGCTGACCTCCACCGCGCTCACCGGCCAGGCGCTCCACGCCCAGCCCTCGATCGTGTGCCGGCCGCGCTCCAGCACGGCACCCTCGGCCGGCGCCACGATCACCGCGTGCACGTCCAGCTCGCGCACCGGGCGCATGTCGCCCTCGACGCGCCGGTTGTAGAGCTTCGTGGTGAACAGGCTCTCGGGACGCTCGGCCGCGAGCGTGATGCGCGAGAGCCACTTCACGGCGTTGGTGCCGAAGTAGCCCGGCACGAACACGCGCGCGGGGAAGCCGTGCTCCGCGCTGAGCGGCTCGCCGTTCATCGCCCACGCCACCAGCACGTCGGGCTCCAGCGCGCGCGCCAGCGGCAGGTCTTTCACGTAGCGCTCGCTGTGCACGTTGGCGAAGGAACCGGAGTCGAGGCCCTCAGGACAAACGAGGCGCGCCTCGGGCCTCACGCCGGCGCGCTCGAGCAGGTGCGACAGGCGCACGCCGCGCCAGACGACGTTTCCGACCCGGCGCGTGGCGACTTCGGGCTCCACGGGGTTGCCGAAGCACTCGAGGACCGCGGTGACGTCGGTCGCCGGCAACGACGTCAGCGCCTCGTAATCGAGCTCAAAGGGCCGCTCGACCAGGCCGTCCACCGAGAGGCGCCACGGCTTGACGTCGACGCGCGCGATGCCCATGTGAGCGATGACGTAAACGTCATCGCTCGGCGTGACGGGCGACGCCAGCCGATCGACGGGCACGAGGCGACGAAACGTCGCGCTCGGATCCATGACGACCTTCGGCTTGTCCGCCATCGTGGGCGGATTATGAGCCGGCGAGCCGGGGAGTCAAGAAGACTCCCCGTTGTCGACTACGCCCGCGGGTCGTGCACCGCCTGGTAGCGCGCGTTGCGCAGCACGCGACCGGGATAGCTCCCCGTGTGCGTCCCCTTCTCCAGCAGGACTTCGCCGTTCACCACGGTGTAGTGGATGCCCTCCGCGAGCTCGCGCATCCGCCAGCCGTTGCTCGGAAAGTCGTGCACGACGTCTTCCGGCATCGGCCGCACGGTGTCGGGATCGAAGACGACGAGGTCGGCGACCATTCCCGGTTGCAACAGTCCGCGGTCGTAGATCCCGAAGGCCGCGGCCGAATCGAAGGTGAGCCGGCGGACGGCCTGCTCGAGCGACATGATCTTCTTCTCCCTCACCCAGTAGCCCAGCAGCCGGGTGGGGTTGCTCACGTTCGAGTGGAACTGCACGTGGGCGCCGCCGTCCGAAAGCCCGACGACCGCGTGGGGACTGCCCAGGATCTGCGCGACCGCCTCGGTGTCCATGTTGATCTCGCCGAGACTGAACACGGTGTTCAGGTCCTCCTCGACCGCCAGATCGAGGAACGCGTCGAGCGGGTGCTTGCCTCGTTCCTGCGCGATCGCCGCGATGCTCCGTCCCTTGAGCGCGCGGTTCTCCGCCAGCCGCGGCTCGTCGACGATCATCAGGTCCCAGCGCTTCGAGAACGTCGAGTCCGGGCCCAGCGGCGCCTCGACCTCGGCGCGCAGTCGCGCGCGCATCGCCGGGTCGCGATAGGCCTGCATCTTCTCCGTATCGGAGCCCTGCAAGATGGGCAGCCAGGTGGGCATGCTGCGGAACACCTGACAGTTCTTCATGGTGAACCGGTTCACGACGCTCCCGGGGTTGCAGAGCGGGATCGCGCGGATTCCCTTCCGCGCCGTCTCCTCGACGTGGGCCAGGTGGGTCCGCCACCGTCCGGGCTGCCGCGCCTGCTCGAGGAGGGTGTTGTACATGACCGGGCGACCGCACGCCTGCGCGAGCCGGCTCAGGAGCCGGTCCTTCAACTCGGGATTCGTGCCTCCACCGCACTGGATCACGCCGGTCCCGACGTCGCGGAGCACGTCGGCCAGCGCGAAGAGCTCCGACTCCGGCGCGCAGGCGGCGGGAATCCGCTTGCCCACGATGTCAAAGTGATTCATGTTGCGCGTGATCGAGAGCCCGAGCGCTCCGGCCTCCAGCGCCTCTCTCACCACCCGCCGCATGACCTCGAGCTCGGCGTCCGTGGCCGGGCGCTCCGAGCAGTCCTCGCCCATCGCGTACAGGCGGACCGCCGAGTGTCCCACGAACGTGCCGACGTTGACGGCCAGCCGCTGCCCGATGGTGCTCATGTATTCGGGGAAGGTCTCCCAGGTCCACGGGACGCCGGCCTGGAGGACGTCCATCGGGATCGCTTCGACATAGGACAGCATCCCGGCGAGCTTCTCGCGGTCGGGCGCCTTGACGGGGGCGAGCGCTAGGGAGCAGTTGCCGATGACGACGCTCGTCGCCCCGTGGTGACAGGAGAACGTGCACAGCGGGTCCCAGAGGACCTGGGCGTCGTAGTGGCAGTGATTGTCCACGAACCCCGGCGCCACCACGCGTCCATCGGCCTCGATGACCCGCCGCGCCGGGCCGTCCAGGCGGCCGAGCTCCACGATCCGACCCCGCGCCACGCCGACGTCGCCGTGGAAGGCCGGGCGACCGGAGCCATCGATGATGCGACCGTTTTTGATCAGCAGGTCGTAGGTCATGTCCTTGCTCCTCTAGCTCGCGGCGGTCAGCAGCGGTGAATCGACTCGGGCATAGCTGACGGTCAGGATCTCCCAGAGGTGACCGTCGGCGTCCTTCCAGTAGAGATTCTTCCCACCGAGGCGCGTGTTGATCCGAAAGTCGTCCTCGCCGTGGGGACGACTCCGGTACGTGATCCCCGCAGCCTGGATCCGCTGCAGGATCGCCTCGAAGTCGGCGTCGGCGACGTGGAAGCAAATGTGATGGCTCTCGAACTGCTCCCGCTGGGCGAAGTCGAGGGTCAGGTTCTCGTTGACGTACACGGGCGCGAAGTCGCCGCGTGACTCCTCCCAGGGCACGTCGAGCAGGCCGGCCAGGAGCTTCGCCGCCTCGACTCGATCGTGGGAGGGGACGATGATGTGGTCGAGCCGAATGGCCATCGCGCACCTCCAAGCCGTAGGCGGTAGTAGTTGTACACGAGAATCCGGCGTAGACAAGCGTATCGAACATTGGGCATTGACGAGCGTGCAGCGGACGCGCGTACTACGAACGGCATGGCGGTCGACGTCGAGCTGACCAGGCGACGATTCACGCTGGACGAGTACCACCGGATGGCGGAGGCGGGAATCCTGAATAGAGGAGACCACGTCGAGCTCATCCGCGGAGAGATCGTCCAGATGACAGCCATCGGCAGCGATCACACGTCGTGCGTGGCGCGGCTCAGCCACCTGCTGATCGAGCGCCTCCACGGCCGCATCATCCTGTGGCCGCAGAACCCACTCGTTATCGTGCCGGACTCCGAGCCGGAGCCGGACATCGTCCTGCTCGGCTATCGCGACGACTTCTACCGCCACGCGCTGCCCGGGCCGGACGACGTCGCGCTGCTCATCGAGGTCGCGAACACGTCACTTCGTTATGACCGCCACGTGAAGGGGCCGCTCTACGCCGAGGCCGGCGTGCGGGACTACTGGATCGTCGATCTCGAAGGCGAGGCGGTCGAAGTCTCTCGGCAGCCCCAGGCCGGTCGGTTCCACCACAACGTGCGCGTCGCCCGCGGCGACGCGCTGTCGCCACTCGCGTTCCGGGACACACCGCTCGCCGTCGCCGACATTCTCGGCTGACGTCTCGGCGCGCAAAGGCCCCCTCTGACCCGCTCCATCTAGCCGTCTTCCGCGATAGCCAGCTTCGGGGCCCGAAGCGGCCGGAAGGCGGACGCCTCGAGCGCGAGCCCGACGCTGAGGAGCAGACGATCGCTGCCCATCGGGCCATCCAGCTCCATGCCCACCGGCAAGCCCGACCGCGTTCGCCCCGCGGGCAGCGCGAGGCCCGGGATGCCGGCGACCGCGTCCGCATCGGTGTTGCGAATGTACGTGGTGAAGGTGTCCACCTGGCGCCCGTTCAGCTCGACGGTCTGGTCCTGGCCGATCGGTCTCGCCGGCAGCACGGTGGTCGGGAACACCATCGCGGCCACGCCGTTGTCGGCGAAGTAGCTCGCGTAGAGCGCCTGCAGCTCCGGCCGCACCACGTTGAGCGCGTGCTCGTACACGGCCTGGGGGATCGCTCCGCCACGGGCCGCGGCGATCGCCCCGGCGACGTCCGGGCTGGCGATCTGCCGCTGAATGTCATCGAACGTGATCCCGTTGCCCTCGGCGGCGAGGTACGCCGGGATGTCGAGGTTGGCCTCGAACAGCGCGATCGGGAAGCCCGCCTGCTGATCGAGCGTCACGACTCCGGGAACGTCGACCTCGACGAGCACCACGCCCAGCGCCCGCAAACGGTGCAGCGCGTCTTCCATCACGGCCGCCACCTCGGGGTCGAGATCTTGCCACAAAGGATTCCGGGGGACGCCGAGTCGCAGCCCACGGAGCCTCGCCGGGCGTGCGGGCGTCGTCAGCGTCTCGACGGCATCGAGAAGCGCCACGTCCGCCACGGTTCGGCCCATCGGCCCGGGCGTGTCGCGTGTGTGGCTGATCGGGACGATCCCCGCGATCGAGTAACGGCCCTTGGTCGGTCGCAGGCCAACCACGCCGCACAGCGCCGCCGGGATGCGGACCGATCCCCCCGTGTCCGTGCCCAGGCCGGCGGGGCACACTCGGGCGGCGATCCCCGCCCCGGTCCCGCCGCTGCTGCCGCCCGGAATCAGCGTCGAGTCGTACGGATTTCGCACCGCGCCGAAGTGGTAGTTGTGGCTCGTGATCCCGAACGCCAGCTCGTGCATGTTGGCCTTGGCGAACAGCAGCGCTCCCGCCCCGAACAGGGGGTTCAGCAGCGGCGCGTCCGCCCTCGGACGGTTCGCGAGCAGACCCGGCGTCCCGGCGGTCGTGGGCAGCGTCTTCGTGTCGATGTTGTCCTTGACCAGCAGCGGGAGGCCAGCCAGCGGGCCGAGCCTCCGTCCGCGTCGCCGTGACACGTCGACCAGCCTCGCGGCCTCGAGCACGGCCTCGGGATCGATGCTGATGATCGTGTCCAGGAAGCTCAGCCGCTCGGCCTGAGCCAGCAGAGCGCGCGCGTAGGTCTCGGCTGACAGCGAGCCCTCGGAGATGTGCCGCACCGCCTCGGTCGCGGTCAGGTGCAGCAGGCCCGCGTGCTCCGTCGGCTCACCGATCCTGGGCGCGGCCGCGGCGAGTGCGGTGAGACCGGCCAGCTTCAGGAATCGTCTGCGGTCCAGCATGGGCGCCGCGATTCTATACGGCGCCGGTGTGCCTCGCAATCGGCGGCCGGCTAGAGCGCTTGACACCGGAGTCACACTGGCAACCGGTGGAGCAAGGACGCCGCGCTTCTTCGGTGCGAGCGCCGCCCAGGCGAATGGGCGGCCTCGCTGGGTCGAACACTGCTGTTCACCCGCATCGAAGAGGTGTCCCATGACACACCGCGCGCTCCTCCTCCGTGTGTCCCTGGCGCTCGTCGCCGCGCTCGCGCTGGCCCCGCTGTCGGCTCACGCCGCCGGCGTGCCGTGCGCCGCGCTCACGAGCGTTGCGATCGCGGACACGACCATCACCTCCGCCACGATCGTCGCGGCTCTGGGCACCGCACCCGAGCACTGTCTCGTCATCGGCCACGTCGACACGGAGATCAACTTCGAGCTGCGGCTGCCGACGACGACGTGGAACGGCAAGTTCTACCACGCCGGCGGCGGCGGCTTCGTCGGCAGCATTCCGAGCTCGCCCGGCGCCCTCGCCCGCGGGTATGCCGTCATCGGCACCGACACCGGTCACGTCGGCGACGGCCCGTTCGCGCCGGCCCTCGACGGCTCGTGGGCACTGAACAACCTCGTGCGCCAGGTCAACTTCGGTCACCGCGCGGTGCACGTCGTGACGGTGGCCGGCAAGAAAATCCTTCACGCCTTCTACGGCCAGACCGAACGGCTGGCCTACTTCGAAGGCTGCTCCAACGGCGGGCGCCAGGCCATGCAGGAAGCCGAACGGTACCCGACCGACTTCGATGGCATCATCGCCGGCGCTCCCGCCCTCGACTGGGTGGGCACGATGACCGGCTTCGTCTGGAACGAGCAAGCGGTCAACGCGGCGTCGCTCCCCGTCGCCAAGGTCGCGCTCCTCGCCGGTGCGGTGCTCGCCGAGTGCGACGCCAAAGACGGTCTGATGGACGGCCTCATCAGCGATCCGCGTCGCTGCCGGTTCGATCCGAAGACACTGCAGTGCCCGGCCGGTGACGCGCCGACCTGCCTCACGGCGGGGCAGGTGGAGGCGGCCAGGCGCATCTATCACGGCGCTACGAGCTCCTCGGGCCGGCAGCTCTACTTCGGGTGGCCGCAGGGGCACGAGGACGGCGCCGCGACCGGCTGGCCGTTCTGGATCACCGGCAACGGCGCGATCCCGCCGCTGCAGTTCCTCTTCGCTGACGGCTATCTGAGGTACTTCGTCTTTCCCTCTCCCCCCAATCCGAGCTTCGACTTGCTGACGTCCGACCTCGAGAGCGATGTCAGGGCCATGCGGCCGACGGGCAAATTCCTGAACGCGACGAACGCCGACCTCTCCGACTTCCGCGCCGCCGGCGGAAAGCTGATCATGTGGCACGGCTGGGCCGACGCCGCGCTCACCGCGTTCCGATCCATCGCCTACCTCCAGGAGGCCGCCGAGAAGACGAAGCGCGGGCACCGCCTCGGCGAGTTCTTCCGCCTGTTCCTCGCGCCGGGCATGCATCACTGCGGCGGCGGCCCCGGCCCCAATACCCTGGACGCGCTCAGCGCGCTCGAGAGCTGGGTCGAGCACGGGATCGCGCCCGAGCAGATCGTCGCCACCCACCGCACCGGGACCGTGGTCGACCGCACCCGCCCGCTCTGCGCGTACCCCAAGGAGGCGACCTACAAGGGACCCGGCAGCATGGACGATGCGTCGAGCTTCGTCTGCCGCGTCCCGCGCGATCTGTTCGATCGCCACGACCGCTTCGACGACGACGAGGACGACGACTAGTCCAACCCTTCTCGCCGCTCGGCCGCGGGGCGGGCGCCTCGCGGCCGGGCGGCTTCGCCTGCTAGATCGCGCTCGCGGCGATGTTGACCGTCAGGGCGAGGAGCGCGGCGTTGAAGACGAAGGACACGACACCGTGGGCGGCGACGGTGCGGCGAATCTGCTTGTTGGTGACGCCGACGTCGGACACCTGCGAGGTCATCCCGATGACGAAAGAGAAATAGACGAAGTCCCAGTAGTCGGGCTCCGTCTCGCCGCCCGGGAAGGCCATGCCGCCGCCGATGGTCTCGTCGTAGAACTCGTGGGCGTAGTGCAGCGCGAAGATCGCGTGGATGAATGCCCAGGACAACAAGATCGTGAGGGCGGCGAGCACGATGTGGGCCGGCCGGCGGCCGGTCCCGGTGCCGAGCTCGGCGAAGATGGCGCCGAGGCTCGCCAGCGCTGCCACCACCGTCAGCACCAGGATGGCCAGCTGCCCCTCGTCCTCCATCGCGGCGCGGTCGCGGATACGGTCGACGTCCGACCGTGACATCAGGTGGGCGGCGAGCGCCAGATAGAGCGCCACGAAGATGTCCCAGGCGACCAGCAGCCGGGTCGCCAGCCTCCAATCGGTGAGGAGGGCCAGGGCCGCGCTGACGAGGACGCCGACGGCAAGCGACGTGAACAGCCGCGGCCGGGTCCGGACGATGCGCACCAGCAGGGGTGTCTTCATCGGCCAGCATCTTAGCCGCGTCGTCGCCGATCCACCCCATTGTCATACCACTCGATTTCGTCTACCAGGCGGATGTGGCGAAAAATCCGGACACTGCAGGCTTGAATCCGGCCCTGGTGGCGAGCTTTTGCAAGAACCTCGGGGACCGCGGCGACGAGGGTCGTGCTCTCCTCGCCGAGATCGAGAGCCTTATGGGGATGCGCCATGTGTCGCACCATCAGCGGAGGCTGCTGCACCAGGCCGACATCGCCTTGAAGGAAGCACTGCCCGCGGTTCAGAAACTGACGGACGCGATGGGCTCACGCTGCACCAGAGTGTCATAACTTCAGGGTCGTAGCCGTCGCGGCCGCGCGCGGTGATCACGACGCCCTACCCGACTCCCGCCGCGACGGCTCGCGTGCTTGGCGTCTCTCCCAAGCGCTACCGGGAGATCAGGGCGATGGTCACCGAGTATCTGGAGCGTCACGGCGGCAATCGCGCTCCGGCGATAAACAGGAAGGCGCGACTCCGCAAACGCAGCGGCAAGAGTCGAACCGCAGCGAGGCGGCGAGCAACAGGCCGAAGCTGACCGATCCCTGAGCGATACTCGCGGCGTAACGCGTTTCTCAACGTCCCCTACGTTTCGGCGCTCGGGCATTCAGGCACCTCGTCGTTGCTGCCACCGACTTCGTGACTCGGGAGGTGGCTTGGCCCATTTCTCGAAGTCCCGGGGCTCTCGTGCTACCGTCTCGCGCATGACGGGCAGCAGCGTCGGCATCGACGTCGGCGGGACGTTCACCGACTTCGTCGTGCGCGCGCCGTCGGGCCGGCTGTCGAGCGGCAAGGTCCCGACGACGCCCGCCAATCCCGCCCTCGGCGTCATGCAGGGCCTGACGACCCTGGTCGGGAGCGCGCCGCTGGCATCCGTCGCCCACGGCACCACCATCGTGACGAACGCCATCATCGAGGGCCGCGGCGCCGTCGTCGGCCTGATCAGCACGCGCGGCTTCCGCGACGTGCTGGAGATCGCGCGCGTGAGCCGCCTGCACCTCTACGATCTGAAGGCCGCGCCGAAGCCGCCGGCGCTCGTCCCGCGGCGACTGCGCCTGGAAGTCAGCGAGCGCGTCGGCCCCGATGGTGCGATCGAGCGGGCGCTCACGCTCGATGAGATCCCGGAGCTCGTGGCGACGCTGACCCGCGAGGGCGTGGAGAGCGTGGCCGTCTGCCTGCTGCACAGCTACGCCAACCCCGAGCACGAGCGCACGCTGCGGGCGTACCTCGAGCGCCACTTCCGCCACGTGTGCGTGTCGAGCGACATCAACGCCGAGTTCCGCGAGTACGAGCGCTCCTGCACGACCGTCCTCAACGCCGCCGTGATGCCGCTGGCCTCGCGCTACATCGAGCAGCTGGACCAGCGCCTCGGCCTGCAGGCCGCAGGCGCCACGCTGCACCTGCTGCACTCGGCCGGCGGCATGATGTCGGTCGAGACTGCGCGGGCGCGGCCGCTGGCGCTGGCGTCCTCGGGGCCCGCGGCCGGCGTCGCCGCCGCCGCACATGTCGCGAAGACCCTCGGCATCCCGCGCGCGCTCGCCTTCGACATGGGCGGCACCACCACCGACGTCTGCCTCATCGCCGACGGCATCGCCGAGACCTCGGCGCAGCGCCGCCTCGGAGGCTATCCTGTGCGGCTGCCGATGGCGGCGGTGGAGTCGATCGGCGCCGGCGGCGGCTCCATCGCCTATGTCGACCCGGCGGGAGCGCTGCGCGTCGGGCCGCGCAGCGCCGGCGCCGCGCCCGGGCCCGCGTGCTACGGGCTCGGCGGCGCCGAGCCCACGGTCACCGACGCCAACCTCCTGCTCGGCTATCTCGATCCCGAGCGCGTGTACGGCCGCGCCATCCGTCTCGACCGCGAGCGCGCGCGCGTCGCGCTGGACGCGCTCGCGCGCCGGCTCGGGCTCTCGCTGCTCGAGACCGCGGCGGGCGTGATCGAGGTGGCCAACGCCGCCATGCTGCGCGCGCTGCGCCTGGTCTCCGTGCAGCGCGGCTACGACCTGCGCGACTTCACGCTGATCGCCTACGGCGGCGCCGGCCCCGTCCACGCCGGCGCGCTCGCCGGCGCCGCCGGCATCGCGCGCGTGCTGGTGCCCGCGCACTCGGGCGCGTTCTCGGCGCTCGGCTGCCTGGTCTCGCCGCTGCGCTACGACGCCGTGCGGACGTATCGCGGGCGGCTGGAGGCATGGGACGCCAAGCCGGCGGAGACTCGGCTGCGCGAGCTACAGGAGCAGTGCGTGGCGCCGCTGACCGACGAGGGCATCGCGCTCGATCGCATCGCCGTGCACTGGAGCACCGACCTGCGTTACAGCGGCCAGAACTACGAGATCGAGATCCCGTGGCGCGACACGCCGGAGGCGCTGCGCGCCGAGTTCGAGGCGCGCCACCGCCGGCTCTACGGCTACGCCACCGGCGAGAGCGTGGAGTGCGTCAACCTGCGCGTCGTCGCGCGGGTGCCCGACGTCGCCGCCGAGCTGTGGGATTTCGAGCCGGCCGGCACGCCGGTGTTGAGCGGCGATCAGCGCGCGCACTTCCCCGGCCTCGGCGAGGTCGCGCTGCCGCGCTACGACCGCGCGGCGCTGGCACCCGGCCGCGTCGTGCTCGGCCCCGCGCTCATCGAGGACGAATGGTCCACCACGCTCGTCTACCCCGGCCAGCGCTGCGCCGCCGACCGGCTCGGCAACCTGCTCATCGAGACCGGCGCGTGAGCCCCGCGGTCCACCCCGTCACGCTCGAGGTCGTGCGCAACGCGCTCTATGCGATCGCCGAGGAGATGAGCGTCGTGCTCATGCGCTCGGCGCGCTCGCCGCTGCTCAAGGAGGCGGGCGACCTGTCCTCCGCGCTGACCGATGCCGAGGGGCGGCTGGTCGCCCAGGGGCGCGACATCCCGATCCACATGGGCGTGATGGCGTTCACCGTGAAGGAATTCCTCAAGCGCGTGCCTGCCGAGCGCCTGCGCGAGGGCGACGTCTGGTTCCTGAACCTGCCGGAGGTGGGCGGCAACCATCTGCCCGACGTCAAGGCCATCCGGCCGGTGTTCGCCGGCGGGCGGCTCGTCGCCTTCGCCATCAACCTGGCGCACTGGGCCGACATCGGCGGCGCCGTGCCCGGCTCCTACGTGCCGTGGGCCACCGAGTCCTATCAAGAGGGCGTGCGCATCTCGCCGATCCGTCTCTTCTCGGCCGCCGGGCCAGATGAGGAAAACATCGGCCTGATCCTGGCCAATATACGAGCCCCCGACGAGCGGCGCGGCGACATCTTCGCGCAGTTCGCGGCCGACGACGTGGCGGCGCGCCGGCTCGGCGAGCTGGTCGAGCGCTACGGCGCCGACACGCTCCGCGCGTGCTTCGACGCGCTGCACGCGGCGTCCGAGGCGGCGATGCGCGCGGCGATCAGCGCGCTGCCCGACGGCGTGTGGACGGGCGAGGACTGGCTCGACGACGACGGCGTGGACGACAAGCCGTTGCCCATCCGCGTGCGCGTGGAGATCCGCGGCGACGAGGCGACGTTCGACTTCACGGGGACGGCGCCGCAGGCGCGCGGGCCCGTCAACACCACGTACTACATCGCGTGCTCGTCGGTGTACTACGCGATCAAGACGCTCGCGGCGCCGGAGGTGCCGCCCAACGACGGCTGCTACCGGCCGCTCCGCGTGATCGTGCCGCCGCGTAATCTCATGAACGCCGACGCCGACCGGCCGGTCGTCGGCGGCAACCACGAGACCTCGCAGCGCGCGGTCGATGCCATCTTCAACGCGCTCGCCCCCGCCCTGCCCGACCGCGTGACAGCCAGCGGCCCGACGACCTCGGGCGTGCTCATCTTCGGCGCGCGCACCCCCGACGGCCGCTGGACGATCTTCTACGAGACCCACGGCGGCGGCGAGGGCGCCGGCGCGACTCGCGACGGCGGCTCGGCGCTGCGCGTGTACATGTCGAACGTGATGAACACGCCGACGGAAGTCGTGGAGGCGGAGTATCCGCTACGCGTGGAGGAGCACGCGTTGCGGCCCGGCTCGGCCGGCGACGGCCGGCAGCGTGGCGGCCTCGGCTTCCGCCGCGCCTATCGCGTCGTCGCGCCCGAGGTCACGCTGACCAGCATGCTCGACCGCCGCGTGGTGCCGCCGTGGGGCGTGCTCGGCGGAGGCGACGGGCTGCCGTTCCGCATCACGCTGAATCCGGGCACGCCCGGCGCGCGTGACGTCGGCGGCAAGGTCAGCCTGCGCCTCACGCGTGGCGACCTCGTGCTGATCGAGACCTGCGGCGGCGGGGGCTTCGGCCCGCCGGCCGAGCGGCCGGCCGAGGCGCGCGAGGCCGACCGACGTGAGGGGTACGTGTGAGGGCCGCGCAAGGCTCCATCTGTGCCGCGGTGATTGTCACGATCGCCGTGGCGGCGCAGGCGTGCGCGTCGAGGTCCACGCCTCCGGTTTCAAGGCTCGGTGCCCTCGTCACCGCGTTTGACCGGGCAAGCACACCGTACTTCCCGTTCACAGCGAGCGAAGCCGGGCTGCGCCAGTACGACCGCGTGCTGGCCAACACCATCGGCGAGGAGTATCGGACGGGGCTCGCCGCACTGTGCTCGCGCTATCACAGCGAGCTGCGTCGGATCGAGCCGGCCACGCTCGACGAGCACGACCGCCTGACGCGTGACATCTTCCAGTTCAATCTCGAGACGTGCGTGGAGCGGTTGCGTCTGCCGTGGCACCTGCTGCCTGTCGATCAGGTCGGGCGCAGCCTGCCGAGCGAGTTTGCGGTCATCGGCGCGGGTCGGGGTGTGCATCCGTTCAAGACGCCACGGAACTACGAGGACTTCCTGGGCCGCATCGACGGCTTCGTGACGTGGATGGATACCGCGATCGCGAACATGCGCACCGGCATGGAGCGCGGCATCACGCAGCCGCGCGACATCATGGTGAAGATGCTGCCCCAGCTCGAAGTCCACATCGTCGCCGACCCGCGCGCGAGCGTGTTCTATGAGCCCATCAAGAACTTGCCGCCGGACTTCGACGAAGCCACCCGCAACACCCTGACCGACAAATATGTGCGGGCCATCGAGGGCCAGATCGTGCCGGCCTACCGGCGGCTCCGCGCCTTCGTGCACGACGAATATCTGCCGCGGTGTCGAGCGACATTTGGCCTCGCCGACCTCCCGGGCGGCAGCGCCATGTATGCGTTCTCGGTCCGAGTCGGAACCACGACGAACCTCACGCCTGAGCAGATCTTCGCGCTCGGCGAGCAAGAAGTGACGCGGATCTCCAGAGAGATCGACCAGCTGAACGCCGAGATCACCGCCGGCGGCGACATACCGCCCGCGCGATACGGGAATGTGGAAGAGCTGCTGCAGGCGTATGCCGAATTCCGGGCCTCGGTGGAAGCGAAGCTACCGACGCTGTTCGGGCGGTTTCCGAAGGCGGGCTTCGAGATCCGTCCGATCGAAGCGTTCCGCGAGCGGTCGATGCCCTCGAGCTACGTGCCGGCGTCGCCCGACGGGGCACGCCCGGGGGTCTTCTACCTGAATGCCGCCGCGCTGCGTGAGGGTCGCGCGGCCTCCGTCTCCCGCGCCCTGTTCCTGCACGAGGCCGTGCCCGGCCATCACTTGCAGATGGCGCTGCAACGCGAGAAGCGCGGTCTTCCCGGCTTTCGCCGCTTCGCCTGGTACAACGCGTTCGGCGAGGGCTGGGCGCTCTACGCGGAAAGCCTCGGCATCGAGCTGGGAGCCTACGGCAATCGCCACGACCGCCTGAACATGCTGGGGGCCGAGCGGTTCCGCGCCAAGCGCCTCGTCGTCGACGTCGGCCTCCACGCCAAAGGCTGGACGCGGGAACGGGCCATCGCCTACCTCGGCGGCTCGCGTGAGGACTCCGAGCGTGAGGTGGAGCGCTACATGGCGTGGCCCGGCCAGGCGCTCGGCTACAAGATCGGCCAGCTCAAGATCCTGGGCCTGCGACGGAAGGCCGAGGCGGCGCTGGGCGCGTCGTTCGACCTCCGCGATTTCCACGACGCGCTGCTGGAGAATGGTGGGATGCCGCTCAGCATCCTGGAGGCGAAGATGGAGCGCTGGATTGCCGGCCGGCGTCGGTAACCTCGACGGCCGCGTCGCCATCGTCAGCGGCGCCGCCAAGGGCATGGGTGCCGAAATCTGCCTGGCCCTGGCGCGCGAGGGCGCGCACCTGGCGCTGGCCGCTCGCGAGGCGGCGCCGCTCGAGAAGCTTGCGGGCGAGATCGAGAAGCTCGGACGCCGCGCCCTCGTCGAGTCCACCGACGTCACCGACGAGGCCGCCGTGCAGCGGCTCGTCGAGCGGACGAAGGCCGCGCTCGGCGGGCGCATCGACATCCTTGTCAACGCCGCCGGCGTCACCGGCCCCGTCGAGACGCCGGTGTGGGAGATCAAGACCGAGGACTGGGATCACGTGCTGGCGGTGAACGTCAAGGGCACGTTCCTGCCCATCAAGCACGTGCTGCCGACGATGATCGCCCAGCGCTACGGCAAGATCGTCAACATCAGCGGCACCTCGGGGCTGCGCGGCTACAAGCTGCGCGCGTCGTACTCGTCGTCGAAGTGGGCGCTGCGCGGGCTCACGCGCACGGTGGCGCTCGAGGCCGGGCCCTACAACGTCAACGTCAACGCACTGCACCCGGGGATCGTGGACGGCCCGCGGATGGAGAAGCTCTGCCGCGAGAAGGCGCGCAAGCGCGGCTGGACGCCCGAGCAGGTGCGCGAGGAGTACGTGCAGGAGATGGCGCTGCGCCGCGTGACGAGCGCGCGCAACGTCGCCGACGCCGTCGTGTTCCTCGCCTCGGACGCGTCGCAGAACATGACCGGCCAGTCGATCACCGTCGATGGCGGCTGGGACGTCTAACCCGAACGCTCGAGGAGGAGCCCATGACCTCTCCCGGCCGTCGCATCATCGTGCTGGCCCGACTGCTCCTGGTTCTGGTGGCGTGCCTGGCGGCGTTCGCGCCCTCGGCCCACGCCGATCTGATGATCATCGGCAATGACGAGAAGGTCGTCTTCGACGCGGAGGGCAATCGGCAGTTCGTCGCGCCGGGGAAGGACACGATCTCCGTCGTGGACATCACCGACCGCGAGGCGCCGAAGATCCTCGTGAGCTTCCCGCTGATGAACTCAATCTTCGGTCCTCCGACGAATCTCGCTATCACCCCCGACGAGCGCCTGGCCATCGTGGCGAACTCCGTGACCTGGGTCCAGGACGGGACCGCCTGGAAGCCCGCGCCCGACACCAAGCTCTACGTCTTCAATCTGAAGACGAGCCCGCCGAGTCACATCGCCACCGTCGAGATCGGAAAGCAGCCCTCAGGCCTGGCGATCAACCGGGCGGGGGACCTGGCCCTGGTCGCGAACCGCAACGACAAGTCGATCAGCGTCCTCTCCATCCAGGGCAACGAGGTCAAGCTGATCGACACGGTGGCGATGGGAGACGAGGTCGCCTCCGTCGCCATCACGCCGGACGGGAAGCGCGCGCTCGCCACCAAGTTCCCGGCGCACAAGATCGCGCTCCTCGAGATCAACGGCCAGAAGGTGACCTACACCAAGCACGACATGCCGGTGGGCCTCTGGCCCTACAACATCGACGTCACGCCCAACGGCCGGATCGCCATCAGCGCGGACAACGGTAATTCCGGCGCGCCCGACGGTCACGTCGACACCGTCAGCATCATCGATCTCGGGCACAACCCGCCGAAGGTCATCGATCGCGTGGTGGTGGGGGACGCGCCCGAGGGCTTTGCGATCAGCCCAAGGGGCGACGTCGCTGTGGCCGTGCTCCTGGGTGGGGCGAGCGTGCCGAAGAGCATGTGGTTCAACATCAAGCGAAACGGCAGCCTGGCCATACTCAAGATCGACGACAAAAAAGTGACGAAGGTGGGCGAGGTCGAGGTGGGCGGCCTCCCGGAGGGTGTGGTTTTCAGCCCCGACGGCAAGTACCTCTATGTCGGCAACTACACGGACCGCGACGTGTCCATCCTCAAGGTGGACGGCACCAAGATCACCGACACCGGCAAGAAGCTCAAGCTGCCGGGCCAGCCAGCCTCCATGCGCGGGCGGGCGCGGTAGGGAGAAGACCCGGAGCAGCGCCGCTGATGCATCCGTTCGAGTACGCGGCGCCGGAGACACTCGATCAGGCGCTCGGGCTGCTCGGCGAGCACGGCGACGAGGCCAAGGTGCTCGCGGGCGGCCAGAGCCTGATCCCGATCCTTCACTATCGACTCGCGCGGCCCCGGGTCGTGATCGACATCAACGGACTGCTGCTGGGCGACATCGTCGTCGAGAACGGACGGCTCGGCGTCGGCGCGCTCGTCCGCTATCACCAGCTCGAGGAGTCCGACGTGATCGCGCGGCGCTGCCCGGTGCTCGGCGAGGCGGCGCGGCTGATCGGCAACGTGCGCGTCCGCACGCTGGGGACGGTGGGCGGCAGCCTCGTGCACGCGGACCCCGCCGCCGAGCTGCCCGCGGTGATGACGGCGCTCGACGCGCGGCTGGCGGTGGCGTCGCCGTCGGGCCGGCGCACGGTCGCCGCGCGCGAGTTCTTCACGGGCCCGTTGACGACCATGCTCACCGCCGACGAGATCGTGACCGGTGTGGAGATGGATGCCGTGTCGTCATACGGCTGGGCGGTCGAGGAGCTCTCGCGACGCGCCGGTGACTTCGCGGTCGTGGCCGTGGTCGCGCTGGTGAGCCTGGACCGCCGCGGGCGCGTCGACGACGCGCGCGTGGCCTTCGGCGGCGTCGCGGATCGGCCGGTATGGGCGCGCGCCGTCGAGGACGCGCTGCGGGGCCGCGAGCCGACTGCCGACGTTCTCGCGCACGCAGCGCAAACGGCGCGCGATGCGCTCGAACCGCCGTCGGACGCCTTCGTCTCGGGCGCGTACCGGCGCCACGTCGCCGGCGTGCTGTGCCGCCGAGCGCTCGCCCGCGCCGTCGCGCGGGCGCTGGGGCAAACGTGATCGCGCGCCTCGTCCTCAACGGGCGCCCGCGAGAGGTCGAGGTGCGCCCGAACCAGACGCTGCTCGAGCTGCTGCGCGACACGCTGGGCATCTTCGACGTCAAGGAGGGCTGCGACGAGGGCGTGTGCGGCGTCTGCACGGTGCTGCTCGACGGGCGGCCGGTGTCCTCGTGCCTCGTTCTGGCCGCCGGGCTGCGAGGCCGCGCCGTCGTCACGCTGCGCGGGCTGGAGCGCAACGGTGGCCTGCACCCGCTGCAGGAGGCGTTCGTGCGCCACGGCGCCGTGCAGTGCGGCTTCTGCACGCCCGGCATGCTGCTGACGACGCTGGCCTTCCTCGAGCGCGAGCCGCGGCCCGATCGCGAGGCGATCCGCGCCGCGCTCGAGGGCAACCTCTGTCGCTGCACGGGCTACACGAAGATCGTGGACGCGGTCGAAGCCTATGTCCGCGGCGAGCTCGGCCATGACTGACGCGGTCGCCACACGCGACGCGCTGCGGATCGTCGGCCAGCCCGTCGTCCGCCACGACGCGCGCGACAAGGTCGTGGCGGCGACGGCCTACGCGGCGGACTGGGCGCTGCCCGGCATGCTCCACGCCGCCGTGCTCCGCTCGCCCTACCCGTCAGCGCGGATCGTCCGGCTCGAAACGAAACGGGCTACGGCGATGGCCGGCGTCGCTGTCGTCCTGACCGCGAAGGACGTCCCGCGCAACACGCTCGCCACCGACGTCCCGGGCCAGACCACGGCCGTCGGGCCGCTGCGCGCGACGCTGCACGTGCTGGCCGAGGACCGCGTCCGTCACCAGGGCGAGCCCGTCGCGCTGGTGGCCGCCGAGACGCTCGAGCTGGCCCGCGACGCCGTCGAGGCGATCGAGGTCGAGTACGAAGTCACGCCCGGCGTGTTCACGCCCGAGGCCGCGCTGGCTCCGGGCGCGCCGCCTGTGCACGGGACGGGCAACCTGCTCGCCCAGTGGCGCATCGCACGGGGTGATGTGGCGAAGGCACTGGCCGGCGCAAACGTCGTCGTCGAGGGTGAGTACACGACGCAGCTCGTCGACGCCGCGTACCTCGAGCCCGAGTCGGGCGTGGCGTGGATCGACTCCGACGGCGTCATCACGATTCGCCTCTCCACGCAGGTGATCGAGCACTTCCGCGACGTGGCGGAGGTGCTGCAGGTCCCGCAGAACCGCGTGCGCGTCATCGGCACGTATCTCGGCGGCGGCTTCGGCGGCAAGGAGGACGTCACCGTCGAGGCATACCTGGGACTGCTCACGCTCAAGACGGGGCGGCCGGTGAAGATGGTGTGGACGCGGCAGGAGTCGCTGCTCTCGCGCGCCAAGCGTCACCCGTATCGCCTGCGCTATCGCACGGGCGCGAACGCGCACGGCGAGATCGTCGCCCAGCAGATCGAGCTGCTCGCCGACGCCGGCGCCTACGCGTACCTCTCGGCGCTCGTGCTGCTCTATTCCACGGTGACGGCGGCGGGCCCGTACCGCGTCCCCGCCGTCGAGGTCGACGCGCGGGTCGCGTACACCAACAACCCGCCCACCAGCGCCATGCGCGGATTCGGCGCCATGCAGACCGTGTTCGCGTACGAGTCCCAGCTGGACCGCGTCGCGCGGGCGCTCGGAATGGATCCGGTCGCGGTCCGTCGCGTGAACGCGTTGCGGCGAGGCGACACGCTGCCCGTCGGCCAGGTGATCGAGACTCACGTCGCGATCCCGGAATTGTGCGAGCGGGCGTGGGCCGCGCTGGGGCCACCGACAGCGGCGCGTGCGCCCCATATAAAGGTCGGCCGCGGGCTCGCCTGCAACTTCCAGCCGTACGGGCGCATCGTGTGGCTGCACGACTGGGCCAGCGCGTGGGTCGGCTTCGAGATGGACGGCAGCCTCGTCATCCGCTGCGGCTGTCCCGACGTGGGCGGCGGCCAGGCCTCCTCGCTCTGCCAGATCGCGGCCGAAGTCCTCGGCGTGACGCTGACGCGCATCTCGGTCCACGTGTCCGACAGCGCGCTGACCCCGCTGGCCGGCACCACGACGGCCAGCCGCCAGCTCTACATGTCCGGCAACGCGGTGCTCAAGACGGCGCGCGAGCTGCGGGCCGGGCTGCTGGGCGTCGCGGCGGCGATGCTCGGCGGCGACGCCGACGATCTCGACATGGACGAGGACCGCGTGGTGACGCGCGACGGCCGCACGCTGGCGATCGCAGGTTTGTTGGCCGAGTGCGCGCGCGTCGGCGTCCCGCGCAGCCATCTCGGCGTCTATCACGCGCCTGCTGGCGAGCCCGTCGATCTGGCCACGGGCTCGGGCAAGGTGTTCCCCGACTACACGTTCGGCGCCCACGCCGCCGAGGTGGAGGTCGACACCGAGACGGGCGTCGTGCGCGTGCTCGGCTACGCCGCCGCCCACGACGTGGGACGCGCGATCAATCCGCAGTCGGTGGAGGGACAGATCCAGGGCGGCGCCGTGCAGGGCCTGGGCTACGGGCTCATGGAGGAGGTCGTGGTCGAGAACGGCATCAACCTCACGACGTCGTTCGCG
>Ga0209161_10000460_pt1 | contig 33057 bp, 29 predicted proteins | sample GraSoiAngelo_155_FD_186169 | JGI IMG/M metagenome (GOLD analysis project Ga0209161, IMG submission 186169) | Grasslands soil microbial communities from the Angelo Coastal Reserve, California, USA - 14_1009_13_30cm (SPAdes) (version 2) | ecosystem: Environmental > Terrestrial > Soil > Grasslands... | reverse complement strand
GAAAAACGAGTCGGTTGCTGGTCGGCTTTCGCCACGAAATCTGGATTTTGCCATTCAGACCAATTCCGATATTTCGACTTCATCGGATTCGTCGGGAGATGAAGATTGAAAATCCGGTCTTCGTGGCTCGGAAATTTGAGAACGAACAGCCGCCGCGAGAAGAATTGCGCTGCCGGAAAGTTTTTTTGGCGCTGCTTGCATCGGAACACTCAAGGTGAACTCACGGGGGCCGCAGTCTGGAGCAGATCAATGCGTTCGTGCGTGCCGCTGACTTCGACAACGAGCCCCGAGTAAATCCAGCGCCCAAGGGATTTGGTTGCTGAAACGTAAATTGTTCCTTTTCCCTTGGGACCAGAGATTGGAATTGCCAGGTTGGATTCACCGGATGCGCCGTTGACGTTCGTGTTCCCTGAGACGAGGAATCCATCTTTGATAGGTGAGCCGAGAGCTTCGGTCACAGCAGGATCCGCCTTTGTTCGCGCCAACGCCTCTTTGTAAACGTCGGTGGATTTCATCGCGCTGAAGACGATCAAGACTATTGATCCAACGAATACGAGAAACAGTAGCGCTACAGTGAAACAGCCCAGCGGCACGAACCATTTCCAGTTTCGTGTCCACCAGTTTGGCTTCGGCGTTGTAGCCTGCATCAGTGGTTGATCCACGCGGGTGTTCTACTCGGAATGCAAAGGTTTTTGCAATCCATCTTTCAAGAAACGATGGCCTCAAATCCGTCGAGGGATGTGAGGACTTGGGTAGCGGTGAGTCTTTTTAGCGAGCGGTCTAAGCTTGACGGCTTTAGTCGCTCTGAGGCAGCATCCAGAGCATGAAATTACAAAATCCTCTCCGAATTATTCTCGCAGGCATTCTGGTCGTGTTGGTAAGTTCTTGCGCGACGATGCCATCTGGCCCAGCTGCGCTCACCGGCACATGGACCAACTCACTGGGGGCTGTCTGGACCATTAATGCCGACGGCACATTTCATGTCACGGCTACCAAGCCAAAGGCAGAAATCTGGGGCAACTATACGGTCGCAGGCGATCAAATCACCGTTCAAGAAACGCGCCGCGTCGGGCCGATCCCCAAATCCTGCAAGGGCCCTGGCGTTTATAAGTTCAGTCGGCCGAACGCAAACACTTTGACGTTCATGATGGTCAGTGACGTCTGTAAGCCACGCATTCAAAACGTGACGCAGCCTTGGACGAAAAAATAAACGCTGGCGATTGAGTCAATCGCCTTGTCCGATCGCTCGTAGATAAATATTTTCGAGTCGCTGCGCTTGCTGTTGCAGAGCGAAGTTCTTTCGAACGCTTTCGGCGCCGCTGTGCGCAATGCGCGAAACGAACCCGGGCTCCTCCGCTGCTTCGAGCAACGCTCGCGCTAATGCTTCGGGATCGCGCTCCGGCACAAGTACGCCACTCACGTTATTTTCGATTGCTTCGGGAATGCCGCCGTGCTCGGTGGCAAACACCGGCAGGCCGGTGGCCATCGCTTCCAGCATGGCATTTGGAACGCCTTCCTGATTGCCGTCGCGGCCGGTCTGGCTGGGATGCACAAAAATATGCGATTGATAATAGATTTCGCGCAGTTGCCGCTGCGAAACAAAACCGCTAAACGATACGGCCTGCGCGATGTTCAAGTCGCGCGTAAGGGTCTGGAGTTCGCCAAGCAAAGGTCCTTCGCCGGCAATCGTCAGGGTCGCGTTTGGGTATTGACGCAAGAAACCTGCGAAAGCGCGAAGCGTCACCGGCAGGCCTTTCTTCTCAATCAGCCGGCCGGCTTGCACGAGACGCCAGTCTCCGTTCTTCGGAAAAATGCGTTCGCGAAATGAAAATTCCTCGAACGGAATTCCTGTGCGCTGGATTTCAATTTTCTCAGGTTCGCAGCCGAGATCGATGAGCGCACATCGCAGTGATTCTGACCGAACCAGTACCAGCTTCACTGCATCAAGCATTTTTAGGGTCGCGGTTCGATAGGCGGCTTTGTTCATATCGACCATCACATCAGCGCCATGGAAGGAAACAATCGACGGATTACCCCACGTCCGAATCAATGGCAGGAGATGGACAGCGATTTGGCCAAAGTAAATGTGCAAAAGGCGCGCGCGTGTTTCGTTTAGAAGCCTGACTAACGCACGTAGCTCGGCATCCGAAATCTGCCACGGCGTATCGCGCACTTGCCTGAACCAAAAGCGACGCAGGAAATGAGCTGCGGGTTTGGGAACGATATAAACAGGAGCAAACGGGTAGCGCTCGGCATTCTCGCGTTTCTGCGTAATCACCACCGGAGCGCATCGTTCTAGCGCGGTGATTTGCCGGTAGATGTGCAGCATCTCCGGTTTGAGAAACGTAGCGCAGTAACAAGCGACGACCGGGCGGGACTCGGCAGATGGAAGTTGCAACACCCAACGCTCAACGCTCACCCCTCAATGTTCAACTCCCTAAGAAGGGCCTAATCGCGAGGTCGAATGGAATGGCGCTGCGGCTTAAGAATTCAAATCGAAAACTGCTCGCGCACTTCCGCCGGTACGCGGACTGGCCGCGCGGTTTGCGCATTGATTGGACACCAGAGCGTCCGCGCGTTTGACAATAGCTGATCATCGCCGCTTCTGCGTATTTCGGTAAATCGTTCGAACGTTAGCCGCGTTGATTTGCCGACCCAGGTCCGCAACACAATTTCGTCACCGAGACATGCCGGCGTTTTGTAGTCGATCTCGTGCCGCAGCACCACCCAACCGATGTTCTCCCGGGCATCCGCGGTCGCAACCGCCCGCCAATGCGCAGTGGCAACTTCCTGGACCCAGCGCAGATAAACGGTGTTGTTCACATGGTTTTGCTGGTCGATATCCTCGGGCAGAACGGACACAATCATTTCAAAAGCCGCAGACGACATTGGACAATGAATCAAACTTTTTAGTTCTGTTATGGGAACAAGCGTCTAGATGGATTGTAGGGCAAGCACTCCGCCTCCGCCCGCGGCAACCGAGGCGGTTGCCCTACAACGGCAACAGGCAAGGTTCAGAAAATATTAAATCGCCGCATCAATTCCTGGCGCGCCTCCATCGCTTGCTGGGGGTTCATTCTGCTGAGCATTTTTTCACGACGTTCACGGTCCATTACTGCGAGTTCGCGCACGAGCTGGTTGCGCGCTTTCCATTTCGCGTATTTGGCCGAGCCAATCCCGAGGGCAAGGAGCACTGAGAGGATCCAGACCGTAATGTCTGTCGTAGTGACCAGAAGCATAAGAATCGAAACGTTTGATGAGAACCTACGAAACACATTCTCGGTTTGCAAAAGGCCGACGGAGTCAATTTGACGTTGGAGACGCGGGGCGGAGATTTTGCCCGATGCGTGTACGGAGAGCGGTTCTCACCGTTGCGTGGACTGGCGTTGCGTTAGCCGGTGGGGAGCTTGCGCGAGCTCAGGAGGCGACTTCGGCAAATCTGCCGGACCAATTTCAGACCGGTGAAATGCTTCAAATTCAAAAGTCGAAAAAGAAAAAGCCCGAATCAAACTTGCAAAGTCCAGCAACGGTACCAAATCAAAACACTGCACCCGTGTCCGGCCAGCCGCTGGCTGCGGAAGAATTGCCGCCGCTGATTGTGCCTTCGGCCGAGAAAAAGAGCGAGGCAGCTTCGGCTCCTCCAACGATGGCGTCGAAAGGGGCGCCGTCACCGCATCCGGTTGAGCAACCAGTCTCTCCGGAAGAGTCTTCACCGGCGACCGCACCGGCAAGGAAACCTCGACCGAAAAGGAAGCCGCCGCCTCAGGTGGAATTCGAAGGGGGCGGCGTATCGGAACCCGTTCCGATGTCCTTATCCGTGGCGCAATCGATGGCAATCAGCGCGCCTTTGCCCGAGTACCCATACGAAGCGAAACGCCGCAATCTTACCGGTAACGGCATTTGCATTGTGAGCGTTGAAGTCGCGACCGGGAGAGTCACCGACGCAAAGATGTCCAAAAGCACCGGCAGCACGATGCTCGACAAACTCACTGTCCAAACTTTCAAAAGCTGGCGATTCAAACCCGGAACAGTGTCACAAGTCCTCGTACCGATCAGCTACGAATGAGCTGAGTTTAAGACGACGCGAATTCGTCCAACGAGACAAAGATGAGCTGCTGCGGGTGAGCGCGGACGCTCCCCCTACGATGAACTCCGCTACCTCAAGTCATTGCAAAAACGCCGCTCCCCTTTGCTCCAATACCTCGCTCACCACCCCCCCAAGCCGCCTGAATAACTTCCCCAAAAACCATTGACGGACTACGTCAGGGTGTCTGGTTAGGCGCGCTTTAACGACAATCATAGTCCTGTTAGTTTACGTTATTGCTGCGTAATCCGTAACGAGTAGTGGTTGGCAACCAACCGCCAGCGGCCTTGCTGCTTTACCCATACCCTCGTGAACCGGGTGTCACGAGGGACGGCTTTGCCTTTGTCTTGCCCAACCATTGTCGACAAGCCAGTCTCGACAGCCGTGTTTTCGTAGACGCGCACCTGAACCTCGTCGGTCGTGATAGACTGAAATTTCAAATCACCCGACGTGAAATCCGAAATCACCTGCGCCTTGGTTCTCACTGTGCCGCTTGGCCCTACGCCGATAAAATCATTAGCGTAGATACGGTCAAGGGCCACCGCATCAGCACCGATCTGCGCTTGAATGCGTTCACGATCCAGTTGTCTTATGGCCTGCTCAACGCTGCTTCTTTGATCTCTGCTTGAGCTCTGCTTTTGCCCTAGGGCGATAGCGGTTGCTGTAAGGGCCAGGACGGCTGTAACGAGTGTTCGTCTCATGAAGATTCTCTTTCAGTAATCTGTTTGGAATGCCCTGGGAGGAGGCAAAGCCTGATGCGATTGTCCAACCCTCAAAACAGTGAGTACCTGTAACAGTCTTCCGATCTTGTCAATCACGCGCTTTCTAGTCCCATTCGCTTCTTCATCGCCTAGACCTTATGGCTGCGGGCGGGGAGTGAGCGCGTGGGCACCCTGTTGAAAAAAGGAGTGTGTTTGCCGTTCATATTTTCTCGCGGGCTACCCCGGTTAGGGAGCAGAGCCGCACCAACGGCCGGGACAAAGTGTTCCGGAGCGTTGCAGTTTTAAACAACTCGAACAAACAAACACACTCAAATGAAAAAAGAACTCTATCTTGGACTGGATGGTACGGCAAAGTGCATCACGATTAGCGCTCACGTGCTCAGCTTTCTCGATAGTCACCTTAAATAGCAATAAAAATGAAAACGATTACTATTCTTAGTCTTCAGTGCTGTGTGCGATGCCGCCGCTTTGGCCTGACGGCAGTCCCTCTGCTTGTTTGGTTCATTCTCCTTTTTGGAAGTTCGGCTTATGCCAATGATATCACCTGGCTGGCTAATCCGGTGGATAACAATTGGTTTAACCCGGCGAACTGGTCGCCGCCTTCTGTCCCCGGGTTTCTCCGACCTCGCGCACTTCGGAGTCTCGACTATCACCGACGTCGAGCTTACCCAAAGTGGCGGCGTTGGAGGTATTGTTTTCGATCCAGGCGCAGGGCTTTTACTATCCAGAGCAGCCTTACCTTTAACTCCGACTCAACCTATACCTACACCTTCAAAGCCAGGCGCAACCAATCAAAGACGGACAAGGTGCTTGCCAATGGTGTCACAATCAACAGCGGCGCCACGATCGCGCTGAGCGGCCAGACCAGAGGAGCCTTGAGACAGGGCTTAGTACTAACCTTGATTAGTAACACCTCAGCTGATGCCATCAGCGGGCACTTCAACAACCTGCCCGATGGCAGCATCGTCACGATCAACGGCAACAATTTCCAAGCCAGTTACTCCGGAGGCGACGGAACCGATCTCATCCTGACAGTTGTGCCATAGCTGTGACCCGGGCTTGAGAAGCGGCACAACATCGAACACAGATGCGCTTCTATGATGGTGGTGTTGCGCTTGCTGCAGGTATCGCCGGGGATTCTCCGGGTGGCGGAGTTGTAATGCAGCCATAAGCTTGGTTTTCGCTTCGTCGAGCAGCTTCTTCTCTTCCGGATAAATCCTGTCGTTTTCTGCTGCACCGATATACTTTTTCGCTGCGTCGATCTGCCCTGCCTCGATTAGAACTAATGCGGCATAAACGGCTGCGTGTGAATCATGCAATTGGTCGGGCGACAAAGTTTGGATGCCAGCAAGGGCCTCTGCATTTCTTCCAAGGCGATACAGGGAAAAACCGTACGTTACGACGCAGTTGATCTCGTTAGGTGCGCGGTCATACGCTTCCTTGGCGAGTTGATGTGAGCGTTCGACGTTTTGCTCGAGGTTGAGTCCCAGCCGCGCGAGGTCAGCTGTAATCGGCGCCTGGTCAGGCGAAATCTCATGAAGCCGTTCGAGAACTTCGTACAACTTAGTGGTTTCGCTCCCGGCACGATAAATCCGGCGAAGATTGTCAAGAGCTTCACGCCGCATCGACGGATCTTTTTCGATAGCAAGCCAGAGTTGTTCGGCTTGGCTCTCCAATTGCCATTTGGTGGTTAGACGTGCGAGGATAAGTTGGTGTTTCGAGTCGTTCTTGGAGAGTTCGTATGTGCTTTGCCAAGATTTGCTGAACTCCAAAGTTGCGCTTGGGCCGCTGCCGGACCTCAGGTGCTGGACGGCAATTGCATGGAACGCGAGACGCAGATAGTCAGCATCGCCCCAGTTGCCCGTCCGCGTGAAGCGTTTCAGGCGCGACCAATTCTTTACTGTTGCATACGCATCGGCCACGGATACGGACACAGGCGGCGAACTCAGCTGTGCTGGCGGTAACTTGTCGATCCACTCAACAACGTCTGCTGCGAGTCCGTTTTGATTCATCCAGTCGATCAGCGCTGCGACATCGGCTGCATTCCGCGCGGCAAACGGTTTCACTCTCTCGAGCAGCTGCCGGAATTTTTTCTGATCGAGCTTCCGATAAAAATTCAGGCAGAGCAGGTAATCGCCGAACGTAACATCGGGGGACATCTGGAGTTGTTGCGCAAAGCTATCTGCGGAGGCGAGGTCATTGCGGTCCACTGCATCGTTCAATAACGCGCGCAGCGTGCCAGTCCGGTAGCCTATTAGTTTACTGAGTCGCTCGAGCGTAATACGGGCGTTGTTGCTCTTTTCCGCGTCACTCGACCGAATTTGCAGTGCTGCAAGATTGAACTGATAAAGGTCGTTGTTTGGTTCTTTCTTTACCGCGGCAGCGAATTGTCCTTCCTGCTCTGCGAAGTTTCCTTCAGCGCGTGCCAGCCAGCCGGCAACGACGTGGAACGCTGCGCTGTCGCGGTCTTTCTGAGAAACTCGAGTAAGCGCTTCTCGCGCCATATCGAGCTTTCCGAATCGCAGCGCCGCGGACGCGAAGTTGAGTTGGCTCTCCGGATCCGTGGGGCGAAATCGCGCGATGCGCTCGCGCCACGAAACCGCCTCTTCGAGATTTTGTCTTTCCGCTGTGTCAGCCAGGATCGACAGCGCTGGGAGAGAATCCGGATGCCGCGTCAAGAGTTCTCGAGCCATTTGCGCTGCTTTGCTGAGCTCTCCCTGCTCTAGAAGCGCAGTCGCCCGATCTAACAACCCGTTTTCACGCCAGTTTTGATATAGTTTCGAACCGTAACTAACCAACAGTGCGCCTAGGAGAATGGCGATGGCCACAGCAGCTACGGCAACGAGCACGCGACCCGGCTGGTGGTGGCGCTGAAAAACTGACCGCAGGCCATCAAACGATCGCTGCCGTACTCCACGCCCGCCGTGCTCCAGTTCCCGAGCGACTTGAGGCTGCGCCGTGGCAGCGCGAGTCCATCCAGTTCTCCCTTTCATGCGCGTGTGGTTGAGCTACCGACTCGACAGTTCGATTTCGTTGGATTTGAGAGCCGTTTCGATCGGCAGAGATTGTTCCCGCAAATGTCGGCCCCAAACATAACGTCCGAATAGGACCTTCAGGGTTGCGGTAAGCGGCACGGCAAGCAGCGGACCGATCACGCCGCCAATAATCAGACCCCAGACAAAGATGGACACGATCACGGTCATCGGATGTAAGCCAACGTAGTTACCCACAATGCGCGGCGCGTAGAAGAATCCCTCCAGATTCTGTATGCCAATGAAAATCAGGGTCACCCCGATCGGATGCATCCAATCGCCCCACTGGAAGGCGGCGATGAGAACAGCGGGCATCCAGCAGATGAGGATCCCGATGTACGGGATCATGGTAAGCACGACCACCATCGCACCGATCACTGCCGCAAAGTTCAGGCCGAACAGTGTCAAGGCAGTACCAATAAGAATGCCATCAACCAGGCAGACAAGTAGCTGACCGCGGAAGTACGCGACAACGTACGAGTTGATTTGGGATATTACGGCCGCAACTTCATCCTTCAGCGGCGATGCTCGTAACGGCAGGTAGTCTGTCCATCTTTCCTCAATACGCGGTTTTTCTTTGAGCAGAAAAAATAAGTAGACGGGGACCAGAATAAGACTGAGCAGAAAACCGGTAGCGCCGAGAAATCCGCCGATGCTCGTCTTCAACATGCCCCACAATTTTCCGAGCAAAATTGGAAGCGCGTCTTGCAATTTTGGCATCTGTTTTTCCACGTACGCTTGAATGCGCTGACGTTCGGCGCTGCTCAGCTTAGGTTCAGTCGGTGCGATTACCTGAGTGGCGAGCGCAGTGGCTTGCGGCGATGCGGTCGGACTCGCCGTGGCTTGTCGGTAGGGAGAAGGAGATGGACCGGGGCCGATCAGAAAGTTGGTAAGATTCTTCGACGCAGATCTCGTCTGTCCTGCGCTGAACAATCCGAATGTCCGGTCAAACCGATAGATAAGATCGACGATGTAATCCCGCGCTCGTTCGGTGTAAGAAGGGATTTGCCTGGCAAAGTTCGCGCTCTGAACGGATATCGTCGGGACGAGCCACGCCGCCAGCCCACCCAACGCAAAAAACGCAATTGCGAACAGCAGGGCGATTGCCTTGGTGCGAGTCAGCGGTCCGCGAGACATTTTCGTCACCAGCGGGTCGAGCAAATACGTAAGAATCGCAGCGATAGCCACCGGGATCAGGATTGGCTGCAGAAAACTGATGATACTGGCCCCGGCCCAGATCACGGCAGCGAGGATCGCGATTAGAACGACGACGAAAAATGCAGTCAGGGCCGCCCACATCATCTTGCGCTGCCAAGGCGTGGGATACTCCTTCATCTCTCAACGTCATCAAAATGTCGAACGAGTGCGCGGCAGCTACATTTCACCTGGACTCCCGCGTTCGATGTTCGCTATTCGATGTTTGATGTTACGGCCCTCGCTAGGTCGGGTTCGTCCTTATCGGTAAGTCCTTGCCGATCGTCTTTTTGGTGGTTTGGATCTTGTCTGCGAGATTTTTGTTTTTCGGATCGAGCGCCAGCGCTTTTTGCCAGGCTTCCAATGCTTCCCGGGCCCGATTCAATTTTAAATAAGTGTCGCCAAGATGTTCGAACACCACCGGGTCCTCGTGTTCTGCGGTCTTGGCAGCGCGCTGCAGGTCGTCCAAAGCTCGATCAAACTGACCCTTTCGAAATTCCACCCAGCCGAGGCTATCCAGATACGAGGCATTATTCGGTTCGCTTTCCAGGGCGCGTCTGATCATCAATTCCGCCTCGTCCAGGTTCATGTTGTGATCTGCCCACATGTAGCCCAAGTAATTGCATGCCTCGGCCGAGTTCGCCGGGTCGAGCGTAATAGATTTACGAAGCAAATCCGCCGCTTTGTCGTACAAGCCCGCCTGTTCGGCACCCGCTCCATAATTGAAGTAAAACTTCGCGTTTAAGAAATCGTTGTCCTCATCGAGTTGCGCTTCATGCAGCGCCTCCTCGAACGTGGCCACGGATTGCTGGCTTTGCTTCGCCTCCCGTTGCGCGATTGCCAGATAATAAACAATCTCCGGTGCGCCTGGAAATCGGCGCCGGGCTTCGGCGAGCAATTTCACTGCGCGATCGGGGTCTCGCAAAGCGCCCAGAAGCAGCTCCGCCAGGCGCAGATATGTCCCGGCATGGTTTGGATTGATCAACAGGCTTTGCTCATAATTGGCCGCTACCTTGGCGAATTTCGCTTTGGCTTCGTCGATGCGATTCGCACGCTGGAGCGAACGCGCTTCCTCGTCGAGCACCTGAGCCAGTAAATCATAAGGCTGATACTTTTCGGGGTGCTCCTTGATGATTTGCTCGAGCATCTCAACTGCCTTGTCTCTCTGATTTGTCAGGACAAAACCTGTGGCCAGCTTCTCTTGGGCATTTGCGTCGTCCGGTTGCAGTTCGAGAACGCGCAAATACAGCGGGATTGCTTCCTTGAGCTGTTGCGAGGCTGCGTAGTAATCGGCTACGTCCTTAAGGATGCCCGGATCATCTGCGGCATTTTCCCCCGCTTTTTTGAAGATCTCGTTGGTCTTCGTTAGTTCGTCGGGCTTCGGCTGCGAGTCGGCCTTGAAAAGGATGGCGACGTATAGTTTCCCGAGGCGTATCCAGAAATTTGGATCATTGCTGTGAACTTTGAGCGCACGATCCAGAGCCTCGAGGGCCCTTCTCTCTTGCCCGGCTGCGAGTTCGATTTCAACCAGACGCTGATAACCTTCTACGTCGCCTGGATTCAAAGCGATGGCGCGATTGGCATAATCAATCGCCTGGTCCGTTTTCTTCAGATACCTCGTGTAGATGAAAGCGAGTTGCTGATACGGCTCGGCGTTATTTGGATTTGCCTTGATTGAGTCTTTCAGAACGTCAATTGCCTGCGGAAAATCATCCTGCTGTATCAGCAAACCGGCCACGCGCGAGGCGAGCTGCGACTGGCCTGGCTCAACATTGAGCACTTTCTGATAGGCTTCCAGTGCGCGCTCCATCTCGCCGTTTTCCTCGAGCGCTATTCCTTCGACGAAACGCGCGAGTGCATCCGCTTTGTGTGCGCCTTGCGAACGCAACGCCAGGTCCGGAGGTGGCTTCGAGGTGACCGAATCATCCTGCCGGCCGACTGTTTTTGCGGCATGCGCGCGAGGAATCTTTGCAAGTGAAGCCTTGGGCTGGCCGTGCGAAATAGCTGCTGCCACGAAAAAGCTGAGCGCAAAGATGATTTGGCGGCCGAAACCCCAGGACCTCTTCTGCAAGCTCACCCTTTATTCTATCTTTCCGGCGCGCCTTCAGCAAACCGCGCGCCTCGAAGGCTGCGTCTTGGCAAGGGAGCTTAATGGAAACCGTTAGAGTTTGTACCGCAGCCGCTTCTTATGCCGATGCGCTTTCATGCGCTTGCGGCGCTTGTGCTTGGCAATCTTTGCTTTCCTTCGTTTTTTCAGCGAGCCCATTCAGATTTTCAAATTCGCGAGTTCCGATTCAACCATGTAACGCGCTGCGTTGCAACTGAGTTGTATGCGGCATGCGAGAACGCTGCAAGGTCGCATGCGAAGCGAGATACTCAATAGTCACAAAGGAAGGCTGGTTTTGCGTCGCGCGCTATTCTCGTTCGCACTCGGCGCGAGCCAGCCTTGAATTTTTTGCAATGTCTCATCTCTGTCCATACCGCCAATTGCCGTCTGAAAAGTTCGCCTTGCCCAATCTATCAGTTGCGGGCTCGAAATCTCTGTCTCGTCCGAATGCGCAGCAAAATACTTGGCTGTTAGCCATTCCGTGCGGGGAAAAAGATGAAAGTGAACAACGCATGTCTGCTCTGAGAATAAGGCGCAATAAACTCTCATTGGCTGAACGGCCGCTTCGATTGCAGCAATGACCATTGCCAATGTCAGTCCGAGCGATGCCAGAGCTGCAGGATTCATCTGTGAGAGCGAATCAACGGCATCTCTTGCCCTCACAATCAGATAGCCAGGGATGTAGCAAGTTCCACACGCGTCTGCAATAGAGTGCGCATTGCCGAAAAGTGGCGGAGCAGGCTTCGCGAGGTCCCTCACTTTCTTTCGGTATCAGGTAAAGTTAGCGGTTTTCCTGTGATGGTCCGGCCGGCGCCTTCTTTTTGTCTTGCGTCCCGATGCCGATTTTCTTCAAAAACGGTTCGATCGATTGCTTGCGGCCGAGAAATTTTTCAATCGACCCATTCACGTCGCGTGAATCGCCTGGCTCGTAAATTTCGCGGCGCAATTTCATTCCTGCTTGTTTATCCAAGTACCCGTCCTTGGCTTTTTCAAAAACGGTTGCCATATCGGCGGCAATCGCATCTGCCCAGGCGTATCCGTAGTAACCGGCGTCGTAACCGTTTAGGTGACCAAAGTAGGAGACGAACGTTGTGCTGGGATCGATCGGCAGGAAAACTTTTTCCAAAATCGGGTTCGATATCGCCACGGAATCATACGGCATCTCTTCGGGGTGCGGATCGTGCAGAGCAAGATCGAGCGAGGCAAACGCGAACTGGCGCCGATAAAAAATACCGGCATTTGCCAACTTGGCGTCGTTCAACTTTTTGACGATATCTGCTGGAATCTTTTTTGACGGATCGCGGTAATCGGCAGCGAAAGTGTCGAGCACCTTCTTGTCCCACACCCAATTTTGCAACATCTGCGACGGCGCTTCGACGAAATCACCTGGCACATGCGTTCCCGCGAAACGCCCGGACTTCGCGCGCGTGACAATGGAATGCAGAGCATGCCCAAATTCGTGGAAAAGTGTTTCGACGTCCTGGTGCGTCATTAATGATGGAGCATCGCCACTGGCAGGTGGAAAATTACAAAGTAACGCGACAGTTGGCCGCTGGTATTTTCCGTTGGGCAAAAGTTTGCCGCTGATGATGTCGAATTGCGCGAAGTGATTGAATTTTCCTTCGCGCGGGAACATGTCGAGATAAAACATGCCGAGCGGTTCGCCCGTGGCCGAATTTGTGACCACATAAAGCTGGAGATCGTCAACCCATTTGTAGGGCGCGGCGATCCTTTCGAATTTCAGGCCGAAAATGCTCTGATAGATGTTGAACATTCCATCGAGCACTTTTTGGAAGGGGAAATACGCGCGCAAAGCTTCCTTGTCGACGTTGTATTTTTGTTTGTTCCGTTGGTTGTCGTAGTAACGCCAGTCCCACACCATGATTTTGGCGTTGGGATCGTTTGTATCGGCAGCCTTCAATTTTTGGAGTTCCGCTACTTCGCTGTCGAATTTCGGCTGGATGCCGGTAACCAGATCGTTGATGTACTTTTCCGCATTCGCGCCGGTTTTGGCCATTTTGACTTCTGTCTGGTAGTCGTCCCACGATTTGTAACCGAGGCGCAGCGCGATCTTGTTCCGCAAGGCCAGCATCTGGTTCAAAACGGTCACGTTTGCATCTTTCGCCAGCGTTTCGCGAACAAGGTAAAGCTGTTTGCGCGTCGCCTCACTTTTCGCGTTTTCCTCAACGGTGTTGAATTGCCAGGTGACGTTTGCCATCACGGTATAAACGTCGTCTCCGGTTTTAATCCCCGGCGAGGCAAAAAAACTATCCGGCAGAGCATCGAGATCCGCCTTCGTGAACATCACTGGAGCGTTGGCCTTAACGATGTTGGTGTCGAAATCTGTTCCGAGCTTGGATAATTCCTTGCGCAGTTGTTCGACTTCTTTCCGCTGATCAGGGGGTAAGTCCAATCCTGCGCGGCGATAATCGCGCAATGTTTCTTTGAGGAGCTTTTCATCTTCACCTGTGAGCTTCGGATGCGTGTCGGCAAAAGCTTTGATGGCTTTGTAAACGTCCTCACGATAATCAATGCCGACTGCCCAATCCTGGAAGGCTTTCACCGCGTTTTCTGCGGCAGTGCGCATCGCGGGATTTGTGTTCGTTTCCTTGATGATTGTGGCCTTGTTTGCCGCGAGACTTGCCTGATATGTGACATCATCCAGCGCAATAACGGTGGTCTTAAAAGTGACTTTGCCGAGGTCCTGCGCACCTATCTGATCGAGCGCCGCGTTTGCCTTCACGATCGCATCTTTCATTGTGGCCTCGACGGCTTCCGGCGTTTGCTCCCAATCGGGAATGGTCAGCACCGCGTTGGCTTTCGCCGCAGCGGCCCGAAAATCGTCGACCGTTTTCAGTTCGGCGGCTGAAACAACTAAACTCGATGCAAGAAAAATGAGCGGGACGCGAAGAAATACGGCTTTAATGGAATAGTTCGACATAGGAGTGGAATAGCGAAATCGGTCAAAGATTTACACACTTTCAGACAGGGCAGAAGGAATTTTGCTGAATCTGTGTTCCATCTGCTTGCCAAGCCGTAGTTTTACACGAAGGCTGGTGTTCATCGGTGGCGAACAAGGCCCGTTCGCCAAAACGTTTAGCGGCATGATCCACAAATTTTTCGTTGCGTTTATTCCGATTTTTGTCGCCATCGATCCGATTGGGCTAGTGGCGATGTTCATGGGTCTGGCTGGCAACGCCTCGCGCGAACACCGCCAACGGGAGGGTTTCATCGGCATCTTCACGGCGCTTTGCGTTTCGGTTGGTTTTGTATTTCTCGGGAAGATTATTTTTACGGCGCTCGGTATTACCGTGGCAGATTTTCAGGTTGCGGGTGGCCTGATTTTGCTTGGCCTGGCGGGACGCGAATTGCTCAACATTTCGCCAGCCGATCGGGAGGCAACCAACGACTTCGGCGTTGTCCCGCTTGGCATGCCCTTGATTGCTGGTCCTGCGCTGCTGACAGCGCTGCTCATTCTGGTCGATACGGTGGGGCTGATCTTTACGCTGTTCTCCATGGTGGTCAATCTCGCCCTTGTCGCGGTCGCATTCTGGAATGCCGATCTGGTTGCGCGCTGGATGGGCAGACAAGGCCTGCGCGGTGTCTCAAAAATCGTAGCGCTCCTCCTGGCTGCCATCGCCGTCAGTTTGATCAGACGCGGGTGGCAGGGAGTGTGAGTGCCCCGACGGGATCAAGATCGCAGCGTTTGCGCACCGACATCCGGTGGCTTCCATCCGTTGCGATTGCCGTGGAACTTCGGTGCGCGTTATAAACCTGATTCGAAACGCGAGCCGCTCGCAATGTGCCGCCGCGCCGAAGGCCAGAATTCTTTCAACTCGGCAGTCTTATCGCCATGCTGATATCGCCAGTTTAACTCCACTTCGATTGCCTTGATCTCGTCCTGCGACGCCGTCGGTTGTCCGTGATAGATGTAGGCGGGCACCCCTTCGCGAGTCTGAGTCAGCGGATTCATCCCGTAGAGATCGAGACGGCGCTGCTGCAATTGGGCCGTAGTCCAATCCCGATATACGGGGCTGCGATAGCCCCATACTACGGCCGTCGTCGAATAGCGGGAGTAAGGGTAACTACCCGTTACCGCCGGACCGGGCGGGGGCGCGGGTTGGTTCGCGCAGCCGATCAGCACAATAGCAGATGCTGCTAACAATAATCGTTTCATACCTTTAATTCCTCGATTTGATTTAGGATCCTACTTGCGACCATTAAACCACACAAATCCATCGTAGTCGCGGGTTTATTTGCTGTTCGAAGCCATTACGCTACAGTCCCGATGCAAATCCAAACAACCGTCGCAGGCCGATTCACAGTACAAACGGGCCGGCTCATTGACACCCCGAGCCCATCTCAGTAAAATTCTCGCTTTTATGAGATTTCCTCTTCCGCTCACTGCGAAAATCGCCGCATACGTGATTGGACACAAACTGCGTGGCACAAGGAAATTTGCCACGGTCCTTCAGCTCGAGCCGCTGCATACCTGCAACCTCACGTGCACTGGTTGTGGGCGGATTCGCGAATACTCAACGTCACTCAAGGACATGATGAGCTTGGAGGACTGCCTGGCGGCGGCAGAAGAATGCAACGCGCCAATGGTTTCCATTTGCGGCGGCGAACCGCTGATCTATCCGCATATCGAAGCTCTGGTCAAAGGATTGCTCGCGCAGAACCGGATCGTTTACATCTGTACTAACGCCATGTTCATGCGTAAAAAAATGCGCGAATGGCTGACCAGCGAAATAGCTAAAGCTCAAAACGGCAGCGGCAAAAACTTGCAGCGTAAAATCGATGTGCTCCTCGAACGGGGATTAATTTCCGAAAAGGACGCTGCCGAAATTCGCAAAGGCCCCAAAGATCCGGCAAAGCCGACGATCGGGCCAAGCAGATGGATGTACTGGAACGTGCATCTCGATGGCTTGGAGCGAACGCACGACTTGATTGTGGAGCGCGAGGGCGTTTTCAAGGAGTGCATTCTGGCCATCAAAATGGCGAAGACGCTCGGGTACCAAGTCGCGACGAACACCACGATCTACAAAGAGACCGATATGCAGGAGATCGAACGGATGTTCGATTATCTCTCTGATCTCGGCGTCGACGGACACACGATCACTCCAGGGTACGATTACGACGCTGCCAAGCGAGACATGACCAAGCGGCTGAACCTCCGGCCAGAGGATTTCTTTCTCACCCGCGCGATGACTGTCCAAAAATTCCGAAAGATCGAGAACTGGATGAACCGATACATCTTTTTAGGGACGCCGGTCTATTTTGAATTTCTCGCAGGCAAACGCGACCTGACTTGTTCGGCTTGGGCCATCCCAACCCGAAACATACGCGGTTGGAAAGGCCCGTGTTATTTAATGACCGACGGCCATTACTCAAGCTACGCGGAGCTGCTGGAACAGACTGAGTGGGACCGTTACGGAGTCGTCAATGGCGTGGCGCGAGACAGCCGCTGCGAAAACTGCATGGTGCACTGCGGGTATGAGCCGACTGCAACACTGGGCCTGCAGGCTCAGCGCGGCGACACTTGGAAAACCATCAAATTCAATTTTGGTCCAAAGCCAAAAGCTACTGGACGCGGCAGCGAAGTTCTCTGCTTCAACGGCGTGAGTTCAGGAAACGGGCATCTCACCGGCAAGCGAGCCGAGCCAGCCGTGAAGGCGTCGTAGTGGTTCAGATGCGAGAGTCGTCGAATCAACTGATTGTCTTGCCGAGCGCGCCGGATTTATCGGAATCCTACTCGGACGTGGCCGGCGAAATCGCGGCCGCGATCGCGCGCGCCCAGGAAAATCTTTTGCGCCAGCAGAAACCTGACGGGCATTGGTGCGGCGAGCTGGTCGTGGATAGCACGCTCTGTTCCGATTACGTCGTGTTCATGCATTGGTGCAGGGAAGTAGATGCGCAACTCCAGCGGCGCTGCGTTCGTCACATTCTAAAACGCCAGCTGCCTGACGGCGGTTGGAATATTTATCACGGTGGACCAAGCGAGATTAACGCCTCGGTGAAGGCGTATTTTGCCCTGAAACTTGCTGGTTGTTCTGTGGACGCGCCGTTCATGCAGGAGGCGCGCGCCACTATCATGCGGCTCGGCGGTATTCCGCAGATGAACACATTTAGCAAACTGTACCTGGCGCTGCTTGGTGTTTTTCCATGGAAATATTTGCCGGCGATACCAGTGGAGATGGTGCTCCTGCCAAGTTGGGCGCCCTTTCACATTTACAAAATGTCGTCATGGAGTCGCGCGATGCTGCTGCCGCTGTCCATCATCAATCATTTCAAACCGACACGCGTTCTGCCGGGCGAAAAACAACTGCACGAACTCTATCCTCTCGGCACCGAGCAAGCCGACTTGCGACTGCCGCGCAGCCAGAAGTTCTGGACCTGGCGCAATTTCTTCCTCCGGCTCGATGACACTTTGAAGTTTTTGCAGCCGCTTCGTATTGGATTGCTGCGGCAGCGGGCTTTGGAAGCAGCTGAGCGTTGGATGCTCGAACGCATCGGCGAAGGCAGCGACGGTCTTGCGGCGGTTTATCCTGCGATGTTGAATTGTATGATCGCGCTGCGCACGCTCGGCTACTCGAGAAAAAACCCTCTCTACGCTAAGGCGGAAAAAGATTTCGTCGGACTGTTCGTCGATGATCCTGAGGATTTTCGCATTCAGCCCTGTCTGTCGCCCGTTTGGGACACCGCGATCACGATCATTTCACTCGCGGATTCCGGTCTTCCCCCCGAACATCCGACACTGCAAAAAGCCGCGGAGTGGCTCGTGAACAAAGAGGTTCGGGTCCTGGGCGATTGGGCGGTGAACAATTCCTATCCCGAAGCGAGTGGCTGGGCATTCGAGTATAGCAATGTTTATTACCCGGACACCGATGACACGGCCATGGTCTTAATGGCGCTGAGGCTGGTCCAGCCAAAGGAACAACACTCACTCGACGAACTCTTTCGTCGTGCGCTCGGATGGCAGCTTAGTTTCCAATGTCGCGACGGCGGTTGGGCCGCATTCGATAAGGACGTCACAACGCCATGGCTGGAAGACATGCCGTTTGCAGATCATAATGCGATCCTCGATCCGACGTGCAGCGATCTGACCGCGCGAACGCTTGAGTTGCTCGGCTACATAGGCTTCGATCGCAACGCCAAATGCGTCCGGGACGCGATCAAATATCTAGTTGCCACCCAGGGTGACGATGGGTCCTGGTACGGGCGCTGGGGCGTGAATTACATCTATGGCGCGTGGCAGGTGCTTCGTGGCTTGTGGGCAATCGGCGAGGACATGTCGCAGGATTGGATTTTGCGCGGGCGGGACTGGCTGGAGAGTTGTCAAAACAGCGACGGCGGCTGGGGCGAGACCTGCGGCACATACGAAAATTCCTCGACGAAAGGCATTGGGCCCAGCACTGCGTCGCAAACAGCGTGGGCCATTATGGGTATCTGTGCCTGCGGCGACCTTGATCGGCCGAGCGTTTACCGCGGCTTGCGTTACCTGCTTCGCTCGCAAAAGCCAGACGGTTCCTGGGATGAAGAGGAAATCACCGGTACCGGCTTTCCGCGCACGTTTTATTTAAAGTACGATATGTATCGCCAGAATTTTCCGCTGCTCGCTTTGGCGACGTATGTGAATCGTCGCAGCGGAATCGGGTATCACCCGGGTTTTTATCGTTGCGACACGTAGAGCCGGCGCGCTGCGCTGTCCCTACCAGCGCATCGCCACCCCTGGTGCAAAAAATAAAACCTGTCGTTCGGCGTAATTCGATCTAACAGTAATATTATGGCATACGAATTACCCAAATTACCTTATCCGTATGATGCGTTGGAGCCGCACATTGATGCGCGTACGATGGAAATCCATTATACCAAGCATCACCAGGCCTACATCGATAACGTCAACAAGGCGATCAAAGGCACCGATCTTGAGAAAAAAACGGTGGAAGACTTGATTAGTGATCTGAACGCCGTTCCCGAAAACATTCGCACTGTTGTGCGCAACAACGGCGGCGGCCACGCGAATCATTCATTCTTTTGGAAGATCATGGGCCCGAACGCCGGTGGACAACCCAAAGGCAAACTCGCCGACGATATCAATTCCGTGTTCGGCAGCTTTGATGATTTCAAAGAGAAATTTGCTGCTGCCGGCGTGGGCCGTTTCGGCAGCGGCTGGGCATGGCTGATTAAGAATAAGAATGGAAGTCTTGAAATCATTTCCACGCCAAATCAGGACAGCCCTGTGATGGACGGGAACACGCCCATCCTCGGCGTCGATGTGTGGGAGCACGCCTATTACCTGAAATATCAAAACCGCCGCGCCGATTATCTCAAAGCGTGGTGGAACGTCGTGAACTGGGACGCGGTGGCGAAGAATTACTGATTCGCGCCAGCGAATTGCATTCGGGTAGCGCACCCGTCTCGCGTGCTGACGAGCGGGTCTCGCGACGGCCGACTTTCTCTTGAGATCGCTATTATCGACGACAGAGTTTCGATGAAAGGTTGTTTCGGCGTTACGCCGAAGCCGGCACGCGGGACGCATGTGCTACCTAACGCATGGCTTATTTGAACGAAAACTATCTCAAGCTTCAGGCGGGCTATCTCTTTCCGGAGGTAGCGCGACGTGTCCGCGCATTTTACCAGGCGAATCCTGAAGCGGCTAAGCGGTTAATTCGCTGCGGAATCGGCGATGTGACCGAGCCGCTTCCGCGTGCGGCGATTGAGGCCATGAAGCGCGCGGTCGATGAGCTTGGGTGTCGCGAAACTTTCCGCGGCTACGGACCCGAACAAGGTTACGAATTTCTCAGATCGACAATCGCGCAGCGCGACTACCGCGACCGCAACATTGAAATTGCCGATGACGAAATTTTTGTTTCTGACGGATCAAAATGCGATTGCGGCCACGTTCTCGATATTCTCGGTGGCCAAAATAAGGTCGCGGTGCCTGATCCTGCGTATCCGGCGTACGTAGACGCAAACGTAATGGCGGGCCACACAGGCCAGGTGCGGCAGGATGGCAGCTACGAGGGCATTCATTATTTGCCCTGCACCGCGGAAAATCATTTCGTGCCAGAGCCGCCAAACGAGCATCTCGATCTCGTCTATCTTTGTTTTCCAAACAATCCAACGGGCGCCGTCGCATCGCAGGGGCAACTTTCGCGCTGGGTGGATTACGCCCGCGAACACGACGCGCTTCTGCTGTTCGACGCCGCGTACGAGGCCTATATTTTCGATCCGGAAATTCCGCGTTCCATTTTCGAGATTCCCGGCGCGCGCGAGTGCGCCATGGAATTCCGCAGTTTTTCGAAAAACGGTGGGTTCACCGGTGTGCGCTGCGGCTTTACGGTGATGCCGAAAACTGTGCTTGCACGAACGGGCGACGGCCGTCGGCTCCCGCTGCATCCACTGTGGCAGCGGCGGTGGAGCACGAAATCGAACAGTGTGTCTTACCCGGTGCAACGCGGTGCCGAAGCGTTGTATTCCGATGACGGCCGTAAACAAGTGCGCGCTCTGATCGATCATTACATGGGGAACGCAAAACTCCTTCGCAATGCTGCGGCTGACGCTGGATTGGAGGCTTTCGGAGGGCTTAACGCTCCCTATATCTGGGTGAAAACGCCGGAACGCCTAACGAGTTGGGAAATGTTCGATCGAATGTTGCGCCAGCTGAACGTAGTCATCACGCCGGGCGCGGGTTTCGGCGCGCAAGGGGAAGGTTATTTTCGCATCTCGGCATTCAACAGCAGGGAAAATGCCGAGGAAGTAGTGCGACGGTTGAAAACCTTGCAAAGCTGCTAATGCAGGCAATCTCGTTTACGAACCGAATACACGCGGGCAGGATTGCCTGCGTGACCCGACACGCGTAGAGTGCGCGAAGTTTTTTCGGGGACCATCTGGCGTGCCGGATCGAAAACAAAATCTTCCGCAACTTTATCGCTTTTGTTTCTTGATGCTGGGCGATTCGCGCAAGGCGCAGGAAGTCTTTCACGCCACATTGCGCGAGGCAGCTCAGGGCGCTGCGCACGGGGAGCTGCCCAGCGAACCCTTCTGGTTATTCCGCGAGGCGCGCTGGCGCTGCTTGGAAGCAACGAAGAATGATTTGCAGCCAGAGGCGGTCGAAATCGACGAGCACGACCTCTGTGCGGCGGCTGCATCGCAGATCGAACAACTCGATCCCGTGCAACTCGCGATTTGGATTTCGGCCGCACCCGATCCGCAGCGGAGCGCTCTGGCGCTATTTTATCTGGATGAATTCGACTACCGAGAAATCCTCGATCTCGCCGAACTGAAATTAAACGAGCTTTCGCGCTTGCTTGCCAGGGGCCGCCGGCAATTGCAGGCGTGGCTGGACGCGAAATTTCCTCAACCGGGCTAGCGCATGAAATTGCTGTCATTAATGCGGCGCCAACGCGCTCTTTTGAACTGTGCGCCTATCAGAGCGGATCAATCGGTTGAGCGTTCCATGCGCGCGGCAATATCCCGTGTTGACGGCTCCGCCGATTTTATTAGCCAACAAAACTTCGATCGTGCTGTCGCGCATGTGGTTCGTCTGATTCCCATTCCGGCTGAGTCTGCCGAGTGGTTTTCGGAGAAAGACCTGGTCCCGGCCTCGCGGTGGACTTGGAAAAAAATGATGCGCAACCCCGCCGTGCTCGCTATCAGCATTGCCGTTGCGGTCATTGCGGGAGTGTTTGTGTCTAATTTCCTCAGCCACCTGAATGATTTCCCAGCCTCGGCGACAGCTCGAAAATTGTTGGGAACCGCTGCTTCCACGCGACCGGTGATGCTGGATCCGGTAAACGCTGAAGCAGGAACATTAAGCGATTTGTTTTTTATGAAATATGGCTTGGAACACTATGACGTCCCGGCCGAATTCGCTGATTTTGGCACGATTGGTTGCCGCGTTTTTGAAGATGACGAGTCGCGGCGTATCGCGCAAATCTGGGTTGCTGAGAAACGCATGCAGTTCTTTCTGTTTCCGGCCGAGAGGAATAGCAAAACCGGAGCAGTAATGCGGTTCCCAGACTGGCGCTATGTTCATCAGGAGGGCTGGACCGGTGCTGTGACCGAACACAGTGGCGTCTGCTTCATGGCTGCGATCCGCGGTCGCGACAAGGATTTAGAGCCATACATCGCAAGGCCGAAGAAGTAGGAGGAGTGCCAGGGGGGAGTTTCGAACTCCCGACCAACCCCGAAGGCTTTCGGGACTGCTCTACCGCCGTAAATGATAGATTGCGAGTAGCGGATTCTTCTTCCGTTTCAGCTCCCGCTCAATTCGTCGTGCATCTGCGAGTGTTGGCATCTCCTTTTTCGCCACGATCTCAAGCTTCTTTCCCAGACGCTTGGTTGTTGCTGTATGACCGCGAAGATGCTGCGCGAACCGCGCGTCTAAATCGACGCACGATCCAACGTAATAGCGACCGCTTGAGCCGCCTAGAATGTAAACCCAAGCCATTCATAAAACTGCCAGGGGGGAGATTCGAACTCCCGACCAAGGGCTTATGAGTCCCCTGCTCTACCACTGAGCTACCCTGGCGTTTCCCTTTTCATGCAATCCTAGCAGCGAGAAGAAGCACGACCAACCCCGAAAGCTTTCGGGGCTGCTCTACCACTGAGTTACCCTTGCAGAAGGGAGGAAAACTTTATCTCAACACACCGAGTGTCAACGTGTGAAGATGCCAACGGATCGCTCCAGGACACTTTGCGCGTTGAACCTCTCTCAAGGTGCTGGTAAGCGGTTTCCGGTATCATGAATGGCGAGCGGGTTCTCGAAAGATTTTTCGCAGTCGGAAATTCGTACTGGCTGACCCGCTTTGTCATTCTGCGACTACTTGGATTTGTCTATGCAATCGCATTTTTGGTCGCAGCAAACCAACTGCTCCCTTTGATTGGCGAGCACGGGTTGACGCCTGCCAGGGATTTTCTAAACGTGGTTCAAACGCAACTCGGCTCGCGAAGCGCCGGGATGCTGCGAATTCCGACGCTCTTCTGGTTTGGAAGTTCGGACAACGCCTTGTTGATTTTCTCCTGGGTCGGCTTCGCGCTGTCGGTCGTTGTTCTCAGTGGATACGCGAACGCAATCCTACTAGGGGTGCTTTGGGCCATGTACATGTCGATCGTTCACATCGGCCAGATTTGGTACGGCTACGGCTGGGAAATCCAGCTGCTGGAGACCGGTTTCTTGTCGATCTTTCTATGTCCACTGCTCGACGCGCGGCCGTTCCCGAAGTGCAGGCCGCCGATTCTGGTGATCTGGCTTTTCCGTTGGCTCGGTTTTCGCATCATGATTGGTGCCGGTCTGATCAAATTGCGTGGCGATCCCTGCTGGCGTGATCTCACGTGCCTTTACTATCACTACGAGACGCAGCCAATCCCCAGTCCGATCAGCCGGTACCTGCATTTTTCGCCGCATTGGCTACTGAAACTCGAGACGGCTTGGAATCACTTGATTGAACTGGTCGTGCCCTGGTTTTCGTTTGGACCGCGAGCTGCGCGCCACATCGCGGGCGTGCTGCTGGTTACGTTTCAGATTTTCCTGATCATCAGCGGCAATCTTTCATTTCTGAATTATCTCACGATTGTTCCCTTTCTAGCGTGCTTCGATGATATTTTCCTTCGACATTTTTTGCCGGGCGCGATCGTAAGGCGCGCAGAACGCGCGGCTCAAGACTCACAGCCGTCGGGCATCAATAACGCGGTTGCTATCGCATTATCCATAATGGTGATCTGGCTCAGCATACCGACGGTGCTCAATCTCGTTTCAGGGCGGCAGCTGATGAATTACTCATTCGATCCAGTTGACCTTGTTAACACCTACGGCGCGTTCGGCACCGTGGGCCGCGAACGCGATGAAATTATTTTCGAGGGAACAGAGGACCCCCTGATCACCGGCGACACAAAATGGCAGGAGTACGAATTCAAAGCCAAGCCGGGCGATCCAAATCGCCGTCCGCCATTCGTCGCGCCGTATCAACCGCGAATCGACTGGCAAATCTGGTTCGCGGCGATGGCCTCACCAGCCGATTACCCGTGGACGCTTCACTTTGTTTGGAAACTTCTGCACAATGACCCCGGCACGCTGTCGCTGCTTGCAAAGAATCCCTTTCCGGACACACCGCCGCATTACATTCGGGCGCGACTTTATCGTTATCGATTTGCGCCAATTGGCGAGAACGCCTGGTGGAAGCGTGAGCCGATCGGGGAATGGCTACCCGCGATCTCGACAGACGATCAACAGTTTCGCCGCTTGCTTGAGAGAATGGGTTGGCTGGATGACTAACACGGCGAAATCTGGCTGTCTCGTTTTGCAGAAATCCTGAGCACACTAGATGCAGGGGCTGGAAGTCGTTTGACGGCCTCAGCCAGCATGCCTGAGTTACATAGCCTCTGAATGTGAAATCTGCTCCGTTTGTTAGTCCGAAGTTCATGGAACGAATTGCCGAGCCTGCGTCACGATTTCATTCTGATTATCTGGCCTACCGACAAGGCGACATAACTCGCGCCGAGTTAGTCGCGCGATTACCACACATTGCGATGATTGGCGACAGCGTGTGTATGAACATCTACATCTCGTCCCCGTGGGGCACTTTCTGGCGTGCTCACACTCCCCGGCGGAACAATTGGTTTTTTGATCTCGATCCTGCTCCAGGCATTTACAGTGTTTCAAAAGCACTGGAGGCAATCACGCCTTTCGTGGCCATCGAATGTGCCGGAGTCGGTGCGCTCGTGGATCATGAGCATGGGCGGCAAGGTCTTTTTCGCCGGATCTTGGGGACGCGCAATTTTTCGGCACAAGTCGCTGAGTTGCTGCGGGCGCGTCGCTTTCCGGATCTGATTTTGATCTCGATCGGGCACAACAATGTCGATTGGGCATGGCGATGTCCGCCAAATGAATTGGAGAGATCGGAGGAGCGATTAAAACGCTTGAGCAAGGAGTTTCGGCAAAATTACGCCCGCGAGTTGCGAAGGTTGCTTAGGCGCGCGCGTATTCAGCAACATCGGGTGGCCATTGTCGTTTACGGGCTGATCAACTTCGAATCCTATTTCAAAGGCCGCGAGTCAGCCGAGCGCCGACGAGAATCGGATAGAACGCTGTATCCCTATTTGGAAACGACTTACAAGTATTTCGTGTCCTTTCATCCGTGTTATCGACGCAATTTGATTCGGCTTGCAGCGATGGCGAACCAAGAGCTGCATGCGATGGTTAAAGAGTTAAATCATGAAATTGTCCTTGAACAGGTTCAGCTGCGATATTCCGATGCGCTGGCGACCGCAGACCTAAGTCGCACGGAACTACTGCATCCAATCGACGGTTGGCATGCATCGGTCGAAGGCCACAATGCGCTTGCCGAAGCCGCATGTAGAGATCTGAAACCGAGTTTGGAGTTTCTAGGAATTCAATAACCTGGGAACGACGGCTTCCCAGCGGTCGAGCATGAAATCGGCGGCTGCCAACCCATGGTTCCTTTCATTACAGATCGCCGCGCTCTCTCAATCGGGCGATTGTTTCTCGCATCATTCGATAACCGAAGTGGCCCTGCCGCACGCGCAGCAGCTCCGAGCCTCGCCACGTTTGGTGAATCGCCTCGATTTCTGCCGGTGGAGCGATGGTATCAAATTCGCCAGTAACAAACAGAATCCGGGCGGGATCGCATACCGGCTGGCCATGCAAAGGTGAGCTCAGATGAAAATGTCGCGCAACGAGAGTACGCTCGATGTTTGCCTGGAGCAGTTCGCGCCGAACACGACGCGAAGCCGGGCTTTGCCAGATCGCGTGCTCGACGTTTACAATCGGCGACATTAACGCCACAAATCGGAAGTCGCTTTCGACAAGCGTCAGCAGCGCGCCAATCCATCCCCCATAGCTCGTGGCTAGCATGCCGAACTTGTGGCAGCCCTCTGCCCGCAGTGCATCCATTACCTGCCGCAACTCAATGACGCCCTGACGCAAACCTTCCGCGTTGCGAATGAGATCCGGTGTGATTGCTAGTTCGCCATTCCGGTAACCAATCGGGACACGCGAAAAATGGTACGGCAGATGCATGAAGCAAGCGTTCCAGCCGAATTCGTTGAACCGCTCTGCCCAACGGTAATAGCCGGTGGGACTGGCGGACATAAGTGCGTGCAACAGAAGAATCGTCGGCGCGTCCCGCCATTTCCGTGCATTCCATCGAAAAAAATCCGCGCGTGCGACGTTGTTTGCGTCGAAGGCCGTTTCAATGGGGCTGCGCCACGACAGCGTTGCCATACGTGACTCACGTATGCTGTCGACCGTCGGTTTTGAATCGGGTTCACAATTACGAGTGTGCGCTTGGGGGACGACATAATACTGCTGAGGCGAGAACTGCTCGTACTTAATCAGGTAGCGCTCCATCTCCGCGCGACTGCGTCCGTTCAGCCGGTGCCGCCTGTGTAAGAGATTGATCGATCCGCAGAGGAGCGCATCGACCGTTCTTGCGCTCGCCCACCGCAACAGGTCATTCCGAGCGAAGCGAAGCGAAGTCGAGGAATCCCGCGGCGTGAGTTTAGCGTCTTGCAACGAGCTCCCTCGACTTCGCTCGGGACGACGGCGGGGTTTCATCCGGTCCTGAGGCGAAAGGGGCAGATCGTCTGTTGTGAGGCGAAAGTTCTCGCGCAATTCGGCGTAAAGACGCTGGAAAGCGACAGCCAGTTCGGATTCGATGCGTTCGCGTGCCTGACATTTTTGCAGCTCGGAAAAATGTGAGATTGGTGTACCGAATGCGATCCAGACCGGCACCCGACGCTGGAACGGCAGCCATCGTTTTTTTGAATAGAAACGATCGCTTCCGAGGATCACGCACGGTACGATCGGGACGCCAGCAATCTGCGCGAGCGTTGCTGCGCCCGGCCGAAGCGGTGCCCCTTGGAGCAGCGAGCGAGCCCCGTCGCGAATCCCCCCCTCCGGGAAAATGCCGACGACCCGCCCGTGTTTCAGCCGTTCGATTGCGGTGCGAATCGTTTTGAGATCCGCGTGATCCCGCTCGGCTGGGAATGCGTCAATCGAGCGCAGAAGGAAGCCGAGCGCAGGCGCTCGAAAGAATTCGGACATGGTCATCCAATCGATTTTGCGTCGCACCGCCAGCCCTATCAGAAACGGATCGAAATGACTGATGTGATTCGAGGCCAGCAAAAATCCGCTGGAACGATTTGGATTTTCGCGCCCGATTACACGGATCAGAGCGATGCAGCCAAACACCAGTTTAACCAGTAGTTTGCAGGCGTGGTAAAAGGCCGTTTTCATTTTGCCGTTGCAGTGTTTCGTATCTCTTTCGAAATCGAAAACTTTTTTTTTCAAGCTGATTGATTTTTTGAACGTGATATTGTTTCGCTGGTTCCAATTCACTAGTCGGTCAGAGTCTATGAAACCGAGGAGTCCTCCCACGGGCGGTAAGGGACGCTTTCCGCAGACGGACTATTTTTTTCATTCCGGTTTTGGTCAATGGAACGGCTCCTTCTGGCCTTCCGACGGAGAAGATAGATCGCGCTTCAGGAATCTTTACGATTTGGGACGCGAATACCGTCTCGAAGCGGCGCGAGAACGAGCGCGGGAAATGGCGGTATTTGCGGTCATTGTTCTCACTTCCGCCTGGCCGGTGATCTACATGATCTTTACGGTTGTGAAATTGCTCAGCAAAGGCCGGCCGCTCAATTGATCGCGCGACTGTTTCGAGCGCTTACCGTCGCGGTTTGGGCCAGAGAAATTCGTCGCCATACTCGGGCGACTGTTCCGGGGCGAACCCGTGGCGACTAGTGTTCTCCGTCACCACACGGGGAACGAGAAAGTGCAGAAGATAATCTTCGCCGCCGGCCTTGGTGCCGCTGCCGCTCATTTTGAACCCGCCAAAAGGATGGCGGCCGACGATCGCGCCTGTGCATGAGCGATTGATGTAAACGTTGCCGGCTTCGAGTCGCGCCTTGACGCGTTCGATGTTGTCCGGGCTGCGCGAGAAAAAGCCGGCGGTTAACGCGTAGTCAGTTCCATTCGCCACTTCGAGAGCTTCGTCGAGATCGCGGACCTTCAGCACACTTAACACCGGTCCGAAAATTTCTTCGCGCGCGATTCGCATGTGCGGTTTCACGTCGGTGAAAATTGTCGGCGGAATGAAGTAGCCGCGCGGCGGGACTTCCTTTGCCTGAAAAGCAAGTGTCGCTTCTTTTCTCCCGATCTCGATGTATTCCAAAATGCGTCTGTATGCGGCCTCGTCGATGACTGGGCCGACCATGATACCTGGTTGCTCCGGATTTCCGATGCGAAGACTCGCTGCCGCCGGGATTAAACGCTCCATCACGCGGCCGTAGTTTTCCTCGAGAAGAATCAAACGCGACAGCGCGGAGCACTTTTGCCCCTGAAAACCGAAGGCGGAATAAATCGAATACATGATCGTCTCGTCAAGATCTGCATCGGTATCGACGATCATGGCATTTTTACCGCCCATTTCGCAAATCACCCGCTTTAGCTCCCTTTGGCCCGGCCGAGTGATGCCGGCGGATTCCCAAATTTTTAGTCCCACTTCCCGTGACCCGGTGAACGCGACCAAATCGACATCTTTGTGATCGACAAGGTGCGCCCCGACGACAGAGCCGTGCCCGGAAAGAAAATTCAACACCCCCGGCGGAACGCCTGCTTCCTCGAACACCTGCATGAGCATGGCGCCGCAGATAATCGATTGTTCGGACGGCTTCATGATCACGGCGTTTCCCGTAACAATTCCAGCGGACGCCATGCCGCAGAGAATCGCGATCGGAAAATTCCACGGCGCGATTACAAAGGCGACGCCACGCGGCCAGTAATGATGATAACTCTCTTCTCCGGGCACCTGTTGCGTGAGTTTGGGGCGTCCGAGTCGCCGCATTTGCTGCGCGTAGAACCTGCAGAAATCGATCGCTTCGCGAATGTCGGCGTCGGCTTCAGACCATGGCTTGCCGACTTCGAAAACTTCTACTGCCGAGAGCTCGTAGCGCCTGCGCTCCATGATATCGGCCGCGCGCTCCAGTAATTGCGCTCGCTCCTCGAATGGGGTCCATCTCCATTTTTCAAATGCCGCCCGCGCCGCCTTAACGGCACGCTCGGCTTCGTCGACTCCAGCTTCCGTTCCGTAACCGACAATCTCGGTTGGCTCGGCTGGATTAACCGAGGGTGTCAAATGATCGGTCCAAATCTTTTCTCCTCCGATGTATAATGGATGCTTTTCACCCAAGCGCTTTCGCTCTTCGCGCAATGCGCTCTCCATTTTGTCCTGGCTATCTTTGTAAATGAAACTCACAAGCGGAGCGTTGCGGAAAATATCGCCAGCTGCTGCGCGAAGTGAAGCACCATTTTTCTGGTTCGATCCAGCGATCCTGGCTACAGGGGCTTTGATCAGCTCTTTTGGGTCGCGCAGCAATTCTTTCGCGGGCACGTTCCCGGCAAATTTTGCCCGCAAAAATCCTTCGTTCGACGTGTTCTCGAGCAGACGTCGAACGAGATAGGCCATTCCGGGCAGCAGTTCGCCAATGGGACAGTATTCGCGGACGCGGTAGCCCATTTCCACCAGCGCGCGCTTGATCGGACCCGCCATGCCGTAAAGCAACTGAAACTCGAAGCGGCTCCGATCAACCCGGAGTTCGTCCGCGACCGCCTGCGCATGCGCGATGCTGCGAATGTTATGCGATCCGAATGCAGCGGTAACAATCGCCTCATTTTCAAAAAGCACGCGCGTGAGCTCCTCGAAATTTGCGTCGCTTTCAGGCTTCTGAAGAAACACAGGAGGATTCGATCCGTTCTGGCCCGATTTCGTTGTCTCGTAATCCCAATATGCGCCTTTCACAAGGCGGACTGCAAAGCGCGTGCCGCGTGCCCGGCCCCACTCAATGAGATCACGCAAGTCGTGTTCTGAATCTCGCAAATAGGCTTGGATGGCAATCCCGGCATGCGGCCAGTCTTTGAACTCCGCCTCGGTCAAAGTGGTTTTGAACAGCTCGAGAGTAGTGTTTTTGAGCGCGTAACTCTCCATATCGAAGTTGATAAATGCGCCTAGCTCCCGTGCGCGGCGAAGAAGCGGCCGTAACTTGCTGCAGAGATGTGCGATCGCATCCGCCGGCGCGGCCGGACTCATTTGCGAATACAGAGCAGAGATTTTGACTGACAGATTTAGAACCGGGAAAAGCTCCGCGCTTTTTCCGAGAGGGTCTGTCCAGTCTTTTGTTTCGCGTGCGAGTTTGTCCAGTAAATCCGCATAACGCGCTGCATATTCATCCGCCTCGGCTTCGCTCACAACAGCTTCGCCCAGGACATCGACGGTGAAGCCGATTTTTTGCGCCCGTCGCTTGCGCAGTGTCGCTATGACGTCATGCGGATTTCGTCCCGCGATAAATTGGCGCGCCGTCTCGGAAACATTCCATCGCAGGACGGCGGCGCTCATCCATGGGACGAGGCGTGCCACGCGAACTCCCAAGCTGACGAGTGGGTGGAAACCATCATTGCCATCGCTGAAATATTCTTCGAGATGCTGAATAATCTCACTTGACCGACGCAGTGATGGCAGGACGGCGACGAATCGGAACAATTGCGTCTTGAATCGCTCGTCATGCATTGAGAGCGCCATCAGGCGCTGATAAAATCCAGCTTTGCTGAAAAATCGCTCCGGATGTTTATCGACCAGCTCAAAAATACATGCGCCGCGCTGCTCGATGTCGCTCTGGAGCGATCTCATTGCGAAGGTTAGTCCGCGCCCGAGGGTTAGGCAAAATGCAACAGAACATCGACGCGAAAAGCGATTTCGAGGCGCAAAAATTTACTTGAAAACACGCTCACCCGACCAGCTCTCTCCGAAATAGAAATGAAGCTGCTGTACTCAATTCGAGGAGCAAATACAGGATGGATTTGCCTGGCAGATTTGGAGGCCCAGGGCTCCGCTGTCAGGCAATCTCTTTGTGCTGATTGTCAGGCGGCAAAACTCGCGTAACAGAGACCCGATGCGCGCCGATACGATCCGTCACGATTTGCCAGTGATAACACGGCGGCGATTTGTCCCGAGGCGTGGACAGCTTTGGAGCAAGCGAATGCCCATTATGCGCCCTCCTACGGCGAGGACGAATGGACCGCAGAGGTGTGCGCACGCATCCGGCAAATTTTCGAAGACGATTGCGATGTTTATTTCGTGTTCACCGGCACCGGGGCGAACGCGCTAGGTCTGGCCCAGCTTTGCCAACCCTTTCACGGCGTGATCTGTCACGAGCGCGCCAACATCCAGACGGACGAAGGCGGCGCTATGGAGTTTTATACCCGGGGAGCCAAATTGTTTTTGACGAAAACCAATGACGGAAAGATCGACCTAGGCGAGACAGAAAAAGTCGTCGCGCAACAGGTCGAGCTGCACGGGCACCTGATGCGCGCCATAGCATCGCACAGGCGACGGAGCTCGGGACCGTGTACACGCCGGATGAAGTTGAGGCGATTGGCGCCTTTGCGCGGGCGCACAGAATGTTGCTTCATATGGACGGCGCGCGCTTTGCCAATGCCGTTGCATCGCTTGGCTGCTCGCCGAAAACGACCACTTGGAAAGCGGGCGTAGATGTACTCAGCTTTGGCGGAACGAAAAATGGCGTTGCTGCGGGCGAGCTGGTTATCTTCTTCGACAAGAAATCCTCGCGGGATTTTCAATATCGGGTGAAACAAGCCGGGCACCTCGGCTCGAAAACGCGCTTTCTCGCCGCGCCGTGGCTGGGGTTATTAAATGGAGATGTCTGGTTACGAAACGCGCGACACGCGAACGAGGCGGCGCGCAAGGTTGCGCAGCGCCTTAGAAATGAGGCTGGGGTGGAAAACGTATTCCCGGTGGAATCGAATGCGGTGTTCGTGCAAATTGGAGGATCAAGTCGCGCGGGGTCTGCACGCGCGCGGCTGGCGATTTTATAAATTTGTGGAGCCGGACATTTACCGTCTGATGTGTTCGTGGTCCATCACAGACGAGGAGATTTCAATGCTGGTTGGCGATTTTGTCGCGATTAAATGATTGAACAGATTGCGCCGGCAACGATCTTACAAACGAGATGAACCTATTTGAACGAGCGATGGTGTTAGGGGCAGTTTTACTCGCCGGATGCGGAACCACGCGCAACGTGGCTGTGAGTTCATATCACGTGACGCGCGACGTGGCAGTCGGTTCTTATCGCGTTGCGACCGCGCCGGTGCATTACGCTCTGCGCCGCCACGGTAACGAGCCGACCATGATCGGGACGACAGACGCGGTCGAATCCGATGTGACCCAGCCCGGCCACCCTGCTGCATCGACACAGGTGGCCTCGGCACCGCAACCACGGCGAAAGGCTGATACGACAAGATCTCAAAAGCCGCCCAAAACAACTCCGCCTGTCGCTCACAGCGGCACCACGCAACCCGAACCAAAACCGTCGTCGCCGGCGCAAGCCTCCTCTACGTCCACGACGTTCCCAACTGCTAAGGCGGTGCCTGACAAGCCGGGATACGTGTTTAGTCCATTTGATTCGACCGGCAGGTACGTGGATGTGAGCGGTTACACTCCGGGGACCAAAGTTAAAGATCCTTGGACTGACAAAATTTTTATCGTGCCCTAGGTCCTGTAGCCGTCGCTCTGTGTGGGCGACGTTCGCCCGTGTTCAAAAAGGAGTATCGACGGTCACGCTTCGCACAGCGAAGCGGCTACAGCTGACTGATTGCCGGACAGATCGGCGAGTGCTACGTAATCATATGAGACTAGCCTCACGGGTTGCTCTCCTTTCGCTGCTCTTCTGGCTGCTCGTTGCTATTGCGCCACATGGCCTCGCGCAGACCTACCAGGGAAAACAGCTGGTTAGGGCTGAGCTTCTGGCCGATACGAAAGCCCTCGTTCCCGGTAAGCCGTTCACGGTTGGCCTGTTGCTGAGAATGGCCCCGGGCTG